>Ga0213835_102024_pt1 | contig 10288 bp, 10 predicted proteins | sample SWPATP01_FD_160576 | JGI IMG/M metagenome (GOLD analysis project Ga0213835, IMG submission 160576) | Coastal seawater microbial communities from Marineland, Florida, United States - SWPA TP0 #1 | ecosystem: Environmental > Aquatic > Marine > Coastal | place: USA: Florida | collected 2016-08-05
TAGCGCTCGATCGTGCCGGTGCGGCGAATCTTCTTCTGCAGGAGAAGAATGCCGTAGAGCAGCGCCTCGGCCGTGGGCGGGCAGCCCGGTACATAGATGTCGACGGGAACGATGCGATCGCAGCCGCGCACGACCGAATAGGAATAGTGATAGTAGCCGCCGCCATTGGCGCATGAACCCATCGAGATGACGTAGCGCGGCTCTGGCATCTGGTCATAGACCTTGCGCAGCGCCGGCGCCATCTTGTTGGTCAGCGTGCCGGCGACGATCATCACATCCGACTGGCGCGGTGAGGCGCGCGGTGCAAAGCCGAAGCGTTCGCAATCGTAGCGCGGCATGGACGTGTGCATCATCTCGACCGCACAGCAGGCCAAGCCGAACGTCATCCACATCAGCGAGCCGGTGCGCGCCCAGGTGATCAGCGCCTCGGAAGAGGTGACCAGAAAGCCCTTGTCGGACAACTCGGCATTGATGTCGCCGAAGAAGGCATCGTTCTCGCCCACCGGACGGCCGGTATTGGGGTCGATGATGCCCTTGGGCTGCGGGGAAACCAGGGTCTCGGAGCGGTCGCTCAATCCCATTCCAGCGCTCCCTTCTTCCATTCATAGATAAAGCCGACGGTCAGAACGCCCAAAAACACCATCATCGACGAGAAGCCGAGCCAGCCGATTTCAGAGAACGACACCGCCCAGGGAAACAGGAAGGCGACTTCGAGATCGAAGATGATGAACAGGATGGCGACAAGGTAGAAACGGATGTCGAACTTCATGCGCGCATCGTCGAAGGCGTTGAAGCCGCATTCATAGGCTGACAGCTTCTCGGGATCGGGATTTCGGTAGGCAACGAGGAAAGGCGCCGCGACAAGGGCAATGCCGATGCCGGCCGCCACCATCACGAAGATCACGATCGGCAGATAGTCCTGAAGAAGTTCACTCGCCATAGCTGTTCCGACGGCCGCTCCGCGGCCTTGAGAGAGGTTGCCGCGCCGTCTTGCATAACCGGTATGAGTTCGGTCGCGACGCCATCGCGGCAAGGTCATGTTGCAACGCGGCGAGGGTTAGCGCAGCCCAAGTCGGGACGCAAGTCAAACCTTGGCTGAAGCCCCGGCTTTCCGGCGCTATCGGCCCGGCTGGTATACACTATGTTTCCAACCGGGAACCTTTCCTCTAGAAAAGAGTCTCTAGTTGAATTCGGCATTGTGACAGGAGTTGGGGACATGCTGGAGTGGTTTGAAACCGTGGCCGGACCGGCCTTCGCGCCAGCGCTAATGTGGACCGCCCTCGCGCTTCTGGCACTGGTCGTGCTGCTTGTCGCGATCAAGGTGTTTCGCAGCCTCACTTTTGGAACCTTCATTGCCGGGGGCAGGGCACGCAAGGCCAGACTTGCCGTGCTCGATGCAACGGCGGTCGACAGCCAGCGTCGGTTGGTGCTGGTGCGCCGCGACAATGTGGAGCACCTGATTCTCATCGGTGGCTCCAACGACGTTGTGGTCGAAAGCTCGATCAAGACCGAAACAGACGAGCCTCGGCTCGATTCGTCGCACGCTGCACCGGAACGGCACGTTCCAGCACGGCCTGCTGTCGTTGAACCGGTCGTCACGCCGTCACCTGCCGCCAGCCGCCCGTCCGCGCCCGCGCAGCCAGTCAGGCCCGCGGTTCCCACGCCGCCAGAACGAACGGCACCCGTGACCGCGCCGCGCGAGGAGCCTGCAATGGCCCCGTCGGCACCCGTGCCGCCCGCACCCCGGCCGGCTGCCCCCTCACCCGTTGCTGCAACGGTTGCACCGCCCCAGCGCGCACCAGAATCGGCTGTTGGCCGCCAGGAACCCTCCTGGCAGGCTGCCACCCCTGCTCCGCAACCGCCCGCGCGTCCTTCGGTGCCAGAGCCTCGGTCGGCCGCACCAGCCGCGTCGGCGGGCGCCGTTTCGGCACCAGCAGTCGCGCCGACGAAGCCGGAACCGGCGCCTGCCTCGGTGCCGGACATCGACGATGCCCTGTTGCAGGAACTGGAACTCAGCCTGGAAACCGACAGGCGCGAACCGGCTGAAGCGCAGGCTTCCGCTTCGCGAGCCGACCTGAATCTCGACGAAGACATGGATCGGCTACTGGGCGAGCTCTCCGGCGACAAACGCTGAGGGACCACGGAGAACGAGACCGGCCATGAACGACAACGACCGGCCGGATTGGTGGCAGAGCGGGGTCGTCTACCAGATCTATCCCCGCTCATTCATGGACGCGAATGGTGACGGGGTCGGCGATCTGCCGGGCATCGAAGCGCGACTCGACCACGTCGTACAGCTTGGCGTCGACGCCATCTGGATCTCGCCGATCTTTCCGTCGCCAATGGCGGATTTCGGCTATGACGTCTCCGATTATTGCGGCATCGATCCGCTGTTCGGCGATCTCGACGCCTTCGACCGGCTTGTCGCCACCGCGCATGAGCGTGGGCTGAGGGTGCTGCTGGATCTGGTGCCTAGCCACACCTCTGAACAACACCCCTGGTTTCTCGAAAGCCGGACGTCGCCTGATAGTCCCAAACGCGACTGGTATGTGTGGCGGGATCCGGCACCCGATGGCGGGCCACCCAGCAACTGGATCAGCGAGTTCGGCGGCCCGGCCTGGACACTCGATACGAAGACCGGCCAGTACTACCTTCACATCTTCCTTAAGGAGCAGCCGTCCCTCAACTGGCGCAATCCGGCGGTTCGCGAGGCAGTGCTTGGCGCCATGCGTTTCTGGTTCGATCGCGGGGTAGATGGGTTCCGTGTCGACGCAATCGAACACCTGGTCCCTGACGCCAAGCTCCGAGACAACCCGATCAACCCCGACTGGCACGAATCGATGGGCCCAGCGCGCAGCCATCTGGGCATCCACACGCAGCATCGGCCCGAAGTGTTCGAGTACCTGGCCGAGATGCGCCGCCTCGCCCGATCATATTCGCCAGAGCGGCTCCTCATAGGCGAAGCCTATGGGACGTTGGAGCAGATCGTGCGCTATTATGGCCGGCAGCTGGATTGCTTCCACCTGCCGTTCAATTTCCAGCTTATCGGCGCACAATGGTCACCGGAAAACATCGCCCGGATCGTGGACGCCTACGAGGCCGCCTTGCCAAAGGGAGCCTGGCCGAACTGGGTGCTCGGCAATCACGACAGGGCGCGGATTGCTTCCCGCGTTGGCCCGCTGCAGGCGCGGGTGGCTGCGATGCTGCTTCTGACCCTGCGCGGTACGCCGACGATTTATCAGGGCGACGAACTGGGCATGGAAAACGTGCCGATCCCGCCGGACCGCGTCATGGACCCCTGGGAGATCAACGTGCCGGGCAAGGGGCTTGGCCGCGATCCCGTGCGCGCACCCATCGCCTGGACGGGTGGAACCGGAGCGGGCTTCACAACCGGCGCGCCCTGGCTACCCATCGACACGCGGTCGGAAATGCGGGTCGACCTGCAAGACAATGACCGAGGTTCAATGCTGGCCCTTCATCGTGCCCTGTTGGGATTGCGACGGCGCGAGCCTGCGTTGGCACTCGGCAATTACCGGACAGTTGCCGTTGACCAGCATGTCTATTGTTACGAACGTTTTATCGGCCAGCACCGCCTGGCCATCGCACTGAACTTCTCGGACACGCCAAGACCGCTGCCAGTGGCAGGCCGAACCATTCTCTCCACGACTATGGACGGCATGCTGACGGACGATGCACTTGGTCCCCACGAGGGGCGCATTCTCGCGCCGGAATAGCAACGGCGGAAGCCGTCAAAAAAGAAAAAGCGGCCCGCAGGCCGCCCCTTCCGCCTCAATCGTCGCGATAGACTTTCTCGCGACGTTCATGGCGTTCCTGCGCCTCGATCGACAAGGTTGCGATCGGCCGGGCATCGAGACGCTTGAGCGCGATCGGCTCGCCGGTCTCCTCGCAGTAGCCATAGGTGCCTTCGTCGATGCGAAGCAGCGCGGCGTCGATCTTGGCAATCAGCTTGCGCTGGCGATCACGCGCCCGCAACTCGATGGCGCGGTCCGTCTCGGAGGAGGCACGGTCGGCCAGATCCGGATGGTTCGCGTTTTCCTGCTGCAGGATTTCGAGCGTTTCGCGTGCTTCACGCAGGATGTCGCTCTTCCATGAGACCAGCTTGGCCCGGAAATAGGCCTTCTGGCGCTCATTCATGAAGGGCTCGTCCTCGGAAGGGACATATTCGGCATCGATGAAATCGGTCATAAGACTCACCCCACATAGCTCGGCGCCCGGCGCCTATATATTCGGGGCTTGGTGACCGCACAAGCACAAAGCATGGCAACCTCACGCTTTTGTCACCCGGCCGATGGCCAAAGAAAAATCAAATGATCGCAGGGAATTAACGGATGTCTGTTGCCTTTCCCGCACCGCGAGACAAGCAGCAGTGAGCGCCCGCGAACCATGGACGGCACTTGCGGGCCAGCGGGCTTACCCGTTTGGGCCAATCGTGTTATGGGCGCGCCGAAAACCGCTTTCAGGACGGGAATAGATCACACATGTCGGCACCCCGCGTCAGCTTCGTCAGCCTCGGCTGCCCCAAGGCTCTCGTCGATTCGGAGCGCATCGTCACGCGTCTGCGCGCCGAGGGTTACGAGATTGCGCGCAAGCATGATGGCGCCGACCTGGTGGTCGTCAACACCTGCGGCTTTCTCGATTCGGCGCGCGACGAATCGCTGGACGCGATCGGCTCGGCCCTGGCTGAGAACGGCAAGGTCATCGTCACGGGATGTCTCGGGGCCGAGCCCGAGGTGATCCGCGAGCGCCATCCCGGCGTGCTGGCGATCACCGGGCCTCAGGCTTATGAGAGCGTGATGGAGGCGGTGCACGAGGCCGTGCCACCGGCGCACGAACCCTTTGTCGATCTTATCCCGCCGCAGGGCGTGAAGCTGACGCCGCGCCACTACGCCTATCTCAAGATCTCGGAAGGCTGCAACAACCGCTGCTCGTTCTGCATCATCCCGGCCCTGCGTGGCGATCTCGTCTCGCGGCCGGCCGCAGACGTGCTGCGCGAGGCGGAGAAGCTGGTCAGGGCCGGCGTGAAGGAACTGCTGGTCATATCCCAGGATACCAGCGCCTATGGCGTCGATATCAAATATGCGCCGAGCACCTGGCAGGAACGCGAGGTCCGCGCCAAATTCCTCGACCTGACGCGCGAACTCGGCGAACTCGGCGCCTGGGTACGGCTGCACTACGTCTATCCCTACCCCCACGTGGACGAGGTCATCCCGCTGATGGCCGAGGGCAAGGTGCTGCCCTATCTCGACATCCCCTTCCAGCACGCCTCGCCGAACGTGCTGAAGACGATGCGCCGCCCGGCGCATGCCGAAAAGACGCTCGACCGCATCGCGCGCTGGCGCGAGATCTGCCCGGATCTCGCCCTGCGCTCGACCTTCATCGTCGGCTATCCGGGCGAGACGGAAGAGGACTTCCAGATCCTGCTCGACTGGCTCGACGAGGCCCGGATCGAGCGTGCCGGCTGCTTCAAGTACGAGCCGGTCAAGGGCGCACGCTCCGAGGAACTGGGCCTTCCGGCGGTTCCCGAGGAGATCAAGGAGGCCCGCTGGCGCCGCTTCATGGAGCGCCAGCAGGCGATCTCGGCGCGCGAGATGAAGAAGAAGGTGGGCAAGCGGCTTCCCGTCATCATCGACCAGGCCAATGGAAACGAGGCAACCGGCCGCACCCGATACGACGCACCCGAGATCGACGGCGTGGTGCGCGTGACCTCGCGCCGTCCCTTGCGCGTCGGCGATGTCGTGACGGTCAAGATCAACGGTGCCGAAGCCTATGATCTTCACGGCATGGCGGTGTAGTCAGACTCAGGCTTCCCCACGCACGAACTGCTTCTGAAAGAACGGTGTGGCCATCGCCATCTCGGTATCTCTCACCTGGACGCGCTGGTAGGCAGGCCGATCGGCGATGCGCGCCAGATAGTCCACGAAAACAGAACGTTCCGGCAGTACCTTCAACTGGTTCATGGTGAAGGCGATGGTGCTCGCCAGTTGGGTATCGGCGGCCGTGAAGCGTTGACCCGCCGCGAATGGGCGCTCGGCCAGCACGCGTTCGAGATAGGCGACCATGTCGTCGAACAGGCCGAATGAATAGTCGTTACTCGCATAGTCGAGCCCATGGAAACGCGCGGCCACGCAGGGGTCGATGACGGCATCGCAATAGGCAAGCATGGTGAGATAGGCCGCGCGGTCCACATCGCCGATTGCCGGCGAAAGCCCGGCCTCGGGAAAGCGCTCGGCAAGGAAGATGGTGATTGCCGCCCGTTCCGTGACGACCATGCCGTCCAGTTCGATCGCGGGCACCTTCTTGCTGGGCTGGATCGCGCGGTAGCTTTCCGGGACGCCGCCTTCTGCGCGGATGTCGATCTCGACCATTTCGTAGTCGACGCCCAACTCCTCCAAGAGCCAGAAGACGGCGGTGCCACGGGTCCAGGGCGCGTGATAGAATTTCAGCATGTTCGGGTTCTCCTGAGTGTCCAGGCGAGATACCAGCCCGGTCCTGCCAGCCTCCTGTCAGGAGATCGAACAAGCCTTGTGGGCTTGCACCAACAACTCAGGGAATGAGGACGGTCGCGCCGGTCGTCTTGCGGCCTTCCAGATCGGCGTGGGCGCGTGCGGCCTCTTCCAGCGGATAACGCTGGTTCACGCGGATGCCGACGATGCCCCTCTTCACCACGTCAAACAATGCGTTGGCCGATTCCTCGAGTTCCTCACGCTTGGCAATATAGGTGAAGAGAGTCGGTCGCGTGGCAAAGAGCGAGCCTTTCTGCGACAGGAGGCCCAGGGAGAATGACGGTACCGGTCCCGACGCATTGCCGAAACTGGCGAACATGCCACGGGGCCTGAGGCAGTCGAGCGAACCCGGAAACGTGTCATTGCCGACAGAATCGTAGACGACGTCGCATTTGCGGCCCTCGGTAATGCGCTCGACCTCCTTGACGAAATCGTCCTTCGAATAGTCGATCACGTGATGGTAGCCGTGGGCCTTGGCCAGCTCGACCTTCTCGGGCGAACCCGCCGTGCCGATAACCGTCGCCCCGAGATGGGCGGCCCACTGCCCCAGGATCAGCCCCACGCCGCCGGCAGCGGCATGGTTCAGCACGATATCACCCTTTTTCACCGGGTAGGTCCGGCGCAGAAGATATTCGGCCGTCATGCCTTTCAGCATCATTGCCGCGGCTTCTTCGTCGCCGATGCCCTCCGGCACGATCACAAGCCGGTCGGCCGGCACCACCCGCTGTGTGGAATAGGCGCCCATCGGTCCGGCATAGGCCACGCGGTCGCCGACCTTCAGCCAGTCGACCCCCTCGCCCAGCGCCTCGACCACGCCGGCTGCCTCGTTGCCAAGCGTCAGCGGCAGGCCCGAGGGCGACGGGTAGAGACCTGTGCGGAAATAGACGTCGATGAAGTTGAGGCCGATCGCCGTGTGGCGAACCAGCGCCTCGCCTGCGCCCGGACTGCCTGGATCGACCTCTTCGAAGACCAGCTTCTCGGGCCCGCCATGCTCGTGAATCCGGATAGCCCTAGCCATTGTTTGCCTCCCGTCGTCCCAGTTCGGGCCACATCTGCATGATGCCGCCAATGCAAAAGAGATAGATGCCCGTCACCGTGATACCCAACTGCACCACGGGCCCCGGCTGCATGTCCTGCACGAGAGCGAGAATGCCGAACACGCACCAGCCAAGGAAGATGGTCAGGTTGAGCGGCCGTAGTCGTCTGACACGCACCGGATGCAGGAAACTGATCGGCATGAAGGTCAGGACGGCGCAGACGAGGACCGTAGCGAAGGCGACCCATTCACCGGCCGAGGTCACGAACAGGGTGAACACCACCATGTTCCAGACCACCGGGAAGCCCTTGAAGAAGTTCTCCTTCGTCTTCATGCCTGTGTCGGCATAGTAGATGGCGCTGGAAATGACGATGATGGCCGCCGACAGGAAGGACAGTACCGGTCCCATGAAACCGGCCTGATACAGCGCGAAAGCGGGAATCAGGACGTAGGTCACATAGTCGATGATGTTGTCCAGAAGCTCGCCGGACCATGTCGGCAGGACTTCCTTGACCTGAAGCTTGCGGGCGATCGGTCCATCGATGCCGTCGACAAACAACGCCAGCCCCAGCCACAGGAACATGGCCGTCCATTGCTGTTCGGCCGCAGCCACAAGCGACAGAAACGCCAGAAACGAGCCCGACGCCGTCAAAAGATGCACGGAAAAGGCCCTGGTCTGCGGCCAGGTGATCTTCTTGGCCGGGCGCGGCATGCGTTCGACAAGCCAAGTGCCGAGGAGATTCTTGCTGAGGGGATCCTTGCTCACGGGCCGCGCCAGTCGAGCTTACAGATTTCGGCAGAGCGGCCTTCAAAATTCCAGTTACGGCCAAAGGCTCGCATGCGGCTCCTGTCGGATTTGGCGACGATGATTTCGGGCGCGATCCAGTATTCGGAATTGCTGATCACCGTGTCGCCATCGCGGTCCTTGCCTCGGATCGGGGTGACCGCACCGTCGATGATCTTCGGGATCTGGAAGATGCGGGTCTTGTCCTCGACCTCATAGGTGATGGGCTGGCGCTCGATGCCGAGAAAGTTGCCGACCAGGATCGACAACAGGCCGGTTGAGCCGCCGGCCTTGCCCGAGAAGATCTTGCCGATCGCCTTTTCGGCATAGATCGAGGCGCGCTTGTCGAGAAACAGCCCGGCCGTCCAGTTGCCCCTACTCATGTAGCCCGGGATCTCCATCACCAGGCCGAGATTGATTCCCGACAGGTCCACATCGCCGTAATGGCCGGCATCGATGCGAAAACCGGCCCATGTCTGGCAGTACCCTTCGGTCGGCGGATGCTGACCAAGCGACAGCACGCAGGGGCAGAAAACGGTGCAGTTGCACGACAGCACCAGTTCCCCTTTCAATGCCCACTCGGTCTCACGCATACTCGTTCTCTCCCCGCCGGATCAGCCCGAAACTAATAGAAGCACACCCGCCCACACAAGCAGTATCGCCCCGCCCGCATTCGCGACAGCCTTTCCGGGCAATTGCCGCTCAGCCAAAGCAACCACGGCGAGCAACGCCATCCAGAACACGTTCATCACCCCGACGGCGAACATGACCAGCATCAGCGCCCAGCAGCAGCCGAGGCACCAAAGGCCATGGCGCATGCCCAGCCGGAAGATGGGCCAGCTGCGGTCGCTCCAGTTCGAAAACAGGATCGAGAACGGGTTGCGGCACTTTTCCAGACACGCCTCCTTGAGGCCGGAGAACTGGTAGAGCCCGGCAATCGCAAGTGCGGCGGCGCCCGCCAGGCCGGAGACCGGCGCCAGCGCGGAGGATGAGGCGGAGACCGCCTGCAGGGCGAGCGCGGCCGCCGCAAATCCAGCCGAGGCGACCGCCCAGACGAAGACATGGCCGGCGGCAAGAACCAGCGGATGGACGACCTTGCGTCCGGCGGCGCGTGCGGTATCCGCGATCTCGCAATAGGTGCGCAGCAGCGGCGCGGCGGCCGGCAGCATCATCGCCAGCGCCATTAGCATCCACATGCCCCACAGCGCGGCGAAGACCGGCAGCGACAGCGCACCCGGCGGCGCCGGCGTCAGGCAAAGCGCCACGAAAGCCTCGAGCATGGATGGCAGCGGCAGGTCCGGCAGGTTTTGCAGCAATCCGCCGCCCGGGCCGATCTCGGCGGCCAGGCCGCGCTGGGCGGTGGCTGCGGCCATCACCGCAAGCGTGACCCAGGACAGCAGCACGGCCAGCGAAATCGCGGCAAAGACCACCTGCCGATGGCCGAGCGCCAGCCGCGCCATGGCCAGGCCGGCGCGGTCCAGATGGTCGAAGCGGTGGTCCTCCCTGTCCATACCCTCCGAATGGGCCAATTCGACACGTTGATCAATCGCTTTCGCAGGCCTAGGTGAATGTCGACACGCAATCGCATTGAAAGCGGAAGAGCGACCATGGCAGACACTCACGCAATGCCGATCCTCGTGGCTGGCACCGGCCCCGCCGGCCTGATCGCCGCCCTCGCCCTGGCCCACCACGGCCACCAGGTGGCGCTGGCCGGGCCGAAAGTGCGCACGGACGAGGACCGCCGGACCACGGCGCTGATGGGACCTTCGCTTGCCTTTCTCGAAAAGCTTGGGGTCGCCGACGAACTCGCGGCGGCAGCCGCGCCACTGCGCACCATGCGCATGATCGACGCCACCACGCGGCTGGTACGGGCACCCACCGTTTCCTTCCGTGCCTCGGAGATCGGCGAGGACCGCTTCGGGCTCAACATTCCAAATGCCCACA
>Ga0213835_102025_pt1 | contig 10270 bp, 9 predicted proteins | sample SWPATP01_FD_160576 | JGI IMG/M metagenome (GOLD analysis project Ga0213835, IMG submission 160576) | Coastal seawater microbial communities from Marineland, Florida, United States - SWPA TP0 #1 | ecosystem: Environmental > Aquatic > Marine > Coastal | place: USA: Florida | collected 2016-08-05
CGCCCGCGCCGGCACCTGCCGCCGCCCCTGCCGCCCCCCGGCCAGCCGGTCGAGCCCCCCCATCGCCATCGATCGCAGCGTGTCCTCGTCCGCCCAGGGCATCGGCTGCCAGCCCCGTGCGACCAGCGCCGGCTGCGCCGCCAGCCAGGATGCCAGCCCCGCCGCGGTGCCGATGTCGCGCACCGCGCCTTCGGCCGCCTGCGGCGCGCCGAGAGCGCGGGCCGCAGCCCACATCAGCCCGCCAGCCGTCGCCTCCAGATAGGCGTTCAGCGCCACGGGGTCGGCGAGGGGTTCGCGCAGCGCGTCCCGCTCGCGCGCGGCGACAAGCGCCTTGAGCGCGTCGAGCGGCAGCGCCCGTTCGCCGGCCAGCCGGGCCAGGGGGGCTGCGACCTCATGCGCGCGGGGGGGCGTGCCGGCGGTAATGCCGTCCAGCACGTCGGTCCAGAACTGCAGGCGCATCTGCCCGATCAGCGGCTGCTCGCTGGCCCAGGGCGCGCGCGCGACCTCGAGGTTGAAGGCATAAAGCACCCACAGCGCCGCACGGTCCGCGGGCCCGGCCAGCAGGCTGGCGGCAAAGCGGTCGGGGTCGGCCAGGCGCACCCGTTCGGCGCAGGCGGCGATTTCCGGGTCGATCATGGCGCCACGACGAAAAGCACGTAGCCGAAGGCATCGCCATGCGCCCGCCAGACGGCGATTTCCTCGCGGTGCGCGGCAATCGCCTCGGACAGCTCGGCATCCGCGCCGGGCTCCAGCGCGTCGAGGCGCGCTTCCAGCGGGCGGTAATATGCCTCCCACGCCGCCGGGCCGAGGGTGCGCTGGCCCAGCAGACGAAAGCCGCAGGCGCCGATGGTGGCGTGCAGCGTCGTGCGGTCCGGCATGGCCGGGTATTCCCGCGCCCAGAACTCCGCCGCCGCCGCGGGCCGGTCGTCGCCCAGCCAGCAGGCATCCGAAAACGCCACCCGCCCGCCGGGCGCCAGAAGCCGGCGGAATGCATTCAGCGACGCCGCCAGCCCCGGCAGATAGACCGCGCCAGCCGACCAGATCAGGTCATGGCGCCCGGTCATCCGGGTGAAGTCCGCCACCTCGACCGTCACCCGCGCATCGGGGCCGAAGCGGGCGCGGGCCGCCTGCACGAAGGGCGCATGCCGATCGACCGCGTGCACCCGCCCCTGCGGAACCACCGACAGCAACGCGGAGATGTCCGCCCCCGGCCCGCAGCCCGCGTCCAGAACCGAACCGTCGCGGCGCAACCCCGCCACCCCCGCCGCCCAGACGACCGAGGCCGCGTCGCCCGGCCCCTCGCGCGGCAGGCCGCGGTGGATCTGGAAGAAGGCCGACACGGCGCCTACTCGGCCGCCAGCGCGCCGGGCTGCGCGCCGTCGCGGATCAGCTTCCACACCAGCGCATCGAGCAGCGCCTCGAACGAGGCATCGACGATGTTCGGCGACACGCCCACGGTGGACCAGCGCCGGCCCTGCGCATCCTCGCTGTCGAGGATGACGCGGGTCACGGCGTCGGTGCCCCCTTGGGTGATGCGCACCTTGAAATCCACCAGCCGCCAGTCGGCGATCAGCGCCTGATAGGGGCCCAGGTCCTTGACCAGCGCCTTGGCCAGGGCGTTGACCGGGCCGCGGTCGGATCCGGTCGCATCCATCGATTCCGACACCGACAGCCGCTTTTCGCCGCCGATCTTGATCACCACCACCGCCTCGGACAGGGTGATCATCCGGTCGTAACGGTTCTTGCGGCGCTCGATGGTGACGCGGTAGCGCTTGACCTCGAAGAAATCGGGCACGAGGCCCAGCTCGCGCCGCGCCAGCAACTCGAAGCTCGCCTGCGCGCCGTCATAGGCATAGCCCTGATCCTCACGCGTCTTGACCTCGGCCAGGATGGCGCCCAGACGCGGATCGTCCGGGGCGACGGCAATGCCGGCCTCGGCCAGCCGCGCGCGCAGGTTCGACAGCCCGGCCTGGTTCGACATCGGGATGATGCGCGCATTGCCCACGGCGGCGGGGTCGATGTGTTCGTAGGTGGCGGGGTCCTTCAGGATCGCGCTGGCGTGCAGCCCGGCCTTGTGGGCAAAGGCCGAGGCGCCCACGTAGGGCGCCGGCCGCAGCGGCACCCGGTTCAGGATCTCGTCCAGCCGCCGCGAGGTGCGGGTGAGGCGGGCCAGCGCCGCGGGGGTGACGCCGGTGGTGAAGCGGCCGGCATAGGGTTCCTTCAGCAGCAGGGTCGGGATCAGCGTGGTCAGGTTGGCGTTGCCGCAGCGCTCGCCCAGCCCGTTCAGCGTGCCCTGCACCTGCCGGGCGCCGGCCTCGACCGCGGCCAGCGTGCCGGCGACCGCGGTGCCGGTGTCGTCGTGGCAGTGGATGCCCAGCCGGTCGCCGCGGATGCCGGCGGCGATCACCGCGGCGGTGACGCGGCCGATCTCGTCGGGAAGGGTGCCGCCGTTGGTGTCGCACAGCACCACCCAGCGCGCGCCGGCATCGTGGGCGGCGCGCAGGCAGGCCAGCGCATAGGCCGGGTCGGCGGCATAGCCGTCGAAGGCGTGTTCGGCGTCAAAGATCACCTCGCGGCCCCGGGCTGCGGCATGGGCGACGGAGTCGGCGATGTTGGCCAGGTTGTCGTCCAGCGAAATCCCCAGCGCGGTGGTCACGTGGAAGGGGTGCGCCTTGCCCACCAGGCACACGGCGGGGGTGTTCGCGTTCAGCACCGCCGCCAGCACGTCGTCGTTGGCAGCCGAACGCCCGGCCCGCTTGGTCATCCCGAAGGCGGTGAAGGTGGCGCGGGTGCGGGGGGCCTCGGCGAAGAACTCGCTGTCCGTGGGATTGGCGCCGGGCCAGCCGCCCTCGATGTAGTCGACGCCGAGATCGTCGAGCATGAGGGCGATCGCCCGCTTGTCGGCGGTCGAGAACTGGACGCCCTGCGTCTGCTGGCCGTCGCGCAGGGTGGTGTCGAAGAGGTAGAGGCGCTCGGGGGTCATCAGTTGCCTTCCTTCTCGCGGCAGCGATCGATGGCCCAGAGGCGGGCAGAGTCGAAACCCGCTGTCGGCATCAGTTCGATGCCGTCGCGCGACATGCGCACCTCGACTCCGGCATCCGCCAGCGCTGACTTTAGGCGATCCACCTCCGAGTAATCCTTGCTCGCGCGGGCCGAATCCCGCGCGTTCGCCAGCCAGCGCTCGATTTCGCCCAACCGCGAAAGGTCGTCGCCCGCTGCCGGGCTTATGCTTTCCCAACCGCTCAATTCGTCAGTCAGCAGACCGACCAGCCGCGCGGAGGCGAGCAGATTGGGGTGATCCCCCGCGTGCGCAAGCTGGTGCAGTTCCGCTATGACTGCCGGGGTGTTCAGGTCATCGCCCAGCATCTGTTCGAACCGTTCAAGTGGCTTCTCGGCTGCGATCACGCCGCGTGTCTTTTCCCGCCAACGTTGCAGGACACGCCGGGCTTCCTCGGCCTTATGATCGGTCCAATCCATCGGCTTGCGGTAATGCGTCGACAGCATCACGAAGCGGATCACCTCGCCCGGCCAGCCCTGATCCAGCAAATCCCGCACCGTGAAGAAGTTGCCCAGCGACTTCGACATCTTCCTGCCGTCCACCTGCACCATCTCGTTGTGCATCCAGACGCGGGCGAACCCTGCGCCCGGGTGGGCGCAGCAGCTTTGCGCGATCTCGTTCTCGTGGTGGGGGAATTGCAGGTCGATCCCGCCGCCGTGGATGTCGAACGACTCTCCCAGCAACGCGCGCGCCATGGCCGAGCATTCGATGTGCCAGCCCGGCCGGCCCCGGCCCCAGGGCGAGTCCCAGCCCGGTTCCTCGTCCGTCGAGGGTTTCCACAATACGAAATCCATCGGGTCGCGCTTGTAGGGGGCCACCTCCACCCGCGCGCCGGCGATCATGTCATCGACCGACCGGCCCGACAGCCGCCCGTAGCGGGGATAGCTGCGCACGTCGAACAGCACATGCCTCTCGGCGGCATAGGCATGGCCCGAGGCCACCAGTCCCGCGATCATCGCCACCATGGGTGCGATGAATTCGGTCGCGCGCGGCTCGTGCGTCGGGCGCAGCGCGCCCAGCGCGTCCATGTCGGCGTGGTACCAGCCGATGGTTTCATCCGTCAGGCTGCGGATGATCGCGTTCAGGTCGCGCCCGTCGCCGGCCTTCTGCATCTCGCGCGCTCGGGCGTTGATCTTGTCATCCACATCCGTGAAGTTCCGGACGTAAGTCACGGCACCTTCGCCATAAACATGGCGCAGTAGCCGGTACAGCACGTCGAACGCCACCACCGGCCGGGCGTTGCCCAGATGCGCGCGGTCATAGACGGTGGGGCCGCAGACATACATCCGCACATTGGCCGGATCGAGCGGCTCGAACCGTTCCTTGCGGCGGGTCATCGTGTTGTAAAGCCGGATTTCGGCCATTGGTCCCTCGCGTGTGGCGGCCTCCCGCGGGCGGGTCGCTGCCGGTTCGTGAAGGGAAAACCGTTGACCGCCCGCCGATGCCTCAGCCGGAAATGCAGATGCGGATGGCGCAGCAGGTGGTCATGCGTCTGCCATAGCGCAGTGCCGCGCGTCTGCCAAGCCCTTCCCCTGCCCGGCCCGGTCTGGCAGAACACAGCCCTGACAGGAGGTGACCGCCATGACCGAAACACCGCCCCTGCGCGACCTCGGCTGGACGCCGGCGGGCTTTGCCCTGCCCGCCACCGACGGCCGCACCCTGACCCTTGACGACATCCGCGGTGCGCGCGGCACGCTGGTGATGTTCATCTGCAACCACTGCCCCTATGTGCTCGCGGTGCTCGACCGGCTGAAGGACGACACGCGCACGCTGATCGCCGAGGGCATCGGCGTCGCGGCAATCTGCTCCAACGACGCGGTCACCCATCCCGCCGACAGCTTCGAGCGGATGTGCGAGATGGCCGTGGCACAGGCCTTCCCCTTTCCCTACCTGCACGACGAAAGCCAGGCGGTCGCCCGCGACTTCGGCGCCGCCTGCACGCCGGATTTCTTCGGCTTCGACGCGGGCTTGCGGCTGCGCTATCGCGGGCGGCTCGATGCCTTCGGCCGCGCCCCGCGCCCCGAGGGCGCGCCGCGCGAACTGGTGGAGGCGATGCGCCTGATCGCCGACACCGGCGCGGGGCCGCGCGAGCAGGTCGCCTCGGTCGGCTGCTCGATCAAGTGGAAGCCGGCATGAAGGTCGCGGTGTTCGACCTGGACGGCACGCTGCTCGACACGGCGCCGGACATCCACGTCTGCGCCGTCAAGGCGCTGGCGACCGAGGGGCTCGGGCCGATCACGCTGGCGCAGGCGCGTGCCTTCATCGGCAGCGGTGCGCCGATGTTCGTCACCCGCGCGCTCACGGCGCTGGGGGCCGATCCGGCCGGGGCGCTGCACGCGCGCGTCCTTGCCGCCTTCCTTTCGGTCTATGACGACGCGGCGGCGCTGACACGGCCCTATCCCGGCGCGATCGCGGCGCTTGATGCGCTGCGCGACGCCGGCTGGCGGCTGGGCATCTGCACCAACAAGCCCGAACGCCCGGCGCGGCTGCTGCTGGAGCATTTCGGCCTGATGGACCGCTTCGGGTCGCTGGTCGGCGGCGACACCCTGCCGGTGCGCAAGCCGGACCCGGCGCCGCTGCGCCACGCGCTGGCGGGGCTGGGGACCGAGCGCGGCCTTTACATCGGCGACAGCGAGGTGGACGCGGCCACCGCCCGGGCCGCCGGGCTGCCCTTTGCGCTGTTCACCGGCGGCTATCGCAAGGCGCCGGTGTCCGAAGTGCCGCATGACTGGTCCTTTGACGACCACACGGCCCTGCCGGGATGGATGGAGACCCGCATCACCGCCGCTCAGCCCAGCCGATAGGCGGCGCGCGGCAGCCGGTCGGTCAGGTCGCGCATCACCTCGAAGGCCTCGTCCTCGTCCAGCCGGTGCTCGGCCACCATCCGGGCAAGGAAGGCCGCATCGACGCGCCGGGCCACATCGTGCCGCGCCGGGATCGACAGATAGGCGCGCGTGTCGTCGTTGAAGCCGACGGTGTTGTAGAAACCCGCCGTCTCGGTCGTCATCTCGCGGTATCGGCGCATCCCCTCGGGGCTGTCGTGGAACCACCAGGCCGGGCCGAGGCGCAGCGCCGGATAGACGCCCGCAAGCGGCGCAAGCTCGCGCGCATAGGCGCTTTCGTCGAGCGTGAAGACGATCAGCGTAAGCTCCGCGCGCAGCCCGACGGCATTCAGCAGCGGGCGCAGCGCGGCGACATAGTCGGTGCGGGCGGGGATGTCGAACCCCGCGTCGCGGCCGTAGCGCGCCAGCGCCGCGGCCGAATGGTTGCGGCAACTGCCGGGGTGCAACTGCATCACCAGCCCGTCCTCAAGGCTCATCCGCGCCATCTCGGTCAGCATCTGGGCGCGGAAGGCCTCGTGATCCGCAGCCGTCCCCTTGCCGGCGCGGATGCGGTCGAACAGCGCCGCGGCCTCGGTCCCGGGCAGGTCGGCGGTGGCGGCGGTCGGGTGGCCGTGGTCGGTCGCGGTGGCGCCCAGCGCCCGGAAGGCCGCACGGCGGATGCGATGACCCTCGAGATAGCCGGCCCAGGTGCCGGTATCGGCGCCGGTCATCTCGCCCAGCCGATCGAGGTTGGCGGCAAAACCGGACGTGTCGGGGTCCACCACCGCGTCGGGGCGATAGGTGGGCAGCACCCGCCCGTGCCAGCCGCTATCGCGGATCGCCGCGTGCCAGCGCAGGTCGTCGAGCGCCCCGTCGGTGGTGGCGATCGCGGCGATGCGGAAGCGGTCATAAAGCGCGCGGGGGCGGAAGGCGGGCTGCGCCAGTGCCTCGGCGATGCGGTCGTAAAGGGCGTCCGCCGTCTCGGCCGACGGGCGGGCCTCGACCCCGAGCACCTCGGTCAGCGCATGATCCAGCCACAGCCGCGACGGCGTGCCGCGAAACAGGTGGTAATGTGCGCAGAACCGCCGCCAGATCGCGCGGCCGTCGGTCTCGACCGGCCCGCCGTCGGCGCGCGCGACGCCCAGATCGGCCGGGTCCACGCCCTGCGAGCACAGCATGCGGAACAGGTAGTGGTCGGGCGTGACCAGCAACCGCGCCGGATCGGGAAAGGGCGCGTCCTCGGCAAACCAGCGCGGGTCGGTGTGGCCGTGCGGGCTGAGGATCGGCAGGTCGGCGACCGAGGCATGCAGCGCCCGCGCCAGCCCGCGCGGGCCGGGCGCCTCGGGGAACAGGCGGTCTGGGTGCAGCAGCGGCATCACGGCCTCGGGTGCGGCAACGGGGTTGCGCCGGTGGTAGGGGCTGGCGCGGACGCGGTCAATCACCGCGCCGGACGGCCCCCGCGGCGGCGTTCCGCCTGCAGCGGTTCCGGCGGTGCTTGTATCTCGGCCACCGGAGTCTAGAATGGGGCCGACGCGCTGGTGCAGCGCACAGCCCTTGCGGCGGGGCCGGTTTTCCGCCACCGCACATCCTTCCAACCGTCGGAGAACGGAATGTCCTGGACCGAAGAGCGGGTTGAGACGCTCAAACGCATGTGGGGCGAGGGGCAGTCGGCCTCGCAGATCGCCAAGGAACTCGGCGGGGTGACCCGCAACGCCGTCATCGGCAAGGTGCACCGCCTGGGCCTGTCGAACCGCGCCGCCCTGCCCGAGGCGACCGCCACGCCCGAGGCCGTCGGCACCGCGCCCGCCCCAACCGCCGAGGCGGCCGCGCCCGAGCCCGTCGCGGCCGAGCCCGCCACCGCCCCGACGCCGGAGGAGGCGGATGGCGACGACGACCTGATCCCGGCCGATCCCGCCCCCGTGGCCGAGCGTCCCGCAGCCCCCCAGCGCCGGGCCATCGTGCCGGCCGGCCAGCCGCTGCCGCCGCAGCCCTCGGCGAACGAGGTCAGCCCCGAAGCCCTCGCCACCGTGCGCGAGGTCGAGAAACGCGCCCGTCGGCTGACCCTGATGGAACTGACCGAGCGGACGTGCAAATGGCCGATCGGCGATCCCGCGACCGATGATTTCTGGTTCTGCGGCCTGCCGAGCCAGCCCGGAAAGCCCTATTGCGAGGCCCATGTGGGGCTGGCGTTCCAGCCCATGTCCTCGCGCCGCGACCGTCGCCGCTGACCCGCGCGGGCGCGGCAGCTCCGGGGGCAGCGGCGGCAGCCGGCCTCAGGGGATGATGCGGGTGTACTTCGATCCCGCCAGCGTCGCCCCGGCGATCAGGCCGGACTGGCCGAACACCACCGCGATGACCGGCGCCGAGGTGGTCGTGGTGTCGATCCCCGCCGCCCCGCCGCGCTCGGGCGTGGCATAGCGAACGTCCGCGCCCACCGCCCAGCCGTCGGCGCGCCGGAAATCGGTCAGCGCCTCGGGCGTCAGGAAGAACAGCGCATGCGCGTACTGCTGCGCGCCGATCTGCGGGCCGACCGTGGCGCGGGCGACCGAGTAGTAGTCGACCGTCACGTCACCCAGCCGCAGCGCGCCCTGCCCGTAGGCCCCGCCAAAGAACAGACCCGCCTCGGTGATGAGCGGCATCCACAGGATGCCGTGCGACTTGGAGGCGAGGTCGCGGGTGCCGGGATAGGTGGTGAACAGGAAATCCCGGGTGGCATCGACGCGCGCGTCCAGCCGCGCGCCGCCGTCGCCGCCGACCGGATTGCCGCAGGCCGCAAGCCCGAGGGTTGCGCCAAGTCCGGCCAGCGCCGCCCGCCGGGTGGTCAGGAAAGGGGGTGTGCTCATGATCTTGCCTCGGATGCAGGGACTGCATGTTGTGCGTGCAGGGGTCTGACGCCCCGGCTATCCCCAAAGGATAGTCGCATTTGCACGTCCTGTCATGCGTTTTGCAACGCCCTGCGCGGCAATGCGCCCACCGGCCCCGCGCAGGGGCGCCGCCCGTCAGTCCCGCCAGGCGAAGAAATCATCCGGCGCGCGGGCCAGCAGCCGCTCGGCCACCTCGCGGCCGAGGGTTGCGGCGTCGGCGACGGGCGCGCGCCCCTCCTCGGCCAGGCAGTCCGAACCGTCGGGGCGCAGGATCTCGCCGCGCAGCCACAGCGTGTCGCCGTCGAGCAGGGCAAGCCCGGCGATCGGCGTCTCGCACGAGCCGTCCAGCCGCGCGAGCATCGCGCGTTCCGCCGCCAGTCGCAGCCCGGTGTCGCGGTCGTGGATCGGCTCAAGCAGGGCGGCGGTTGCGGTGTCGTCGCTGCGCCGCTCGATCCCGATGGCGCCCTGGGCGATGGCCGGCAGCATCGCCTCGGGCGCGACGGGGCCGCGGGCGACATGGGCCATGCCCAGCCGGTTCAACCCGGCCATGGCCAGGAAGGTGCAGTGCGCCGCCCCGTCGGACAGCTTGCGCAGGCGCGTCTGCACGTTGCCGCGGAACTCCACCACCGTCAGGTCGGGACGGCGATGCAGCAGTTGCGCCCGCCGTCGCAGGCTGGACGTGCCCACGACCGAACCCGGCGCGAGCGCCTCCATCCCCGCCGCAACCGGCGAGACGAAGGCGTCGCGCACGTCCTCGCGCGGCAGGTTGCAGTCCAGCACCAGCCCCGGCGGCTGGTCGGTCGGCATGTCCTTCATCGAATGCACCGCGATGTCGATGGCGCCGTCCAGCAGCGCCTCCTCGATCTCGCGGGTGAACAGGCCCTTGTTGCCGATTTCCTTCAGCGGGCGGTCGGCGGCGATCATGTGCTGGTCGTCGCCCTGCACCTTGATCACCACGATGGCGAAGGCCGCCTCGGGCAGGTCATGCGCCGCCATCAGCCGCGCCCGCGTCTCGTGCGCCTGCGCCAGCGCCAGCGGCGAGCCGCGGGTGCCGATGCGAAGCGGGCGGTCGGGGCTGGGCATGGGGCGTGTCATGAGAAATCCTGCGGGCGCTGCTGTCCCGCCCGACCTAACCCCGCCGGGGCGGCGGTGCAACCGGCCCGGCGGGCGGGGCCGTCAGCCTTCCCGCAGCACCGCGCCGGGGTTCATGATGCCGGCCGGATCGAGCGCGGCCTTGATCGCCCGCATCGCCGCCAGCTTGGCCGGGTCGCCGTAATGTTCGAGATCGTCGACCTTCAGCCGGCCGATGCCGTGCTCGGCGCTGACCGAGCCGCCCAGTTCGTGCACGAGATCGTGCACGCAGTGCTTGATCTCGTCGCGCCGCGCCCGCAGCGGTGCGGGATCGGCGCCGGCCGCGGGAAAGACGTTGTAATGCAGGTTGCCGTCCCCCACATGGCCGAAGCAGTTGGTGCGCATGTCGCCGAAGGTGCCGCGCAACCGCTGCTCGGCCCCGGCGACAAAGGTCG
>Ga0213835_102027_pt1 | contig 10258 bp, 7 predicted proteins | sample SWPATP01_FD_160576 | JGI IMG/M metagenome (GOLD analysis project Ga0213835, IMG submission 160576) | Coastal seawater microbial communities from Marineland, Florida, United States - SWPA TP0 #1 | ecosystem: Environmental > Aquatic > Marine > Coastal | place: USA: Florida | collected 2016-08-05
GAAGCCAAGGTGGAAAGGATGAATACAAAAATCTTCAATTATTACATCGCCATTGTCACGATGATAAAACAGCTCTTGATAAAGAGACAATGCTGTGCTCATAACAAAGAGACAGTCAGACTAGGAGTCGTATGAGGTGAAAGTCTCAAGTACGGTTTTGAATGGGAGGGGATGGAGGTGACTCCATTCTCGACCCCTTCTAGTTTTCTGGCTGTCTCCTGGATCCGGAAAAATTCAGTTTCTGCCTCAATTCTAACCCCTGGCGTGCAACTGACCGGATTTTCCAGAATTTGACCCTTCTCCCAGGTTAGGTAACTGGCGTCTTCTAGCTTGGTCTCACAGCGCAGCGGGGATTGGATTAGCCCCGTTGTATGCCCTCAATCATCAGGATTATCAACAAATCCGCCAGAAAATTGATACAGATCTGGACGACTGACGATATCAGTGACGAGTTCGGCGTTAGGGTAGAGTTAGAGTTTCCCCTAAGCAACTGTTAATCCAGTCGAAAATTTCCCGGTTCACCCGTTCGGGACATTCATCATGGGGGCAGTGACCCGCGCCCTCCAGTTCTACTAACTTGATGTGGGGATTATATTTTAGGTAGAGGTGAGGTTTAGCCAGTTTCAGGGGAATCAGTCGATCCTGTTTTCCCCAGAGTAGTAATATGGGAACCTGCACCTGGGGGAATAGACTGCGTACAGATGGGCCGAGTTTAGAACTCCCCATAATCTGAAACAGAATAATAAAAGCCCTAGCCGCCCCTCGGTCTTGGGGTGGAGTAGATAGAATATGTATCAGTTCCTCTGTAACCGAGTCTTGATTGTGATAGGCTAATTTAACCCAACGACTGATGACAGATGGCTGTCTCACTAGATAGAATATGGGACGTAATATAATAGGGGAAGCAACCAAACTTTGGATAAACTCGACTGGGGGAACCATCCACCCAGCTAATAAGTCCGCTAAAGCGGCCGGATCGGGTAGACTGAGCATAACCAAACTTTGGATAAACTCGACTGGGGGAACCATGCACCCAGCTAATAAGTCCGCTAAAGCGGCCGGATCGGGTAGACTGAGCATAACCAAACCCTTAGCGGTTTTGGGATATTGAGCAACAGTTGCTAGGGCGATCAGAGAACCAATAGAGTTTCCCACCCAGATGGTCGGACGGCGGATAAAAGTTTGCCAAAAGTCATGCACCAATTCTGTCCACAGGGAAACATTATATGGGGCGATCGCCTTTTCAGAACAACCAAACCCCAATAAGTCCAAAGCATAAACTGGGTGGGAATGACTGAATGCCGACAAATTGTGTCTCCAGTGGCCGATAGATGCGCCAAAACCGTGAAGGAAAATTAAAGGAACAGGAGAGTTGCTCCCTAGTGGGTCTTGAACCTCAAAAATAGGCGACTTAGCCCCTTGAGGGTGTCCGCAACGCCGAAAAGTATAGCGAACTCTCCACCCCCGCCAAATCCAATCACGCTGAAAGCCCATTTGTTTGTGCCAGTCTGGTGAATCCATCTAACCGTCGTCCTGAGTACAACATAACTTGAAAGTTACCCCTAAAATACTAGGGTTCCTAAAGTTTAGATTAAATGTCAAGCCTATTGATATGGGAAATCAGTACAATGTCCTGTTAGGGGGACCCACAATTGTCGAGACATTCGTTGACCTCATTAACTTAAAATTCCTGTAATGCCTGTGATAGAATCAAAAAGAAATCGCAACTTACCTCAAATCAACGACAATATCCGCTTTCCTAAGATTCGCCTGATCGATACCGAAGGCGGTCAGCTAGGGATCATGACTCCCAGGGAGGCCATGAAACTAGCTCAGGAAAAGGAACTAGACCTAGTTCTGGTTAGCGATAAAGCTGACCCTCCCGTATGCCGGATTATGGACTATGGGAAGTTCAAATATGAACAGGAAAAGAAAGTTCGGGAAGCTCGTAAAAAGCAGCATACCGCCGATGTCAAAGAAGTTAAGATGCGTTACAAAATTGATGATCACGACTATCAGGTGCGTGTGAATCAAGCCAAGCGCTTCCTTAAATCCGGCGATAAGGTCAAAGCCACAATTATGTTCCGGGGTCGAGAAATTCAGCATAGCAACCTAGCCAGGGAACTGCTCAAACGTATGGCCGAAGACCTGGAAGAACACGCCGAAGTTCAACAGTCCCCCAAACAAGAGGGACGGAGTATGATGATGCTGTTGGCTCCCAAAAAAACAACAACTAGCTGAGACTCAGGAATTGTGGGTCATTGTGATTTGTCAAACCTGTTGCTGCTACGGTTATGATAAACCAGTAACCCCAGTTCCGCCCCATAACTGATAATTTAGAGAAGAGATAAAATTGAGGGGTCTCAATACGGGATGGAAAAGCGAATTGGTGAACCCGCAGGAGTGGGACAGGGTGTGCTACGCGGTCTAAATCTCCGCCCAGAAGAAGTAGAGCGAACTTTATTAATGTTCGCAGTATATACTTTTTCATCCATCGGACTGATTTGGTTAGAACTAAGTACCGTCGGCCTGTTTATTGATCAATATGGGGCAGAGAAACTGCCTTGGATTTATATTGCTAGTGCTGGTATCGGGTCTAGTTTGGGTGTAGTTTACTCTCGGTTACAGACATTTTTACCCCTGCGCCGGGTGATTGTTCTGATTTTACTACTCATGGCAATCCCCCTGTTTCTATTTCGTTTTGGTTTGGGAATAGAAGATGTAAGGGTATTGGGATTAAGCCTTCAATTTGTTACCCTATTTGTCATGTGGCTGTGGGTTGAGGCTTGTTATCTCCTCAACGATCTCAATACCTCCATTACCTCCAATCAACTTTTTAACATTCGGGAGATCAAGCGCACCTATCCCATTATCAGTAGTGGTTATCTCGTCGCTGGGGTGGTTAGCGGTTTCTCCCTGCCTCTATTGCTCAGATTTGTAGGCTTAAATAATGTCACCCTAGTATCTGGGGCTATGGTGATTGTGGGAGCAGGTGTTTTATTTTATCTGTCCCAAAGATATGAACAGTCTTTCCCTGATTCTTCCCGGTGGACCCCGGAAGACGAACTACCAGAATTTAGTACCCGTAGCCTCAAAGGTCCCCTACAAGGCTATGTCATTCCCTTGGTGCTATTTTTCGTCATGGCTGAAGTCGTCTATGTCATGGTCGATTTCCAGTTTTTCAGTCAGTTAGAATACCGTAGTGGTATCGGTGGCGCTAGTTGGATTGTTAGCTTCCTGGGACTATTTGAGGGGATTTTAAGTACCTTCCAAGTAGCAACTCAGTGGTTTGCTTCCAGTCGCTTGGTCGAAAAAATAGGCGTGTTTGGTACAGCATCTATCCTTCCTGTGGGGGTAGTCGCCTTGGGCCTGTTTTCCTTGATAGGGGGGGCTACGGGTTTATTTACCATATTTATAGGGTTTTTGATTCTCAGATTTTTAGATGAACTGTTCCACTACACTCTCATCGAAACTACCGGGACGGTTCTATTTCAACCCCTACCAGAAAATATTAGGAGTGATATTCAGACCCTGGTTAATGGTGTATTTGAACCCCTGTCAACGGGTTTGAGTGGTATCGGGATTTTGCTGTTGCTGTGGCTGATTAACCTATTTTTACCCGATGGTGTCCCAGAAGGTATTTTCCAGCAAGACCAAAGTCTGATTTTTGTCGTAACTATTATTTTGTTGGCTTTTGTCTGGTTGTGGGTGGTCTGGAAAATTCGCTCCCAATATGTAAGACTTCTAGTTCGTAGTGCTGAACGCGGTCGCCTGGGAACTACAGATATTGATATGCGTAGCCTCAAGCGATCGGTGGTCGATGAGTTGAAACAGCCAACCCCAGAAGCTGATAAGCGTTCCTGTATGGAATTACTCAGCCAACTTGATCCTAAAAATGTCGGGGAGACTCTGGTTCCACTACTGGAGATTATGTCCCCGAATCTTCAGCGTCAAGCCCTAGAACTGATGCTAGATTATCCTAATCCCGCTCATTTAGAGGCGATTAGATCCCTATCTCGTAGCAGTCTACCTCCTGAAGTTTTGGCTTTGGCACTACGCTATATCTGGTTAACTGAATCTAACCCAGATATTAATCAGTTGAAACCTTACCTACAACCAAGGGTCGATCCGGTGGTACGGGGAACAGCCGCGGCCTTGATTATGCGTCGTGGCGATCGCGAACAAAAAGCGGCAGCCACTAATACTATCCGGCGCATGATCGTCTCTAATCAAGAACCTGAAAGGGTGATGGGAGTCCGGGCTCTGGGTGATGCTGATTATATGCAAGGGTTGCGAGTTTATCTTAATGACCTCCTCGCTGATGAATCTCTCAGAGTCCGCTGTTCGGTCTTGGAAGTCATTGCGGCTACTAAGATGGAGGAATACTATGGCTCCCTATTAAAAGCTATTTCCTACCGTTCTACCAGAGAAGCAGCCAGAATGGCTTTAGTCCGCTTGGGAAATGAGGCTATTCCTCTGTTAATCAGAATAGCCACGGATATCTATAAATCCGATTTAGTCAGACTTCAGGCTTGGTCTGCTTTAGGAGACATTGGTACGCCATCCGCCTTAGATACTCTCATCGATAACCTGTTAATTTCCTGGGGAACCACCCGACGTAATATTCTCCGCATTCTCCTGAAAATTCCCGATGATGCGGGGATTGAAAGAACTTTAGACCGCATTGGACGTAATGGGGTGGAAACGTTAATTGAACAGGAGTTGATGTTTATTGGTCAAATCTATAGCACTCTTTTAGACCTCGAACCTGAAAAACCTACAGCTCCTATCTTACCTTATACTGTCTCCCTTGAGGTCGCTTCCCCCCTAGAAATGCTCTGTCGCGCGCTCCGTAATCTTGAATCTGATGCTATAGACCGCTGTTTTCTGCTGATGAAGTTCCTTTACTCCCTCGGATCTATTCAGGCGGCGGCTTTCAATATTCGCTCTGGACAACAGGGAAATATTGCTCGTGGGTTGGAAATCTTGGATAATACTGTTGATATTTCCCGTAAACGAGCCTTGATTGGCATTTTGGATAATCACTCTATTGTCCAAAAAATTGAGGATCTCTCCCCTTTGATTTCCTATAAACCAATGACACCTAGCGATCGCCTCCGTCGTTTACTGGAGTTTCGCCATTTCCTCTCAGATTGGTCTTTGGCTTGTTGCTTCCACCAAGCGCGGTCCGCCAGTTGGAGTCTCACCGCTGAACAGACTTTAATGTGTCTGAGACACCCCACAGGTTTTGTGCGGGAAGCTGTTTTGGCTTACCTCAAGATGGGAGCGCGTCAGGCTTTGGTAGAATTATTGCCAATGCTACAAACTGATCGGGATCCTCTGGTGGCTCACCAAGTACAACAATTAATCTCGGAATTAGCTGTACACAGAAAAACCGAAATGCCTTGATCAATAGGGAGTCCGTCTGGATTCAAGTTCACTAACTCGCCTTGACCTATTATGTTAACTAGCGTCCAACGCCTATTGTTTGTGCGAAAAGTCCCCATTTTTCAAGAACTTAGGGATGATTTCTTGGTGCGTCTTGCTTCTGTTATGGATGAATTGTCTTTTCCCGCTAATCAGAGTATTTTTACTGAGGGACAAGAAGGCCGATCGCTTTATATTGTCGTTTCTGGTCAGGTCAAGGTTCATCATGGCGATCGCGAATTGGCTCGTTTGGGTAAAGAAGACTGTTTTGGCGAAATGTCTCTATTTGATGCTGAACCGCGATCGGCTTCTGTCACTACCCTAGAACCCTGTGAATGTCTCATGCTCACACAGATGCAGCTTTATGATGCTATTGATGAGACCCCTGGTATTGCGGTTAATATTATTCGCTTACTATCTCGCCGCATTCGAGAATTGAATCAAAAAGCCAACGCTCAAAACCCTAAATCTTCTATCTCCGAAGTCAAAGTCCCACCCGATCGCTCTTGACATCGGATTTAATGTTGATTTTTTCTTCAAAAAAAAATTTGAGGGTCGCTTTTTTTGCCTCGCGGGGATTGACAGCCCAGAGCATTGCTGCTACTATATTGACAGTAGCCTTAATAATGGAACATTTGCCAAAATAAAAAAATTACAACCATCCCATTATGATAAAAGTATAGCGCAAGCGCCCGCGAAAAGCAACCCCCCTCCCCCAAAAAAATTCGCATTTTGCCAGTTGATTTTTTCTTCAAAAAAAAATTTGAGGGTCGCTTTTTTTGCCTCGCGGGGATTGACAGCCCAGAGCATTGCTGCTACTATATTGACAGTAGCCTTAATAATGGAACATTTGCCAAAATAAAAAAATTACAACCATCCCATTATGATAAAAGTATAGCGCAAGCGCCCGCGAAAAGCAACCCCCTCCCCCCAAAAAAAATTTTTTGCAACATTTCTTAAAATTTTGTAACAAAAGTTAACAAAGTCATAGTTTGGTACGAGGGGATGGTCTGATAGATGGTCTGAATGTATATATAATAGACAAAAGTTAAGTCGGAGATGGCAAAATCTACCAAGGCCCTATGTCAACAGAAATTAAGGACGAATTACAGCTAGAAGTGCAACGCCGCCGTAATTTCGCCATTATCTCCCACCCAGACGCGGGAAAAACCACATTAACAGAAAAACTGCTGCTGTACGGAGGGGCGATTCATGAAGCCGGGGCGGTAAAAGTCCGCAGGTCGCAGCGTCACGCGACATCAGACTGGATGGCGATGGAACAACAACGGGGTATTTCTATCACTTCAACAGTTTTGCAGTTTGAATATCGTAACACTCAGATTAACTTACTCGATACCCCCGGACACCAAGATTTCAGTGAAGATACCTATAGGACCTTGGCGGCGGCGGATAATGCGGTGATGCTGGAAGATGCAGCTAAGGGGTTAGAACCTCAAACGCGGAAGCTGTTTGAAGTGTGTAAGATGCGGGGCTTACCTATCTTTACGTTTATTAATAAAATGGATCGCCCGGGTCGGGAACCTTTGGAACTTCTTGATGAAATTGAGCAGGAGTTGGGTTTACAACCTTACCCGGTAAATTGGCCTATTGGTATGGGCGATCGCTTTAAAGGGGTTTTTGACCGCCATAAGCGACAAATTCATCTATTTGAAAGGACGGCCCACGGTTCTCGGGAAGCGGTAGATACAGTGATAGATTTGGGAGATCCGCGTATTGAGGATTTATTAGACCAGGATCTGTATTATCAACTCAAGGAAGAATTGGAACTATTAGACGCTTTAGGATCAGATTTAGATCTCGAGGCGGTACATGGTGGGAAAATGACCCCAGTATTTTTTGGTAGCGCCATGACTAACTTTGGGGTACAACTGTTTCTGGATGCTTTCCTAGAATATTCGTTAAAACCAGGTCACCACAGTAGCACGATTGGGGATATTCCCCCAGATTATCCAGAGTTTACTGGGTTTGTGTTTAAGTTACAGGCGAATATGGACCCGAAACATCGCGATCGCGTAGCTTTTGTGCGGGTATGTACGGGAAGATTTGAGAAGGACATGACTGTTAGCCATGCTAGAACCGGAAAAACGGTGCGTCTGTCACGTCCCCAAAAACTGTTCGCTCAGGATCGCGAGTCAATTGATGCGGCTTATCCTGGGGATGTAATTGGCTTGAATAATCCGGGGGTATTTGCGATCGGTGATACGATATACAACGGCCAAAAACTGGAATATGAGGGGATTCCCTGTTTTTCCCCGGAACTTTTCGCCTATCTGAAAAATCCTAACCCCTCTAAATTTAAACAGTTCAATAAGGGTATTACAGAACTGAGGGAAGAGGGAGCCATTCAGATCATGTATTCTCAGGATGATTCTAAACGCGATCCAATTTTGGCGGCGGTGGGTCAACTTCAGTTTGAGGTAGTTCAGTTTCGGATGCAGAATGAATATGGGGCGGAAACTCGCCTAGAATTGTTACCCTATAGTGTGGCTAGATGGGTAGCAGGGGGATGGGAAGCCTTAAACAAGGCGGGAAGACTGTTTAATACTGTGACTGTTAAAGACAGTTGGGGTCGCCCAGTTTTGTTATTTAAGAATGAGTGGAATTGTCAACAGGTACAGTCGGAACATCCCGAACTGGATTTAAGAAGTTCGGCTCCGGTGGTTTCTGGTCAGCAACCGAAATAGTCGGAAAGGCGGGAAAGGCGGGAAAGGTCGGAAAAGTCCAGGCGATCGCGTAGCGTGTGCGTAGCACGTATCGCGCAGCGACTAGGCGGTAGTATCGCCTGTTTTTGGGTCAAAAAGATGCACTTTTTCAGGAGCGATCGCCAAGGCAATTTTATCTCCCAAACTAACATCAACAGCGGCTGGAATCCTGACCTGTAAAGAATCTTCTGGGGGGTGAGTAAACCTGACAAATAACAATGTTTCATGTCCCAAGGCTTCCACCCGTTCGACCCGGACATTAAGATGATTAGGGCTAGGTTCTGCGAGGGTTAAATGTTCTGAACGCACCCCCAAAACCACAGACTGATCAGCCCAATTAGTGAGACCAGCTATCCTTTGGTGAGATAAACAGAGGCGAAAATGGGGATGAATTAACTCACCGGAATTAGATAATTTAACGGTGATAAAATTCATAGGAACCGAGCCAATAAACTCGGCTACAAAACGGTTAGCGGGGGAATTATACAAAACCATGGGACTGTCAATTTGCTGAATTTGTCCGCCATTCATGACAGCAATTCGGGTCCCCATAGTCATAGCTTCGGTTTGGTCATGGGTAACATAAATAGTAGTAGTTCCCAACTTTCGCTGAAGTTCAACGATTTGCGATCGCATTTCGGTGCGTAACCTAGCATCCAAATTAGATAAAGGTTCATCCATGAGAAAAACCTGGGGATTTCGAGCCATAGCCCGTCCTAAAGCCACCCGTTGTTTTTGACCGCCAGAAAGTTGTTTAGGGAAGCGATCTAGTAGGGGTTCAATCTGCAAAATCTCGGCAATTTCTTGTACTCGCAGCGCAATGGAGCGTTCCCGAGTAGATTGATGACGGAAGGACTGAGGAAAAGGGAGCGATCGCGTTATAGTCCCCGCCAGTTTTGGGAGGAATTTTTCAGGTTTACCAGTACGTCGCAATCCAAAAGCCAAATTATCATAAACTTTAATATGGGGATATAGGGCGTAATTTTGAAAGACCATAGCGACATCGCGGTTTTTGGGAGGACAATCATTAACTAAGCGATCGCCAATCCAAATCTTTCCAGCGGTGGGAGTTTCCAACCCAGCAATTAAGCGTAACAGGGTACTTTTTCCACAACCAGAAGGTCCGACAAATACCATAAATTCACCATCACCGACGGTGAGGTTAATATTACGAAGTACGGCTCTATCTGGGTCTGTTGAGGTGGGGGTGGGTTCTTTCTGTGTGGCTGTAAGGGGGCTGACGGTTGAGGCGACCCTTACAGTATTTGCTGGGGAAAAACGCTTATAAATATTCTCCAAAACGACGATCGCCATAGTGATTAACCCTCGATGGTTGTATCATAAATGGGGCTAACCACGGACAAAATCGGTTCCCAAAAATTCAATTCGACCATGCGATCGCCATAACCATCTTTACCCCAAACGGGAATCACATCAGGAACTAAAGTTACCATAGGATTTTCACTGGTTAAACAATATACAGGCTCACGGGGAGTAGTCGTGGCTAACCCCCGACAAGCATATCATAATGACTGATACTTTAACATCTGAGTACCAAGGACTAACTGGAGCATGGAGGTTTAAGCGATCGCAATTCCTTTTTGAGGGATTTTCATAACTCCGAGGGCTCTCGAAACTAAACCTTGTAGGTTGGGTGAAACCCAACAGAGATGATAGTAGGTTGGGTGAAACCCAACAGTAAACCTTGTAGGTTGGGTGAAACCCAACAGTAAACCTTGTAGGTTGGGTGAAACCCAACAGTAAACCTTGTAGGGTTAAAGATGGTAAAGTTGGGTTTCGTTCCTCCACCCAACCTACTAAACCTTGTAGGTTGGGTGAAACCCAACAGAGATGATAGTAGGTTGGGTGAAACCCAACAGGGTTTAGAGATGGTAGGGTTAGAGATGGTGGTGTTGGGTTTCGTTCCTCCACCCAACCTACTAAAGTGGAGTGTGGGGGTTTAAGCGATCGCAATTCCTTTTTGAGGGATTTTCATAACTCCGAGGGCTCTCGAAACTAAACCTTGTAGGTTGGGTGAAACCCAACAGTAAACCTTGTAGTAGTAGGTTGGGTGAAACCCAACAGGGTTAGAGATGGTAGGGTTAGAG
>Ga0213835_102030_pt1 | contig 10243 bp, 5 predicted proteins | sample SWPATP01_FD_160576 | JGI IMG/M metagenome (GOLD analysis project Ga0213835, IMG submission 160576) | Coastal seawater microbial communities from Marineland, Florida, United States - SWPA TP0 #1 | ecosystem: Environmental > Aquatic > Marine > Coastal | place: USA: Florida | collected 2016-08-05
GACCTCGCCCACGCCCGGCACCTGGGCCAGGCGCTGCTGGACGATGTTGGAGACGGCATCGTAGATCTGGCCGGGCGAGCGCGATTTGGAGGTCAGCGCCAGGATGATCACCGGCTGGTCGGACGGGTTGGCCTTGCGGTAGGTCGGATTGCTGCGCAAGGTCGACGGCAGGTCGGCGCGCGCGGCGTTGATCGCGGCCTGCACTTCGCGCGCGGCCGAGTCGATCTTGCGGTTCAGGTCGAACTGCAGGCTCACGCGCGTGGAGCCGCTGCCGGAGTTGGAGGTCATCTCGTTGACGCCGGCGATCGTGCCCAGTCTTCGCTCCAGCGGCGTCGCCACGCTGCTGGCCATGGTTTCCGGACTGGCACCCGGCAGCGAGGCCGACACCGAGATCGTCGGGTAGTCGACCTGGGGCAGCGGCGAGACCGGCAGCACGAAGAAGGCGCCGATCCCGGCCAGCGCCAGCCCGAGCGTCAGCAGGACGGTCGCGATCGGGCGCTGGACGAAAGGCTTCGACAGGTTCATGCGCCAACCTCGCGCGGTTTTGCCGGCGCCTTGGCGCCCCAGCGGGTCGATAAACGGTCGAAAGCGAGATAGATCACGGGCGTCGTGAACAGCGTGAGCATCTGGCTGACGATCAGGCCGCCGAAGATGGCGAGGCCCAGCGGACGGCGCAGCTCGGCGCCCTCGCCCCAGCCGAACATCAGCGGCACGGCGGCGAACAGGGCCGCGAGCGTCGTCATCAGGATCGGGCGGAAGCGCAGCAAGGCCGCCTGGCGGATCGCCTCGAGCGCCGTCTTGCCCTGGTCGCGCTCGGCCTCGATGGCGAAGTCGATCATCATGATCGCGTTCTTTTTCACGATGCCGATCAGGAGGATGATGCCGATGATGCCGATCACGCCCAGGCCCTGCCCGGTGATCCAGAGCGCCAGCAGCGCGCCGACGCCGGCCGACGGCAGGGTTGAGAGGATGGTCAGCGGGTGGATGTAGCTCTCGTACAGCACGCCGAGCACGATGTAGACGCAGACCACGGCGGCCAGGATCAGCCAGAGCTGGTTCGACAGCGAATTTTCGTAGGCGCCGGACGCGCCGAGGAAGCTCAAGGTGACCGAGGCCGGCATCTTGATGTCGCCGGCCGCGGCGCGGATCGCATCGACCGCCTGGCCGAGCGAGGTGCCCGAACTCGTATCGAAGCCGATCGTCGTGGCCGGATACTGCGCCACGTGGGTCACCTGCAGCGGCGCCTGTTCTTCCTTGATGGAGGCCACCGCCGACAGGGGCGTCGGCTGGCCGGAACTGGTGCGCAGCTGCAGGCGTCCGAGGCTGGCCAGCGACATGGCCTCGTCCTGTTGCGCCTCCAGGATCACGCGGTACTGGTTAGTCTCCGTAAAAATGGTCGAGACGATGCGCTGGCCGAAAGCGCTGTAGAGCGCGTCGTCGATGCTGGACGCGGTGATCCCCAAGCGCGAGGCCGTGTCGCGGTCGATGTGGACGACGGCCGCCGCGCCCAGTGCGCCGGCGTCGGTGGTGACGTTGCGCAGCTGCTTTTGCTGGGCCATGCGCGCGACCAGCTTGCGCGCCCATTCGATGACGGTGGCGTTGTCGGCGCCCTCGAGCGAGACGCGGTACTGGGTCGGGCCGCTTTCGGCATCGATCGTCAAATCCTGGGTCGGCTGCAGGTAGAGCGTCAGGCCGGCCACTTGCGCCACGCGGTTCTTCAGGCGCGTCATGATCTCGTCCGGGTCGCCGTCGCGGTCGCGTTTCAGGTTGATCAGCATGGTGCCGGCGTGGAGCATGGTGTTGTTGGCGGCGTCGACGCCGACGTTCGAGGCCAGCGATTCGACTGCCGGGTCTTGCAGGATGGCCTTGGCGGCGGCCTGCTGCATCTCGGCCATGCGGTCGTAGGAAATCGCCTGGCGCGCTTCGACGCGCGCTTGCAGCTGGCCCGTGTCCTGGGTCGGGAACAGGCCTTTCGGAATCACCACCCAGAGCAGCGCCGTCAGCGCCAGCGTCGCCAGCGCCACGATCAGGGTCAGGCCCTGGCGCGCCAGCACCCAGTCGAGGCCGCGGTCGTATTTGTGGATCACGCGATCGAAAAAGGCCTGCGTCTTGTTGGCCCACTTGCCCGGCTTTTCATCTTCGTGGCTGCGCAGCCAGCGCGCCGACATCATCGGCACCAGGGTCAGCGAGACCAGGCCGGAAATCAGGATGGTGATCGCCAGCGTCACGGCGAACTCGCGGAACAGGCGGCCCACCACGTCGCCCATGAACAGCAGCGGAATCAGGACGGCGATCAGCGAGACGGTCAGCGAGATGATGGTGAAGCCGATTTGCGCGGCGCCTTTGATCGCCGCCGCCATCGGCTTTTCGCCTTCCTCGATATAGCGCGCGATGTTTTCGATCATGACGATCGCATCGTCGACGACGAAGCCGGTGGCGATCGTCAGCGCCATCAGGGACAGGTTGTTCAGGCTGTAGCCGAGCAGGTACATCACGCCGAAGGTGCCGATCAGCGAGATCGGCACCGCCAGGCTGGCGATGACGGTGGCGCGGATGCTGTGCAGGAAGGCGAAGATCACCAGCACCACCAACACCACGGCCAGCAGCAGTTCGATCTGCACGTGCTCGACCGAGGCGCGGATGCCGGTGGTGCGGTCGGACAGCACGTCCAGGCGCAGCGAGGCCGGCAAACTCGCCTGGAGTTCCGGCAGGCGTTCCTTGATGCCGTCGACGGTGGCGATGACGTTGGCGCCCGGCTGGCGCTGCACGTTGAGGATAATTGCGGGTTTCAGGTTGGCCCAGGCGCCGAGGCGCACGTTCTCGGCGCTGTTGACGACCTTCGCCACGTTCTCGAGACGCACCGGGGCGCCATTGCGGTAGGCGACGATCAGGCTTTTATAGTCGTCGACCGTGACCAGCTGGTCGTTGGCATTGATCGCGTAGGCGCGGGTCGGGCCGTCGAAACTGCCCTTGGCGCTGTTGGCGTTGGCCGCCGTGATGGCGGTACGCAGCGAATCGAGGCCCAGGCCGTACGAGGCCAGCGCTTCGGTATCGGCCTGGATGCGCACGGCCGGACGCTGGCCGCCCGAGAGCGAGACCAGGCCCACGCCATTGACCTGGCTGATTTTCAGGGCCAGGCGCGTGTTGACCAGGTTCTGGATTTCGGTGAGCGGCACCGTGTCGGAGGTGATCGCCAGCGTCAGCACCGGCGCGTCGGCCGGGTTGACCTTGGCATAGACCGGCGGCGCGGGCAGGTCGGCCGGCAGCAGCGAGCCGCCGGCGTTGATCGCGGCCTGCACTTCCTGCTCGGCGACGTCGAGCGTCTGGCCGAGGCCGAACTGCAGCGTGACGATCGACACGCCGGCGGCGCTGGTCGAACTCATGCGCGAGAGGCCCGACATCTGGCCGAACTGGCGCTCCAGCGGTGCGGTGACCGTGCGCGCCATGACTTCGGGGCTGGCGCCTGGATACAGGGTTTGTACCTGGATGGTCGGGAAGTCGACTTGCGGCAGTGCGGACAGCGGCAGGAATTTGTAGCCGACCAGGCCGGCCAGCACGATGGCCAGCATCAGGAGGGCTGTGGCGACCGGACGGCGGATGAACGGGCCTGACGGACTCATGACAGACCCTCAAACCATTTGACGGCGCTCATTGCGCTGCTCCCTCGCGCTGCTGGCGGCGCGGACGTTCGCCCTGCCCTGCGCCTTCACCGCGTCCACCCTGGCGGCCACCCGCGCCGCCGCCTGCCGGCTTATCCCCCGGCAGCGTCACCTTCGCGCCGTCCTTCAGGCGGTCGGCGCCTTCGGTAATCACCTGCTCGCCGGCCTTCAGGCCGGTCGCCACCTGCACCTTGTCGCCGGTGGCCTGCCCGCGCGTCACGGTGCGCAGCGCGACCGTCTTCGCGGCGGGGTCGAGCACGTAGACGAAGTCGCCGTTCGCCCCATGGCGCAGCGCATTCACCGGCACAACGACAGCGCCCGTGATCGTGCGCACCTGCAGGCGCAGGTTGACGAACTGGCTCGGGAACAGCTTGTTGTCGGTATTGTCGAAACGGGCCTTGGCGCGCACGGTGCCGGTCTGGGTGTCGACCTGGTTGTCGAGCGCGGCGAAGCGGCCGGTGGCGAGCGTGGCGCTGCGGGTGCGGTCGAGCGCGATCGCCGGCAGTCTGGCGTTGGCGGCGATGCGGCCTTGCAGTTCGGGCACCTGGTCTTGCGGGACGGCGAACTCGACGTCGATCGGCGAGAACTGGGTGATCACGGCGATGCCATTGGCGTCGCTGCTACTGACCAGGTTGCCGATGTCGACCGTGCGCAGGCCGACGCGGCCCGAGATCGGCGCCTTCACCTGCGCATAGCTCAGGTTCAGGCGCGCCAGGTTCTCGGCGGCGGTATCGGTTTTCACGGTGGCCTGCAGCTGCTTGACGAGGGCTTCCTGGGTGTCGACTTCCTGGCGCGCGATCGAGTCCTGGGACAGCAGCGTGCGGTAGCGCGACAGGGTCAGGCGCGCGTTTTCCAGCTGGGCTTCGTCGCGCTGGCGCTGGCCGGTCGCCTGCAGCAGGGCGATTTCGGATTGGCGTGGGTCGATCGTCGCCAGCACCTGGCCGGCGCGCACCAATTGTCCTTCGGTGAAGTTGATTTTTTGCAGAACGCCCGCCACTTGCGGGCGCACGGTGGCGACCGCCGCCGGCGTCACCGTGCCGAGGGCTTCCAGCGTGACCGGGATGTCGACCTGCTCGGCGGTCGCTACGCCGACCGTGGTGGCCGCTGCGCCGCGGCGCCCTCCTCCGCCCCCACCGCCGCCGGGGCCGCCCCCGCCGCCGCCTGCTCCGCCACGCGCCCCGGCCGCGGCGCCGCCGGCCCCGGGAGCGCCCGCGCCCTGCGGCGTGCGATGGGTCAGGTACCAGGCCAGCGCCGCCAGCGCCGCCATGGCCAGCACGGCGACGATGCCGCCAAACAGCTTGCTGCGCTTCTTCGGACGCGCGTCAAGCTGCGGGGTCTTTTTCGGGGTAACGGTGGAATCCATGCTTATCCTTGATGGTCGGCCTGCTGACAAATGCACAATTATTTAGCGTGGAATGTAGCACGCCACGCGTTATGGATATGTTTCGTAACGTACATAGCGCACCCGCCAGATTTGCACCAATCTGGTGCATCTGTGAAAGGCTTTACATGGCTTGACACCATAGGGGGACGTAAGGCGCGGATGCATGAAAAAACGGGCGCCGGATCACTCCGGCGCCCGCTTCAACCCATGCTGGCTTTGTAACAACCGATACAAATGAACTACATGGCTTTACGTCTCGATCACATGACAGTGCTCTACGGCAGCTCGCACAGGCAGTGCGTGATGGCCGCGAATGGCTTCTTGCCATTGCCGAGCTCGGACAGGAAGGCCAGGTCTTTCGCCACGCCCGCCACCGCGCCCGCAGGCAGCGCGTCCGGCAGCATGCCCAGCTTCACCTGGATGGTGAGGGCCTGGCTGGCCGAGACGCCCAGCATCGACAGGAAGCGCTCGAAGCTCGACCCCGGACGCTCGACGTAGGCGACGCGGAAGTCGTCCTTCAAATTGGCGCGCTTCGCAGCCGAACGCAGCGCGTCGCCATAGCTGCCGAGACGGTCGACCAGGCCCCGTTCCTTGGCCTGGGCGCCGGTCCAGACCCGGCCCTGCCCGACTTCGTCGATCTTGGCGACCGTGGTCTTGCGCGCGGCGGCGGCCTTGGTGGTGAACTCGCGATAGACGTTGTTGATGCTGGCTTGCACCAGCTGGCCGAAGCGCGGGTCCAGCGGACGCAGCGGGTTGTAGGCGTCGGCCAGCCAGGTGGTGGTCACGCCGGCGGTGCGCACGCCGAGCTTGTCGGCCACCTTGTCGGCCGTCGGCAGGATGGCGAACACGCCGATCGAGCCGGTGACGGTGGACGGGTCGGCGATGACTTCGTCGGCCGCCATCGAGATCCAGTACCCGCCGGATGCCGCGACGTTGCCCATCGAGACCACGACCGGCTTGCCGGCCGCGCGCGTGAGCTCGAGTTCGCGCCGGATCAGTTCCGAGCCGTAGGCGCTGCCGCCGGGCGAATCGACGCGCAGCACGAGGGCCTTGACGCTGTCGTCCTCGCGCGCGCGGCGGATCATGTTGGCGGTGGAGACGCCGCCGATCACGCCCGGGCCGCCCTGGCCGTCGGTGATTTCGCCGGCGGCGACGATCACGCCGACCGCGTCGCCAAAGGCCTTTTGCGGATTGCGCGCGAGGTAGTCGCCGAACGACACCTGGCGGAAGCTCTTCTTCGAGGCATCGTACTCGCCGCGCTTGATCAGCATGGCGCGCACTTCGTCGCGCGTCTTGATGCCGTCGACCAGCTTTTCGCGCAGCGCCACCTGGGCCGCGTTGCCGCCCGCCGCTTCCATCAGTTGCGGCAGCTGCTCGATGTCGCGCGCGACGCTGCCGGGCGCCAGCTTGCGGTTCTTTTCCACGGTCGCGGTATAGCTGTTCCAGAGCGCGCCGTACAGGACGGTGTCGGCTTCGGTGGCCGCTTGCGAGGGGCCGTTGCTGATGTAGGGTTCGGCGAAGCTCTTGTAGGTGCCGACCTTCATCAGGTTCACGGTCACGCCGACTTTGTCGAGCGCGTCGCGGTAGTAGTTGCGGCGCCGTCCGAAGCCTTCGATCATGACCATGCCCATCGGGTGGACATAGACTTCACTGGCGTGGGAGGCCAGCAGGTAGCGCTTCTGGTCGTAGCTGCCGCCCCAGGCGATCACCGGCTTGCCGGCCGCCTTGACGCGGTCGATCGCGGCGCCGACCTCGTGCAGCATGGCCAGGCCGGCGCCGTCGAGTTCGTCGAGCATCAGGTAGACGCTGCCGATGTTCTTGTCCTTGGCGGCGGCGTCGAGCACCACCAGCACGTCGCGCAGTTCGATCATGCGGCGGGCATCGCCGTCGACGTTGGCCAGCAGCGTGTCGCGCAGGCTGCCGCTATGCTCCTCGACCAGGTCGCCGCGCAGCTCGAGCACGAGTGCCGTCTTGGCGGTGAGGGGCTTGACGCCGCCGCTGAACATCGCGACCAGGATGGCGATCACAATCACGAGAAACAAGGCATTGAGCACGAAGCGGCGCGTGGCATCCAGGCCGCGCCAGAACATGCCGAGACCGCGGCGCAGGGAAATGAAAGGCTTGAAGGACATCGGGACTCCGCTAAAAAGTGGGTAGGTCAAGCGGTAACGGTTATTTTCTCCGCCGTCGCTTTGTGCGAGATCGCGAAGAGACCGGCGAATACGAGTATGCCATTGACCATCAACAGTTCAAGTCCCAGCCTATAGCTGCCGAGCAAGTATTGCTGATAGAACTCAAGCAAGGCACAAACAAGCGGCGCGCCGATCGTCACCAGGGGCACCAGCCTGTCGGTCAGGGTGCGCCGCGTCAGCATGCCGAAGGCGAACAGACCCAGCAGCGGCCCATAGGTGTAGGCCGCCAGTTTCAGGATCACGCCGATCATGCTCGGCTCGTCGATCCATTTGAAGCCCAGCACCAGCACCAGGAACAGCAGCGCAAAGCCCAGGTGGACGTGGCGGCGCAGGCGCTCCTTGCCGGCCTCGCTGATGTCGCTACGGCGCTTGATGCCGAGGATGTCGATGCAGAAGGTGGAGGTCAGCGCCGTGATCGCGCCGTCGGCGCTCGGGAACAGGGCCGAGACCAGGGCGATCAGGAAGATGATCTGCACCGCCGCCGGCAAGTGGTTCATGACCACGGCCGGGAAGATCTTGTCGCCGGTGGCGGCCACGCCGGCCAGCGGCGCGTACAGGTAGAGCAAGCCGCCCAGGAACAGGAAGGCCGAGAGCACGATCACCAGCACCACCGTCAGGCTCAGCAAATTCTTTTGCGAGTCGGCCAGGGTTTTCACGGAAATCGTCTTTTGCATCATCTCCTGGTCCATGCCGGTCATGGTCAGCACGATGAAGATACCGGCAATGAATTGCTTCCAGAAGAAATTGGGGCTGTCGAAGTCCATCGTGAAGATGCGCGACAAGCCCTTCGATTGCATGGCGTCCAGGCTTTCCGGGATCGACATGCCGAGTGCACCCAGCAGGAACCAGACGCAGGCGAACAGGCCGAACAGCATGCAGGTGGTCTGCAGGGTGTCGGTCCAGACGATGGTTTTCACGCCGCCCTGGTAGGTGTACATCAGGATCATGGCCAGGATCACGAGCGTGGTGAGCCAGAACGGAATGCCGAGGCTGTCGAGGATGATGGCCTGCAGGATGTTGACGACCAGGTAAAGGCGCGCGGTGGAGCCGAGCAGGCGCGACACGATGAAGAAGCCCGCCCCGCTCTGGTAGGCGCGGCGCCCGAGGCGCACGTCGAGGTAGTGGTAGATCGAGGTCAGTTTCAGCCGGTAATACAGCGGCAGCAAAACATACGCCACGGCGATGTAGCCGAAGACATAGCCGATCAGGATCTGGCCGTAGCCGAAGGCATCCTTGCCGACGGCGCCCGGCACGCTAATAAACGTGGCGCCCGAGAGCGTGGTGCCGACCATGCCGAAGGCGACCAGCATCCAGTTGCTGCTCTTGTTACCGATGAAGAAGCTGTCGTTGTTGGCGTTGCGGGAGGTGGCCCAGGCGACGCCGAGCAGGAGCGCGAAATAGCCGATGAGGATGCAGAAGAGTAGAACCGGGGACATGTGTTTCCGTGGGTGTGGATGGTTGCCCCGGCAATATACACCAGACGCGGCCGCCAGCCACCGGCGGATGCATGGCTAGGCCTCCTCGCCCTCCACCCTTTCGAACGGCCCGATACAGGCCGCCATCGTCTCGTCGCTGCACATCAGGAACAGCGCCCCCGAGGGATGGAAGCGCAGGAAATTGATGGCCCGGGTGCCGACCTTCATGATCTCGCCCGAGCAATCGCGCTTGCCGTTGTCTTTCACGATGCGGTCTTCGAGCTTGTAGAAGCCTTTTTCGCTGGGCTGGTCGGGGATGCGGAATTCGCTTTCGGAGATTTCGTCCTTGCTCGTCACCAGGGTGGTGCCGTCGCCGCGGAAGCGGTAGGTTTCGACGCAGTGGAGTGCAGGCAGCGACAGGCGCCAGATGCCGAGGATGGGATGGGTGGTGCTGGGCGCGACCGGCGCGGGCGGGGCCGCCATGGCCGGCGGCAGGACTGCGAGGAAGGACAGCAGCATTCCGGCAAGCGCGCGCATGGCAGCTCCTTTACCACGTTAGGTGTCCATCGTCAGACCGCGCGGCGCGGCAGGAGTTGCCTGCTCCCCGCCGCGCGGTCTGCGATTGCTTAGCTATTGTCCGGCGTGCCCTTCGGCTTGGCTGGACGGCGGCTGCGCGCCGCCGGTTTGCCCGCTGGTTTGCCGGCTGGCTTGCCGGCCGGTGCGCGTGCGGCAGGCTTGCGTGCCGGACGGCTCGCCGCGGCACGGCCCGAGGTGCGCGTGGCGGTGTTGTCGTTCGAGATGACGTTGCCGTTCACATCGCCAGGCAAGACCTCGTCCTCTTCGTCGTCGAAGTCGGGCGCCGCTACCGGGGCCGCTACCGGGGCAGCTACCGGGGCAGCGATCTCGGCCACCGGCGCCTCGGCTGGCGCGGTGTCGACTTGCGGCGCGGCCGCAACGTCTTCCAGCGGCGCGGCGGCGGCGACCTTCTTGGCAGCCGGTTTGCGCGGCGCGCGGCGGCGTTCCTTCTTCGCCGGCGCCTCTTCCTCGAGCAGCGCCGGTTCGACGACGGCGACGACTTCTTCCAGGGCAGGCGGCGCCGGCCAGGCTTCGGCCGCGCTTTCCTCGGCAGCGGTCTCGACGGCCGGTTCGGCCTCGGCGGCCTCGTCCGGCGTTACCGCCACGAACGGCGCGTCGCCACGGGTGTTCTTGCGGCCACGGCCACCACGGCTGCGGCCCTTGCCGCGGCCTTCGTCGCGCGCTTCCAGCGGCGCGGCTTCCTCGGCCTCGGCAAGCACCTCGCTGCCGGCCATGATGCTTTCGCCCATGGTCGGGCCCTCGGCCGGCAGCGCGGCGTTGGCGCCGCTGCCGGCGCTGTTACTGCGGAAGACGTAGGTGCCCGATTTTTCGTCGCGCCCGAACTCGAACAGGCCGCGTACCTGCGCCTCTTCGAGCAGGTTGCCGAAGGTACGGAAACCGTAATACACCTCGGAGAATTCCGGACGGCGGCGCTTGAGCGTGTCTTTCAGCAGCGAGGCCCAGATCTTGCCGGTGTCGCCGCGTTCCGACACCAGCGCGTCGAAGGTTTCGGCGACC
>Ga0213835_102031_pt1 | contig 10241 bp, 8 predicted proteins | sample SWPATP01_FD_160576 | JGI IMG/M metagenome (GOLD analysis project Ga0213835, IMG submission 160576) | Coastal seawater microbial communities from Marineland, Florida, United States - SWPA TP0 #1 | ecosystem: Environmental > Aquatic > Marine > Coastal | place: USA: Florida | collected 2016-08-05
AGAAGTTGATCTCCTGCGTGCGGCCCGGCGTGGACGAGGTGCGCGCCAGCGCCCGCCGGCCGGTCAGCGCGTTGATCAGGCTCGACTTCCCGACGTTGGAACGTCCGGCGAAGCACACCTCCAGCCGGTCGGCGGGCGGCAGCCCGTCCATCGCCACCACGCCCTTGAGGAAGCCCACCTCGCCGGTGCACAGCTTGCGGCCGGCCTCGGCCGCCTCGGGCTCGGGCTCGGGCGCGAGGGGAAAGGGCAGGCTCACAGGATCACCGGATCGCCACGGCGCACCGTCCCGCCGCCGACCACCCGGGCGAAAACGCCAAAGTCGCGATGCCCGAAGGCCCCCTCCAGCGCGCCCAGCGTGTCGGCGTCGCGCCGCCCTGTCTCGGGGTTGGCGCCGGTCGCCTCGCAGCGGGTGATCGCCGCCTCGATCCGCAGCCGCGCGGGGCCGACGGATATCTCGCGGCCCACGAGGTCGAATTCGGACCAGGGCGCGAGCCCCTCGAGCCACAGGTTGCCGCGCCAGCGGTGGATCGACAGGTCAAGCCCCATGCGCGCCGACAGGTCGCGCAGCGAGGCAAGGCTGAGCACCGCCACCCACGGCTCGGGGTTGTCGGCCAGCGCGGAGCCCGGCGCGCGGACCAGCCGCGCCGGGGCGGGCCGGTTGTCGGGCCAGAGCGGTCGCAGCCAGTCGAGCAGCCGCGCCGCGTCGGCGGGCGTGTCGGGGTCGATGTCCAGCGCCGGGCGGTCGGGATGGGTCAGCCGCAACCGGCCCGTTTCCGCATCAGTCGCGGCGCGCACGGCCATCAGCGCGGGCCCGGCGACGCCGCGCACGAAGTTGAGCTTGGGCACCCAGCCATCGGGATCGCCGCCGAAACCGGCGGCCGCGTGCGCCACCGCCCAGACCCGGTCCATCGGCAGCGGCGCACCGGCGGCCAGGCTCACCTCGGGCAGTTCCTCGTAGCCGATCGACTTGACCGGATGGCGCACGATCCGCGCCAGATGCGCGCCGTCGGCCATGGCTATTCCGCCGGCTTGTCGCGCTTGCGCCCGAGCGAGGCGCCGATGTTGCCGATCAGGTCGGGCTTGTGGCCGTTGATGCGCATGATCGAGTACTGCTGCGCAAAGGTGATCACGTTGTTGGCGATCCAGTACAGCACCAGCCCCGAGGCGAAGCCGCCAAGGATGAACATGAACACCCACGGCATCCAGGCGAAGATCATCGCCTGCGTCTTGTCGGGCGGCATCGGGTTCAGCCGCATCTGCAGCCACATCGACACGCCCAGCAGGATCGGCAGGATGCCGATGAAGATCAGCGCAAGGAAACTTTGCGGGTCGGGCGCGGCCCAGGGCAGCAGGCCGAAGAGGTTCATGATCGAGGTCGGGTCGGGTGCGGACAGATCCTGGAACACCCAGATCCACGGCGCGTGGCGCAGTTCGATGGTGACGAAGATCACCTTGTAGAGCGCGAAGAAGATCGGGATCTGCATCAGGATCGGCAGACATCCCGCGGCCGGGTTGACCTTCTTGGTCTTGTAAAGCTCGATCATCTCCTTCTGGAGCTGCTGCTTGTCCTCGCCCGCGCGCTCCTTGATCTTCATCATCTCGGGCTGGAGTTCCTTCATCCGGGCCATCGAGACATAGGACTTCCACGCCAGCGGCAACAGGATCGCCTTGATCAGCAGCGTCAGCGCGATGATCGACCAGCCCATGTTGCCGGTCAGCCCGTTGATCCAGTAGAGCGTCGCGAAGATCGGCTTGGTGAAGAACGAGAACCAGCCCCAGTCGATCGCGTCGATGAAGCGCTCGATGCGCAGTTCGCGTTCATAGGTGCGGATCGTGGTCCATTCCTTGGCGCCGGCGAACAGCCGGGTAGCGGCCTCGGCGGTGGCGCCGGGGGCCAGCGTCACCACGGGCAGGTCGGCCCGGGTCTGGAACACGTCGCGGCTGTCGGAGTAACGCGCCACCGCGGTAAAGGGCTGGCCCGGCTCGGGAATCAGCGTGGCCATCCAGTACTTGTCGGTAAAGCCCAGCCAGCCGTTCTGCGTCACCTCGGTGACCTTGGCGCGCGCGCGCTCGCGCTCGTTGAAGCCGTAGCTCGTCATCGAGCTGTAGCCGTCCTCGGTCAGGCGGCCGTCGGCCATCTTGATCATCCCCTCGTGCAGGATGAAGAAGTTGGCCAGGTCGGACGGCGTGCCGTGCCGCGACAGGCTGCCGAAGGGCGCCAGGCGCACCTCGCGGTCGGAATTGTTGCGCACCGTCTGGGTGACCTTGAACATGAAGTTCTCGTCAACCTCGAAGCGGCGCAGGAAGGTCAGGCCGGCCGCGCTGTCCCAGCGCAGGGTAACGGGGCTGCCGGGCGACAGCACGGTGCCGCTGTCGACCGTCCAGGGTGTGTCGGCGCCGGGCACGTCCTCCCATCCGAGGCCGGCACCGGGGCGCCAGCCGAACAGCGCGTAGAAGGCCTCGCGCTCGCCCACCGGGCGCAGCAGGTGAACGATGTCGGAATCGGGCGCCAGCGTCTCGCGGAAGTCGCGCAGCGCGATGTCGTCCAGCCGGCCGCCGCGCAGGGCGATGGAACCGGCAACGCGCGGCGTGTCGATGGCGATGCGCGGCAGGTCGGGGGCGACCTCGGCCACTTCGGCGGGGGCCGCGCCGGGTTCGGCCGCGGGCGGGCGCATGCCCTCGGCATCGTCGGCCAGCACCGCGTCCTCGGCAGGGCGCTGCACCGGTTCGGGCGGCGGGAACAGCACGAACCAGACAAGGATCACCAGAAAGCTGAGCGCCGTGGCGAGGATCAGGTTCTTGGTCTGGTTCTGGTCGTCCATGGAATGCCGTAGCCTGTCCGATGCGGGGGGATCGCCGTGTCGGGGCCGGTTCAACAGACCGGCGCAGGCGCGTCAAGCGGTTTTGCCTCACGCGGGCGGGAGCGGCGGCTATCCGACCCCGCGCGCCATGTCCCGGTCCGAGCGCGCGCGGGCCCCCGCCCGGGGTCAGAACCACCGCCCGGCGAGCGGGCGCGCCCAGTTGCCCGACAGCGCCTCACGCAGCCGTGCAGGCACCTCTTCGCGCAGGCGGTCGGGCCAGCCTGCGCGGGGCGTGTGGCGCTGCGCGGGGCGATAGCCCGTCACCGCCCCGGCCGCGCCAATGTCCCAGCGCATCCCGGCGTTGTCCGAGACGGCATTGACGACGGCAAAGCCCCCGGCCTCGCAGCACAGCGACCGCAGCGCCGCCTCGGCCCAGTCGTCGTCGCCCAGCCACATCCGCTGGCCCCACAGGCCGAAGCGCATCCACGGCCCCGGCGCACGGCCCGAGCGGGGACAGTAGCCGATCCGCAGCGCGATCACGCTGACCGGGTGGCAGGCGGCCAATGCCGCGCCGGCCCGCTCGTTGGCCAGCTTGGACCAGCCATAGGGGTTCAGCGGCGCCGGAGGCGTGGCGCCGTCCAGCCGGCAGGTGCCAAAGCGATGGCCCGCCAGCACCCAGTTCGACGACGCCAGCACCACCCGACGCACCCCGGCGCGGGCCGCCTCGTGCAGAAGCCGGTCGGTCGCTTCGACATTGTCACGCGCGACCGCCGCGGCCGGGGCGTCGGCGCGCGCCTCGCCGGCCAGGTGCAGAACCGCGTCGATTCCCGACAGATGACCGCGCCAGCCCGCCGGATCAGCCGCCAGGTCGGCGGCGCGGATGTCCCCGTCGGCCTCAGCGCGCCGGTCGAGCAGCACCAGGCGCACCCCCGGCAGCGCCCGCAGCCGCCCCAGCGCCTTGCGCGCGAGCGTGCCGCCGGCCCCTGTGACCAGGATGGCAGGGCGCGCGGGATCGGCGAAGGGCTGCATCGCGCCTCAGGCCGCGTCGGCGCGGCGGTCGGTCGCGGCCGGGCGGGTGATACGGCGCGACGGGGTGGCAGCGGGCAAGGGCATGGCGGTGCGGCGCATCGGTTGCGGGGATGGGCCGGCCGACGTAGAACCGCCGCCGTCAGGGCTGTCAAGCCCGCCGCCGAAGGCCCGCCGATGCCCCGCGCCCCCGCCCTTGCCGACACCCCGGCCGCCGTCCGGGCGCGACTGACGCGGGTGCACTTTGCCGCCCCGCCCGTGGCGGTGGACGCCTTCGCGCTGTCCGTGCCGCTGCAGGCGCCGGTGGTTACGTCCTTCGGGACGATGCACGACCGCCCGGCGCTGCTGGTGCGCCTGCGCGACGCCGACGGCCGCGAGGGCTGGGGCGAGGCGTGGTGCAACTTTCCCCCCGGCGGCGCGGCGCAGCGCGCGACGATCGTCGCGCGGATGGTCGCACCGCTTCTGGCCGAGATCGCACCCCCAGGCCCGGCCGCGCTGTTCGCCGCCCTGACGCGACGCTTTCACGTCATCGGCCTGCAGACGGCCGAACCGGGGCTGTTCGACCAGGTTGCGGCAGGCGTCGACATCGCCGCCTGGGACCTTGCGGCGCGGCAGCACGGGGTTGCTCTGTGGCGGCTGCTGGGCGCAACGGGTGCCGCGGGCGCGGTGCCCTGCTATGCCAGCGGCATCAATCCCGGCGACGTCGACGCGTGCATCGGCGCGGCGCGGGCGGCGGGCTATCGGGCGTTCAAGGTCAAGCTGGGCTTCGGCATCGACCGCGACCTGCAGACCCTGCACGCCGCCCGCGCCGCCGCCGGCCCGCTGACCCTGATGGCCGACGTCAACCAGGGCTGGAGCGTGGCGCAGGCTCGCGCCGCCCTGCCCCGGCTGGGCGACGCCGGCCTGGCCTTTCTGGAGGAACCGGTGCCGGCCGACACCCCGCTGGCGCGCTGGCGGGCGCTTGCGGCCGTCGCGCCCATGCCGCTGGCCGCGGGCGAGAACCTGCGCGACGCGCGGCTGGTCGCGGCGGCGCGCTCGGGCGCCTTCGGGCTGTTGCAGCCCGACATCGCCAAATGGGGCGGGTTTTCCGGCCTGCTGCCGCGCATCCGCCAGATCGCGGCCTGCGGCGTGGCCTACTGGCCGCATTACCTCGGCGCCGCGGTGGGCCTTGTCGCCTCGGCGCATCTGCTGCGCGCGGCGGGCGGCCGCGGCATGCTGGAGGTCGACGCCAACCCCAACCCGCTGCGCAGCGCGCTGGGCGCGCCGCTGACGCTCGATGCCGACGGTGCGCTGCCGGTCCCGGACGTGCCGGGACTGGGCTTTGCGCCCGACCCCGCGGCGCTGGCCGCCTGCGCCGCCTGAGGGCGCGCGCGCTCAGCTTTCGCTCAGCGCCACCTTCATGTCGCGGACCTGGTAGATGACCTCGCCGTCGGCCTCGAGCGTGCCGTCGGCCACACCCATCGTCAGCCGCCGGGTCTGCAGCGCCTTGGTGAAATCCACGCGGTAGGTCAAAAGCTTGCGGTCCGGCCGCACCATCCCGGTCAGCTTCACCTCGCCCACCCCCAACGCATAGCCGCGCCCCTGCCAGCCGCGCCAGCCGAGGTTGAAGCCGGTCAGCTGCCAGAGCCCGTCCAGCCCCAGGCAGCCCGGCATGATCGGGTTGCCCGGAAAGTGGCAGGCAAAGAACCACAGGTCCGGGTGGATGTCGAACTCGGCCACCACATGGCCCTTGCCGTGCGCGCCGCCATCGTCCGAGATGTCGGTGATGCGGTCCATCATCAGCATCGGCGGCTCGGGCAACTGGGCGTTGCCGGGGCCGAACAACTCGCCGCGGGCGCAGGCCAGCAGGGCATCGCGGTCGAACCGGCGGGGAAAGGGCGCCATGGGCGGTCATCCTGTTGCTGTGACGGTCGCGCCCCCCGTAGCACCGGCGGCCGCGCAAGGGCAAGGCGCGCAGGCGCACCGTGTTTTCGTTTGAAACCTGTGGTGTGAACGCTCTATATAACACGCATGGACGGTTCCATGCACACCCTTGACGAGCGCGCGCTGGCCCGCGCCAACCGCTGGCTCGACGGCGCCGGGCTGCGACCCACCCGGCAGCGGACCGCGCTGGCCGCCCTTCTGGTGGGCGACGGGCGCGACCGGCACGTCACCGCCGAGGTCCTGTTCGCCGCCGCCCGCGACGCCGGCGAAAGCGTGTCGCTGGCCACGGTCTACAACACACTGCGCGCCTTCTGCGAAGCGGGACTGGTGCAGGAGGTGACGGTGGACGGCTCGGGCTCGTATTTCGACACCCGTACAGACGACCACCCGCATTTCTACTGGGAAGACACGGCCGAACTGACTGACGCCCCGGCCGACGAGCTGTGCATCTCGCGCCTGCCCGCCTGTCCCCCCGGAACCGAGGTGGCGCGCGTCGACGTGGTGATCCGCCTGCGCCGGCGCTGACGGCCCGGCCGGCCGCGGTTCCCCCGCCGCCGGCCCGGCCGCCCGGCGACCCTAGACCAGAACCCCGCCTTCCGCCCCGATGACGCCCTGCGTCTCGGCCTCGCCCAGCAGCATCTCGTTGTGGGGCTTGCCGCTCGGGATCATCGGGAAGCAGTTCTCGTGCTTTTCGACCAGGCAGTCGAAGATCACCGGGCCGGGATAGGCCAGCATCTCGGCGATGGCGTCATCCAGCGTCGCGGGATCGTCGCAGCGGATGCCCTTGCATCCGAAGGCCTCGGCCAGCTTGACGAAGTCGGGCAACGCGTCGGACCAGCTGTGCGAATAGCGCTCGCCGTGCAGCAGTTCCTGCCACTGGCGCACCATGCCCAGCCGCTCGTTGTTCAGGATGAACTGCTTGACCGGCAGGCGATACTGGATCGCGGTGCCCATCTCCTGCATGTTCATCAGCCACGACGCCTCGCCGGCGATGTTGATCACCAGCGCGTCGGGATGCGCGATCTGCACCCCGATGCTGGCCGGCAGGCCGTAGCCCATCGTGCCGAGGCCGCCGCTGGTCATCCAGCGGTTCGGCTCGTCAAAGCGCATGTACTGCGCGGCCCACATCTGGTGCTGGCCGACTTCGGTCGTGACATAGCGGTTCATGCCGCGGGTCAGTTCCTCGAGCCGCTTGACCGCGTACTGCGGGCGGATCGGCCGCCCCGACGGCTTGAAGGCCAGGCAATCGACCTTGCGCCACTCCTCGATCTGGCCCCACCAGCGGCGCAGGCCGTCGGAATTGGTGCGCCGCCCGCGCTCGGTCCAGATGCGCAGCACCTCGGCCAGGACATGCGCGACATCTCCCAGGATCGGAACCTCGGTCTTGATCACCTTGTTGATCGACGAGGCGTCGATGTCGATGTGCGCCTTGATCGAGTTCGGCGAGAAATCGGCGATGCGGCCCGTGATGCGGTCGTCAAAGCGGGCGCCGACGTTGATCATCAGGTCGCAGCCGTGCATGGCGAGGTTGGCCTCGTAAAGCCCGTGCATCCCCAGCATGCCCAGCCAGTGCTTGCCGCTGGCCGGATAGGCCCCCAGCCCCATCAGCGTGGAGGTGATCGGAAAGCCCGTCGCCTCCACCAGCTCGCGCAGCAGACGGCTGGCCTCGGGGCCCGAGTTGATGACCCCGCCGCCGGTGTAGAATACGGGACGCTCGGCGCGCTCCATGAGTTCCACCAGCCGCGCGATCATCTCGGCGTCGCCCTTCAGCCGCGGCCGGTAGTGGCCGCTGTCGGCGGGCGGCGGCGGGGTGTAGTCGGCGGTGGCGAACTGCACGTCCTTGGGGATGTCGATCAGCACCGGGCCGGGTCGGCCGGTGGTGGCGACGCGAAACGCCTGGTGAATCGTCGCCGACAGCTCGGCCGTGTCCTTCACCAGCCAGTTCATCTTGGTGCAGGGCCGGGTGATGCCGACCGTGTCGGCCTCCTGGAAGGCGTCCGAGCCGATCATGAAGGTCGGCACCTGCCCGGTCAGCACCACGAGCGGGATCGAATCCATCAGCGCGTCGGTGATGCCGGTGACCGCGTTGGTCGCACCGGGGCCGGAGGTGACCAGCACCACGCCCGGCTTGCCGGTGGAGCGGGCATAGCCCTCGGCCATGTGGGTGGCGCCCTGCTCGTGCCGCACGAGGATGTGGCGGATCTGGTTCTGCTGGAAGATCTCGTCATAGATCGGCAGCACCGCGCCGCCGGGATAGCCGAACACCACCTCGACCCCCTGATCCTTGAGGGCCTGAACCACCATCTGCGCGCCGGTCATCGTCCGCGTCATGCCTGCCGTCTCCGTCTCGCTCCGCCCCGGTCGGGGTCTGTCGTCCAACAAAAAACCCCCGCTTTGGGCGGGGGCGCGGGGCACATGGGCCCTGCCGTGGGGGCCGCCTAGCCGTCCGCGCCGTGTCCGGATACCAATACGTGAATCGCTGCCATGGCAACCTCCCTGGTGGCGGGCAAGCTAAGCCGGCCACCGGGGGGCGTCAACCGGCAATCCGAAACTTTTCTGTCGCAGGGCCGGTCACCTGCGCAAGTAAATTGCTTCGGACATGCGCCGCACGACAGGTTCTGTCTGTATCCGCGGCGGACACCCGCCCGCCCGGCTGCTCGAGTGCGAAGCTTGCGCCGATCCCGCCGGGTCGGCGGCCGGAAAAGCGACGGCGCCCGTTCCCCTCGCCGCCGCCGCCGCCTTGACGCCGGCCGGCGCCCGGCTAGGCTGCGGCACCTGCGCCCCCGGCAAAAGGACACCCCGATGCGGCCCCTCGCCAACCATCCGCCCACCGCGGAGCTTCAGGCCCTCGACGCCGCGCACCACCTGCACCCCTTCACCCATGCCGCCGGGCTGAACGCGCGCGGCGCGCGGGTGATCACCGGCGGGCGCGGGGTCTGGCTGCGCGACAGCGACGGGCGCGAGATCCTCGACGGGATGGCCGGGCTGTGGTGCGTGGCGCTGGGTTACGGGCGCGAGGAACTGGTGCAGGCCGCCGCGGCGCAGATGCGCGAGCTGGCCTTCTACAACACCTTCTTCCAGACCAGCCACCCGCCCGCCATCCACCTGGCCGCGCGCCTTGCGGAACTGGCACCGGGACCGCTGAACAAGGTGTTCTTCGCCGGCTCCGGCTCGGAGGCCAACGACACGATCATCCGCATGGTGCGCCAGTACTGGGCGCTCAAGGGCCAGCCGAACCGCAACGTCATCATCTCGCGGCGCAACGGCTATCACGGCTCGACCATGGGCGGCGCCAGCCTGGGCGGGATGGCGGCGATGCACGCGCAGGGCGGCCTGCCGATCCCCGACATCCACCACATCGGCCAACCGCACTGGTATGCCGAGGGCGGCGACATGTCGCCGGACGACTTCGGCCTGATGCGCGCCCGCGAGTTGGAGCAGGCCATCGCCCGCATCGGCCCCGACCGCGTCGGCGCCTTCATCGCCGAGCCGGTGCAGGGCGCGGGCGGCGTGATCATCCCGCCCGACAGCTACTGGCCCGAGGTCCAGCGCATCTGCCGCGCGGCCGGCATCCTGCTGATCGCCGACGAGGTGATCTGCGGCTTCGGCCGGACCGGCAACTGGTTCGGCAGCCAGACGATGGGCATCGCCCCCGACCTGATGACGATCGCCAAGGGCCTGACTTCGGGCTATATGCCGCTGGGCGGCGTGATCGTGACCGATGCCGTGGCCGAGGTGCTGGCAACCGAGGAGTTCTTTCACGGCTATACCTATTCCGGCCACCCGGTCGCCTGCGCCGTGGCGCTGGAGAACCTTCGCATCCTCGACGAGGAAGGCATCATCGACCGGGTGCGCGACGACACGGGACCGTATCTGGCGCAGGCCTGGGGCAGCCTTGCCGACCACCCGCTCGTGGGCGAGACGCGCAGCCTCGGGCTGGTCGCCTCGCTGGCGCTGAGCCCGGACAAGGCCCGCCGCGCGCCCTTCGCCTCGGAAACCGGGACCGTCGGCTACATCTGCCGCGAAAGGTCGTTCGCCAACGACCTGGTGATGCGGCATGTGGGCGACCGGATGGTGATCGCCCCGCCCCTGGTCATCGCCCGCGACGAGATCGACGAGCTGGTCCGCCGCGCCCGCCGGACGCTGGACGAGACGCTCGAGGAAGCGACGCGGCAGGGGCTGATGGTGGCGGGGGTCTGAGCGGTGGCGTCAGCCGCCGATGCGCAACACCTGGTTGCGGCCCGAGCGGACATAGCGCAGCTCGCTTTCGCCGATCGCGGCCACCTGCCCGCCGTCAAGGCGGTCGCCCACCCGGACCGTGACGATCCGCCCGTTTGACAGCCGCACCAGCGCGCGCCGGTCCGAGGGCGTGCCGAAAACGCCGATCAGGTTGACGTTGTTAAGGTTCAGGCCGCGCCGCTGGGTGGCCTGCGTGGCCACCGAGGCCGAGGACGGGATGGACGGCTGTGCGGTCGGTGCGGGGGCGGCGAC
>Ga0213835_102033_pt1 | contig 10239 bp, 6 predicted proteins | sample SWPATP01_FD_160576 | JGI IMG/M metagenome (GOLD analysis project Ga0213835, IMG submission 160576) | Coastal seawater microbial communities from Marineland, Florida, United States - SWPA TP0 #1 | ecosystem: Environmental > Aquatic > Marine > Coastal | place: USA: Florida | collected 2016-08-05
AATTTGAACATAGGAGACACGAAGGCACGAAGTTTCACGAAGGTAAGTTATTGTTTTTACGTTTAAATAAACGAAGATTGTATAATTAATTTTGTAATTCGGATTAATCGGAGTGGGCTCAATATTTTTTGAATAACATCCATCCCAAAAATATTCGATTTTCTAATAGGCGTATTGTTTTTAAATTAGGAATAGTATATGAATCCTTCAGTACAAAAATTTATTAATCGGGTTATTCCGGTTTTTGTGGTGGTGAGTTTCGTTTTAGGGTATATAGGATGGGAACAGTACCACACGATGTATGAGCTTCCGTTTACGGTTGCAACAGGGATGTTTTTGAGCATGCAACTTTTTACGGTAAATACCACTTTTGAGGAAGTCAACCTTCCAATTTTATTAGAAGTAGCTCGTTTTTTAGCCCCTTTATCGTTGGCAACTGCTGCACTGAATGTGTTTTTTATCTTCTTCCACTCAAAATTCACCCTTGCAGTGATTCGATTCACCTTTAGGAATCATTATGTGGTGTATGGATTAAGCCCCGTTTCAAGGCAGCTAATCCTTGATTTATTGAATGAGTCGGATGCGCACATTGTTGTTGTACCTGATGGCGAGCATGGGTTGGACACGGAGTTCAACGATAGTCGGGTACGCATTTTAGAGGTAGGAACATCCTATTCGGAATCGATCAGGCAAACGCTGATTCACAAATCAAAACTGATTTTGCTACTCTCAGATGAGGATAGTCTGAACATGAAATTTGTCTCCGCTTTATCAAAAGAGCAGTTTAAACAGAGTAAGCAAGTTCTTGTTCGATTGAACAAGCAGGAAAATATCGGTTTGTTTACTGATTTTGATTTAAAAGGGGGCAACCTCGAATTACACGCATTCAGCATCCATCAAAAATGTGCGGCCTATATTGTGGATGCATTTGCTCCCGATAGATTTAAACCGGTTACTCCACACGATGAACATCAGGTTGAGGTGCTTCTTGTGGGATTTTCCGAAGCAGCGATGCAATTGCTCACAGAGGCGGTACACATGTACCATTTTGCGAATTTAAAGCGCACCCGATTTATTATCACCGATCATAATATCAAGGAAAAATATACAGCATGGTTTGCCCATTATCCGATGATAGAAAAAGCCGCAGATATTGAGTATGTAGAACTGGATGAAATTTTCCGGGATAATGATCGCATCGACTTTAACTCGCTGTACTCCATTTTTGTGTGTGCCGAAAATGATAGTCTTACTTCAAAACTTGCGTTACAGTTCAGGCAGATAGCATATCGACAAACGAAGAATCATACTTCTCCGGTTATTGTGGCTGTGCATTGGGAAATGCAGGATATTCCTGATTTAGTGCCGGGCTTTTCTGATGCCTTCGATAAAGCGGAGATCAAATTGGCTGATTTCAAGCATTACATCAACCGAAATTATCTCATTTATGATAAGCAGACGTATGACACGATTGCCAAGCATATCAATGCCTATTATGAGGAAAGTTGGATGGGAAGAGAGCTAACACCTGAGGAAATTGATAAAAAATGGAATGAATTACCCGGTAGATTGAAGGAATCGAACCGACTTCCCGCCCGACATCTGCATTATAAAATGAGAATCCTGAATACCAAAGTTTCTCACGATTCCGAAAATGGAGATACCGTTTTGCCTGAGGATTTCTCAGATGAAACCTTTTATTTACTTGCCCGAATAGAGAAAAACAGATGGAATGCGGAAAAATACATTCAAGGGTTTGTCCCGGGGGAATATCACGATGACAAAGCCATTGAGAAAAAATTGAAGACGGTAATGAAGATTCATCCTGCGCTTAAGCCGTGGGAAGAAATTTCGAAAGAGGAGCAGGAGAAAGATGCTACCACACTCAAAAATATTACTCAGATTTTAAAACGTGCCGGACTAAAACTCGTTCAGGATTCAACTCCATAAGCCAAAAAATCCTTTTTTGGGAGCCCGGGTTTTAAGCTCCTCTAAAAATTCATCGGCGTACTTGTTTCCCAATTTCTTAGCCTTCGATAAGCTTGATTTTGCTTCATCGAATTTCCCTAATTCCATCAAGCATTGCCCTTTGTGCAAGTACGGATTAGCGTTTTCGGGATAGGCTTTGATGGAAATATCCGCAGCAGCAACGGCATCTTCATACTTCCCTAATTTTTTGTATGCAAACGCAATGTTATTCCAACCGGTCGCATAGTTGCTATCGTCTTCCGGGATTTCACGCAAAACTTCAACAGCCTTTTCGAAATCATTGATTTCGATGAGGGAATCCCCGAGGCAATACAGCGCTAACGGAGTGCATACATCTCTCTCATATAGAGGCATCAATGCCTCAAGGGTATCCTGAGTACGCTCGAGTTCAAAGCTGTAAAGCCCTTTGTAAAGTAACGCGGTATCATCTTCTTGATCTTCTCGAAGCAACGAATCTGCCATATCGCACGATTTTTCAAACTCCCCTGAGGAGTAGTAAGCCATCATCAGTTTTTGAGCGAAATCGGCATCCTTAGGATCTGACTCACAGGCTTTTTCATAAGCGCTGATGGCTTTTTCAACATCGCCTTCATCCATCCTAATACTTCCAAGTAACGACCACGAACTTCCGGACGGTTTTATAGACAGCACAAGCTGGATGGTCTCAAGAGCTTCCTGATTTCGTTCAAAATGAAAGTATAAGGTGGCAATCATGCTCAAGGCCTCCGTATCGGCAGGTTCATGTTGGATGTACTGCTCAAGCAGGGATAAGCTTTCCTCATACGCTTCCTCATCCCAATGCTCCATAGCTTCATCAAACAAATAACTATACTCAGACTCAAAATCATCTTCGTCCTCATCTTCATCTTCTTCCTCAACCTCATCCTCAACCTCATCCTCATCCTCAACCTCATCAACTCCCGAAACCTGACTAAACAACATATCCCTAAGTTTTATATGCATTTCCTGTTCGAGGATTTCAGCGACTTTTGGATGCAAATCTTCATCCGGGCTCAAATTAACGGCGGCTTGCATTCTGACAAAAGCACGTTTGATATCTCCCTCATTCAGATACATGGAAGCCAACGTGAAATTTGCCGTAAAGCTTTCTTTATGGACTGCAAGAACGGCTTCTGCTAATTCGAAATCAGTAACACTGTAGGTTGAATCTTCATCGGAAATCAGATCAATATAGCTGAACAGCCAATACGGTTTTAGGGTAAGCTCGGTGTGAAGACGAGTCATTTCTGTAACTCTTTCAAAAAAGCGTCCCTGATATTTTGGCTGATCAAAATAAAAGATGAGATTTTCAGATAATTCGGTCATCCATTCTTTATACTCCGGATGCTCCGGAAGTTGGTCGAATAGTTCTTGAGCCAAGATAAACGCCCTGAACATAAATGGTGCGGCTTTATCGGTGCGCTGCTGTTGCGACCAAAATGTCATCACGCTTCGATTGATTTTAGCATAAGAAGTCATCCATCGGTGGCTTTTATGATTTCTGCGATACTGTTTTTTTAGAAGATGGAACACCTCGTACAAAACTGTCTCGCTTTCTGAAAATGCCCCTTCATCCATCAGCACATACCCTAAGTTGGATTTCAAAGTGCAGATTGCTTCGATATACCGTTCATTGTCCGGACGAATCAGAAGGAGTTTTTCAAAGATTTCAACTGCTCTTTTGATGACTGAACTCGTTTCCGGATCTTTTTCCTCAATCAAAAAGCCGGCATAATTATTCAGCAGGGTGCTGTATCCCTCCATAATTCCGATGTCTTTTAAATAGGCAGGAGGAATGTTTTTTAGGATGGCTTCTGTCTCGTTGAAAAGCGTTCGAATGGAATCTTTCTCCGTTTTTCCTTTTGAAAGCAAGATCAGATTTCCTCTGATTTTCAAGACGGCATTCACCGTGAACATGTCAAATTGATCATCATCCAAAAACGGAGCAAGAAAGGTATTCGCCTCAGTCAAATACGGAAGCGCCTCATCGTGGAGTGATTCTTTGATTAGCAGAATGGAGAGATTCAAATAATTTCCCATTAATGCACGCGCAATGACCTTCTTTTCATCAGGATATTGCTCCATCATTTTTTTTCTGATGCGGATGGCCTCGTTTAAAGCCGTTTTGGCTTCTTTTGATTTTTGATTACGGGAATAGAAAACATTGAGATTATTCAATACGGAAGCGCGTTTATCAGCCATCCAAAGCGCATCTTTATTCTTTTTGGAGCCGAGCAAATTCAGACGAATCGACAGATTTTCATACACCCATTCCGACCACAAACCGGATGCATTTTGTTGATAATAATCCGCTTTTTGAAGGATGATGGCAATAAGCTCCTTTCGACTCACCCAGTCGAAATCATCAAAAAGAGAAACAAGAGGATGATTGTTATCGAATTTTTCCTCGCGGAAAGTGTAATCGAGTAGTTCTGAAAAAAGCGGACTTCTATGGGCAAAAACTGAATCCTCACAATCATTCAAAAATCGCAGGATTTCCTTTAGAGAATCCTGAGCATCGGCTTTCAGTAAATAAATTCCGGCATAAAGTGAAGTGTTATTTAGGGGGATGTCTTTTTTGTGGAAGGCATTCATCCCAAAATCAGCCAATTTTTTATATCCATCTTTTTGATCGTTTTTATTTGGGATGTAGCGTTGAACGACGGCATCCCTGAACTGTTTTTGATGGAAGAAAAACAGGCTTTGTCGATCTAAAAACGGGTTATTCAACAAGCCGGAAAGCGAACGACGAACTCCTGCCCAAAGTGCCTGAGGAAGGATTGGCTCCCATGCTCGTTTGGTGAGTAAAAGTAGCTCATTTTCTTGCAATCCATATAATGAGAGGGCGATAAGCGATAAGGATGGCTGTACCAATTCCCGGCTGTGATCATACTCAAGGCGTTCTAAAATTTGAGCAATCAACTCCGGAGTTTCGTTTGGAAACTCCTGTATGCGTGTAGAAATATCCTCAAAACGTGGAAAGATGCGGAGTTCTTCACAGGCTAACGTTAGATAAAACGGATGTGCACTACCTTGTTTTGAAAGCAGGAGTTCCATTTGGTCCACTCCGGTTGCACTATTGAAACCCAATTTTTTTCTGAATTTCCATAGATAGTCAGAAACGATGGTTTCTTTTTCTTCTCGCGAAAGAGGAGGGATTTCGATTGGTACACATCCCCGCTCTGTGGCTTTTTCCAGGCAAAATGCATCGTTTGTACTTAACAGTAAGCGAACATTTTGAGGCAATTTTGATGGAATCCATTGCAGATAACGCGAAAAATGTGCTTCGGATAGTTTTTCGATTCCATCAAGAATCAGGGTGACGTTTTGATCATCTCCAATTTGAAACAGCACCCCACTCAGTTTTTCGGATAATTCTGCCGGAGAAAGCTCATCGAGGTCATCTAAGGGAAAAGCGACCACATCATGGAGCTCGGTTAAGATACTTTTCAGGAGGGAGTGAAGCTCATCGCTTCCTTTGGTGGTTCCGCAGTAACGTTGAATGACATAAGAATTATTTGAATATTGCTGACTCAGGTGAGCCAACAGCGCAGATTTCCCACACCCGGCTTCCCCGTGAAGTATAATCGGCTTGTTTTCTGAACGTGCTTCTCTAATGTTTGAAAGAGTCGTTTCTCTTCCTGTGAAATCTTCCGCGATGTGCGAGGCAAATAGTTCATGTTGCCGCTTTTCGATTTCAATCCAACTCGTTTCTTGATCAGACAACGGAAAAGCTGAATCAATGGCAGACCAAAGCATCCGCTTGACACGATCACCGAACGATTCTAATCCCTGTAAATACACCATGCCGTACTCAAGGGCTATTTGTTGTACGTCACTCGGGAGTGTGTTGAATGCTTCTTTCGGGAGGATGGAGTCTTCGGTCAACAACGGTTTGAGTGTATCAAAAAAATGTGTTTTTCCCTTCTTCTGAAGTGCTTTCTCTAGCGTACGGACATCGAAACGTAAGCCGGCATAACTGCAAGGGTAGGAGGTCATTAAATGGGTTCCATCATTGTATTTTGCAGCTATCTGAGATTTCAAATGGCTCAGTTTTTGTGCGGCAACCTCATTTTCTGCATCAATTTCAGGACGTTTTTCGAGGGGAATATCTTTAATGAAATCAGGGTCGCGGAAAAAGAAAAAGGCATTCTCATTCATGTTCGGATTTCTCAAAACTCCATGCAAAATTTCCAAAGCCGTAATAGAGTAGCCCGACTCCACCGAGTGTAACCAATCAAATTGCGGATAATCCGGAACCTGATACGAATCGGGAGTCCATCCGTAGCGCTCGCCTAATATCCCGATAAAGAAGGGCCGGCACTGTTCGATTTCATCCAAACAAACTTCAAGCGCCTTACCCATTTCAGCCTCCTGCTCGGTAACGCCCCACCGCAGATCAATGTCAATCAATTGTAATCCACGTTGCAAACACCGCTCACGAAGCTCAGGAAACACAAAGCGAACCAAATAATCGCGCTCCGCATGCATATCCTTAAACGTTGAAGAGATAAAAACTCTCACACTTTTCTGAGGAGTTACAGGTTCCGGCTTCATGATGTCTCCCTCCAAATTGTTACCTCTTAGCCACCTCACACCCGACTAAAGAGCAGTATTCTGATTGATGATCTTAAATAAATATAAGCACAATATTAGAATAATTAGAAGGGGAAAGTGTGGGGTAATTCGAGAAGCATCTATTGATACATGAAGCTTTTGGATAACAGTGGATATGGAGAATTATGAAGAAAAATAGGGATGCTATAGCAATTTACAAGAATCTCGCCTAACCAAAAAAAGCCATTGCAAATATAACATTAACAATGGCTTAGAAACTATAAGTGTGGGCGATAATGAACTCGAAATATGTAAGTTGATGCTTGTCATTTCTTTTTTAAGATAGCTATTATAGCACTAAAAGCCCATTTTTATAATTTATCTGTAATTTAATGCCCTTTAATTGGGCAATAAAGCGTATATTTGTTGTGACCAAAGTTGGTACCTTATAAATAATTGGTACCTGATTCATTTTAACAGGCCATATCATGAAATCAGATATTACTTTCAAACTTTACTTGATGAAACGCAAAATGAAAAAAGATGGTACCATTCCCATTTATTTGCGTATCACACAGAACCGGAAATATAGATTACTTGCAACCGGTATATCCATTGATGAAAAGTATTGGAATCCTGATAAATCAGAAATCAGGAAAAATCATCCACGTAACAAGACTTTAAATACCCAGCTTGAACAATTTGTATATGATGCCAAACAAGCGCTGGAAGCTTTACCCGTACATGAAAGAAAAGCCGGTGCCATAAAAGAAGTTTTGAAAGAAAAGCCGACTGATGAAAACTGTTTCTTTGAATATGCCAATACGTTTCTTGATAAACTCAAAGTTGATAAAAGATATTGGGAATGGAAACAAACCCGTGTTACACTAAATAAGCTTAAGCAATATCATCCGGGATACCTGAACATATCAGATATAGATAAGCCGTTTTTAGAAGGTTTTAAACAGTATTTGATTAATGAAATACAGAATGGTAATAACACTATCAATAAGCAATTTCAAAGAATTGGAAGGATTACCAAAAGCGCTATTGAAGCCGGTATCATTGCCAATGACCCGTTTTTAGGATTTAAACGAATGCCTAAAGAGAAATCCGATAAAGCCCGTTTATCTATTGAACAAATTGAAGCGATTAAAGCGCTGGAGTTAAAGCCCGGATCATGGCTGGATATTACACGGGATGCATTTCTTTTTAGTTTCTATAATGCTGGAATCCGTTTTGGGGATATTGCCCGGCTTAAATGGATGCATATCATTGATGGAAGGCTAAAATATAACATGGCAAAAACAGGCACCGGAAAGAATATCAAGTTATTGGCACCGGCTTTAGAGATTATTGATAAGTACAAACTGAATAAGAAAAGCCCAAATTCTTTCATATTCCCAATTCTTAAGCCTGATGATTATTCTGATGAAATGTACCTGAAAAGACAGATATCAAGTAAAAACTACATAGCGAATAAGAGTTTAAAGAAGTTGGCTGAAATGGCCGGTATTCAGGAAAACATATCTTTCCACGTATCAAGGCACTCATTCGCAGATTATGCAAGAACATCCGGGATGAACTTATATGATATCAGTAAAGCTTTAGGCCATTCCGATATTCAGATTACACAAGCGTATCTTAAAAGCTTTGATGAAACCAGCCTTGATTCAAGTATGGAAGCCCTATTCAGTAAATAGTAACTTTCGCCAAAGTTTTCTTTTACCTACATTTTATACATTATCTACATAAACCCAAAACAGGCCAGCCGATGGATTATTCAGATACGGTACAAAAAGTTAAAGAAAATTTAAAACTCACATATTACCCAGCTGAATTTCCGGGATTCACACGAGAGAGCAGAGAGAAACACGATTTAGCAATGGAAGTAATTGAGCAGTTAGAATTCATATTGCAATTAGATCACCCGAAAGAAATCAAGTTTTCCTTTAGCAGACACCATACATTTATAGGATATGATGCACTAACTCAATTATACATGTTTTCAGTTGCTGCAATTTGCAATGTGATTTATGGCAGAGAACCTTTAGCATATCAATTCCCAAAGATTAAAGGTGAAATACTAAAGGCTATCCTGCCAGATAATAGAACCAATTTTGATTATTTTCATAATCCTATTTTAGAAAAGATTGAAAAAAAGGTATCTGAAATTACAACCAAATACTTTGATGAATGGATTGATGTAAGAGAATTTAGGGATGAATTAGCCCCATTTAAAGACGAATACCAGCATAAAACTGATACTGAATTAGAGAACCACAAAAAGAGGTTAATAGCAGAGATTACCAAAACAGAGCGTTTATTGGATGGTAACTTTTCTGATTTAGTTGGACACTTCGATACCTTTAAAATAAAATCGGTACCTGATGAAAAACCACAGGTAATGTGCTTAGATGTTTACTGGAATGAATTTAATACTATTGATAAATATCGAAGTTGGTTTAATGGATTAGTAGAATTTGCAGAGAGTCAAAAACAGAAAATTAAGTTTAGAAAACCTTTTGAGGATGAACCACAACACTTAAAAGATCTACTGACTTGGGGGATGAAATGCGAGCCAAATACAAACAGTAGCATGAGAGAGAGTATTTTTTCAGTTTTAGATGATACCTATCAATATGGGAAAACTATTCGATTACTAAGGGCAAAAATCAAAGCTATTGATGAAATCCTATTAAATGAAAAGCCGGTGCAGGATAAAAGTAAAACCATTGAGTATATTGCAGAAATAGCAAGTGAAAATTTAGACAACACATTTTATGCAAAAAAGTTTATGATTAGTTATTTCACAAAGAGAAGCGAAAATCCTGAATGTAATTTTTTATCGAAATTGGGTTATCCTAATAAACATGCCAAATTGAAGGCTGATGTAAAAAAGGAAATGCCTGATTTAGATGTTTCAGAACCTACTCTTAATAATTGGGTTAAAAAGTATTTAGAATGGGAATCAAGGTTTTAATTCTCATAAAATCCACTTTATTTTATTTTAAAGTGAAATTAAAGCTGTTTTAAAGTCTGCACTTTTCGTTTATATGTAGTTGTATGCCTTAAACTTATGGTAAGTCAAAAACAATAACTTACCATAAGAAATACAATGAATACCTATATAGCGAACAAAGAGGAACTACAAAGCACCATTACAAAAGCCGTTCAGGATGCCATTTCTGATTTGGTGCCAGCCCTTGTAAGAAAAGCCACCGCAAAAGAATTTCTTACCAAAGAGGAACTTCAGGAATTAACCGGCTGGAGTTCGAGGTCAATACAAAATCTTCGTGATACCAGAGCCATTCCCTTCTCACAGCACGGGCGGAAAATCCTTTACCCTTACACGGGAATTATGCAATTCCTGAAAGAAAACAATATTAAGCCAATTCAATAAGGGGATTCTAAACATGATACAGGCCACCATATCAGAAGCCGTTCAGGATGCCCGGATTATGGCTTCATTACTCTACAAAATGAAATCCGGGATAAATGCATGGTACCATGTTTTCACAGCCTTAGAAGAAAAATATGAACCGTTTTTATCTGACATATTCCGGGATGAATTTTATCATCATATAAGCCAGCACCGGAATTTCAAAACATTGGAATCTGAAATCTTTGGGGGGATGTATGAAAGAAATAACAGCTGATGATATCCTGAAAGAAGTTGAAAGTTTTCACCCA
>Ga0213835_102034_pt1 | contig 10239 bp, 13 predicted proteins | sample SWPATP01_FD_160576 | JGI IMG/M metagenome (GOLD analysis project Ga0213835, IMG submission 160576) | Coastal seawater microbial communities from Marineland, Florida, United States - SWPA TP0 #1 | ecosystem: Environmental > Aquatic > Marine > Coastal | place: USA: Florida | collected 2016-08-05
GGTGTCGCGGCCCTCGACCATGTCGCGAATATGCGCAAGCTCCACCGCGGGCTCGCCCCACCATTCCAGCCAGTGCGGGGTCTGCATCCAGCTTCCCAGAAGCTCGAAATCGGCCGCCTCGACGGGGCGGAAGGAGATGGCCGGGGCCTCACTCGGCATCGAGCGTTTCGACCGTGACGTTGGGGTTGGTGTAGACGCAGATATCGGCGGCGATCTTCATGGCGCGCCGTGCGACCTCTTCCGCGTCGAAATCGGTTTCGGCGAGCGCCAGGGCGGCGGCCAGCGCGTAATTGCCGCCAGAGCCGATGGCCATGACGCCGTGCTCGGGTTCCAGCACGTCGCCGGTGCCGGTCAGCGCCAGCGTCACCTTCTTGTCGGCGACCAGCATCATGGCTTCCAGCCGGCGCAGGTAGCGGTCGGTGCGCCAGTCCTTGGCGAGCTCGACGCAGGCGCGCATCAGCTGGTCCGGATATTGTTCGAGCTTGGCCTCGAGCCTTTCGAGCAGGGTAAAGGCATCGGCCGTGGCGCCGGCGAAACCGGCAATCACGTTGCCCTTGCCGATGCGGCGTACCTTGCGGGCGTTGCCCTTCATGACGGTCTGGCCAAGGCTGACCTGACCGTCGCCGGCCATCACCACCTTGCCGACCTTGCGCACGGTGACGATGGTCGTGCCGTGCATGACGATTCCTTCAGACATATCTTCTCCGATACTGCCTGCGGCAAACCCGCGAGAACCGAGGCGCCCGCCGCGTGAGGCCATATGTATGCTCAAGGGCGGCGAATGCAAACCGGTTCACCATGGCGTGTCCGCTCAGCTTTCATTCGCGCGGCCTTGCTGTTATGAGGCGCGGGCATCATTTCCAGGCAAAGGAATTGCGGTCATGGCCGGCAAGAGTTCCGGGCGCAAGGCAAGCGTCGCGCGCAAGACGAACGAGACCGAGATCAGCGTGTCGCTCGATCTCGACGGCAAGGGCAAGGGCGAGATCTCGACCGGGGTCGGCTTCTTCGACCACATGCTCGACCAGCTGTCGCGCCATTCGCTGATCGACATGAAGATCAGGGCCAAGGGCGATCTTCATATCGACGACCACCACACGGTCGAGGATGTCGGCATTGCCATCGGCAGGGCGCTGGGCGAGGCGCTGGGCGATCGCGCCGGCATCGTGCGCTATGCCTCGCTCGACCTGGCCATGGACGAGGCTTTGACGCGCGCCGCCATCGACGTCTCGGGCCGGCCGTTTCTGGTCTGGCAGGTGGAGTTCCCGACACAGAAGATCGGTACGTTCGACACCGAGCTGGTGCGCGAGTTCTTCCAGGCGCTGGCGCAGAACGCGGGTATCACGCTGCACGTGACCAACCACTACGGTGCCAATTCGCACCACATCGCGGAGACCTGCTTCAAGGCGGTGGCGCGCGCACTGGGCGCGGCGATCGCGCTCGATCCGCGCCAGGAAGGCGCGGTACCTTCGACCAAGGGTTCGCTGAAGGGATAGGTCATCATGGCCAGCTATGTGGTGATGCAGCCGCCGGAGGGCCGCGACGCCGTCGAGGACGCGGTGCTGGTGCGCGACGGCTTCCACCTGTTTGCCTTCCTGTTCCCGTTCCTCTGGCTGTTCTTCCATCGGCTGTGGCTTGAGGGGCTTCTGGTCCTGCTGGTCGCGATCCTGATCGGCATTGCGTCCTCGACCCTGTTTGCAAGCAATGCCGGCGGCATCCTGTCCATACTGGTGTCGGTCTATGTCGGCATCGAGGGCAGCGCCATGCGGGTCGCGGCGCTCCGCCGGCGCGGCTGGCAGGAATGGGGCGTGGTCGAAGCCGATAACCCGGCCGATGCCGAACTGCGCTATCTCGCCGAGATGGCCGGCGAGGAAGAGGCGGTCGCCCCGCCGCCAAAGCCATGGGGCGGCAATGGCCGGCCAGCAAGCCGCGAAACCGGGGCGGAAACGACCGCGCTCGGCATGCTGGGCTATTCGGGGAGCCGATAGGAATGCGCGTCGCCATCATCGATTACGGGTCGGGCAATCTGCGCTCGGCCACCAAGGCCTTTCAGCGCGCCGCGCGCGACAACGGCATATCGGCGGAGATCGTCCTGACCGACAAGGCCGAGGATGTTGCGGCCGCCGACCGGATCGTCCTGCCGGGCGTGGGGGCATTCGCCGACTGCCGGGCGGGACTGAATGCCGTGCCGGGCATGGTCGAGGCGCTGGAAGAGGCGGTGCGAGCCAAGGGTCGGCCGTTCCTGGGCATCTGCGTCGGCATGCAGCTTCTGGCGAGCCGTGGGCTTGAGAAGGTGGTGACCGATGGCCTGGGATGGATACCGGGCGATGTGCGCGAAATGACGCCATCCGATCCGGATCTCAAGATCCCGCAGATCGGCTGGAACACGATTCACGTGAAACACTCGCACGCCCTGCTCGAAGGGATCGTCACCGGCGAGGACGGCCTGCACGCCTATTTCGTGCATTCCTACCAGCTCGACGCCGCGCACGACGACGATGTGATTGCGGTCACCGATTATGGCGGACCGGTCACCGCCATCGTCGGCCGAGACAATATCGCCGGCACCCAGTTCCACCCCGAAAAGAGCCAGGCGCTCGGCCTGGCCCTGATCGCGAATTTTCTCAAGTGGAAGCCGTGACTAGACACCGGGCAACTGGAGCTGCTCGGACGAAGAACGCAAACTACGTCTGAACTTCGGATGATGTTTAGTGAAACGACCTACCAGAGACGTTCTCGGAAACAACCTCGCGAAGACCCGTATGGCCCGGTAGCGAGAGCCCCGATGCTCAAGCTCTTCCCAAACCTCGTAGAGTCGCCTGGGATCAACATCGAACCGCTTTCCGATATCGCGAACCTTCCAGCCGCATTCGCGAAGAACCCAGGACTTCACTGCCTCAATTTCATTCAAACGGCCAACAGCCATCATTCTTCTCCGAAGAGGAAAAAAGTGACGCCGACCAAAAGAGGAGAAGTTGACGGGGAATCCGCGATATGCTTTTTCCCCGGTGTAGGGAACTTCCTACCTGCCCTCGGCATCACCGATGGTGGGCCAAAAGGCCGGGCCGCTAACCCGGCCTTTTGCTTTGATGATTCGACTCATAGTCGATCTTCTACAGGAGAGTCGAGTCCGTGGGGTTCGACATCTGTTCCCTCATGGGGATAAGGGAAATCAATGACATGATCCTGTTTCCCGCCATCGACCTCAAGGACGGTCAATGCGTTCGCCTCAAGCTTGGCGAGATGGACAGCGCGACCGTCTACAATGCCGACCCCGCCGCACAGGCCAAGGCGTTCGAGGACCAGGGCTTCGAGTGGCTGCATGTGGTCGATCTGAACGGCGCCTTTGCCGGCCATTCGGTCAATGGCGCGGCGGTCGAGGCGATCCTGAAGGCGACGACAAACCCGGTGCAGCTCGGCGGCGGCATCCGCACGCTGGAGCATGTCGAAAGCTGGCTGGACAAGGGGCTGGCGCGGGTGATCCTGGGCACGGTGGCGGTGCGCGAGCCTGCACTGGTGAAGGAAGCCTGCCGGCTCTTTCCCGGCAAGGTCGCCGTCGGCATCGACGCCAAGGGCGGCAAGGTGGCGGTTGAAGGCTGGGCGGAAGCCTCCGAACTCGCCGCGATCGAACTGGCGCAAAAATTCGAGGGCGCGGGCGTGGCGGCCATCATCTACACCGACATCGACCGCGACGGCGTGCTGGCCGGCATCAATTGGGAAGCGACGCTTGCCATGGCAGACGCGGTGTCCATTCCCGTCATCGCATCCGGCGGCCTGGCGTCGATGGCCGACATCCTGCGCATGACCATGCCGGATGCCGCCAAGCTGGAGGGCGCCATCTCGGGCCGTGCGCTCTATGACGGGCGGATCGACCCGGACGAGGCGCTTGCGGTGTTAAGGGCAGCAGAAGGCCAGTGACGCGGCTCGGCTGAGACGGTACTTCTTTCACGACGGCAGATAGGAAAAAAATGGGAAACTGCAGCGATGGCCGCCACCCAGAAGGCACAGCTGGAAGCGCTGACGGCTAAAGAGTTCGAGAAACTCCACAAGCTGCTTCAGCCGATCGATGCCAATGCCGCGATGGAGAAGGATGTAGACGCTACGTCGATCAAGGACGTCGTCGGTCACCGCGCCCACTGGATCGAGCTTTTCCTAGGCTGGTATGCGGACGGCATGGCAGGCAAGGAAGTCGCCTTTCCCGCGCCGGGCTACAAATGGAACGAGCTCAAGCGCTACAATACCGATCTTCGGAAGCGCCAGGCGGATCTGGACTGGCCAGCGGCGTTGGCGATGCTGCGGGACCAGCACCTCCGACTGGTCGATTGGATGAGCGACCGCAGCCAGGAAGAGCTTTATGGCGGTCCGATGAAAGGCGCCAAAAATGACTGGACGCCGGGACGCTGGGCAGAGGCCGCCGGCCCGAGCCACTATCGGTCGGCGAGCAAATATGTCCGTTCGCGTCTGAAGGCACGGGCGTGAGGACCGCGCGCAATACGGGAAGCTTTGCCGTTCTCGCGCTTCCTGCTATGGACGCGCCGCGATACTGATGGGAAGGCGCGATCAGATGGACAAGAACGGATGACCCTCAAAGCCCGTGTCATTCCCTGCCTCGACGTCAAGGACGGCCGTGTCGTCAAGGGCGTCAATTTCGTCGATCTCATCGATGCCGGCGATCCAGTCGAGGCCGCCAAGGCCTATGATGCGGCCGGCGCCGACGAGCTCTGCTTCCTCGACATCACGGCAAGTTCCGACGATCGCGAGACGATCTTCGACGTCGTCGCCCGCACGGCGGAACAGTGCTTCATGCCGCTGACAGTCGGTGGCGGGGTGCGCCAGGTCGCCGATATCAGAAAACTGCTGCTGGCCGGCGCCGACAAGGTGTCGATCAACACCGCGGCCGTGAACAACCCCGATTTCGTGGCCGAGGCCGCCGACAAGTTCGGCAACCAGTGCATCGTGGTGGCCATCGATGCCAAACGCGTTTCCGAAGGGGGCGAGGCCGACCGCTGGGAAATCTTCACCCATGGCGGGCGCAAGCCGACCGGCATCGACGCCATCGAGTTCGCGCAAAAAGTGGTCGATCTGGGCGCCGGCGAGATTTTGCTGACGTCGATGGACCGCGACGGCACCAAGATCGGCTACGATATCGCGCTGACGCGCGCCGTGGCGGATGCGGTGCGCGCGCCGGTGATCGCATCGGGTGGGGTGGGCAATCTCGACCATCTGGTCGAAGGCATTCGCGACGGGCATGCGACAGCCGTGCTGGCGGCCTCGATCTTCCATTTCGGCACCTATTCGATCGGCGAGGCCAAGCGCCACATGGCGGCGGCCGGGCTGCCGATGCGGCTGGACGGTATCGAGGGGGCGGCCGCATGAGCAATTTCAGCCTGCATGATCTCGAGCGCATCGTTGCCGAAAGAGCCGCTTCCGGCGACGCCAATTCCTGGACGGCCAAACTGTTTGCGGCAGGGCCGGAAAAGGCAGCCAAAAAGCTGGGAGAGGAAGCCGTCGAGACGGTGATTGCGGCGGTTGGCGCCGACCGCCAGGCGCTCGTATCGGAAAGCGCCGATCTCCTTTATCATTGGCTGGTCGTGCTGGCGCTGGCCAAGGTGCCGCTCGACGAGGTGCTGGCGGAGCTGCAGCGTCGTACCGCGCAATCAGGTGTCGCCGAGAAGGCGTCGCGCCAGGAGGGCAGGGATTGAGCGTATCGCGTCTCCCCGTGGAGGATTGGTCGATGGATCAGCTGGTCCCGAACGAGAAATACTCGCCCTATCGCTTCTTCACGGCAGAGAAATGGGCCGCGTTTCGGGCCGACACGCCGCTGACCCTCACCGAGGACGAAGTCAGGCGCCTGCGCTCCCTCAACGATCCGATCAATCTCGACGAGGTGCGTCGGATCTATCTGTCGGTCTCGCGGCTGCTGTCGGCCCATGTCGAGGCGATGCAGCTGCTGTTCGAGCAGCGCAAGGTGTTCTTCAACGCCGACGACGCGGTCAAAAGCCCCTTCGTGATCGGGATTGCCGGATCGGTGGCGGTGGGCAAGTCGACCACGGCGCGCGTGCTCAAGGAGCTTCTGGCGCGTTGGCCATCAAGCCCGAAGGTCGATCTGGTGACGACGGACGGTTTCCTGTGGCCGAACGAAGTTCTGCGGCGCGACAATCTGATGGACCGCAAGGGTTTTCCCGAGAGCTACGATGTCGGCGCTCTGCTGCGCTTCCTTTCGGCGATCAAGGCAGGGCTGCCGAATGTGCCCGCCCCGCTCTACTCGCACATGACCTATGACGTGATCCCCGGCGAGTACGTGACCATCGACCGTCCGGACATCCTGATCTTCGAGGGCATCAACGTGCTGCAGACGCGCGAGCTGCCCAAGGACGGCAAGGCGGTGCCTGTCGTCTCCGACTTCTTCGATTTCTCGATCTATATCGATGCCGACGAAGATCTGATCCGGCACTGGTATATCGATCGCTTCATGCGGCTCAGGGAAACCGCCTTCCGCAACCCGGAATCCTTTTTCCATCGCTATTCGGAATTGTCGGAAGACGCTGCCCGTGCGATCGCCGAAGGCCTGTGGCAGAACATCAACCTGAGAAATCTGCGCGAGAACATCGTGCCGACGCGGCCGCGTGCCGACCTCATCCTGCGCAAGGGCGCCGATCACCTGGTCGAGACGGTGGCGCTGAGGAAGCTTTAACCATTTCCGCGAAAACCGGACTCCCGCTCCGACATTGCACCGGCAGTTAAGCAGCTGCGTCTAGAATGGTCCCATCACTTCACGGACCGAAAGATGCAACCGATCGACAATAGCCAGTCGCGCGTGATCATCATCTGGACGGTGCTGGCCGCCCATGCACTGATGCTGGCTTGCCTGCCTTTCAGCAATGTCAGCCTCGACCCGGAGTCGGTGACCAACGCCTATCTGCTGATGTGTGTACCCGCAGCCTTCTGCGCCTATGCTCATCTTCGCGGTATGCAACCGCTGCAGCCGGCGCTGGATACGCTGTTGGCCGGCTTTCTGGTCACCGTGCCGGTCGTTACGGCCACCTATCTGGCGATGGGGGTGGCGATGCCGATCACCGACCCGCAGCTGATTGCTCTGGATGAGATTCTGGGTTTCGACTGGCATGGCTTCGTGGCCTTCATCGATGCACAGCCAACACTCGCCTGGTTGCTGGCACTGGCCTATTCGTCCTTCTTCTTCCAGCTCTTGCTGCTGCCGGTCTACTTCAGCCTGTTTCGCAACGCGGCGAGGGCTTACGCGATCGTCTTCGGGTACACGCTTTTGTGCATCATTTCCTGTGTCATCTCGGTCTTTTTCCCGGCACTGGGGGCCTTCGCCTTCCATGGCATCGAGCAGGCAGACATGGCCGCAATCAACATCAAATTCGCCTACTTCTTCCTGGAGCAGTTCCACGGCGTGCGCGAGCAGAGCGAATTCGTGCTCAATTTCACCGACTCGGCAGGTATCCTTACTTTCCCGTCGGTTCATGCCGGCGTGGCAGTGCTTTGCGCCTGGGCGGCCTGGCAATCATGTCTGCTGCGTTATCCGCTGTTGGCGCTGAACATCGCCATGGCGGTCTCGGCCATCTCGCACGGCAGCCACTATCTGGTGGACATCCTCGCGGGCATCGTGGTGGCGGTGCTGGCCATTCTGGTCACCCGGCGGGTCTTCTATTCGGCGCCTGTTGCCGAAACAACGGTCGGGACGGCACCGATCACCGCACCCGCCTCAGCGTCAGGTTGATGCGGCCACCCTTCTTCAAAAGGCCGGACGTATCCGGATAGATCCTGTCGACGCCGTGAAAGCGCAGACGGCCCGTGCCTTCGAGCAGCACGACGTCGCCGCTTTCGAGCCGGAACGACATGGTGGGCTCGCCGCGTGCGGTGCCGCCGACGCGAAACAGGCAGGCATCGCCGAGCGACACGGACAGTACCGGCGCCGTGAGGTTTTCCTCGTCGCGGTCCTGGTGCAGGCCCATGCGGGCGCCGGTGTCGTAGAAATTGACCAGGCAGGCCTCGGGCGGCTCGGGCCAGCCGGCAAGTTCTTCCCACAGCGCCACCAGGCGCGGCGGGATCGGCGGCCAGGGCTTGCCGGTAGCGGGATGGGTTTCCTGATAGCGGTAACCGCGCTCGCGGTCCGTGACCCAGCCGAGCGTGCCGCAATTGGTCATGCGCACGCTCATCTCCTTGCCGGTACGCGGCATGGCCGGCACGAAAAGCGGTGCCTCAGCGACGATGAGGCGGATGTCTTCGAGCAGCGCCTTCTGGGCGGCGGTGTCGAGATATCCAGGCAGATGGCGCACGCCTTCGGGTGGTGATTTCATCGGCTATTCCGGACCGACCTTGCCGCGCATCTTCTTGATCTGGGCACGGCCCGATTTCGCCTTCAGCCGCCGCTCGACAGCACCCCTGGAAGGCTTCGTCTTCTTGCGCGGCTTGGGTGGCGGCTCGGCGGCTTTCGCCAAGAGTTCGACGAGGCGCTGGCGCGCATCGGCCCGGTTCTGCTCCTGGGTCCGGAAGCGGCCCGCCTCGATGACGATCTCGCCTTCCTTGGTGGCCTTCTGGCCGGCAAGCCTCAGCGCCCGCTCGCGGGTGCGTTCGCTGAGACCGGAGGCGTTGAGCACGTCGATGCGCAGCTGGACGGCGGTGGCGACCTTGTTGACGTTTTGCCCGCCCGGCCCGGAAGAACGGATGAACTGCTCCTCGAGCTCGTCCTCGAGGATGAATTCACCGCCCGCAATGTTCAGTCTGCCGCTTTCGCTCATTTTCTTGCCCGGTCAGGTACGGTCCCTATGTGCCTGCCGGAAATGGGCCTGTCGAGCCGGCTTTGCCAGAGTGGAGGAACGGCAGGTCCGCCTTGCGTCAAGAATCGGGTGGCGGGGGTGGGGTGTCCGGGCGATAGTGCGAAAAGAACGAAGCCGCGAGGCCATGGACATGAATGCACCCACCGCCATCCTGCAGAAGGACATCACGCCGGCCGGCGACGACTACGACATCGTGCGTCGGGTGATCGAGCGCATCAACCTCGACTATCGCGAGCAGCCATCGCTGGACGAACTGGCCGAGGAAGTCGGCGCCACGCCGACGGCGCTGCAGAAGCTCTTCACGCGCTGGGCAGGCTTGTCGCCGAAGGCATTTCTGCAGGCGATCACGCTCGACAATGCCCGCAAGCTGCTCGATGACGGCATGCCTCTGCTGGACGCGGCCTACGAGCTGGGCATGTCGGGGCCTGGCCGGCTTCATGATCTCTTCGTGACCCACGAGGCGATGTCGCCCGGCGACTACAAGAGCCGCGGCCGCGGACTGACCATCAGCTATGGCTGGCATGCCTCTCCCTTTGGCCTGGCGCTGATCATGGCAACGGATCGTGGCCTTGCCGGCCTCGCCTTTGCCGATATCGGAGGAGAGACGGCGACTTTCGAGGACATGGCGAGCCGCTGGCCGAACGCGCATTATGTCGAGGATTCCGCGACCACCCTCCCTTATGCCCAGCGCATCTTCGACCCGGGCCGCTGGCGGCCGGACGAGCCGCTGCGGGTGGTGCTCATCGGCTCCGATTTCCAGATCCGGGTCTGGGAGGCGCTTCTCAAGATCCCGCTCGGGCGCGCGCGCAGCTATTCGAAACTGGCCGAAGAGATCGGCAAGCCGAAGGCGAGCCGTGCGGTCGGGGCTGCGATCGGCGCCAATCCCCTTTCCTTCGTGGTGCCGTGTCACCGGGCCCTTGGCAAGTCCGGGGCGCTGACGGGCTACCATTGGGGGCTGACGCGCAAGCGTGCGATGCTCGGCTGGGAGGCTGGACAGCTGGGTGCAGGCGAAGCGGCATGATGCCGCTTGGAGGCCCGGTGGGAATCCGATAGCTTCCGGCAAAAGTCCCGGGAGTCGCACGTGATCACTGTCATCGGTTCCATCAATCTAGACCTGATTGCGAATGTTAGCCGGTTGCCGACACCTGGTGAGACGGTATCGGGCAGCGGCTTTTCGAGTTCTCCAGGCGGAAAGGGCGCCAACCAGGCGCTCGCGGCGCGACGCGCTGGCAGCGACGTGCGCATGGTCGGTGCCGTCGGCCAGGATGGTTTTGCCGACGATGCGCTGGCCTGCCTGCGCCAAGCCGGCATCAATCTGACCGGCGTGCGCGAATCGCATTCGACCACCGGCACGGCGCTGATCATGGTTGATCCGGAAGGTGAAAATGTCATTGCCGTCATCCCCGGCGCCAACGGCACGGTTCTGCCGGGCGATGTT
>Ga0213835_102041_pt1 | contig 10196 bp, 8 predicted proteins | sample SWPATP01_FD_160576 | JGI IMG/M metagenome (GOLD analysis project Ga0213835, IMG submission 160576) | Coastal seawater microbial communities from Marineland, Florida, United States - SWPA TP0 #1 | ecosystem: Environmental > Aquatic > Marine > Coastal | place: USA: Florida | collected 2016-08-05
ATTTCATCGGCCCGCCCCAGCAGAGGGAGGGTTTCTAGGTGCTGATCAAAATCTGACGGACGCGCCGCCCCCACACTCAAAGTATGGATCTGGGGATGAGACAAACAAAATAAATCGTTAAACACCATTGGATGCAACGGCTTGCAGAGATCGACTAATTTTTGGGGTGGACTATAAAGATGTCCCCCCTTATCCGACGGGCTAATGATAAATACCCCCATATCCTGCTGCGTTGCCGCTTCGATGGCCCGCCAATTGTCCTGATTAATCCAATACCAGTGCAGATTCACATAATCCATCGCCCCCGTTTCGATAGTTTTCACAATCAGATCCGTCGAACTATGGGTCGAAAAACCGATGTGACGAATCCGTCCCGCCCGCTGCAATTCCTGGGCGACTTCTAGACAACCCCGTTCAAAGGTGAACTTAAATATTTCCTCGTTATTAATGCCATGGATACCAAATAAATCCACATAATCCAGTTGCAAATAATTAAGGGATTTTTCAATTTCGCGCCGAAATGCCTGGGGATCAGCCTTTGGGGAAACCTTGGTTTGGATAATGAGATCTTCTCGTTTAAATTGCGATAAGACCCACCCAAGTTGCATTTCTGAGGTGCCGTACCCCCGTGCCGTTTCGATGTGGTTAATGCCCAGATCAAGCGATCGCCGAATCGTTGCCGCTAGATTTTTTTGGCTATCAGCAGGAATGTTTGCTGGATCTTGATCCTGCCACTTGAACTGATAGCGCATCCCGCCACAGGAAAAAACAGGCATTTGCAGTTCGGTGCGACCAAAGCGACGATATTGCATAGATCTCAAGCGTATTTCTTAACTTCTATTGGGAGGTATTCAGAAAAAACATTATAACGAAGAAAAAATCTCGTCCCTAAGCGGCAAAGGCTGTTCTGCCTCTGACAAAACAAAACGCGCCTATTTAAACTCAACTGATCAAAGCAACAAACCATCGGTTTTCAAAACATCACCCCCAGTATTGTTGGTCTCTGTTATACTATTGCTGCTGTTTAAGCATCATGGGGGAGTAGCGGCAAAAATTACGCAGTGGTCTTATCTCTAAGACTCATTTACACTCTGCTGAAATAATGAATATAATGCTTGCGAGATTGTTTTAAACAGCTTCTACAAATATTTTTTCGAGTTTATGACGACACAAACGCCTACTTCTATTTATGATTTTTCGGCCACGGCCATCGATGGCACATCGGTCGATCTTAGTACCTATAAAGATCAGGTTTTATTGATTGTCAATACAGCCAGCCAATGTGGATTCACTCCCCAATACAAAGGTTTGCAGGCGCTCCATGAACAATATGGCAACAAAGGCTTAGTTGTCCTCGGCTTCCCCTGTAACCAGTTTGGCCAACAAGAACCCGGCAACGAATCGCAAATCCAATCATTTTGTGAAACAACGTTTGGGGTTTCTTTTCCGATGTTTCAAAAAATTGATGTTAATGGCAGCAATGCTCACCCGTTATATCAATATTTAACCAAAGAAGTACCCGGTATTTTGGGGACAAAAAATGTGAAATGGAACTTCACAAAATTCCTCATTAACCGTCAGGGTCAAGTGGTAAAACGCTATGCACCCACGGCAACACCGGAGGCGATCGCCAAAGATATCCAGGAATTACTTTAAAGATTATTTTCCCTAGAAAACGGTTTATTTTTTGAAACTGATTAACCCCCAGGTTTGCATTGGACTTGGGGGCTTTTTCTTTTATTTCAAGGACAATTCATTAATCGATTTCGATGGTTGTGGGGGCGCCATCTTCAGTCTTGGTCTCACGATTGCCCCCTGTTTCTTGGCGAAAATCCTGATAAAGGCGATCGCGCCACTCAAAAAACGGCGCATATTCCGCATTATCCCCCAAGCCCGGAATGCCCTTACCTTTGAGGTAGTCAGGGATATCAAAATAGTTCCCCTCAGGAAATTTGAGCAAAATACTCAGGGCGGCCACGGAAAAATCTGCCAAAGTTGGTTGGTCGCCGATTAAATAGGGTTGTTGCTGGACAAGCAAGGTTAACGCTTCGAGATCCTGCCTGAGACCCCGCTGGGCTTCTTTAACTGCATCACCACCAAGGCCAACACCCGCCCCAAAGAAATCTAAAACATCCCCCGGCACAGCCCCCAGAAGATTTTTAAAGAGATCAGGCACCTGCTTCGGCACAATGGAGGTGCGGAAGTTAGGGTTTTGGCTGAGGGCACCAATGAAGGCCTTGCGACCTTTCAAGCCAATGGACTCATCGGCCCATTCTTCCATGATCAAACATTGGGCCCGTTGCACTGGAGCGGTAGGAATAATCGGTTTTTCGGGATATTTGCGGTCAAGGTAAAAAGCAATTTCTGTGGAGTCACTGATTACCGTATCGCCATCTTTGAGGACAGGCACTTGACGCTGACCCGACATTTTATATACATCCAGTTGACCGATACCGGGGGTCACTTCGATTTTTTTGTACTCTAAACCCTTGTAATCGAGGATTAAGCGGACTTTTTCCGAAAACTGGGATAGTTCAAATTGGTATAACGCCAACATAGGGGTTCGCCTTGATGATTGAGTAGGTAAATCACTCACACCTTACAAAACTTCACAACAAATTGCCATGGGAACTTGTGGCACAATAAAGCAGAACAGTTGTATGGAAAGTCAACGATGACCATTAACCTCGTAAATCTTGTGGGCCGGGCCGGTGGGGATCCGGAAGTGCGCTATTTCGAGTCGGGTAGTGTGCTGTGTAATTTGACTTTAGCGGTAAATCGTCCCACCAGCCGGACAGATCAGCCGGATTGGTTTAATTTAGAGATTTGGGGAAAAACAGCAGAAATCGCCGCTAATTATGTAAAAAAAGGCAGTCTGCTCGGTATCCAAGGCACTTTAAAGATCGAGACTTTCACGAATCGCAATGGCCACGAATCGTCTAAGCCAGTAATTCGGGTTAATCGTCTAGATTTGCTGGGTTCTAAGCGGGATGTGGATCCCAATGCGGTAGATAATTATAACAACTACGGGTAAACACCCTCCGCCTGCGGCACTTTCCTTAAGGGACGCCCCTCTAACTCCTCTCAATGGAGGCACCCCTCTAACTCCCCTCAAGGGGAGAATTGCACCCTGCGCCTGCGGCACCTCCCTCCAGGGAGGATATTTTTTAGAGGCCTTGGGGAATTGCGGCAATGAGTTGTTTGGTGTAGTCCTGTTGGGGATTGCGGTAAATTTGGTCAGCCGTACCCACTTCCTCGATTTTGCCTTTGTTCATCACGATGATGCGATCGCCCATAAATTTCACAACGCTGAGATCGTGGGAAATAAAAATATAAGTCAGTTGAAATTCCGCTTGGAGTTCCTTCAGCAGATTTAACACTTGGGCCTGGACGGATACATCCAGGGCCGATACGGATTCATCGCAGATAATAAATTGGGGTTCAATGGCCAAGGCCCGCGCAATACAAACCCGTTGCCGTTGACCGCCTGACAGTTCGTGGGGATAGCGGTTCACCCAACCGGGATTTAGGCCCACCCGCTCTAACAGATATTGCACCCGTTCGAGGCGTTTTTTCTTGTCCCGCTTAATATTGTGAATGATTAACGGTTCGGCGATCGCCCGGCCAATGGTCATGCGGGGATTGAGGGAATTGTAGGGGTTTTGGAAGACAATTTGCATCTCCCGGCGCAGTTGTCGGAGACGTTTACTCCGGGCTGGGAGTTGGGCAATATTTTCGCCCCGAAACCAAATGTCGCCACTGAGGGGTTGAATCAGTCGCAAAATGGCCCGGGCCAGGGTCGATTTGCCGCACCCGGATTCGCCTACTAGACCGAGGGTTTCCCCCGGATAGAGGTCAAAGGAAACATTATTAACGGCCATGAAATACCGTTGTCCCGTCAAAAGAAAATTGCGACTGGGATAACCCACCTGGAGCTTTTGCACAGATAGGAGCGGTTTTTGTTTAATTAGAGCTTCAAGGCGCTTTTTATCGGCTTCTAGGGAGACTTCTGCCAGTAAATTCAAATCCGGCTGTCGCTCTTGGATCACGACGGTTTGGGTGTCGGGATCGGTTTCAACACTCATGTAGTCGGCAACGGTCGGCAGCAGGACTAATTTTTGATCAAGGCGGGGCCGACAGGCCAGTAATCCTTTGGTATAGGGATGTTGGGGCGCTTTAAAAATCTGTTCGATGGGGCCTTGCTCAACGATTTTTCCCCGGTACATCACCGCCACTTCGTCAACAAGTTCCGCAATCACCCCCAAATCGTGGGTAATGAAAATTAGAGACATTTGCCGGGCCTGACAAAGATCCCGCAACAGTTGCAAAATCGTTGCTTGCACAGTCACATCGAGGGCGGTGGTGGGTTCGTCCGCAATTAATAGCGTTGGATTAGAGGCGATCGCCATGGCAATCATCACCCGTTGTAGTTGGCCCCCGGACAATTCGTGGGGATAGCGTTTCATCACCTCGGCGGGCAGTTGCACTTCCTGGAGTCGGGCGATCGCCTGTTGACGGGCCTGGGCTGGGGTGACATTTTGGTGCAATAAAATTGCTTCGGTAAGCTGAAACTCCACGTTATAAACGGGATTAAGGGAACTCATCGGTTCCTGAAAAATCATCGCAATCTCACCGCCGCGATAGGTACGCCGCTCCCATTCCGGCAAACTTTGGAGATCAAGGGGTTCTGTGTCTGGGGTCGCCTTAAAGAAAATTTCGCCCCCAGTGACGCGGCCTGGTTTTTGGATCAGCCCCATCAGCGCAAGGGATGTGACCGATTTGCCGGAGCCGGATTCGCCCACGATACCGAGGGTCTGGCCCCGTTTAAGCTGAAAGCTAATTTGATCAACCGCGAGATTGGTTTGATTTTCGCTGGTGAAGGCCACCTGCAGTTGACGGACATCGAGAACCAGATCACTCATGGGGGCAGTTTTTTTACTAGACTCAGGCAGAGAAATTTATAGAAAAATTTATGTTGATTGTAGCGTTAGGGGGTTTTGGGGTGGCGATCGCCGAGGGCTTTGCGGGCTTCCTCCCGGTCATCGAAGTGAATTTTTTCAGTCCCCAGAATTTGATAGTCTTCATGGCCTTTGCCAGCGATGAGAACCCCGTCCCCCGGTTGGGCCTCTAAAATTGCCCGTTGAATTGCCGTGGCCCGGTCTGCTTCCACGAGAAACTGAATATTTTCGGGAATCCCTTCCACCACATCGGCCAAAATTTGCTTGGGATCTTCCGTGCGCGGATTATCGGAGGTGACCACGGCCCAATCTGATTGCGTCGCGGCGATTTTTCCCATCAAAGGTCTTTTGGTGCGATCGCGATCGCCACCGCAACCAAACACACAGATCATTTTTTTCGCGATAAAAGGCCGGGAGGCTTTCAGGAGATTTTCTAAACTGTCGGGGGTGTGGGCATAGTCAACGATGACGCTAATGTCTTGATCCTCAGCCACGATCACCCGTTCCATGCGCCCCGGCACCCCTTGGAATTGCGGCAAACAGGTAATCATCTGGTTTAAATCCAAACCCAAGGCCAGACCTGCACCGATGGCGGCCATCACATTTTCGAGATTAAACTGACCGACTAGGGGTGACGTGAATTCTACCGTGCCCATGGGCGTTTTTAGGCGGCCCTCAACCCCCGTCGCGGTGTAGATCAGGCGATCCATGTAAAGATCCGCTGCGGCATCTTGGAGACTGTAGCCCCAGGCTTTTTCACCGAGTTTGTGGGCGAGGCGATCGCCATAGGGATTATCCAAATTCACCACTGCCCTGCCGTGGCAATATTCCTCGTTAAAAAGCAGGGCTTTCGCCTGGAAATAGTCCTCCATCGTCGGGTGGTAATCCAGGTGATCCTGGGTGAGATTGGTGAAAACGGCCACATCAAATTGACAACCCTTAACGCGATTTTGGTGCAGCGCATGGGAACTCACTTCCATAACGGCGTGGGTATTGCCCGCTTCGAGGGCTGCCGCAAAGTTTTTCTGGAGATCGATGGCGAAGGGAGTCGTGTGGGTGGCAATTTTTTCGTAGCCGGGCCAGCGGGTGTAGAGGGTGCCGATGAGGGCCGTGGGCTGCTGGGCGGCTTGGAGGAAATATTCAATGAGGTGGCTGGTGGTCGTTTTGCCGTTTGTCCCCGTCACCCCAACCAGTTTTAGACTTGCAGTGGGTTTTTCGTAGAAAAGGTTGGCAATTTCAGCACAGGCGATCACAGGGTCAGCAACGGGAATGACGCATTCGCCCTTGGTCGCGGGGAATTTTTCGAGGGCCTCTGGACTGACCACAGCGGCGATCGCCCCGGCTTCGATAGCCCCTTGCCAAAACTCGCCTCCATCGACGCGGGTACCGGGCAAACCAATGAACAGATCCCCAGGCATTACGGCTTGGGAGTTGCTCGCCAATCCTTTGACAACTTGCTGTAGCATCGGGTGATCCGCCAGGGATTCAATGGCCGATACCTGTTTTAAAAGTGCGCCTAGCTGCATCATTTGCCTCCAAATCCTGGGATTTTCCCGATTTTAGTCTGTGCTCAGGGAAATTTTGTCATCTCAGTAGCAGTTTAGCTCAATTTTTCGGTGGGATTACCGCAGTATTAGAGGGTCAAAAAAGGTTTAGCGAGATAGTAACTGGCAATGGTTTTGGCATCGAGGCGATCGCCATTATGGATTTTCGCTTCCAACTCCTCTGGACTCAGCAAGAGCACCTCAATATCCTCGTCGGCATCCTGGGCTGGAGGAGTGGCTAATTTTTCTAAATCCGTTGCCAAAAAAGCATAGATCCACTCGTCAGAATAGCCTGGGCAAAGGGGGAATTTCCCCAGCGATCGCCAATTTTTTGCGGCGTAACCCGCTTCCTCTGGTAGTTCCCGTTGCACCGTGCTGAGGGGGTCTTCCTCGGTTTCAATCGTTCCCGCCGGAAATTCAATAATCCGCCCTTGGAGGGCAAAGCGATATTGCCGTACCACCACCAACTGACCTTCATTGGTTACGGGTACCACCAACGCGCCCCCCGGATGACGGATCGCCCCATAATCACCAACGGCCCCATTGGGTAACCGCAGACGATTCACTTCGTAGGCAAATTTCGAGCCACTGTACATCAAGAGAGGTTTAATCACCTCAGGCAGTTCATTGTGGGAAACCATGGAAAAAATTACAGGGTAAGGAGTAAGAAAAGGGGGTCGGAATCGGGGCGATCGCCTAAAAAATTGGTATGATTAAATATTCTGAGTTTTGATGTTGGCGTTTATATCATAATTTTTTGAAGCAAAACAGACCGCTTGTACTAAAGCTTAGCGAGTCCCCCCGTCATTATCCAGTCTTTTCCCCTGATTCAAGCAGAGTCCCTATGAAACTCCCCATTATTGCCGTGATCGGTCGTCCCAACGTGGGCAAATCTACCCTCGTCAACCGCATTGCTGGCGATCAACAGGCGATCGTCCATGACCAGCCCGGCATTACCCGCGATCGCACCTATCGGCCTGGTTTTTGGCAAGACCGCAACTTTCAGATTGTCGATACGGGCGGGATTGTTTTCGACGACCACGAAGAATTTTTACCTTTAATCCGCGAACAAGCGGCGATCGCCCTCGCCGAAGCAGCCGTTGCCCTTTTTGTGGTGGATGGCCAAGCTGGGTTAAATGCCGCCGACCAAGAAATTGCCGACTGGTTGCGCCAACAAAATGTCCCCGTTGTCCTGGCCGTGAACAAATGCGAATCCCTCGAACAGGGCTATACCCAAGCAGCTGAATTTTGGGAGCTGGGCATGGAAGAACCTTTCCCCATCTCGGCGATCCATGGCAGTGGCACCGGCGATCTTTTAGACAAAGTCATTGAATATCTCCCGACGATCACCGATGTCGAAGAAGATACCACCATTAACGTCGCAATCATTGGTCGCCCCAATGTCGGTAAATCGAGTCTGCTCAATGCCCTTACCGGAGAACAACGGGCGATCGTCAGTCCGATTTCTGGGACAACCCGCGATGCCATTGACACAATCATCGAACGCAACGGCCAACAATATCGCCTCATTGACACCGCTGGCATCCGCCGGAAAAAAAATGTGGATTATGGGGCCGAATTTTTTAGCATTAACCGTGCCTTTAAAGCGATTCGTCGGGCGGATGTAGTACTTTTTGTGATTGATGTTTTAGATGGGGTGACCGAACAGGATCTCAAACTAGCGGGTCGAATCATTGACGAAGGCCGAGCGGTGATCATCGTTGCCAACAAGTGGGATGCTGTCGAGAAGGATACCTACACGATCAACCAATACCGCAAAGAGTTGCAAGCGCGTCTATTTTTTATGGAATGGGCCGAAATGCTCTTCATTAGCGCCCAGACTGGTCAGCGGGTGAATAAAATTCTGGATTTAGTTGATCAAGCCGCCGAATCTCACCGTCGCCGCGTTTCTACCGCCGTAATTAATGAGGTGATCCAAGAAGCGGTTTCCTGGCATTCTCCCCCCACCAGTCGCCAAGGGAAACAGGGTCGGATTTACTATGGCACCCAGGTACGGAGTCAGCCGCCGACGATTTCTCTATTTGTCAATGACCCCAAACGATTTAACGATAGCTACCGCCGCTATATCGAGAAGCAATTTCGTCAGGATCTCGGTTTTGCGGGCACGCCGATCCGTTTGGTTTGGCGCGGTAAACGGGTGCGGGATGCAGAACGGGGCACCCCCAACCGAGCCACAAAGGTTTAGCACAGACGATACACTGAAGGGCATCTTTGTCTGGGACACTAGGCTCTATGTCTTCTGAAAAAATGTCGCCATCGTCACCCCCCTATGATCTAATCGTGGTGGGGGCCACTGGTTTTGTGGGCCAAATTATTTGCCGCTATCTTTGTGACCATGCCGAACGTGAATTGTTTACTTGGGCGATCGCCGGCCGTTCAGCCGAAAAATTAGCCCAACTCAAGCACTCTTTGGGCATCCCAGGGGAGACCTTAGCAACCTTTGTCGTTGATGTGTTTGATCAAGGGGCAGTGACGGCCCTCTGCGAGCAAACGAAGGTGATCCTCACAACGGTCGGCCCCTACAGTCTTTATGGAGAAACCTTGCTCCGGGCCTGTGCCACAACGGGAACCGATTATTGCGATCTGACCGGGGAAGTCCAGTGGGTCAAAAAGATGGTGACTAAATATGAGGCGATCGCCCAACAGTCGGGGGCACGGATCGTCCATTGTTGCGGCTTTGATTCGGTGCCGTCTGACCTTGGGGTGTATTTTTTGCAACAGCGGGCTTTAAAACGATTCGGAAAACCCTGTCGCCAAATTAAGATGCGCGTTAAGACAGCCCAGGGAGGCATTTCCGGGGGGACGGCGGCCAGCGGCGTAAATCTGATCAAAGAGGCGATCGCCGACTCAGAGATCAAAACACTATTGGCTAATCCCTATGCCCTCTGTCCCAAAGCTCCCAATCCCCAGCACCCAGCTCCCCTAATCCCGGTACAAATCGACCACATTTTTGGCGAATGGGTGACACCCTTTATCATGGCAGCGGTGAATACGCCTATTGTGCTGCGCTCCAATGCCCTACAAAACTGGGCCTATGGTGAGCAGTTCCAGTACGACGAAGGGCTGCTTACGGGGGTCAGTGTTGGGGGTTGGTTGAAAGCCCAGGGTCTAAGCCTATTACTTAAAATCCTGGGAGGAACTGCGGCGATCGACCCTAGTCTCCTCGAAAAAATTGTCCCGGCCCCCGGCGAAGGGCCTTCCCCCAGCCAACAGCAAGCCGGTTTTTATGATCTACGCTTTTGGGGCATTACTACTTCGGGTGAAGTTCTTATGGCAAAAGTCACTGGCGATCGCGACCCTGGCTATGGTTCCACCGCAAAAATTATCGCCCAAGCAGGACTCTGTTTAGCCAAAGATAATCTATCCCGATCCGGTGGCTTCTGGACGCCAGCCACAGCCATGGGTGAACATCTTATCGATCGCCTCACCGCTTACAGTGGCTTAACCTTCAGCATCCTTTGAGTTGATCTTGGTCCCTCACAATTCAAAACATAGAAAAGGAGCGATCTGAGTCACTCCCTTTATTTCTCTAATTATTTTGGCGATTTGTTGGTCAGCCTAAATTCATTACCGCAACACAGGATTTTTCATGGATTCTTCCATCGCCATTTGAGGAAGTCCTTGGGATTTCGTGTAGTGGGTCGAGTACAGCAGCGCACCGATGAAGATACCA
>Ga0213835_102042_pt1 | contig 10192 bp, 8 predicted proteins | sample SWPATP01_FD_160576 | JGI IMG/M metagenome (GOLD analysis project Ga0213835, IMG submission 160576) | Coastal seawater microbial communities from Marineland, Florida, United States - SWPA TP0 #1 | ecosystem: Environmental > Aquatic > Marine > Coastal | place: USA: Florida | collected 2016-08-05
GACATCTATGATCCCGATCTTGATTCCGCTTCCTGCCATCAAATCTGAGTTTCGCCTTCCTACGAGCTTTCTCCACCACGATGTGTCGCCAAGCTCGCTATGAAGGCAATGGTGGACTTGTCGCGCTCGAAAGGTATCAATCACACTTGACCAATACGGACCCAATGACCGGAAAACTGCTAATGTTGGAAGTTTGCCGCCTCGCGGGACTATTTCGACGCAACCGTCAGTCGTTGGTATGCTGTCTTTTTCAGCAACGCCTTCATATTCAAACGTGACATACCCTGTCGCTGGTGACATATCCTTGAGTGCGAAATATATGATCATTTTCATTTTCTGCTAGGGAGATTAATATGGATTTAACCGTAGAAGAGATCAAAGCGCTAGAGGATTTCGGCATAGAGTTGACGGAAGCTGGTTGGGAGCCCGCTGAGCCTGTCGCGCGTTCTTTCGGCCTGAAGAACCAGGATCGCCGGAAGAGAGTCGTCTCACTTGCTTTAGCTTTTTTGGATCAGTTTGATCAGATTTTGCGGGAAAGGCTCTGTTTCGAGAAAAAAATCCGCCCGGATGTTGCCGATGCCACCCAAATTGCGGCAGCGCTCTCTGATCTCGGCCTAGGAGTTGGTGGTCTACCACCCGCAGCTTCAGTGGCGAATGTTCTATTTACGTTGGGTGTGCGGAGATTCTGTTCCAGCCCGCCAAAGAGGTCGAAAACCAACGACCGAAACAATTGATAGCCCATCCCCCGCTCACCCCCTCATCCCCCACGCTGGCAGCAAGTCCCCCTCCGCCGCCGTCGCCTCATAGACGCCCCGCGCAATAGCCCGCGCCATCGTCGCCGCCGCATGGGCATAGATGTCCATCGCGGCCACATGGTCCGGCGCAATCCCGCTTGTTCCCGTGGCCAGCGCGAAGACGAGGTCGCCGTCGACCGGGCTGTGCGAGGGCCAGATCGCGCGCGCAAAACCGTCATGGCCGGCAATCGCCAGCCGCTTGGCCTCGGCCTTGGTCAGTCTGGCGTCGGTGGCGATGATCGCGATGGTGGTGTTGGCGCCAACACTGGCCGGGTCCTGCCATTTCCACCTCGGCGTGGCGGCGTCGCTTGGCAAAGGCGAGGGCAGGCCCAGCCCACCGAATTCGTCACCGATCTCGAAGGGGGCGGCCCAGAAATGGCGGCTTTCGCCCACGGTCACCGAGCCCGCGGGATTGACGGCCGCCAGCGCGCCGATGGTGATGCCTGAGGGCAGCCGCAGCGAGGCCGAGCCGATGCCGCCCTTCAGCCCCGCCGACAGCGCGCCGGTGCCGGCACCCGCCGTGCCCAGCGCAAAATCGGGCGCGGCGCGGGCGGCCGCCTCAAAACCCATCTCGCGATAGGGCGGGTAGCGGCCCCAGTCCTTGTCGCCGCCATTGGGCAGGTCGAACAGGATCGCCGCCGGCACGATCGGCACGACATGGCCGCGCACGGAAAGCCCGATGCCCTGTTCGCGCAGGAACGACTGGACGCCCGAGGCCGCGTCGAGCCCGAAGGCCGAGCCGCCGGCAAGCACCAGCGCGTTGACGGTCTCGACCATGTTGTGCGGCTGAAGCAGGTCGGTCTCGCGCGTGCCGGGCGCCCCGCCCATCACCTCGTAGCCGGCAATGGCGGGCGTGTCGCAGACCACCACCGTGACGCCCGATTTCAGCCTGTGGTCCTCGACCTGGCCCACGCGCAGGCCGGAGACGTCGGTGATGAGGTTTTTGGGTCCGGGCAGCAATTTCGTCATTCAGTCAACCGGTTGGAATGTCTCGCCGTCATGGCGGTAGAGGCGGAAATCGAGCCCTTCGAGGTCGCCGCGCGCGTCGAAGGAAAGCGTGCCGATCACGGTCGGAAAGCCGCGCTCGAGCAGGATGTCCTCGACCGGGCGGCCTGTATCCTCGGCCGCTGCCGCCGCGATCACCGCGATCTCGACCGCCGCATGCGCCGGCAGCACATAGCCATCCGGCTCGATCTCGGCCTCGCGCAACCCCTCCAGCACGGCAGGGGCCGCGCGTTCGTGCCATTGCGGCGGGGCGATCATCAATATGCCCTCCGACAGCGGCACCTCGCCCTCTGCCGCGCGCAGCGCCTCGCCGCCCGCCAGAACGATGTCATAGCCGAGTTCGGCCGCATCGCGCGCCATGATGGCGATGTCCTCCAGGTCGCCGCCCACCAGCGCATGGGTGGCGCCAGAGCGCCGCAGCCTGCCGATCAGCCCGATCTGGTTTTCCATCTGCGGCCGGTAGGTGTCGACAAAGACGGCCGACAGGCCGGCGGTCTCGGCTTCCAGCCGAAAACTCTCGATCAGCTCGCGCCCGTAGATGGTGCCGTCGTCGATCAGCGCGAAGAGATGCGGCCGCCATCGCTCCAGAAGGATGCGCGACACCGCCGCTTGCTCGGCGTCGCCGCGCGGCGCCAGCCGGAAGAAGGGAAAGCCGGTGCGTTCGCGCCGGTCGGTCAGCGACACGGTACGGATCACCGGGCTGATCACCGGGATGCCGGCCTCGGCCAGCGCGGGCAGGGCGGCCTCCGCGCTTTCGGTGCAGACGAAGCCGACCACCGCCGCCACCGCGCGCTCGACAAAGCGGCGGGCGGCATTCTCGCCCGATTCGCGCGAGCAGCCGTCATGGACAAGCACCAGCTCGGCCCCGGTCGCCGCCTGCGCGGCGGCGGCCCCCTGGCGCATCTGGTCGCCGATGATCGCGTAAGGCCCGGTCAGCGGGGCGGCCAGGCCGATCCGATAGGGGTCCGCCCGCGCGCTGAGCGGCAGCGCGACAAGAAGGGCCAGGATCACAACCGGAAGACGCATGCTGAAACCGAAAACTCCATCTGTCGTTCCGTGGCGGGAAACGACCTTCTATCGGTTCACACGGATTGCCCGCGGGATCAAGCGCTGAAGCTGGCGCGCCAATCTGAACGGTTGCGGCACGCTTTGCCGGCCCCCAACCGTGCAAGCTTGCGGTGGACCGGCCGGCAGCGCGCTTGCTTGCCGCGCCGGGCTTGATGTATCTCGACTGAGGCGACTCGGCGCGTGCCGCTGGCCGGGGGCCGCGCGACAGGCAGGAGACGCATGGCCAGACAGTCCGGCGACGACCTATACCCCGCTCCCATTGTGGATCAGGCGGCCCGTCCCGGCATCGCGGTACGGCTGCTGGTCTTCATCGTGGCGCTGGCCACCGCGGCGATCGTCTTCACCCTGTTCCAGGACCGGCTCGGCGAGAGTTTTCTGCTCGGCCTGCTCGGCGTCCTGGCGATGATCGGTATTGGCTATCTCTTCGCCTCCACGATCGGCTTCATCCGCATTGCCCAGCGCACCGGTGCCGAGGATCTAGCCCGCGCCTTTCTCGACACCACCCGCGAGGGCGTGCTGGTCACCGACCAGAAGGGCCGCATCGTCTATGCCAACAAGGCCTATGCCCAGATGACCGGCGCCACCGGCGCCGCCGATCTCAAGACGGTGGAAAACCTTCTGTCGGACAGCGCAGAGGCTTCCGAGGTGGTGATGCGGCTGTCGGCTGGCCTGCGCGACGGGCGCGACAATGACGGCGAGTTCCGGCTGACCCGGCCGCTGGGGCCTGGCGGCGATGAAACCGCGCGCTGGTATCGGCTGCGCGCCCGCACCTTCCGCGCCCCCGGCCACCGCTCGCTCCTGTCGGCCTGGCAACTGGCCGACATTTCCGCCGAGCGCGCGGAGCAGGAACGTTTTTTCCTCGATCTCCAGCAGGCGATCGATCATCTCGACCACGCGCCGGCCGGCTTCTTCGCCGCCGATGCGACGGGCCGCGTCACTTATGTCAACGCCACGCTGGCCGAATGGCTGGGCATGGATCTCGCCCGCTTCCGCCCCGGCGATGTCACCCTGCCCAGCATCGTTGCCGGCGACGGCATGGCGCTGGTCAATTCGGTCAAGGCCGATCCCGGCACCACCCGCAACGCCGTGATCGAGCTCGACATGACCACGCTGTCGGGCGCCATCATGCCGGTGCGCTTCCTGCACCGCGTCTCGGCCACCCGCGAGGGCCTGCCCGGCCCGACCCGCACCATCGTCGTCAACCGCGCGCCGGGCGAGGGGGGCGGCGGCGACAGCCAGGCGGCCGAGCTGCGCTTCACCCGCTTCTTCAATTCCACCCCGATGGCGATTGCCGGCGTCGATGCCGAAGGCCGCATCCTGCGCACCAACGCGCCCTTCCTGTCGCTGTTTGCCCGCGTGGTGGACGGCGATTCGGTCGACCGCAAGGTGCGGCTGGAATCTGTGCTGCACGAGCGTGACCGGGCCGAATTCGCCGCCGCGCTGGAGCGCGCCCGCCTCAAGCAGGCCGACATCCCGCCGATCGATTCCGTCCTGCCCAATGACGAGGAGCGCCATGTCCGCTTCTACGTCAATGCCGTCGCTGATGCCGGTCTCGGCGCGGAGGGCGAGGAGGCGGCGATCGTCTACGCCGTCGACATCACCGAGCAGAAGGCGCTCGAACTGCAGATGGCCCAGAGCCAGAAGATGCAGGCCGTCGGCCAGCTCGCCGGCGGCATCGCGCATGATTTCAACAACGTGCTCACCGCCATCATCATGGCGTCCGATCTTCTCTTGACCAATCACCGCCCGTCGGACCCGTCCTTCCCCGACATCATGAACATCAAGCAGAACGCCAACCGCGCCGCCTCGCTGGTGCGCCAGCTTCTCGCCTTCTCGCGCAAGCAGACCCTGCGCCCCGAGGTCCAGAACCTCACCGACGTGCTGGCGGATCTGCGCATGTTGCTCGCCCGCCTGGTCGGCAACGAGATCGCGCTCACCATCGACCACGGCCGCGATCTGTGGCCGGTCAAGCTCGATATCGGCCAGTTCGAGCAGGTTGTGGTCAACATCGCCGTCAATGCGCGCGACGCCATGCCCGATGGCGGCGAGATCGCGGTGCGCACCCGCAACGTGGCGGCTGCCGACTGCGCCGCCTATGGCGAGCGCGAGCTGCCCGAGGCCGACTACGTGCTGGTCGAGATCGCCGATACCGGCACCGGCATCGCGCCTGAGATCGTCGCCAAGATCTTCGAGCCCTTCTTCACCACCAAGGATGTCGGCAAGGGCACCGGGCTTGGCCTGTCCATGGTCTACGGCATCATCAAGCAGACCGGCGGTTACATCTTCTGCGAATCCGAGCTTGGCCGCGGCACCGTGTTCCGCATCTTCCTGCCGCGCCATGTCGCCACCGAGGCCGAACAGGCCGCCGCCGCCGCCGCCGAAAAGGCCGAGCCCGCCGCCGCCCAGGCCAGCCAGGACCTGTCCGGCTCGGCCACCGTGCTTCTGGTCGAGGACGAGGACGCGGTGCGGCTCGGCGGCGTGCGCGCGCTCGCCTCGCGCGGCTACACCGTCCACGAGGCGTCCTCCGGTGTCGAGGCGCTGGAAATCTTCGAGGAGCTCGGCGGCAAGGTCGACATCGTCGTCTCCGACGTCGTCATGCCCGAGATGGACGGTCCCACGCTGCTGGCCGAGTTGCGCAAGGCCCAGCCCGACATCAAGTTCGTCTTCGTCTCGGGCTATGCCGAGGATGCGTTTGCCAAGAACCTGCCCGAGGACGCGCAGTTCGGCTTCCTGCCAAAACCCTTCACGCTCAAGCAGCTGGCCACTGTCGTGAAGGAAATGCTGGAGAAGTGAGTTTGGGTGGCAGCCCATGCCCGCCGCCCCAAATCTTGCCGATCGTTAAAATCCGGTGGGAATCCCTAACCCGGTTTCCATTTCCGGCATGGCATCTGGTGGCCGCAACAGACGATTGGAAGCATACACACGAATGGAACTATCCGCTCTTTCCATCATGGGAACCCGGCCCGTGCGCGAGGAGTCGTCCTCGGCGCAATCGGGCGAGCGCGGCGACATGCGCGCCGCCTGGCTGACGCGGCTGCCCTCGATCGAGCCCGGCTCGATGTCGCAGGCCTATCGCACCTTTCGTGCCCAGGAGGCGCTGACCGAGCTGCCGGTCCAAGCCGCCGCACCCGCCCATGAAGCCGGCCCGCCGGCGATCCTCAACGGCTCGCTGCCTTCCGCACTCGCCGCCTACGCGGCCTTCGGCAAGGAGTAGGGGCTACCGCCTGGCGCTCTTCATCGCTTCGGTAATCGCCACCGTCTCCACGCTCACCCGCGTGACGCGGGCGATCAGGTCGATCACCTTTTCCTTGTAGTCGACGAAGCGATAGGTGTTGAACTTTTCGCGGATCGTCGGGTCGCGCGGCGTCTTTTCCTTGTACTGGTCCAGAATCCAGTCGAGGCCCGAGCGGTTGCCGAGCCGGTAGTCGAAGGCCTCTGGCGGGATGCCGGTCAGCTGCGTTTCCGTGTCGAGCCGGATCGTCCCATTGTCGCGGTCGGCCTTCAGGATCGCGCGCGGCGCCACGCCCGCCTCGCGCGCTTTCTCGTCCGGTTCGTCGAGCCGTTCGATCGGCCACGGCTCGACCGCCTCATAGCCGATATGCAGCGCCATCAGCTTCTCGCCCCACGCCGCCCAGGCCCAAAAGTCCGGATAGAACGGAATGCGCGGGAACTCGCGTTTCAGATTGATCGCATAGGTCTCGCGATAGACCGGGTCGTGCAGCACGCCATAGACGTAATGGAAGATATCGTCCTTGGTGATGAGCCGCTGCCGCCCTCCCTTCTCCCCTTCGGCCGGTGTGGCGGGGCGGCCGTGACGGCCAATCTCCCCCCTTGAGGGGGAGATGCCCGGCAGGGCAGAGGGGGGTGTCTGGCGCGAGGGGTCATCACCCCCCTCTGTCGGCTTCGCCGACATCTCCCCCTCAAGGGGGGAGATTGCCCCAGCTTCCCCGCCGCCGCCCTTGCCGTAATGCTCCCGAAACTTTTTCAGCGCCCAGTCGGTGATGTTGTCGACCCGCTCCCCAGAGGCGGTGTAGCGGTAGCGGTTGACACAAGGACCGAGAATCAGACCCTTAAGCTCCAAGGGAGCAGGGTATTATATTGTCGGAAGAACGTTTTCACATTGCTGAATGGTACGGGCACCCGTTCCACAAGATCGGTGACTCGGATAGGGTGCGACTGGCACGCCATAAAGTCGGCGGCGCCGCGATGACCAAGGCCGAGATTTCTCGGCTCGCGACACTTGAAGAGAAGGCCGCACTTGGTCTGCTACGCCCGCGCGAAGAAGAGCGCCTTGAAGACTTGCGTGGTAAGCTTGTGCGCCAACATGCAGAAGAACTGCCTTGTCCGTTCAAGATAGATAGAGCACACCCGACCTGCACCAAGCCTGGCGGTGTCTGCTCTATCCGGCAGTTTTCTGAGGGGCCTCACGGTATCGAGCCGCTTGGCGGCGAGCGCGGGCGGTTGCGCGCACTGTGTCCGTGGCGCTTCCACCAAGACGGAACAGCCTTCAAGAGGGTAGGCGAAAGGCTGCTTGGCGATCCGAACCCTATTCATGCCGGAGAGGTGGGGTTCCTTGAATCCACAGGGAATCTTGACAGTGCCCCCGGCGAAGATGTGGGCCGGATCGACATGATCTTAGTCAAATCAAATGTTACACCGGGGAGACGGCTGGATTGGGTAGCGGTGGAGGTTCAGGCCGTCTATTTCTCGGGTAATAACATGGGAATAGAGTTCGATCACCTGCGCAGGACGCAAGGTAAGTTGTCTATGGCCAGGGTGAAGCGTCGGCCCGACTACCGCAGCAGCGGCGTGAAGAGGCTGATGCCGCAGCTCCAAACGAAGGTGCCGACACTGCGCCGCTGGGGCAAGAAGATGGCCGTTATTGTCGATACCCCATTCTTCTACTCGATGGGCTCAATGATCCCGGAGGATCATGTGTCCAACGCCGACATCGTTTGGTTCCTCGTCGATTTCGTCGAGGACCCGGCAGGTGGCCCCTACCGCCTCGAAGTCATTGAGGAGTTCTACACGACACTCGAAAGCGCGACTTTGGGTTTGACCGGCGGCGTCCCGCTTGCGCAGACTGCCTTTGAGGATCGCATCTTGGCGAAGGTGCAGAAATAGACGTTGCCCAGTTAACGGCTTATGAGGTAAGTCTGGTACAAAGTAAGAACAAAGGCAACGGGAGCACACGATGGCACTCACGGCAATTGACCTGTTTTGCGGGGCTGGAGGGCTCTCCGCAGGGCTTGAAATGGCTGGCTTCACGGTATTGGCGGGTAACGATCTGTTCCAGGCAGCAGGCAGGACCTTTGAGCAAACTCACCCGTGTGCCAAGTTCATTCCTGGGCCAATCCAAGAACTGACCGTTGAACGCATCATTGAAGTCACCGGCCTTCGGCCTGGCGAATTGACCGTGCTTGCAGGCGGCCCGCCCTGTCAGGCTTACTCCGTCTATAACCACCAGCGGGGAATGCACGATGCCCGCGCCTCTCTGTTCCGCGAGTACTTACGGATCGTGGACGGTCTCCGCCCAGAGTGGATCGTGATGGAAAACGTCACGGGCATCTATTCGATCGCCAATGGCGAGGCGGTGCGGGCCATCAAGTCGGAACTCTCCGCTCTCGGGTATACCGTGGAGGATGCGGTGCTGCGGGCCGAAGACTATGGGGTGCCGCAGGAAAGGCGGCGCGTGGTTTTCATCGGTAACCGCGTCGGTGCCGCTATCTCGCACCCGAAACCCACGCACGGGCCGGGACGGCCCGAGCCCTTCACGACAATCAAAGACGCAATCGGTGACCTGCCACCGTGCCGCAATGGCGAGGACTTGGGGCGGGTTCCATACCTACCGGGCGAGCCGTCGCCTTTCCAACGCCTCATGCGGGGCAATGCAACGACTGTCGGAGGCCACGGAGCTCCGACCCTAGGCAAGGTCAACATGGAGAGGCTTCCATTCATTCCGCCAGGGGGAAGCTGGCGAGACATACCCCACGACCTACTGCCTGAGGGCATGAAGCGGGCCAAACGGTCAGATCACACCAAGCGGTATGGTCGGATGACTTGGGACGGACTATCATGCACCGTCCTCACTAAGTGCGATATTCACTGGGGTGCCTACATCCACCCGGATCAGGACAGAGCGATTACCGTGCGCGAGGCCGCACGTCTCCAAGCCTTCCCGGACTGGTTTGAATTTGCAGGTTCCCGGACTGAGCAGTATGTACAAATTGGTAACGCCGTTCCACCACTGCTCGGCAAAGCGATTGGCAACCATTTGGTACGACTAATACAGGAGCGTATTAAGGCCGCGGCATAGCGGTTTAACTGCCGTCATCTTGCAGCGGAACACCTCGGCCCGGTTCTGGATCAGCACCGCCGTTTCGGAATTCTCGAAGATGATGTTGGATTGCGGATAGCCGCGCGAGAGCTTCTTGCCGATCTCGGTGTCGAGGTCGTCGGCGGTGTCCTTGGCCTCCCAATAGCCGTGCGGCAGGCCGATCGCGTGGAAGATGGTGCCGTCCGGGCGGATGCGCGAGCGCTGGGTGGAGGCGAATTCGAACTGCGCCGTGAACTGCCAGCCGAGCTGGCGCGACCACGCCTTCAAGAGGTCCTTGAAGGCCTCCGAGATCACGCCTTCGGTGACCGATCCCGACCATTGGCGAAGCCGGTCGATTTCGGCGAGATATTCCTGGACGAGCAACCGGCTCATTCTTCCCCCGTTTTGCGTGCATAGGACCCGAACCGATGCCCGAGCGCAAGCACCACCCTGCGCGTCGTCATCCTCGGGCCTGACCCGAGGATCCAAGCCTGAGTGGCTCATGACGCGCGGGGCGTCCACCATGCAGCCATGCCTTCCCCGTTCAGACATGGATCCCCGGGTCTGCTCCGCTACGCTCCGCGCCCGAGGATGACGACGCGGAGAGCGGTATCGCCAATCGCCGGCGTCGGAGATTGGCCGAGTCACCCGACGCGTCGTCATCCCAGGGCAAGCGTAGCGCAGCGAAGCGCGACCCTGGGATCCATGCCTGAATGCCAAATGCCGCGCGGGACGCGGATCGCTACCCGTGCACCGAACCCGACCGCTTTTCCCGCCAACCCCTTGATTCCCCTCACTTTCGCATTTTTCTTCGCCTCGACTTGTCCACGCCCCCCGCCCCATAGCCGATAATCCCCCCATCGCCCTTACGGGAACCCGGATGCGCACCGGGCATTCGAGGAGGGTGACGGTGTCCGGGTCGGTCGCGCAAACGGTAGCGTGGCTTGGTGGGAACCGACCCACCACAGGTCCGGGCCTCGGTGAAGGTCTGGCCGGTAAGGCCGGAGGG
>Ga0213835_102043_pt1 | contig 10188 bp, 8 predicted proteins | sample SWPATP01_FD_160576 | JGI IMG/M metagenome (GOLD analysis project Ga0213835, IMG submission 160576) | Coastal seawater microbial communities from Marineland, Florida, United States - SWPA TP0 #1 | ecosystem: Environmental > Aquatic > Marine > Coastal | place: USA: Florida | collected 2016-08-05
GCGACGCCGTGCTACTCGACCTCGACGGCGTCGTGTATCGGGGACCGGACGCGATCGATCACGCTGTCGCGAGCATCCAGAAGGCGGCGAAATCGGCCCGTATCGGGTACCTGACCAACAACGCCGCCCGCACCGATGCGTCGGTCGCGGCGCACCTGTCGGAGTTCGGTCTCGATGTCGCCGCCGCCGACGTGGTGACGAGCCCCCAGGCTGCGCTGCGCGTGCTGGCGACGCTCGTCGACCCCGGCGCGCTCGTCATGGTCGTCGGCGGCGAGGGCATCACCGTCGAGCTCGAGAAGGCCGGCTACCGTGTGACCCGCTCGGCCGACGACCAGCCCGACGCGGTGGTGCAGGGCTTCGCTCCGCACGTGGGCTGGGAGCACCTCGCCGAGGCGAGCTACGCGCTGCAGCACGACCACGTGCACTGGGTGGCGACCAACACCGACTGGACGATTCCGCAAAAGCGCGGCATCGCCCCCGGCAACGGCACCCTCGTGTCGGCCGTGCACCTCGCGGTCGGGCGCCTGCCGGTCTTCGCCGGCAAGCCCGAAAAACCCATGTACGACGAGGCGGTCGAGCGCTTCGGCGCCGCCAACCCGCTCGCGATCGGCGACCGGCTCGACACCGACATCAAGGGCGCGAACCAGGCGGGCATGGCGAGCGCCCTCGTGTTGACGGGCATCGACCAGGCCAAGCAGGTGCTCGCGGCGCCCGCCGACCAGCGCCCCACGTTCATCCTGCGCGACCTGCGCGAGCTGTTCACCCCGTACCCCGAGGTGGTCGAGGAGGTCGACGCCGACGGCGTGCGCTCCGTCTCGTGCGGCGAGGCGGTCGTGCGTATGAAGCAGCACGTCGTGCGGGTGGCGCGCGCGGGCTCCGACCCGGTCGACCTGCTGCGCGCGGGCGCGGCCGTGATCTGGGCGTCTGGCCTGCAAATCTGGGGCCTCGACGTCGACCCGCAGCTATATTCGTGACATGGATGATCGCGAGGCGCACGATCTCGAGGGCCCCGAACTAGACGGCGACGATCTCGACGGCCCCGACGAGGGCCTGCTGTCGCAACTCGCCGTCATCGAGGACCAACCGCTCGGCGACCGCGCGGCCGCGTTCGCGCAACTGCACGACGCGTTGCGTCAGCAACTCGAGGCGTGACGACTCCCGACTCGGGCTCCGGCGCGACGCGGCGTCTCGACGTCGCGCTTGTCGACGCGGGACTCGCGCGCTCGCGCACGGCCGCACGCGAGGCGATCGAGGCCGGGCGGGTCAGCGTGAGCGGCCGGGTGGTGACGAAGCCGGCGTTTGCGGTGCGAGCATCCGATGCATTGGGCGTCGAGGGCGAGAGCCGCTACGTCAGCCGCGCCGCGCACAAGCTGATCGCGGCGCTCGACGCCGAGGCGGCGGCGGGGCGCGCGCTGCCGATTTCTGGCGCGACGGCCCTCGACGTCGGTGCGTCGACGGGCGGATTCACCGAGGTGCTGCTCGAGCGCGGTGCGGGCACCGTCATCGCGCTCGACGTCGGGCACGGGCAGCTGGATGCTCGCCTCGCGCTCGACGCGCGCGTCGCGGTCGTCGAGGGGGTCAACGCCCGCGAGCTGAGCCCCGAGCTGCTTGCCCGGGTCAGCGGAGTCGGCGCCACCCCGAGCGTCGTCGTCGGGGATCTCAGCTTCATCTCGCTGGGGCTCGTGCTGCCGGCGCTCGTGCGCACGGCCGGGGTCGACGCCGACTACGTGCTGCTGATCAAGCCGCAGTTCGAGGTGGGCCGGCAGGGGGTGCGCGAGGGCATCGTGCGCGACGCCGGCGCCCGCGAGGAGGCGATCATGGGGGTGCTGTGGGCGGCCGCCGACGAGGGGCTGCGGGCGTCGTCGCTCCTGTCCTCCCCGATTGTCGGAACGCACGGCAATCATGAGTACCTGGCCGTCTTCCGGCGTGAGTACGGGGTCGATCCGACACAATGGAGGGGCCGGGCGGCCGAGTTGGCCCGCGGCGCTGTGACCGGAGCCTCCGGGCCCTCGGCCAGCCACCCCGTCGAAGGAGCCCCGTGACTGAACGCCACATCCTCGTCGTCGCCCATACGGGCCGCGATGAGTCGCTCGAGGCGGCCGTCACCGTCTGCCGATTGCTCGGCGATGCGGGGCTCACCCCCGTGGTCGCCGCCGACAGTGTCGACGACCTGCGGGAGGCCACCGGCGGGGCAGAGCTGCGGGTGCTCGCCGATGCGGGCAGTGATTCGGCGGGCTCTGCTTCGGCGGGTGCTGCCGCGGCTGGCGCTAGTGCTGCTGGCGCTGTCGCCGTGGGCGACATCGAGCTCGTCATCGTGCTCGGCGGCGACGGCACGATCCTGCGCGCCGCCGAACTCGTGCGCGGCGGCTCGGCGCCGCTGCTCGGGGTGAACCTCGGCCACGTGGGCTTCCTCGCCGAGAGCGAGCGCGACGACCTGGCCGAGGCCGTGGCCCGCGCCCTGTCGCGCGACTACCTCGTCGAAGAGCGCATGACCCTGTCGGTGCGCGTAAAGGTCGCCGGCGAGGTCATCTGGCAGACCTGGGCACTCAACGAGGCGACGGTTGAGAAGGCCAGCCGCGAGAGGATGCTCGACCTGGCCGTCGCCGTCGACGGACGCCCGCTCACGAGCTTCGGCGCCGACGGCGTCGTGATGGCCACGCCCACCGGGTCGACCGCCTACGCCTTCAGCGCGGGCGGCCCCGTCGTCTGGCCGAGCCTTGACGCGCTGCTCATGGTGCCGCTGAGCGCGCACGCCCTGTTCGCTAGACCGCTCGTTGTGGGCCCGAACTCGTCGCTGGCGGTCGACGTGCTCGACCGCACCGGCGCGACCGGCGTGCTGTGGTGCGACGGGCGGCGGGCGTTCGACCTGCCCGCCGGAGCGCGCGTGGTTGCCAGGCGATCGTCCACGCCCGTTCGGCTGGCGCGGCTACACCCCGGACCCTTCACCGATCGACTCGTGCACAAGTTCGCCCTGCCCGTCAACGGCTGGCGGGGCGGGGCCGACGCCGAGTCGCCCGCGACGGGCGTGATTACGGTGCCGCGAGCATCCGAGGGGGCGGAGGGCGACGCGTCGTGATCGACGAAATCTCGATCCGTGACCTCGGGGTCATCGGCGAGGCCCGGCTGCCGCTCGGGCCCGGATTCACGGCGCTCACCGGCGAGACGGGCGCGGGAAAGACCATGGTCGTGACGGCGCTCGGGCTACTGCTCGGAGCCCGCGGCGACGCCGGCGTCGTGCGCTCGGGTGCCGAGCGCACGCTCGTCGAAGGGCGCTGGATCGTCGTGCCCGACGGCGCAGTCGCCGAGCGGGTGCGTGATGCCGGCGGAGACCTCGACGATGACGAGCTGATCCTCGCCCGCACCGTCTCGGGCGAGGGGCGCTCGCGCGCCGTCGTGGGCGGCCGCTCGGCGCCGGTTGGGGTGCTCGGTGAGCTGGGCGAGCAACTCGTCGTGGTGCACGGCCAAAGCGATCAGGTTCGACTCAAGTCGGCGACCGCGCAGCGCGAGGCGCTCGACCGCTACGCGGGGGCCGAGCTCGCCGCCGTGCTCGCGCAGTACCGTGCCGCGTTCACGACCTGGAATGACGCGCGCGACGAGCTCGCGCGGCTCACCGACGAACGGGATGCGCGGGCGGCAGAGGCCGACGAGCTGCGCGCCGCGATCGACGAGATCGAGCAGCTCGCCCCCCAGCCGGGCGAAGACGTCGAGCTGGCCGAGCGGGCCGAGCGTCTCGGCAACCTCGAAGACCTGCGGCTTGCCGCCGCCCAGGCGCACGAGCTGCTGTCGAGCGAGTCGCTCGACGACGCGCGCGACGCGACCGGGCTCATCGACGCGGCCCGCCGCTCGGTCGAACGCGTGAGCGCGCACGACGCGCAGCTCGCCCCCATCGTCGAGCAGCTCGCCGCTGCCGGCTACGCCGTGAGCGAGGCGGCGACCCAGCTCTCGGGATATCTTGCCTCGCTCGAGACCGACGGCGGCCGCGAGCTCGACGCCGTCAACGAGCGCCGCGCCGCGCTCACCGACCTCGCACGACGCTTCGGCCCGCGCCTCGACGACGTCATCGCCCTGCTCGACACGGGCTCGGCCCGCCTCGTCGAACTCGACCACGACGACGAGCGCGTCGCCGAGCTGAGCGAGGCTGTCGAGCGCGGCGCTGCGGAGGTCGACGCTCTCGCCGCACAGCTGACGGCGCTGCGCGAGTCCGCTGCGGAACGCCTCGCGACCGCCGTCACGGCCGAGCTTGCCGCTTTGGCGATGCCGGATGCGCGCCTCACGGTCGCGGTCGAGCGGCGCGACGAGCTCACGGCCTCGGGGCGCGACCAGGTGTCGCTGCTGCTGCAGCCGCACGCGGGCGCCGAGCCGCGCCCGCTCGGCAAGGGCGCCTCGGGCGGCGAACTCTCGCGCGTCATGCTCGCGCTCGAGGTCGTCATCGCTGAGACCGACCCCGTGCCGACGTTCGTCTTCGACGAGGTCGACGCCGGAGTCGGCGGGGCCAGCGCCATCGAGATCGGGCGCCGGCTCGCCCGGCTCGCGCAGAACTCGCAGGTCATCGTCGTCACCCACCTCGCGCAGGTGGCGGCATTCGCCACTAACCACCTGACCGTGGTGAAGGGCAGCGACGGCACCGTCACCGCCTCGAGCGTTCAGCAACTCGACGGTGAGGCGCGCGTCGCCGAGATGGCGCGCCTACTGTCGGGGCTCGCCGACAGCGACACCGGGCTTGAGCACGCCCGCGAGCTGCTCGCCGAGGCGCGCAGCCTCGCCAAGGCGTAGCGGGCGACAGGGCGCGAGGGCGGTCGCACCCCGGTTGCTCGCGAGCGCTGCACTCAGCGCGCGAGCGTTCAGCCGGCGAGGTCGACGATCTCGACCGTCGTGACCTGGCGCTCGGCGCCCTCGACGAGCGTCGAGAACTCGACAAACACCGCCTCGGCCGCCGCGGTCAGGGGAATCGCGAGCACGCTCGTGTGCGGCACGAAGTCGGCAGTGCAGAACGCGTTCGGCGCCCTGCGCTCTTGTAGCGTCACCCCGATCGTGTCGGAACCAAGGCCCGCGTCGATCGCCGTGACGATGAGCGGGCAGCTCGACGAGCCATAGGTGATGACCGTCAGCTCGCGGTCGTCGGCCAGCTCGAGCACGGGCGACAGCCAGAACGCCTGCGGGCCGTCAGGCTGCTCGGCGTCGGGTGCCGGCTCGGGCAGCAGCGCGGGCAGCCCCGGGTAGTCGTCGAGCGCGGCCGAGACGGGCACCTCGCCCGACTCACGGTTCGGATCGATCACCATGATCGTGAACGCCTGCACCCAGTCTTCGTCGCCGAGGCGCGGCTCGCGCCACTCGACATCGGCGACGACCTCGTCAGCCGTGGCGCCCTCGGGCGCCGAGACGATGTGGAAGTGCGGGGCAAGGTCGTCGGTGCAGGCACCGTCGCCTCCCTTCAGGAAGGTCGCGCTCAGGCGGTCGTCGGCCAGTACCTCGAGGGCGGTCAGAGTCAGGGGGCAGCTGGACGACCCGTAGCTGATGAACGTGATCACGTTGCGGGCCGGGCCCTCGTTCCACCAGGCGATCGGCTCGATCGGGCCCTCCCACTCGGGGTCGGGCACCGGAGCCCCGGGGGGCCACCCCGCACCCTCGGCGTCGGCGATTGACTGAGGCTGCGGGGGAAGAGCCGGCTGCGAGGCGCAGCCGGCGGTGAGTGCTGCCACCGCGACGAGCGCGGTGAGCGTCGCCGCGACGCGGCGCGCGGGGCGTGCCCCGAGCATCCCGAATCGAGTGATGGCGCGTGATCGTTCCCCCATGTCCGGCAGGGTACGCCCGTCATTTCCGCGCGTCGAGGGTTTCGCGGTCACGGGTCGGATACGATAGAACCCCGTGGCAGACACTTCAGACTCCGGGAACGGTGACCGCGTCACCAAACACATCTTCGTCACCGGAGGAGTCGTATCCTCTCTCGGCAAGGGCCTGACGGCGGCAAGCCTCGGCAACCTGCTCACCGCGCGCGGCCTGCGCGTCGTCATGCAGAAGCTCGACCCGTATCTGAACGTCGACCCGGGAACGATGAACCCGTTCCAGCACGGCGAGGTGTTCGTCACCGACGACGGCGCCGAGACCGACCTCGACATCGGCCACTACGAGCGCTTCCTCGACATCAACCTGAACCAGGCGGCGAACGTCACCACCGGTCAGATCTACAGCCAGGTCATCGCCAAAGAGCGCCGCGGCGAGTACCTCGGCGACACGGTGCAGGTGATTCCGCACATCACCGACGAGATCAAGCGCCGCATGCGCCTGCAGGCCGAAGACAGCCCGCAGCCCGACGTGATCATCACCGAAATCGGAGGCACGGTCGGCGACATCGAATCGCAGCCGTTCATCGAGTCGGCCCGCCAGGTGCGCCACGAGCTCGGCCGCAAGAACGTGTTCTTCGTGCATGTGAGCCTCGTGCCGTTCATGGGCGCCTCCGGCGAGCAGAAGACCAAGCCGACGCAGCACTCGGTCGCGGCCCTGCGCTCGATCGGTATCCAGCCGGACGCGCTCGTTCTGCGCAGCGATCGCCCCGTCACGAGCGCCAACCGGCGCAAGATCGCCCTCATGTGCGACGTCGACGAGCAGGCCGTCGTCAACGCGGTCGACGTGCCGTCGATCTACGACATCCCGTCGATGCTGCACAGCCAGGGTCTCGACGCGTACATCATCGACCAGCTGGGGCTCGAGGCCGACGAGGTCACGTGGGACGGCTGGGCCGACCTCCTGAAGGCCGTGCACGAGCCCAAGCGCGAGGTCACGATCGGCCTGGTCGGCAAGTACATCGACCTGCCCGACGCGTACCTGAGCGTCACCGAGGCGCTGCGCGCCGGCGCGTTCGCCCACCAGTCGAAGGCCGTCATTCGCTGGATCGCCTCCGACGAGTGCGAGACGCCCGAGGGGGCCGCGAAGCACCTGAGCGACGTCGACGCGATCTGCGTGCCCGGCGGCTTCGGCGTGCGCGGCATCGAGGGCAAGCTCGGGGCGCTGCGCTTCGCCCGTGAGAACCTGATCCCGACCCTCGGCCTGTGCCTGGGGCTGCAGTGCATGGTCATCGAGTACGCGCGCAACGAGGCTGAGCTGCCCGGAGCATCCTCGAGCGAGTTCGACCCCGACACCGAGTTTCCGGTCATCGCGACGATGGCCGAGCAGGTCGCCCACATCGACGGCGGCGAGCTCGGCGGTACCATGCGGTTGGGGCTGTACGAGGCGGCTCTCGCCGACGGTTCGCTCGCCCGCGAGCTGTATGGCGAGGAGCTGATCGGCGAGCGGCACCGCCACCGCTACGAGGTCAACAACGCCTACCGTGACCGCATCGCCGAGGCCGGGCTGTCGTTCTCGGGGCTCAGCCCCGACGGCTCGCTCGTCGAGTTCGTCGAGCTGCCGCGCGAGAAGCACCCGTTCTACATCGCCACGCAGGCGCACCCCGAACTGCGCTCACGCCCGAACCGCGCGCACCCGCTGTTCGCGGGCCTCGTGGGGGCCGCGATCGAGCGGCAGAAGGCCAGCCGCCTGTTCGACGACGAGCAAACCGAGGGCGAGTAGCGCGTGAGCTCGCTCGCCGACGAGCCGCAGCGGGTGACGATCACCGACAGTGACGTCGTGTTCGACGGCGCCGTCTGGGACGTGCGCCGCGAACGCTTCGCCTACGGCGACGGCGAGCTGGTGCGCGAATTCGTGGCCCACACGGGCGCCGTCGCCGTGCTTGCCATCGACGACGACGGGCGGATGCTCGCCATTCAGCAATACCGCCACCCCATTCGCGAACGCAATTGGGAACTGCCCGCCGGCCTTCTCGACGTCGAGGGTGAGGACCCGCTCGAAGCCGGCAAGCGGGAGCTCGCCGAAGAGGTCGACCTCGTCGCCGCGCACTGGGAGCCGCTGATTCAGCTGCACACCACCCCGGGCGGCTCCGACGAGATCATCCACGTGTACCGGGCGACCGGGCTCACGGCCGCGCCGGAGGTCTTCGACCGCGACGGCGAGGAGGCCGAAATCGTGAGCCGCTGGGTCGAGCTCGACGAGGCGGTGGATGCGGTGCTCGCCGGGCGGGCCCGCAACGGCATCTTCCTCGCCGCCGTGCTCGCCGAGCACGCGCGCCGCACGCGGGCACAGGGCTGACCGTGACGGAGGCGCAGGAGCCGTCTCCGGAGCTGACGCGAGCGGTCGAGCGGTACCTGCGGCACGTCGCGCTCGAGCGCGGCCGCTCGCCGCACACCGTGTCGGCCTACCGGCGCGACCTCGAGCGTTACCTCGCGCACCTCGCCGGTCGCGACATCGGCGAGGTCGCCGCGATCGGTGAGCAGGACGTCGCCGCCTTCGTGCAGTCCGTGCGCGACCCGGAGGCGGCCCAGGCTGCGGGTCACGCGCCGGTCGCCGCGTCGAGTGCCGCCCGCATGCTGTCGAGCGTGCGCGGCTGGCACAGCTTCCTGCTCGAGGAGGGGCTCGTGGTGCGCAACGTCGCCGCCGAGCAGAAGCCGCCCCGGCAGGCGAAGCGCCTGCCGAAGGCGATCACGATCGACGAGGTCGAGCGGCTGCTCGACGCGTGCGCGGGCGATGACCCGATCATGCTGCGCGACCGTGCCCTGCTCGAACTGCTCTACGCCACGGGGGCGCGCGTGTCGGAGGCGGTCGGGCTCGCCGTCGACGATGTAACCGGAGACGACGGGGGAGCCGGCGAGCTCGTGCGGCTGTTCGGCAAGGGGCGCAAGCAGCGGCTCGTGCCCGTCGGGCGCTTCGCTCGCGAGGCGCTGGATGCGTACCTTGTGCGGTCGCGACCGGTGCTCGCGCCGCGGGGACGAGCATCCGGGTCGCTGTTTCTGGGCGCGCGCGGGGCGCCGCTCAGCCGGCAGAGCGCGTGGCTCATCATTCGCGGGGCGGCCGAGCGCGCCGAGCTCGACGTCGAGCTGTCGCCGCACACGCTGCGCCACTCGTTCGCCACGCACCTGCTCGAGGGAGGCGCCGACGTGCGCGTCGTGCAGGAACTGCTCGGGCACGCCTCGGTCGCGACCACGCAGCTGTACACGCTGGTGACGGCCGACGCGGTGCGTGAGGCGTGGGCGCTGGCGCACCCGCGGGCGCGGTAGTCGGCAGGCGGTACGCGTTACGGCGTTACGGGGTGACGGTCAGCCCCTCGAGGGTGACGGTGCCGTCGGGCAGCCACGCGTACACGAACGGGCGCAGGCCGTCGGCGCGCTCGGTGGCGAGCCCCTCGGCCGCGAAGGTGCTGACCGGCACGCAGCGGCTGTCGATGGGGGCCGCGGCGACACCGATGCGGGTTGCAATCGCGCACACCTCCAGCTCGCCGCCGGGCGTGGGCGAGCGGCGCACGGCGCCGATGAGGATCCATGTCTGCTCGACGCGGGTGAGCTCGGCGGGGCCGATCAGCGCCTCTGGGCGCCCGCTCGGGCGCGTCACCTGGTCGATCGTGCGCACGAGCGGGCTGGGGCCGTCTTCGGCGGCGACGATCAGCTCGCGGATGGCGGGCAGGCCGAGCGCGCTCAGCTCGACGAGTTCGGTGGGGCCGGTCGGGGTGAGGCGCACGCGCGCCTCGTCGTCGGCGCCCCACGAGTAGTACAGCTCGGCGCCCGGCAGCGACTCGGCGACCGAGACGGTGTCGCCGCCGGTGAAGGCGGGCTCGGCGACGCAGGTGCGCGACTGTAGGCGGTCGGCGGCGAACACGGCGAGGCACACGGTGCGCTCCGACGGGGCGACGCGCGGCGAGGCGCCGCCGCGGTAGGCGACGAGTTCGAGCAGTTCGCCGGGCTGCGTGAGCGCTCTCGACTGCAGCACCCGCACGCCGCTGACCAGTAGCCCGCCGGTTCCGGCGAGGCGCTCTTCGAGAGCGCGCTCGCGCGCGGAGGCGGGCTCGTCGAACACCGCGAACGCGGCCGGCTCGCGCGGCTGCGCCACGAGCGCGAGGGCGACGAGGCCGGTGACGGCGACGGCGGTGATGGCGAGCCATCGTGCGGGTGCTCGACGGCGCTCGCGGGGGGCGGGCTCGTCAACGGCGTCGTCGTCGACACTGTGTGGGCTAGCCGTGCGGGCCGGGGGCGAAGCCTCGCGGAGACGGAGCGACGGGGCGGCCGGAACTGCCGACGGCAGGGGTGGGGCTGATGCCGCCTGCGCGAGGGCGGGGTGCCGGGAGGCGAGGATGCGGGCGGAGCGCTG
>Ga0213835_102044_pt1 | contig 10187 bp, 6 predicted proteins | sample SWPATP01_FD_160576 | JGI IMG/M metagenome (GOLD analysis project Ga0213835, IMG submission 160576) | Coastal seawater microbial communities from Marineland, Florida, United States - SWPA TP0 #1 | ecosystem: Environmental > Aquatic > Marine > Coastal | place: USA: Florida | collected 2016-08-05
GTCGTCCCAAGGCTACCATCACATCTGGAGCCACTCGCAGTTTATTGTTGCCTTCTAGGGGATACCAGAGTAAATCTCCGGCTACGAATACGTTAGGGTCATCTTTAAAGAGGGCATCAATTCCCCCTTGAATCGTGACAATCCAGCGGAATTGTTCCGTATTTTCTGCCATAGGTTGACCGTCGCTTTCGGGGTAGATAATTGGGGTTGTGGGGGTGGTTTTAATCTCTGTAACCATGGTCGCCTCCTTGGGGTGGGTTGGCTAAAATCAGATGTGGAAAGTTAGAATGAATATGTTGCCTATGTTGAGGTTGATATGCTATTATTTAGTATAGCAATGTCTGCCCTAATTGGATTAGAGGGGTTGAGGTATTTGATTGTACCGATGGATATTAGGGGACGCTAAATCGGTAAAATTGTCTAGGGAAAGAATGGGAAACACCCAGATCACAAGAGATAGAGGAAAGTCGGAATCAAAGATTGTGTGGAAATTTGATCGCCTCTGTAAATCTGATCACGATCGCATTATTTAAACGCCGAAAAATCTATAAAAACCATGGCTAAATAAGAGACGAGGGATTATTCCTCGTCTCCCAAGATCAACTACTTAGCCGTTAGTGGTGGCATATTCAGGAAGCCGACGCAGACGTTCTTCACCCGTGATCACTTTGACCTGTCCATCATCATCCAAGTCTACCAAAGCCTGATCACCCGGTTTAAGTGTACCCGATAGCATAGTTTCCGCCAGGACATCTTCTAAGAGGTTCATAATCGCACGACGGAGGGGACGAGCGCCATAATTAGGATCATATCCCACCTCAACAATATGATCTTTAAAGCGATCGCTCACTTCCAAGACAATCTCCTTATCCCGCAAACGAGCAAACACTTCCTCCAACAGGATATCAGCAATCTGTTTAACCTCATCTTTCGTCAACTTACGGAAGACAATAATCTCATCAAGACGGTTAATAAACTCCGGTCGGAAATACTGTTTCAACTCCTCATTAACCAAATTGCGAATTCGAGTATATTGAGCATCTTCCGGTGATTCCTCAAACTCAAAACCGAGACCGCCGCCACCCTTTTCAATCACCTTCGATCCGATATTCGAGGTCATGATAATCAGAGTATTTTTGAAACTGACAGTGCGACCTTTAGCATCAGTAAGTCGTCCATCCTCCAAAATCTGCAATAGCATATTAAAGACATCCGGGTGAGCCTTTTCGATTTCGTCAAACAGAATCACCGTATAGGGACGACGACGCACCGCCTCCGTCAGTTGTCCACCCTCATCATAGCCAACAAAACCGGGAGGGGAACCAATCAGCTTAGAAACTGTGTGGCGTTCCATAAACTCCGACATATCCAAACGGATCATCGCTTCCACGGAACCAAAAAAGTAATAAGCCAAAGCCTTAGTTAGTTCGGTTTTCCCCACCCCGGTTGGACCGGAAAAGATAAAGCTGGCGATCGGTCGGTTGGGGTTTTTCAGTCCCACCCTGGCGCGACGAATAGCGCGGGAAACGGCGCTAACAGCCTCATGTTGACCGATCAGGCGCTGATGTAGGGTATCTTCCATGTGCATCAGTTTATAGGACTCAGATTCAGTCATTTTAGTGACCGGAATTCCCGTCCAAGCCGAGAGAACATCAGCGATATCCTCTTCGGTAACAATTAAGTTAGTTTTGATGCTAGTTTCCACTTGAGAAGCAGCTTCAATTTGGTCTTTGCATTGCAATTCACGATCGCGCAATTCTCCAGCCTTCTCAAAATCCTGAGCTTGAACAGCCGCATCTTTTTGTTTAACAATGTCCGACAGTTCCACTTTCAGATCTCGCACTTCTGGGGGTAACTTAGAGTGCATCACCCTCACTCGCGAGCCAGCTTCATCAATTAAATCGATCGCCTTATCAGGAAGAAAGCGATCGCTGATATAGCGGTGAGATAGTTTCGCCGCCGCCAAAACCGCCTCATCAGAAATAGTCAAGCGGTGGTGTTGTTCATAAGCCGACCGCAACCCAAATAGAATCTCGATAGTTTCCTCAACGCTAGGTTCTCCCACCATTACCGGCTGAAATCGGCGTTCTAAGGCAGCATCACGCTCAATATACTTGCGGTATTCATCCAGAGTCGTTGCGCCGATACACTGCAATTCTCCCCGTGCTAAAGCCGGTTTAAGCATATTAGCAGCATCCATAGTTCCCTCAATAGCTCCCGCTCCCACCAGGGTATGGATCTCATCAATTAATAGGATAATATTGCCACTGGCTTTAATTTCCTGAACAATTTTTTTGAGTCGTTCTTCAAACTCTCCCCGGAAGCGGGTTCCCGCCACCAGAGTTCCCATTTCCAGGCTCACCACTTGGCGATTTTCCAGAAGTTCCGGCACATTGCCGTTAATAATACGTTGAGCCAGTCCTTCTGCGATCGCTGTTTTACCAACCCCCGGTTCACCAATTAGCACTGGGTTGTTTTTAGTACGGCGACCAAGTATTTGAATCACCCGTTCTATTTCGCGATCGCGTCCTACGATAGGATCTAGCTTTCCTTGAGCTGCTAACTGAGTCAAGTTAGTCGAAAACTCATCGAGGGTAGCCGTTTTGCGCCCCGAACTGCGGGAGGTTCCCCCGGCTGAGGCGGGGACTTCCTCCCCTAAATTCTTAATCAGTTCTGTGCGTAATTGTCGGCGCTCAATACCTAAGTTTTCCAGAACCTTGGCTGCTACACCTTCTTCATCTTGCAACAGCCCTAGCAATATATGTTCTGGCGCAATATAATTATTGCCCAACTGCCTAGCCTCTTTCATCGCCGCCTCAAACACCCTCTTAGCGCGAGGTGTAAACGGAATTTCTGGTGGCATAAAACCAGAACCGCGCCCAATAATAGATTCAATCTCCCGGCGGGTATTATCCAAGTTTAGGTTTTGGTCTGAGAGTACCTTGGCGGCGATACTGGTTCCTTCCCCAATAATACCCAGTAGCAGTTGTTCAGTCCCAACGAAGTTATGTCCTAAACGTCGTGCCTCTTCCTGAGAGAGCATCACGGCCTTGATCGCTTTATCTGAAAAATATTCAAACATTTTGTGCTTTTCCCGTCGAGCTATTGTACTTACCTAACCCTGGGGTGTGCTTTTGGTCCGTGCAGGAGGAACATCACACCACCAAGATTTGTAAACTTTTATGTATTTTGCCTATCCTTACTCTATCGCTACTCTAGCAATAATGTAGTAAGGATAGCCGTAATTTTGCTGAAACGGGGACTAAGGGCTAGGGAAAGGGTTGATCAACCCGTCCCCAATTTTTAGGCCTTACTCAGCCAAGAACTTTACCGTAGCAAAATAATTGCTAACGGATCAACCAGGTTTCTTGGTGGCGGTTGATGTCAAATTAACCGCCTAATTATCAATTATCCCTACTCAATTATCATGCTCAAATACCATGATACCTGAACCTGATGCGTTTTGGAAGGTCATCACCAAATTATTACCATTAGTCCGAAACTCTTGCACCCCCTCTAAAGCCTGCATAAACTGCGATTCTTGAGTCATTAACTCTGGTTCACAAGCCATGGAAGTTGAGGCTAAGGTGGTAATTTCTAATTGCTGGTCTTTCACCTCATAACCACCGATTAAACGATTACAACCACCAGTTCCAGAGATGCGATTTTCGGCAAACTCCAAGGTAACTTCACTATGGGCGACGACATCAATCATAGAGTCAGATTTTGTCCAAAATAACAACCGCCACGGCTTATTTAACATTGAGTCCAAACTGGCTTGCTCATGCTTGGTAAACACCATAAAACCCGACCCTGAATCATTTTGGTAATTCATGATTAAATTATCACCATTTACCCGAAACTCTTGCACACCTTCTAAGGCTTTCACAAATTGGAACTCTTGGCTCATTAAGGGTTCTTCGCAAGCCATTCTCGTGCCACCTACCCCACTAATTTCTAGGCGATTATCATGGACTTTATAGCCTGCCATTAAACGATTACATCCCGCCGAACCACTAACTCCATTTTGGTCAAAAGCTAGGGTGATTTCACTACCAGAAACCACATCAACTAACCTATCAGCTTGACTCCAGAATGAGAGTTTCCAGCTACTATCTGCAATGGGGTGATTCATAGCTATATATTGTTCAGAAATATTTTGATTAAACACTGACCCAGACTGGGCTATCCCTTGATTAGCAAACCATAAGGGAGAAGCGATCGCACAGGTAGCTACGACCATTAAACTCTTCCATTGACTTAGTTTTAACATCTTTTTTCACTCCTTAGCAATTCACGAATTAACCATCTAAGTAGAGGAAATCCTGTGGGTTTCTGACCCACGTTTTTAAATCACACTAACCGTAAATTTGGCATCATCTAACACCAGGAATTATTGGGCTTAAATCTCTGGATGCTGTCAGTTTGCTTAATTTTTTCCATCCATCTTGATGATAAGACATAAGTTGACATCTGCCCTCACCATTTTAGGTAATGCGATCGGGTGATTACAATGTGTCAAAAGTCAACAGTCAATAGTAAACAGTTAGATATAGCCAAAACCCAATGACCAAGCCCATGAGAGATGGGGTTAATAACTAAGAAACTGATCATTGTGGTTGGTGTTAGTTAAACAGTTGTTGAGTCAATAGGCGAGGCATAGGTAAAATAATGGTTAGTAAAACTGCCAAAGTAATCAATCCGATTATATCTCGGATCTCATCAACTTCACTAACATCATTAAGGGCTGGTTCATGATTAAGGGGTAAAAAGAATAGCAGGATGGCTAAAATCATAAATTCCGACTGAATTAAAGCCACGAATAACATCAAAAAGCGGGTAATTTGACCAATAATCAGACTCAGGCGCTGACCAAACATAGCATGGACCATGTGGCCTCCATCTAATTGACCAATAGGAAGTAAATTAAAAGCGGAAATCACTAAGCCTATATATCCAGCGATCGCCACCGGGTGTAAATTGATAGCCATACCCCGGCTTAAAGCATCTCCTAAAGCGAGTTTTGCCAAGATAGTTAAAAACATCGAAAACCTAGGATTAAGGGCATTAAAGGTCAAAATTCCCGACTTATCAGGCACAATATCGACGACTTCCGAATGAGCAAATCCCCAGAATAATAAAGGAATAGTCACCAGTAAACCAGCCCAGGGACCAGCGACACTGACATCAAATAAAGCGCGGCGGTGGGGATATGGCGATCGCGTTTGAATAAAAGCGCCAACAGTTCCGAGAAAAAAGGGAACTGGAATAAAATAGGGGGGGGTGACCTGAATCTGATGGTATCTAGCGGTCAAATAGTGGCATAACTCATGAACCCCCAAAATCGCCATTAAAGCGACAGCATAGGGAAACCCGGTCAACAATAGGGAAGGATCATCCTGCCAATCCTGATTTGATATTCCCATAATTGTGCTTCCCGCGACAGTAGTGGTAAACAGAGTAATCACCATGAGCGCCAAGGCTAACAGAGGCTGACTCAGCAGGTCTTGATCAGATTTGGGAGTCCCGTCGGGGTGACGTTGGGGATTTGGGACTAGGGCGAATAGGGGTTTATCAGATAAATCTCGTTGAAATATTACCAAAAAGCGATCGCCAAAATTTGCCTCAATTTTCTCTCGTACCGTTTGATAAGCTATATCAGGTTGCGATCGCAATTGACCCCGACAAATCACCGCCTGGGGTCGATATTCCACATCATGCAACGGAAACACAGACCAAGGGAAACAAGCCCTTAATTTAGTCTCCTCACTCTGGCTGATAGGTGACACAGGTTCTGGAGTTTTGGTAGTTTCTGACACAGACGAATCTGTTTCACTTCCGGCATCTTCTGGGGTAGGATATTGCCGACCAATATGCACCAAAATCCAATATAGACAAGGACAGACAATAAATGGAATAATCACCAGTAAAGCCGGAATCGGGGCCTGTTTGCCATAAATTATCACCCAGCCACTCCAGATAAAAGCAGGTGCCATCATCACCAACCACAATATCCAAACCGGAGTCCTGGTAATGCGGGTGACACTTTGGCGCAAAACTAAATAAGTAACAAGTCCTAGAATTAGTAGTAATAAAACCATAATGATATTTTGATCGCAGGGAACACCGTAACCGGGAATCAGGGAAACCATAAAAGAGGATCTGGTATAGTTTACCGATAACTCGTTGAGATTCAAAAATAGCCCATAGCAACACCAAACAGCGTAATGGTCCAACAGCAGTCTACAACCAAACCACCGAAACCTATTTTTGAAACAATTTATGGATTTTCACCAAACCGAGATACTCTAGGTGGGACAGCTTACCTTATTGTAGAAAATTCAGGTAATATCTTGATCGATGCTCCCCCTTGGACAGAAACTGAGCAAAGGTTTATCCAGGAACAGGGGAGCCTACAATGGTTAGTGATCACCCATCGCGGCGCTATGGGTAAGGCTAGGGAAATTCAGAAAGCCACTGGCTGTCGAATTTTGTGCCAAGAACAGGAAACCTATCTGTTACCAGAAGCTGAGGTCATATCTTTTGAAAGGGAATTTTCCCTAACTCCTGAAATGACGGTGATTTGGACTCCTGGACATTCTCCCGGTTCCTCCTGTGTTTATACTTCCCAGTATGGGGGGATATTGTTTTCAGGTCGCCATCTGTTACCTGATGCTAAGGGTAAGCCTGTCCCCCTGCGAACTGCTAAAACTTTTCACTGGTCGAGACAACTTCGCAGTGTGGGGGTTCTATTGGATAGATTTACGCCGGAAACGTTACAATGGATTTGTCCTGGGGCTAGTATTGGCTTATTACGGGGTAAGTTGGCGATCGCTCAAGGTTATCACCAAATCGCTGATAGCATTAGGGAATAGCTAACCTGAATTGTCCTTTGCCGCTTTTGTGGCAAAATATTCTATAGCTGTTGCTAAATTTATCCCCAAATAATTATGACTTCTGCAACTACACTTTCCGATGCTCCTGATTTGACAGGTGATGATTACATTGTCATTGGTTTAGCCCACTGCTTTATTAAAGAAGATGGGGAAGTCCAACCTGTTACTATCGCCGAACCCATCCCCTCAGCCGCCTTAGAAGCTATTATCAAGGGTATTCCTACCTCCTATAAAATCGCCTCTGCTGTGACCCTGGGAACCTTACTCACCGATGAGTCTGTTACACTTCCTCAAGCCTTCAGCCCAGACACTCAACTTTGCGACGACTTTAGAGAACGTACCATCGCCGCCGCGCGTACCTACAAACGCCGTGAGGTGGCTAAGTCTCATATTCCAGTCGGAACTACCTTCGAGAAATTGAACTTTTCCACCGAACGCAAACGCCTACTTAATTCTGAACGAATTGTTAGCACGGAAGATAACGTTAAGCAACACGCCTACACCCACCAAGTTCTCTAGTTGCACTTTAGCGGTATATATATTCTGAACTCCAAGCCGCCTTGGGGTGGGGAAACACAAGCGATTTCACCACCATGCTTTTCAAGCACTAGGTGATGGGCTATAGACAATCCTAGGGCGGTTCTTTGACCACAGGTAGGCGTGGCTAGTAATGGTTCAAATACCTGTTGAAAGTCCTCTGGGCTTAAACTCAGACCATTATCAGCTATGGAAATCATCACCCCTTTTTTGTCTTTCGACTCCACTATAGTAGTGGTTACTGACAGGGTAGGATGAGCTATGCGATCGCTTCCTACCATCGCCATTTCTAGCCGATCTATATGGTAGGTGATCAGATTCATAAATACCTGATTTAATTGTCCGGGATAACACTCGATTAACGGTAAATCTCCATAGGTTTTTACCAGTTTTATACTCCCTCGCCCTCCCTTAGCCTGTAGGCGATTTTGCAAAATCAGCAAGGTACTATCTAAGCCCTCATGAATATTCGCCGCCTTCATTTGGGCTTCATCTAGGCGGGTAAATACACGCAGCGATCGCACCACGTCCCTAATGCGTTCCGCTCCCACCTGCATAGATTCAAACATCTTCGGTAAATCTATTTTAATAAAATCATAACCTATCTCCTCCATTTCTTCCTCAATTTCTGGCGGGGTTTCTGGATAATACTGTTTATATAAATCTACCAATCTCAGTAGATCCTCAATATACTTATATCCATGACCCAGATTCCCAAAAATGAAATTAACCGGATTATTAATTTCATGAGCAATTCCCGCCACTAATTGTCCCAGAGAAGACATTTTTTCAGTTTGCACCAATTGGGTTTGGGTGCGTTGTAACTGTACTAAAGCCGCTTCTAACTCGCTACGGCGGCGAGTTTCCTGTTCCTCACTTAGGCGCAGTGCAATTTCCATATTACGGCGTTCGGTAATATCTAACCCAACAAATACCGCCGCCGCGCCTCGATGATATTTTTGAGCTACAATTAAATAGGTGCGTGGTTCACCCTTAACATTAGCAATAATTTCCCGCGAACTTGTCCAGTTATTGCTATCAAAAAAAGCATAGACAAATTGATTGAATTCTGGGCTGGTTTGCAGAAAACCTACCTCTTTACCGATGAATTGATGGGTGGGTACACCATAAGCATTAGCTAGGTGTTGATTAACCCCTAAATATCTTAGGTCTGAACTTACCCAAGACACTAACCCTGGTACCGCATTCAAAACAGCTTCGAGTTGGTCGCGCGACTCGGTAATGACTGAGGAAGCCGCTTGACGTTCGGAGATATCTCTAGCAAACCAACAGAGTAGTGGTAAGGTGGGAGAATGGCGATCGCCTGTTTGTATGGCAGTATTAACTTTAATATTAATATCTGAGGGTTTAACCTCCAAATAGTTAACATTCACTTCCACAGGACAAATTATGCCATGGCGACAACTATGGCGTGATTCAAAAGTTAGCGAACCTTTATGGCGAATATCCTCGCACTGGACAGACCAGATAGTTGGGGATAGGTCAGGGTCAATATCGTAGATTTTCAGTTTGAGTAATTCCGCCCGGGAATAGCCTAATAGCCTACAGGCGGTGTCGTTAACATAGCATAACCTACCATCAAGGGTAATCCACAATACCGCATCCGCCGCCCTATCCATGGCTAATTGGGTCAGTTGTAGGGTATCTTTTAACTGTTTCGATTCTGTAATGGCTTCTAACGACAGGATTAAACCAGCGATCGCCCCGGTTTCCGTTTTCCAAGGCTTGACAACCCATTTCACCCATTCTATACTGCCATCACTCAGGCTCAGACAGGTTTCTAATTCCCAAATGTCTAAGGTTCCTGCTAAGGATGCCTCCGCGTTTTCATGCCAGCGATCTGATAAGTTGGGAAATAGCTGATCATGGCATACACCCAGTAAATTCTCGGAAATTTGACTATCACTATAGTGGTCTTGCCATGGCTGGGATATAGCCACATAACGCATTTGGCGATCGACCATAGCGATCGCTGTCGGCATTGATGCCATCAGTTGATTAAATAGTATATCTCCTGATCTCCCTGGAACTGCTGCACTATACATAGAATTATAGCTACAATTATAGCCATTGCTAACTGATGCCGCCTCCTGGGATGAAAAAGATTGTGTGGACTGGTTATTCACAATTCGCGATACTCCGGTTAATTGCATCTAGTTGGCACAGTTAGAAATTACAGAGGAACATTGGAGCGTTTCGGATCATTTATGTTCTATTTCTGTTCCATTTCTACGTTCCATGTCAATTATTATGGGGGGTCTCACCCTCCATTGTATTCTTTGTTACTGATTTTGTCTATATCCCTTTTCAGCCTATGTTCCACGCCCCTATAGCCAGCGGACTGGGTAGGGTGCGTCAGAAGCGGACTCTCTGAATCCTCACCGGACAATTTGCGCCTGACGCACCACAGCTTAATCATATAATCCGTAGGGTGCGTCAGAAGCGGACTCTCTGAATCCTCACCGGAATTTGCGCCTGACGCACCACCTATTAATATAATCCGTAGGGTGCGTCAGAAGCGGACTCTCTGAATCCTCACCGGACAATTTGCGCCTGACGCACCACCTATTAATATAATCCGTAGGGTGCGTCAGAAGCGGACTCTCTGAATCCTCACCGGACAATTTGCGCCTGACGCACCACAGCACAGCGATCGCCATGGTGCGTCAGAAATCCATTTCTTCCCTTGATGATAATTATCCGTATCTGACGCACCCTACAGGTTGACATCTA
>Ga0213835_102046_pt1 | contig 10173 bp, 9 predicted proteins | sample SWPATP01_FD_160576 | JGI IMG/M metagenome (GOLD analysis project Ga0213835, IMG submission 160576) | Coastal seawater microbial communities from Marineland, Florida, United States - SWPA TP0 #1 | ecosystem: Environmental > Aquatic > Marine > Coastal | place: USA: Florida | collected 2016-08-05
CGGCCTGCTGCGCTCGGGTCCCTTCCGGGACGAACTGAATCGCCGGGTTCTGGCCGAAAGCGGAAGCGTGCGGATCGTCGGCGGCTTCAACAACGCCTTCCGCAGCATCTTTACCAAGAACAGGTGCGTCTCGACCATCGACGACCTGCATGGCCTGAAGATCCGCGCGCCCCAGAACCGCGTGATGACCTCGATGTGGGAAAGCTGGGGCGTCTCCACCTATCCGATTTCCTGGGGCGAAACCTTCGGCGCCATCGCGACCGGCGTGGTGGACAGCTTCGACAGCCCGACCGACGTGATCCTGGACATGGGCTTTCACGAGCACATCCGCTATGTGACCGAGGCCACCTACCTGCCGCAGGCCGCCGTGGTGATCATCAACGAGCCGTTTTTCCAGCGGCTGTCCGAGGCCGACCGCGCCGTGATCCTGAAATCGGCCGACGAGGTGGACATCACCCACGCCCAACACGTCGCGGCCAACGGCGAGCGGGTGCGGTCGGAACTGACCGGTACGCATGGTGTCACTTTCTGCGACCTGGAGGACGCAGAAGTCTGGGCGCAGCGCGCGCGCGGTATCTGGCCTGACCTTTACGAACTGGTCGGCGGCGGCGAGGAATGGGTCAACCAGACGATCCGCTACATGGAAACCGGTAGCTTCTGACGCGAAACCTGGGTGTGCGGGCCGGCCGGACCATCGCGTCCGCGCCGGCCCGCAGCCCCGGCGCCATCGCCGGACACGGCCCGACCACCGCCCCCCGAGCGAGGATGACCATGCTGGCCCGAGTTACCCAAGTCTTCGGACGCCTTGAACTCATCCTCGCGAACCTCGCGCTGATGATGCTGATCGGCGTGCTGGCGCTGCAGATCTTCTATCGTTACGTCCTTGGCGTCGGACTGTCGTGGAGCGAGGAAGTCTCGCGCTTCGCCTTTGTGTTCTTCGTCTACATCTCGGCCAGTCTGGCCGCACAGCGGGGCACACACATCCGCGTCACGCTGTTCATCCGGTGGTTTCCGGGCGGCAGGAACCTTGCGCTGGCCTTCGCCGACCTGGTCTGGATCGCGTTCAACGCCGTGGTCGTCGTCGCCGGCGTGCTGCTGATCCGCCGGATGCTGGATTTTCCGGTCTATTCGACGATCCTGACCATGCCGTTGGCCTATGTCTATGCGATCATCCCGATCGCGCATGCGCTGATGATGCTACGGATCATCCAGCGCCAGTGGGGATATTGGCGGCACGGCGTCCCGGTCATTGCCGGCGAGGAAGCCGCCGCGCGCGAGGTCGCATCGAGATGACCTTCGCCATCGTCTTCTTCGCCTGCCTCCTTCTGGGCCTGCCGATCTTCGCGACGCTGGGCGTGCCGTCGGTGATCGAGTTGCTGAACTCGCCGATGCCCATCGAGGGGCTGGCACACAGTCTTTACACCGGGGTGGACCAGTTCCCGCTGCTGGCCATTCCCAGCTTCGTGCTGGCCGGCGCGATCATGTCGCGAGCTGGGATCACCGGCGACATCATCGACGTGATGCGGGCGGTCGTCGGGCAGGCCTATGGCGGGCTGGCGATCGTCACCATCCTTGCCTGCATGTTCTTCGCCGCGATCTCGGGCTCCGGGCCTGGCACCGTGGCGGCTGTGGGGTCGCTGCTGATCCCGGCGATGAAGGACGACGGCTATCCCAAGGATTTCGCCGCCGCGGTCGCCTCGTCCGGCGGCACCCTCGGCATCCTGCTGCCGCCCTCCAATCCGATGATCGTCTATGGCGTGCTGGCCTCGGTGTCGATCTCGGACCTGTTTCTGGCCGGATTGCTGCCCGGCATCCTGATGGGCACGCTCCTTGTCGCGACCACCTACCTGCTTTCGCGGCGCGGCGGCTATCGCGGTTCGCCCCGGCCGTTCGATGGGCGCGTGTTCGTGCTGTCGCTGTGGCGCGCCAAGTTCTCTCTCGCGACACCTTTCGTGGTCCTCGGCGGCATCTATGCCGGCATCGTGACCCCGGTCGAGGCCTCCATCGTCGCCGTGGTCTATGCGCTGTTCGTGGGTGTCATCGTCAAGCGCAGCATGGGCTTTCGCGCCACATGGGAGGCGCTGGGGGAATCCAGCACGGTCTGCGGCGGGCTGCTGGTGATCATGGGCACGGCGATCTTCTTCGGAGAGTTCCTGGCCATAAACATGATCCCGCAGACCGTGGCCCGCGCCCTGCTCGACATTACCACCGACCCGATCACCATGTTGCTGATGATCTCGGCGATCCTGATCGTGCTGGGCACCTTCATGGAGACGCTGTCCACGGTGATCATCCTGACGCCGATCCTGTTGCCGCTGATCCGCCAGCTTGGCATCGACCCGATCCACTTCGGAATCATCCTGGTCGTAACCAAGGAAATCGGCTTTCTCACACCGCCGCTGGGCGTCAACCTGTTCGTGGCCTGCGGCATCTCCGGGCTGACGATCGAGGAGGTGTCGCGACGGGTGATCCCGTTCATCGGCACCATCATGGTGGGGCTGCTGATCATCCTTTTCTTTCCGCAGATCAGTCTTTTCCTGCTGTCGTTCAAATGAAACCCGGCGCCTGCCCGCCATACGAGAGGAGCACGGCATGCTTGCCAACGAAGGGGTGATCGGCACCTTGCTGGAGGCCGGACTGACCCGCGGCTTCACGCTGCCCGGGCTGGGCATCACTTGGTCGCTGCCGGCGTTTCACGACCGCCGGGACGCCTTCGACGTGGTGCTGGCCCGGTCCGAGCAATGTGCGTCGGTGATGGCGCAGGTCACCGGCAAGATGACCGGGCGGCCTGGTGTCCTGATGGCACAGGGACCGTTCGCGACGACGACCGGCGCCTTCGGCATCCTCGAGGCACATTTCTCGTCCTCGCCGATGGTGATCCTGACCGATACCTCCTGCTACGACGGCTTCGCGCAGCATGGCGTCTACCAGACCATGACAGGGGATTATGGCGGAGCGGATGCCTTTTCCGTCCTCAAGACCATGACCAAATATGCGACCCTCGCCACGACCCCGACCGAAGCGGTTTTCGGCACCCAGCTGGCGGTCAAGCATGCCGGGACGCCGCGCCAGGGTCCGGCGGCGGTGGTGATGCGCAGCAACATCATCCGCCAGCCGCTTCCGGACGACGCGCGTGCGCGCCTATATCCGGTGGACGGACACCTGCGCCACACGCCGCCCTGCGCCAACCCCGAGGCCGTCGCCGCTGTCGCGCGCGCCCTTGCGGCGGCACGCCAGCCGGTGATGATCGTCGGCAACGGTGTCTATGGCAGCCGCTGCGGCTCGGCCCTTCAGGCGCTGGCCGAGCGGGACGGAATCGCGGTCGCCTCAAGCTATCACGGCAAGGGCACCATCGACGAAACCTCGCCCGTTGCCGTCGGCATGATGGGGACATGGGGCACGGCTGCGGCCAACCGGATGGTGCAGGCCGCAGACCTGCTGCTGGTGATGGGCTGCTCGCTGGGACCGGAATACACCCGCTTTCGCGACGACCGGATGATCCGCCCGGGCCAGCAGATGATCATCCAGGTCGATCAGGACCCCCGCAACGCCGGCTGGGTGGTGCCTGTGGACATTGCCGTGATCGCCGATGTGGCCGAAATCGTCGCGCTGCTGGTTGCAACGCCGCCAGCGCCTGTACGCCTTGTGACCGAACGGAAGGCGACAATCGCGGACATCCGGACGCAGAACCGCTACGGCGTGCTGCCGCAGCATCCGGCGCGCCCCGGCACCGTCCATTACGCCGACATCGTGGCGGCGCTGCAGGATTTTCTGACCCCCGACGACCTGCTGACCCTTGATGCCGGAAGCAACCGGATTTGGGCCACGACCAACCTGTGCCTGCGCACGCCCAACCAGCTTGTCGCACCCGGCGGCATCGGCGGCATGGGCTGGAGCCCGCCCGCCGCCGTCGCTGCCGCACTGGTCGCACCCGACAAGCGGGTGACCGGCGTTGTCGGTGATGGGGGGTTCATGATGACGATGGACGCCGTGGCCACTGCCGCCGAGCGTGGTCTGGATACGGTCTTTCTTGTGGCCAACAATGCCGGTCTCGGGATGGTGCGCGACAATCTGGGCAACAAGCGCATCGCGGTTGATTTTCGCGACCACGATTTTGCGCGGGTGGCCGAGGGGCTTGGCGCGACCGGAATGACCGTCAGCGCCCCGGACGAGATCGGCGATGCGCTGCGCGCGGCTCATGTGCATGGCGGGCCAGTGGTGATCGACATCAAGGTGGACCCTGCTGCCAGCCACCGCGATTGTTCGGACTATGACCCGCTATGAGCGCCGTTCGCGCAGCCCCGCCCGGCGGCGGTTTCTGGCCGGAACGGTTTTCAGGGCGACGCGCCCTGGTCCCGGCCGGGGCGGACGGGCTGGGTCTTGGCGTGGCGGCGCGACTTGCAGCCGAAGGCGCCACGGTTGTCATCCTTGACCGCAGCCCCGAGGCCATCGCCCGCGCGCAGGCCCTTCCCGAGATGCGCGGCGTCGGCTTCGCCTGTGTGGACCTGCTCGACATTGCCGCATTGGATGAAGTCATGGACCGGCTTGAGGGCAAGGCAGGCGGCTTCGACATTCTGGTCAACAACGCGGGCGGGTCCTTGCATACCCCGAGCGCCTTTCTTGACGCCACCGACGCCGACTGGGTGCGGGTGCTGGAGCTGAACGTCATGGTCGGGGTGCGGCTGGCGCGCCGGGTCCTGCCGGGGATGCTGGCGCGCGGCTACGGCCGGATCATCAACCTCGGCTCGAAGGCCGGGCGCTATGGCAGCCTATTCACCGGCGCCAACTATGTCGCCGCCAAGGGCGCTGTGCAGTCGATGACCCTGCAACTTGCACAGGAGTTCGGCCCCCTCGGCATCACCTGCAATGCGGTCTGCCCCGGCGCGATCATGACCCCGCGCGTGCAGGGCCTTCTGGCCGAGCGGATGACCCCCGTGGAGCGCGCCGCCGCCCTCGCCGCGATCCCGGTGCGCCGGCACGGCACAGTCGCGGAAGTTGCCGCTGCCGTTGCCTATCTGGCGTCCGAGGAAGCCGGCTTCGTCACCGGCCAGTTGCTAGACGTCAACGGAGGACAGGGGATGGCGTCATGACCGGTGCAGAGCCTGTCGGGCCGGTGCTGATCACCGGCGGCCGTGGCTTTCTTGGGCGAGCGCTGGCGCGGGTTCTGGTCGCGGCGGGCGAAACGGTCGTCAGCCTCGATCTGCCGCCGGTCGGCGCGGGCGAGTCGGGCGTGATCGATGTCGCCGGCGACATCGCCGATCCCGATGCCATCACCCGTATCGTCGAGGCCCAAGGCGTGCGCGCCATCGTGCATCTGGCCGCGCTGGTGATCCCGGCCTGCCGGGCCGACCCGGTGCGCGGCGCGCAGGTGAATGTCATGGGTCACCTGAACATGCTGTCGGTCGCGGTCCGCTGTGGCATCGGGCGGTTCGTCTACACCAGTTCGGTCGCGGCGCGGCCGCGGCCGCCACTCGATGCCCCTGCGAACCTGTATGGCGTGTGGAAACGGGCCTGCGAGGATGCCTCGGCCGTCTGGCACGGCGAGCATGGTCTTGCTTCGATAGGGCTACGGCCGAATGTCGTGTACGGTCCCGGCCGCCTGAACGGCGAGACAGCCGCCATCACCCTGGCGATCCGGGCTGCCGCGCGGGGCGAGCCCTACGAAATCCCCTTCGACGGAAAGATGTGCTTTCAGCATCTGGACGAGGTGACTGACATTCTTCATCGATGCCTCAGGGCCAGCCCGCCTCGACCTGTCGTCTCTGACCTTACCACCGAGCAGCATTCGATAACGGAGGTGATCGCCGAGATCCACGCGACTGCCCCTCGGGCACGGATTACCCACGCGCCCCAGGTTAGACTGGCACCGCAGGGCCTCGACAACAGTGCACTGGTTGGACTGCTGGGCAACTGGCGTAGCGTGACACTCGCCGAAGGCGTGCGCCGCACACTGGAACACTACCGCACCGCCGGCAAGTCTACTCTCTGACTGTTGCTCGTGTCCAACTAAGGGTCTTTCGAAGCTTTTGCGGAGAGTGAACTGATGCGGTGGATTGAACCGCGCCGGGTCTGCCGGAGGCTGGTTTTGGTTAGTTACGCCGCCATGGGTCCGGCTTCCAGAGCGGCGTAGAAGTTGGCCTCGGCTTCGGCTGGCGGGATGTTCCCGATGGGCTCCAGCAGGCGGCGGTTGTTGAACCAGTCGACCCATTCCAGCGTCGCGTATTCCACAGCCTCGAAGCTGCGCCACGGCCCGCGTCGGTGGATGACTTCTGCCTTGAACAGGCCGTTGATCGTCTCGGCCAGCGCTGAACTGGCCCCCGTTTCGACCGGACACTTTGTCATAGCCATGGAGGCTCAGGGATATGCCTGAGCATGTGCTTATGTCCGAGATCGAGATCATCACCGATGGCGGCCGTCGCCGCCGCTGGAGTGCCGCCGAGAAGCTGCGGATCGTGGTCGTTATGGAGGCATGCGCCAGCGCTCATGAATGGGGCCGCGCGATCCAGCAACTCGGCCACGACGTGCGGCTCATCCCGCCCCGCTACGTCAAGCCATATGTGAAGCGGCAGAAGAACGATACGGCGGACGCGGAGGCCATTGCCGAAGCGGGGTCTCGGCCGACCATGCGCTTCGTCGCAGTGAAGACCGAAGAACAGCAGGCGCGCTCCATGGTCTTCCGGACGCGCGATCTGCTCGTGCGCCAAAGGACGCAACTGATCAATGCCCTGCGCGGCCACCTCGCAGAACACGGTCTCGTTGTTCCGCAAGGTCCGGCTCACCTGAAGACTCTGGCCAAAGCATTGGACGCGACCGATGTCGCAATGCCGCAGCTGGTTCGCGATATCGGCCGGATCTATCTCGAGCAGATCGAACAGTTGAACGCCAAGGTCGCCGATCTCGAGAAAACGCTTCGTCGCGAAGCCCAATTCGGCGAAGAAACCCGCCGCTTGCAGACGATGCCGGGCATTGGCCCGATCACAGCCATGGCGGTGGAGGCGTTCGCACCGCCTATGCAGACCTTCAAGCGCGGTCGAGACTTTGCCGCCTGGCTTGGACTCGTGCCGGTTCAGCACTCAACCGGAGGCAAGCAGCGGCTCGGGCGCACCTCGAAGATGGGTCAACGTGACATCCGTAGGCTCCTCATAATCGGAGCCATGGCGGTGATACGATGGGCGTCCCGCCGCGGCGCACGGCCTGGCTCGTGGCTCAGCCGCATGATGGACCGGAAGCCGCTGATGTTGGTCGCCGTGGCCTTGGCAAACAAGATGGCGCGCGCGATCTGGGCCATGCAGACCAAGAAAGAAGACTATCGGGATCCCGGCCTCGCAGCCGCTTGAGCAAACGCTCGGTCGCCGCGGGATCAGGAGAGGTGGGCATGTGAGGAGGTCGTGAACGTCAAGGGCAAACGATCGGACTGATCGGGACCAGGAAAAGCACCGAGGCTCCAAGAGCGAAAAGCTCGCTGAGTTGATTTGCGCCAGTTCCGCGTATCTCCATGACGGCCGGCGGCAACCACATCGCCGCATCGACAGGCCTGACACATGACCGCACCCGATCACATGCTCGGCGGCACGAATTTACCCTTGCATGAACCGGGGCATCCACACAGGAGCCTACGGCAAACCCGGCGCAGTTCACTCGGCCGTCTTTGCGCCCGCCTCCTGTTCGCGCAAGACCCCGATGATCTGCTCTTCCGTGAACTTCGATCTCTTCATGTCCGGTCCTCTCGTTGGGCCGGACTCTAGCATCAGATGGACGAGTTATCGGGGGTCACAGCAAGGTTCACGTCGCAGTCGCGGTCATAATAGACGCGTATGCGCTTCTCTTCCTCGTGTCAGCCGGTTGCTTTCGCAGCCGTCTAGACGCTGGGCGGAGGGGTGTCCAGCAGCGCCTCGCCCGGCCGCCGGACCGGACGACGCAGGGTTGCGCGAAGGATCAGCGCGGTGGGACGCGCCGATCCGGAGGCAGCTCAGCGGCGGCGGCGCAACAGCCCCAGCGCGCCGAGCCCGCTCAGAAGCAGCCAGCCCGCGGCCGGCAGCGGGATCACCCCGAGGGTTCCGGGGCTGTAGGTCGCCGTGGCCAGCACCTTGGCCCGGCGCTCCACCCCGCCGGGGTTGTCGATGCGCACCGCGAGCACGAACACGCCCGGCTGACAGCTGTCGGGCATGCAGGCATTTTGCCCAAGCGTCGAAAGCAGTGTGCCAAAATCAGAAGTTATGTCGCCCGTCTCCTTCTGCGGGGCCAGAAGATCAGTATTGAAGAAAAGCGAATAGAGATCTGCGCCATGCGTGACCACCGCATCGCCGGTGTAGTCGGGGCGCAGCCCGAGCAGATTGTCGTCGAGGCCCGGGTGCCCAGGGATGGGCATGAGGGTAAGCGGGACAAGGGCGTCCGCCGGGCGCTGTACGAACTCGAGCTCATAGGTGCCCATCAGCAGGACATCGGCCGGGTAGAAGGGCAGCATCCACGCCTGGACGAAGCCGACCGCGATGTCGAGAAGACCGCTGTTTCCTACGGAGGTAACGCCGACCGTCGAGGTCGGGTTCGCGGTGGCGGAGAGTACTACGTCGATCATCTCGCGCTCAATGTTGACAGAGCCGTCACACTCCCGCTCGCGCAACTCTCGAACGCTACCGTCGCCGCTCACGCAGGCGTAGACCCGGAACTCCTGGGGTCTCAGATCCTCGCTCAGCGAGCCAGTATCAGGGTTGATCACCGATCGCGCTATCAGGTCGAGGTGGCCGTAGTTCTCGCCGCCGATGCTCACCTCGACGCGAGCCCCGGCGACCCCAATTGGGAATGCCTTGTCTAGGCTAATCGTCGAGGCACCCGCCGTCCCGCCACCCAGTGCCATGGCTCCCGCAAGCAGGGGAACCGCCAATCCGTGCCGTGCCATCCGTCCACCCTCCTTTCAATCCGCCGCAGTAGCGGGGGCAAAAAAGCTGCGCGATCGCTACGCGCCGTCCGGCGCGGGCACCCGCCGTGTCACCACCACCGGTTGCCGGTCCGCGCTCAGGCAAGGCCGGCGGGACTTCTGTAACGTCATCATAGCCGCGCGGCAGATCGAACCGACCTGCCGCGTGGGTCTCGTCTCGCCTCGCGCGAAGCCGCCGTGGCCGGTCAAGACGCCATGCCTCCCTTTGCGGTCGGCCGCGCCGAAGGTTTTGGCGCGCATGCCGCGGGCGGCCAAGCTGCGCTCCGCATTGAGGACAGATCGGCTTGCGGCCAATCGTCACTATGACACCATGACACACGGGACCGCTCAAAGCGGAAACTGCTGTCTGGCGCGAGGAGAAGCGCTTTTTCAGCCGGGGGTTGCGGCGGTTCTCGCCTCGTTCCGCCGGCCGCGCCGCCTTGGGGGTGCCACGGCGTCGCGAATCGGTCGAATCACCCCCGATTCGCGATGGCGCTATTCGGCGGCGATCTCGATCACCGGCTCCATGGCGGCGAGGGTTTCGGAGGAGAGGTGGCACTTGATCTGGTGGCCGTCGGCGAGGGTGCGCATGGGCGGGATCTCGCGCTCGCAGAGCCCGCCGGGGACGCGGTCCTTCCAGCGGCTGCGGGTCTGGAAGGGGCAGCCGGGCGGCGGGTTCATCGCCGAGGGGATGTCGCCCTCGAGGATGATGTGCTTCTTCTTGACCCGCGGGTCGGCGATGGGCACGGCCGACAGCAGCGCCTCGGTTAAGGGGTGGTAGGGCGGCGAGAACACCTGATCGGTGCAGCCAAGCTCCACCACATGGCCGAGATACATCACCATCACCCGGTCCGAGAGATAGCGCACGATGCTGAGGTCGTGGCTGATGAAGAGGAGCGTCGTGCGGTTCTCGCGCTGGATCTCCATCAAAAGATCCGTCACCGCGGCGTGCACCGAGACGTCGAGCGCCGAGACGGGCTCGTCGGCCACCACCACCTTGGCGCCGCCGGCGAAGGCGCGGGCGATGCTGCTGGAGGCCCTGCTCAACGCCCTCCGCCGCCCCGAACGACGCCACGGCGGCCTCGCCGCCGTCTGATCGCGTTGTTCAGGGTGAACTATAGAGAACCGCCCCATTCACGCCGACAGCGGCTCTATTGCACAAATCCGGTGATGGGCGGGCTGACCTGCCACGGGTCTTTCATCCGGCCACGACCGGAGCCCGGTGGTCATTTACGCCCTTCGGCGCGGGTTGAGCAATC
>Ga0213835_102049_pt1 | contig 10166 bp, 11 predicted proteins | sample SWPATP01_FD_160576 | JGI IMG/M metagenome (GOLD analysis project Ga0213835, IMG submission 160576) | Coastal seawater microbial communities from Marineland, Florida, United States - SWPA TP0 #1 | ecosystem: Environmental > Aquatic > Marine > Coastal | place: USA: Florida | collected 2016-08-05
AGGACAGTGCCGTCCATCAGTCGTGCTCCTTGCGGGCTTGGGCGTTGGGGGGGGCGACAGGCAGCGAGAGGCGGAACACCGTGCGGCCGGGCGCGCTGTCCACGGCGATCCAGCCGGCGTGGTCCGACACGATCTTGGACACCAGCGCGAGGCCAAGGCCGGTGCCGTTCTCGCGTCCCGACACGAAGGGCTCGAAGATGCTGTCGGCGATACCCTCGGGCAGTCCGGGGCCGTCGTCGATGATCTCGACCTGCAGGGGCAGGCTGCGCCCGGTTCCATCGGGGCCGCGCATCCGCAGCGCCGGCTCGAAAAAGCTGCGCAGGACGATCTCGCCCCCCTCGGGCTGTGCCTGGGCGGCGTTCTTGAGCAGGTTCAGGAACACCTGCAACAACTGGTCCGGATCGCCCAGTGTCGGCGGCAGCGAGGGGTCGTAGCGTTCCTGGATCCGCATGTGGGCGGCAAAGCCGACCCCGGCGATGCGGCGCGCGCGGTCGAGCACGTCGTGGATGTTGACCGCGCGCAGGTCGGGCGGGCGCTGGTTGCCGAACTGCTCCACCTGCTCGAGCAGCTTCACGATGCGGCGCGTCTCCTCGACGATCAGATCGGTCAGGTTGCGGTCCTCGGGGCCGAGCGACATCGACAGAAGCTGTGCCGCCCCGGCGATGCCGGCGAGCGGGTTCTTGATCTCGTGCGCCAGCATGTCGGCCATGCCGATGGCCGAACGCGCGGCGGTCTGCACCGCCGTCGCCCGCCCCAGCCGCCCGGCCACGGTGCGCGGCACGATGACCAGAAGCGCGCCGCCGGGAACCTCGGGATAGGGCGCGATCTGCAGATGGCAGCGTTGCGGCGGGCGCTCGCCGGTGCCGACGGCCACGTCGTTGATGAAATAGGCCGCCGCATTGTCCCGCACCCGGCCCAGCGCGGTCTCCATCGGGGCGTCGACCGCCAGACGCTCGAACAGCGGCTGGCCGGCCATCGCCCGCGAGGAATGCGCCAGGAAGGATTCGGCGGCCGGGTTGACCGACAGCACCCGGTCGGCAGCATCGAGCAGGATCGCCGGCACGGGCAGCGCCGCCCAGACGCCGCCGGGCGCCTGCGGATCGAAGGGCGCCGGCGCTTCGCTCATGCCGCGCGCGCCTCGCAGTCGGGTCCGCCGGCCAGCGCGGCAGGCAACAGGCGCTGCACGGTCGCCGCATCGGGCGCCGTCAGCACCGCCTGGCGCAACGCCGCCGGGGTGCCGGCCGTGTCCATGTACCAGCCCAGATGCTTGCGTGCGACCCGCAGGCCCTGGTCGCGGCCGTAGAAGGACAGCATCGCCTCGTGATGGCCCGCCACCATCGACGCCAGCGCCGGCCCGCGCGGCACCACCGGCGCGGGCGTGCCCCACAGGGCGGCGGCGATCTGCGCAACCAGCCACGGCCGGCCACGCACCGCCCGGCCCACCATCACCCCCGCTGCGCCGGATGCCGCCAGCGCCGCGCGCGCCGCCGCCTGCCCGTCGATGTCACCGTTGGCGATCACCGGCACCGACAGCCCCGCCGTCTGCCGCCCGATCGCCGCCCAGTCCGCCCGCCCGGTGTAGAAGGCGCAGCGCGTGCGCCCGTGCACCGTCACCATCGCCACCCCTGCCGCCTCGGCCCGCGCAAGAAGCGGCGCGGCGGGCGCGGTGGCGTCGTCCCAGCCAAGCCGCGTCTTGACCGTGACGGGGACCGAGACAGCGCCGGCGACCGCCTCGATCAGCCGCAGGGCGTGGTCGGGTTCGCGCAGCAGCGCGCTGCCGGACCAGCCGCCGACGACCTTGCGCGCCGGGCAGCCCATGTTGATGTCGATGATCCGCGCGCCGCCAGCTTCGAGCATCCGCGCGGCCTCGGCCATCCAGCGCGGATCGCGGCCGGCAAGCTGGACGGCGGTCGCGGCCTCGCCCAGGCCGATCTCGGCCTTGGCGCGGGCATCCGGGCGGCCGTTGACCACATCGGCGCTGGCGATCATCTCGGACACGACAAGGCCCGCACCGAACGAGGCCACCAGCCGCCGGAACGGCAGATCCGTGATCCCGGCCATCGGCGCCAGCACCACCGGCGGCGCAACCGCAAGGCGAGCTTCCGGGGCATTGCCATCCCCGGAACGGTGCCGCGCTGCCAGCATTATCGCCATTTGCCCAATCCGTGTGCGCTTGCTGCCCCATGACTTACGACTGCCCCCCGGCAAAGGCAAATCCGCGGCGGCGGAATCCGCCCGTCCTTGCGCCGGATGCCGCAATATTGGGCAGCCCGCCCCGGGCCCTGCCGCCCGTTGCAACCGCTGCCGTGCTGGCCTAGTCCTGCGACATGCCGATGACGCCCGCCCCCGCTCCGACCGGCGGAACCGCCGCGATCCTGGTCGCTGCCGGGCGTGGCAGCCGCGCCGGCGGCGAGGTGCCCAAGCAGTGGCAGCCCCTTGCCGGGCGTCCGGTTCTGGCGCACACGCTCGACGCCTTCCGCGCCGCGGGAATCGGGCGCGTGGTGCTGGCGATCCACCCCGACGACACCGCCCGCGCGGCGCCGCTGGCCGGTCCGGGCGTGCGCGTGGTGACTGGCGGCGCAACACGGCGTGCCTCGGTCCGGGCCGCGCTCGAGGCGCTGGCCGACGACCCGCCCGAACGGGTGCTAATCCACGACGGGGCGCGTCCGCTTGTCGCGCCCGGGCTGATCGCCGGCCTTGCCGCGGCGCTGGACGCCACCCCCGCCGCCGCCCCCGGCCTGCCGGTCACCGACGCGCTGTGGCGCGCCGATGCGCAGGGCCGCGTCGCCGGCACCGCGCCGCGCGACGGGCTGTTCCGCGCCCAGACCCCGCAGGCCTTCCGCTATCCCGAAATCCTGGCCGCGCACCGCGCCTTCGACGCAGCCGCGGCGCCCGAGCCCGCCGACGACGTGGAACTGGCGCGCGCCGCCGGGCTTGACGTGGCGATCCTGCCCGGGGATGAGGACAACATCAAGCTGACCTGGCCGCAGGACATGGCCCGCGCCGCCCGCCTGCTGGCCCTGCGCACCGCGCCGGAGACCCCGATGATCACCGACATCCGCACCGGCACCGGCTTTGACGTGCACGCCTTCGCCCCCGGCGACGCGGTGGTGCTGTGCGGGGTGCGCCTGCCCTTCGACCGCGGGCTGTCGGGCCATTCCGACGCCGACGTGGGCATGCATGCGCTCACCGACGCGATCTATGGCGCGCTGGCCGAAGGCGACATCGGCCGCCACTTTCCCCCCTCCGACCCGCAGTGGAAGGGCGCCGACAGCGCGATCTTCCTGGCCCATGCGGCAGCGCGCATCGGCGGCCGAGGGTTCCGGCTGGCCAGCGCCGACGTGACGCTGATCTGCGAGGCGCCCAAGATCGGCCCGCATGCCGTGGCAATGGCCGAAAGGCTGGCTGCCATCATGGGCTGCGAGGCCGCGCGCGTCTCGGTCAAGGCGACGACGACCGAGCGTCTGGGCTTTCCGGGCCGGGGCGAGGGGATCGCGGCGTTGGCGACAGTCACACTGGTCGCGCCATGACGCTGGCGCGCCTGATCGCGACCTTCTTCGGCGCGGGCCTGCTGCGCCCCGCCCCCGGCACCTGGGGCTCGCTGGCAGCGCTGCCGGCGGCCTGGGGGCTGCACGTCCTGGGCGGGCCGGTGCTGCTGATCGCGGCGACCGCGGCGGTGACCTGGCTGGGCTGGTGGGCGACGGTGCAGGAAACCGCAGGCAAATCCGATCCCGACCCCGGCGAGATCGTCATCGACGAGGTGGCGGGCATGTGGGTGGCGTTGTGGCCGGTGTCGCTGGGCGCGGCCTGGGCGGGGGTTGCCGTCACCGCGTTGTGGCCCGGCATCGTCGCCGCCTTCGTGCTGTTCCGCGCCTTCGACATCCTCAAGCCAGGCCCGGTCGGCGCCGCCGACCGACGCGGTGATGCCGGGGGGGTGATGCTGGACGACCTGTGGGCCGGGGCGCTGGCCGCCACCGGGGTTGTGGTGCTGGCGGCCGTCTTTCACCTGTGGGTGATGGCATGAGCGCGGCGCAGGTGCTGGACGCCGCCCGCGCCGCCGGGTTGCGCATTGCCTGCGCCGAATCCTGCACGGGCGGGATGATCGCCGCCGCGCTGACCGACATCGCCGGCGCTTCGGACGTGTTCGACCGGGGCTTTGTCACCTATTCCAACACCGCCAAGGAGACGATGCTGGCCGTGCCGGCCGAGATGATCCGCACGCATGGCGCGGTGTCCGAACCGGTGGCCCGGGCGATGGCCGAGGGCGCGCTGCGACGCTCGGACGCCGACCTCGCGGTTGCGGTCACCGGCATCGCCGGTCCCGGCGGCGGCACGCCCGACAAGCCCGAGGGGCGGGTCTGCTTCGCGCTGGCCCGCATCGGTGCGGCGACACGCGTCGAGACGGTGGATTTCGGCGCCCGCGGCCGGGCGGCCGTGCGCGAAGCGACGGTGGCGCATGCGCTGGGCATGCTGGCGCAGTCGCTGGACGCGACAGCCTAGCGCCCCTGCGGCGCGCCACGCTGGAACCGGCGGCCCGCATCGCCTATATGCCGGGGTCGACCCCAGCCCCGTCCCGCCGCCGCCGTGACAACAGCCAACGCCGACCTGAGCCCGGAGCTTCTGCTGCACGCCTACGCCGCCGGCGTCTTTCCGATGGCCGAAAGCCGCGATGCCGCGGGCGTGCACTGGGTTGATCCGCTGCGCCGCGGGGTGCTGCCGCTCGACGGCTTCCACATCTCGCGCTCGCTGCGCCGCCGGCTGCTGCGGCCGGGCTATGCGGTCAGCTTCGACACCGATTTCGCGGGCGTGCTGGCCGGCTGCGCCGACCGGGCCGAGACCTGGATCAACCCCGCGATCTTCGACCTGACGCTGGCGCTGCACCGCATGGGCCATGCCCACTCGGTCGAGGTGCGCGGCCCCGACGGCAGCCTGACCGGCGGCGTCTATGGCGTGGCGCTGGGCGGCGCGTTCTTTGCCGAAAGCATGTTCTCGCGCGCCACCGACGCCTCGAAGATCGCGCTGGCCTACCTGATCGACCGGCTGCGGGCGGGCGGGTTCACGCTGCTGGACACGCAGTTCACCACACCGCACCTCGCGCGGCTGGGCGGGCGCGAGATCGACCGCGACGCATATCGCCGACAACTGGCGCGGGCGCTGCGCCTGCCGGCGGATTTCAACCGGCAGGGCCCGGTTCCGACCGCTCAGGAGGTGGTGCAGCGCAACAGCCAGATGTCGTAGCGCGCGTGATCAAGCGCATTGAGCGCCGGCGACGAAGCGATCATCCAGCCCGAAAACACCGGCCCGCCCGACGCCAGCGCGTCATGCACCGACAGGTGGGCATAGGCCTCGCCGGCGGGATTGTCGGCGGGATAGCGGCAGTCGGACAGGGTCACCGTCATGCGGTTGAACGCCAGCGCCGAGCCGCCGGTCGGGATCTCGAGGTCGATGACGCTGCCCGCGACCTTGTCGAGCGCCCGGACCAGGGCGCCCCGGCCGGGCACCGCGCCGGCGGCCGCGCCGATCTCGGGCATGGAGCCGTCCTGGCCGGGCAGCGCCACGAAACCCTCGGGCTGGTCCGGCAGGGGGGCGGCCTCGAACCCCTCGCCCGCTTGCGGCGGCGGGGCAAAGCCCTGCCCCTCGTACAGCGGCGATCCGGGCGGCACGGGCGGGCGCGCGGGCGGGGCGGTCTGTGCCTGCGCGGCGACGGCGGCGCCGACCTGCGCCAGCGCCAGCGCGCCGGCAAGGACGGCGGCAAGCAGGTTCATTCCGGTTGCCACGGCTCGTAGTCACGGCGCGGTTCGGGGCGCGCGCGACGGATCGAACCCGCGGGCGCATAGGCTTCGGCCGTGCCGGTGACGTTCTCGCGGTGGGGCCGCTCCCACGACTTGCGGGGCGGCGGGGCCTCGGTCGGCGGCGTGTCCCAGGTGTGGTGCAGCCAGCCGTGCCATTCGGGCGCCACGCGGCTGGCCTCGGATTCGCCGTTGTAGATCACCCAGCGCCGCGCCCCGTCCGCCGAGCGGTAAAAGACGTTGCCCTGCGCATCCTCGCCCACCCGGATGCCCTTGCGACGGGTGTGCAGCCAGGTGCCGAGGGTCTGGCCGTTCCACCAGGTCAGCAGCCGCAGCAGAAATGTCATTCCCGGCCCTCCGTATCCCGGCGCCGCGCGGGGCGCGGCGTTGTTCCGTCTATGCCGCAAGCCCGGCCCGGGGTCCAGTCACGCCGCCGGGAACGCGGGCGCGGCGGTCAGCGCCCCTCGAAGCGGGCGGGGCGCTTTTCCGTGAACGCAAGCACGCCTTCCAGGAAATCGCGGCTTTTCCCGCAAGTTGCCTGGGCGGCGGCCTCGGCGGCAAGCTGGGCGTCGAGGTCGCGCGCGGTGGCGGCCCGCAACAGCGCGCGGGTCTCGCGGAAGGCCAGCGTCGGCCCCGCGGCCAGCGTCGCGGCCCGGGCGCGCCAGTGCGCGTCGAAGGTGTCGTCGGGCACCGCCTCCCAGATCATGCCCCAGTCGGCGGCGCGGCGGGCCTCGATCCGCTCGGCGAACAGCGCCGCCCCGAGCGCGCGCGCAAGCCCCACCTGCCGGGGCAGCGCCCAGCTTCCGCCCGCGTCCGGCACCAGCCCGATGCGCGAGAACGCCTGCACGAAGGCCGCCGATTCGGCCGCGATCACCACGTCGCACATGAGCGCCAGGTTCGCCCCCGCTCCGGCCGCCACGCCGTTGACGGCGGCGATCACCGGCACCGGGCTGTCGAGGATGGCGCGCAGCATCGGCTCGTACTCGTCGCGCAACACCTGGTCGAGGTGCAGCCGGTCGGCCCGCCCGCCATCGCCCAGATCCTGCCCCGAGCAAAAGGCCCGGCCGGTCCCCGTCAGCACCGTCACCCGCGCCGCGCCCCCCGCCGCGGTGACGGCATGGCGCAACTCGGCCCGCATCTGCGCATTCAGCGCGTTCATCTTCTCGGGGCGGTTCAGGGTGATGACCGCGACATCGTCCGCGATCGCACAATGGATCGTCTCGTACTGCATCACCCCGCCCCGCTTGCTGCCGGTCGTCAGTCGCCCATGATCTCGCGCAGGCGGCGCCGCTCGTCCTCGGTCAGGGTGGCGGCGGCGGGCTCGGCGGCGCGGTCCCGGCGGCGCAGATAGACCCCGGCGGCGATCAACGCCAGCAGGAACATAACCGGCGCCGCGACCCACAGGATCAGGTTCGCACCCTGCACGGTAGGGCGCAGCAGCACGAACTCGCCATAGCGGGCGACGAGGAAGGCCAGCACCTGTTCGTCGCTGTCGCCCGCCACCAGCCGCTCGCGGACGAGAAGGCGCATGTCGCGGGCAAGGTCGGCGTTCGATTCGTCGATCGACTCGTTGCGACACACAAGGCAGCGCAGGTCGCGCGACAGCGCCCGCGCGCGTGCCTCGAGTGCGGGGTCGTCGAGCACCTCGTCGGGCAGCACCGCCAGCACCGGTCCCGGCAACCCCGCCGTCCCCAGACCCAGAACGAGGGCCAGCACCACCGCCAGCCGCCTCATTCCGCGGCCACCGGGTCGGGGCCGCGCGGCGGCCGGCGGGCGGCGCCGGCGGCGACGCGGTGGCGCCGGTCCGACAGGCTGAGCAGCCCGCCCAGCGCCATCAGCAGGCAACCCGCCCACATCCAGTTGGCGAAGGGCTTGACGTAGGTGCGCAGGGTCCAGCCTCCATCCTCCTGCGCGTCGCCCAGCACCACGTAAAGGTCGCGCCAGAAGCCATAGTCGATCGCGGCCTCGGTCGTCGGCATGCCGGCAGCGGGATAGAAACGCCGCTCGGGGCGCAACTCGGCCACGTCGCGACCGTCGCGGGTGGCAGTGACAAAGCCCATCGTGGTGCGAAAGTTCGGCCCCTCCAGCCGCTGCACGTCGGTCAGCACGAGGGTGTAGGCGCCATGCTGGAACGGCTCGCCGATGCGGGCGATGCGGATGTCCTCGGTCTCCCAGGCCAGCATGCCGGCGATGGCGAACACCGTCACCCCGAGGCCGCCGTGGGCCACCGCCTTGCCCCAGTCGGCACGCGGCAACCGGCCCATCCGCGCCAGCCGGCCGCGCAACTCGCCCCGCCCGGTGCGCACCCACAGGTCCACCGCAACCCCCAGGATCACCCAGACGCCCAGCAGCACACCCAGCGGCCCGAGCGCCGAGCGGCCGGTCTGCATCGCCCACACGAGCGCCGCGGCCGACACCGCAAGGGCCGCCGCCGGCGCAAGCTGGCGCAGCGTGGCGCGCAGGTCGCCGCGCTTCCACGGCAGCATCGCGCCCACCGGCAGGATCAGCGCGAGCGCCACGAAGAACGGCGTGAAGGCCATGTTGAAGAACGGCGGGCCGACGGACAGCACCCGGTCGAACAGCATCTCGGCCAAGAGCGGCCACATCGTTCCCACGAACACCACGAAGGACGACACCGCCAGCAGCACGTTATTGAGCACGAGCGCCGATTCGCGGCTGACCGTCCCGAACACGCCGCGCGCCTCCATCACATGCGCGCGCACCGCGAACAGCGTCAGCGCGCCGCCCATGAAGGCCGCGAGGATCATCAGGATGAAGATGCCGCGCTCGGGGTCCATGGCGAAGGCGTGCACGCTGGTCAGCAGCCCCGAGCGCACGATGAAGGTGCCGATCAGCGAAAAGCCGAAGGCGAGGATGGCCAGCAGGATGGTCCAGCTTTTCAGCGCCTCGCGCTTTTCCACCACGATGGCGGAATGCAGCAGCGCGGCGGCGAACAGCCAGGGCATCAGCGAGGCGTTCTCGACCGGATCCCAGAACCAGAAGCCGCCCCAGCCCAGCTCGTAATAGGCCCACCACGACCCCAGCCCGATGCCGATGGTCAGGAATACCCAGGCCGCCAGCGTCCAGGGCCGCACCCAGCGCCCCCAGGCGGCGTCCACGCGCCCCTCGATCAGCGCGGCCAACGCGAAGGAGAACGCCATGCTGAGCCCGACATAGCCGAGGTACAGGAACGGCGGGTGCAGGATCAGCCCGGGGTCCTGCAGCAGAGGGTTCAGGTCCTGCCCGTCCATCGGCGGGACGGGAAGCCGGTCGAACGGGTTGGAGGTGAACAGCATGAAGGCCATGAAGGCCGCGGCGATGCCCGACTGCACCGCCAGCACCCGTGCCCGCAGCCCCGCCGGCAGCCCCTGCCCGAACCAGGCCGCAGAGGCCCCGAACAGCGTCAGGATCAGCACCCACAACAGCAGGCTGCCCTCGTGATTGCCCCAGACGCCGGTGATCTTGTAGATCAGCGGCTTTGCGGTGTGCGAGTTCGACACCACCAGCGCCACCGAGAAATCGGAGACGACAAAGGCCCAGGTCAGGGCGACAAAGCTGAAGGCCGTCAGCAGGAACTGTGTCGTGGCCATGGGCTGGGCCACGGCCATCCACGGCGCCCAGCCGCGCGAGGCGCCCACCATCGGGATGACGGCCTGCGCCAACGCCACCACGAAGGCGAGGATCAGCGCGAAATGTCCGAGCTCTACGATCATGTCTAACGTGTTAGCCCGCGCTGAGGCGCCCGCCAAGAGGATGCGCCCGCAGGTCGCAGGGACCGGCGGGCGCGGCGGGTCACGTCTGCTTGAGGGGCGGCGTCAGCCGTCCTTGGCCGGCTCGGGCGTCGGGCGCGGGGCTGCGGCCGGCTGGGCCGGTGCGGGGGCGGCGGCGCGGGCGGCCTGCGGCTGGGCCGGCGCGGCCGGACGGCCCGAGGCAAGCGGGTCTTCGGCGCGCTGCACCGAGCCCTCGAAATGGGCGCCGGATTCGATCGCGATGGTCTTGTGGACGATGTCGCCCTCGACCCGCGCGGACGAGGTCAGGCGCACCTTGAGCCCGCGCACGCGCCCGATGATGCGGCCGTTGATCACCACGTCGTCGGCGATGATCTCGCCACGGATGGTGGCGCCCTCGCCCACGGTCAGCAGATGGGCGCGGATATCGCCGTCGATGGTGCCCTCGACGACGATGTCGCCGGTGGTCTTGAGATCGCCGGTGATCGTCAGGTCGGACGAGATCACCGAGGCCGGCGGCTTGGCCTTGGTCGTGGCAGGGGGCGTGGCATAGTCCATCATCGGTCTCGGTGCGGGTTCGGGTGCGGCCTCGGGCACCTTCTTGGGCCCGGGCTCCTGGATGCGGCTTTTAGAAAACATTCTCACCTGC
>Ga0213835_102051_pt1 | contig 10160 bp, 8 predicted proteins | sample SWPATP01_FD_160576 | JGI IMG/M metagenome (GOLD analysis project Ga0213835, IMG submission 160576) | Coastal seawater microbial communities from Marineland, Florida, United States - SWPA TP0 #1 | ecosystem: Environmental > Aquatic > Marine > Coastal | place: USA: Florida | collected 2016-08-05
CGGCTGACCACGCCGAAGCACGAGCGGGCGTTCATCGACGGCTGCCGAGCTCTGGTCGCCGGGCGAGAAGCGCAGGCGATCACGCACTTCGCGAGCGCGCAGGGTCAACCCGATGCGGCGTTCCTGGGCGGCTTCCTGGCGCTGAAGGCGCGGCAGGACGACCTGGCCGAGCGCCTGCTGCGCTATGCCGAGACCGAGCACAAGCGGCTCGGTGCGCTCGCCAACAAGTACGGATTGCGCCTCCGCGTCACGCTCGCGATCACACCAACGGTGCAGGCGGCGTTCGAGCCGGGGCGTGCCGGAGCCGCCCGTACACGGCGACCAGCTCGATGATGCGGCCCGTCAGCTGGTTCTCGTCGTCGCGCACGACCGGCGTATGCCGCTGCACCGCACGAGCCTGACCCAGCACCCGGCACGCCCAGTTCTACCTGAACGTGGTCGACCGCGACACGGCGACGCGCCGGGCTTAGAAGTTTCCCGTGGCGGCCTCACGCAGGATCGCCTTGTCGAGCTCCGCGTCGGCCAGCAGCCGCTTCAGCCGCGCGTTCTCCTGCTCGAGCTCCTTGAATCGCTTGGCCTGGTCGACCTTCAGCCCGCCGTACTCCTTCCGCCATATGTAGTACGTCAGCTCGCTGATCGACAGCAGCTTACACACCTCCGCAATCGTGCGACCCTTGCCGAGTTCGACCTCAGCCTGACGCAGCTTGTTGACGATCTCTTCCGCCGAATGACGCTTGCGACCCATCGCTTCGACCCTCCGTGGTCCGGCCCCAGACTATGGCAAGAGCCGGACCGGCATGAGGGGGGAAGGTCACCCGGGCATCTCGGCCACCGACCCGCAGATGGGCAACACCATGAGCGGGGTCGTGACCTTCGGCACGAGGACAGGGCAGTCGGTGAAGCAGTGACGCGCGCAAGGCGGTGTTGCGGATCAAGCAGAGTCCTATAACGTCGTGTTTGTGGCTTTGAGTCGATCGCTCGCAATCCGGCGATGAGCTGCTACTAAAGGATTGCTCGCAGTCCGGTCACGTTCGTATTTGTTGGGACGTGCATCACCTCTCCTGCGAGCCTGTTCTCAATCAACCACGTTCGTTTTGATGCAGAGGGGATTTTCCTCGGCCGATAGCCCGTGCGGCATGCCAGAAGAAGATCCAAACAAATACCTGAACCGCCCATCCGAGAAACCACTCCATTGGGGTGCGCTATCGCAACTGCTGTGGGTACCGATCGGGCTCACGGGCCTGTTAGGTGCTGTGCTCGTCGCGGTCGGTGTCCTGAATCTGGTGCTAGGGCCGGGGGATGCGAGTCGTGCGAACGATGGATCCCTCGCGTACCGCCTGCTCGTCAAGCAGGGCAGGCTGCTCGCTGACGGCATCGCTCGCGTCACGGAGCCCGCGATGGCACGCGGGCGGACGATGGCATCGGACGCGGAGTTGCGATCGCTGCTCGCTGGTGGGCAGGCCGCGGCGTTGACCGAGTTTTGTAACCGGGAGGTCATGCGGGCCACCGAGATCGATACCGTGGTTGTTTTCGATGCGAACGGCGTGCCCATCGCCATGAACTCGGTCTACGCCGACGGGAGCGCGATCCCTGCAAGTCGCATCGCGAAAATCATGGATCGGGACTTCGGCGATAGCGACATCGTCGCAGGTTGCTTGAACAACTCATCCGGATCGGAATTGCTCGAGTTCCAGATGAGCTGCGACATCACGCCGGCTCTCTTTGATTCAGTCGGCTTGGCTGTTGCTCATTCGGTGCCGGTGTACGACAATGATGGCGTGCAGCTGGGTGTCCTCAGCACTCGGATGCGTTTCGAGCGGCTGGAGGCATTGCTCGGATCGCGGCAAACCTCCGGTTCAAAACTTAGCACGTACTTCGTCGGAGAAGACGGACGGTTCTTTGACGAAGCGCTGCAGCGCAACCGCGGCTGGCCGGTCCCGCCGGAGATAATCTCTCCGATTGCCGCGTCGCTTCAATCAACCGGCAACGCGTACACGGTGTTCGAGTCCGGCGAGAATTTTCATGCACTCTTCGGCATGCAGCGGCTGGGCACGATCGACGGAGGCGGAATATTTGTCATCGCTTCGATTCCGCGGTCCGCGCTCCTGAAGGAAGCAGCGCATGCGCACGCCATGCGGTCGTTGCTCTGGTCGGTATCCGGGGCATTGCTGATCGTGCTTGTGGTCGTTGCGGGTTTGCTGGTGCGCGCGAGTCGGTCGGCTCGGCTCATCGCTGAGGGCCAGCGCCGGCAGGCCGCCATTATTGAGGCGATCCCCGATCTCCTGTTCGTGCTCGATCGGGATGGCGTCTTCCTAGAGTACAGCGGCGGCGATCGATCGCTGCTCTACGCCGATCCCGAGCATTTCCTTGGAAAGCGATGCGAAGATGTTCTGCCCCCCGAACTCGCAACCAATGTGCGAAACTCCATCAAGCGGGCGTGTGCGTGCGGGAAGCCGATCGTGATCGAATACACCCTCGATCTGAACGGACCACGGAGCTTTGAAGCTCGCATATCGTGCATGGGAGACGGGCGGGCCCTGGTTCTGTCTCGGGATGTGACCGACCGTCAGTTGGTGCTGGATCAGGCCCGAGAACTCCATGGTCTCCGACTCGCGATCAACGAGCACACGCTATTTTCCATCGCGGATGCCCGGGGTCGAATCGTTGATGTCAACGACGGCTTCTGCAGGATCAGCGGCTATACGCACGAGGAACTGATCGGGCAGGACCACCGGATGCTCAACTCAGGGCATCATCCCAAATCGTTCTGGGTCGAGATGTGGAAGACGATCGCGAGCGGTAAACCATGGCGTGCGGAAGTCTGCAATCGAGCCAAGGACGGATCGCTGTACTGGGTGGACTCAACCAATATCCCGCTGATGGATGATGATGGGAAGATCCATCGGTATATCTCGCTTCGCTTCGACATCACCGAGCGCAAGCGGCTCCAGACCGAGATCCAGTTCGCCCGCGATCAGTACCGCTCCCTAGTCACCAATATCCCCGGCGTGACGTTCCGCTGCCGCCTCGACGAGAAGTGGACCATGATCTACATGAGCGACGCCGTTGAGCAGCTGACCGGTTACGCCGCCGATGACTTCTTACAGAACAAAGTCAGAAGCTTCGAAAGCGTCATTCACCCCGAAGACTCCGAGCGGGTCGCGGTCACCATCCAAGACGCCGTGCAGGAAGCACGGTCCTGGAATGTCGAGTACAGGATCCGCCACCGCAACGGACGCGTGATCTGGGTTCAGGAGCGTGGCAGCTACATCGAAGGTGACGGCGACGCCGAGGCTTACCTCGACGGCTTCGTCCTCGACATCACCGAGCGCGTGGAATCCAGCCAGCGAGTCGCCTCGATCTACGATGCGCTGTCAGAAGGCATCGTGCTGATGGACCCCGACGGGCAGATCCTCGAGTGCAACCCCGCCGCGGAGGAAGTCCTCGGCATCCCCCACGACCAGATCATCGGACGCACGCCGCGCGACCCCCGATGGAGAACCATCCGCGAAGACGGTACCGATTTGCTGCCAGAAGAAGCACCAGCGTTTCACACGCTCACAACCGGCGAATCCGTGAGCGGCTTCGTCCACGGCATCATCCGACCAGACGGACAGACGCGCTGGCTGTCGATCAGTTGCGTGGCTATCCGCGAGAAAGACGGGTCGCTCCGCGGCGTCGTCGCCAGCATCGCCGACATCACCGTCCAGCACGAGCAGTCCAAACGCATCGTCGAACAACAGCAGGAGCTCAATCGGTTCTTCAACTCCAGCCTCGACATGATGTGCATCGCCAGCATCGACGGGCGGTTCATTCGCTTGAATCCTGAATGGGAATCATGCCTGGGCTACGCGATCGACGAGCTTGAAGGCAAGCAGTTTATCGAGCTCGTTCATCCCGACGATGTTAAATCGACGGTGGAGGCGATCAGTGCGTTGGCGGGCCAGGCCGCGGTCACACGGTTTGAGAACCGGTATCGATGCAAGAACGGTGACTATCGCTGGATCGAATGGCGGTCGATCCCAATCGGCAGCATGATCTATGCTTCGGCCAGGGATGTGACTGACCGGAAGCATCATGAGCGGATTGTCGAACAGCAGCGCAGTGAACTCCAGAGCATCATCGATGCCATACCGGGCTACGTATTCTACAAGGACGGCCACAACACGATCCTGGATCTGAACCAAGCCGCTGCCGACTCGATCGGATTGCCGAAGGATCAGATCCGAAACCGATCGACCGAAGAGTTCTTCCCTCCCAAGGATGCCCAGCATTATCTTGACGACGATCAGGCGGTGCTCAGGTCAGGCCACGCCAAGCTCGGCATCGTAGAGCCCTATGAGACAGGCGGTAAGGTTCGCCACATACGCACGGATAAGATTCCCCTCCAAGATCCATATGGAAAGTGCGATCGGATCGTCGTCATCGCCACCGACATCACCGAGATTGTTGACTCACGCGAACGCGCCAACCAGGCGCAGCACCGCCTGAACATGGCGCTCCAAGCGTCCAACACCGGACTCTGGGAATGGAACATCCAAAGCGGTGAGACGCTGTTCAGTGACACCTGGTACACCATGCTTGGCTACGAGCCCGGCGAACTGCCGATGAACATCGATACATGGACAAAGCTTGTTCACCCAGATGACATGCACTCTGCGGAGATCGCGCTACAGAAGCATCTCTGCGGAGAAAGCGATGTGTATACATGCGATCATCGCGTGAAATGCAAAGATGGATCATGGCTATGGGTGCGCGATGTTGGCGAGGTCATCGAGCGTGCCGAAGACGGAACTCCGCTCAAGGCGGTCGGTGTGCATATTGACATCCAGCAACTCCGGGAATCCGTGATCCGTGCCGAGGCGGCGAGCCAGGCCAAGAGCGAGTTCCTCGCGAACATGAGCCATGAGATCCGCACGCCCATGACCGCCATCCTCGGCTACGCGGACCTCATCATGGACCCGGCGTCCTGCGCACTCGACTTCGAGTCGCATGTCCGGACCATCCAGTCCAATGCCGGTCACCTCCTGACCATCATCAACGACATCCTCGACATGTCCAAGATTGAAGCCGGGCAGATGACCGTCGAAGCCATCCAGGTTGATCCGGTGCAGCTCGTTGGAGAAGTCGCCTCGCTCATGCGCCCACACGCCATCGGCAAGGGCATCGACCTGCACATCGCCTACGACACCCCGCTCCCCGAAGCGATCCGCTCCGACCCCACACGGCTCCGGCAGATCCTCCTCAACCTCACCGGCAACGCCATCAAGTTCACCGAACTCGGCTCGGTCACCATCCACGCCGCCTGCGAACCCGACGCCGAGCGCATCACTTTCCGCGTCGTCGATACCGGAATCGGCATGACCGAGGAACAGCTCGCTGCGATCGCACGCTTCGAGGCCTTCGCCCAAGCCGACACCAGCACCACCCGGAAGTTCGGGGGCACCGGACTCGGCCTGCGTATCTCCAACTCGCTGGCCACCATGCTCGGCGGCGGCATCGATGTCGAATCCACCCCCGGCGAGGGAAGCACCTTCACCGTTACCGTCAGCACCGGACCCCTCGATGGCATCGTGCTCCGCACCCCATCCCAGGCCAGCGACTTGCCGGGCGTGTCAGAAGAATCTTCCGCCGCGATCGAGGGCGCGACGAACACCACCGAGAACGCCGAACCGTTGAATGGTCTGCGCATCCTCCTCGCCGAAGACGGGCCCGACAACCAGCGCCTGATCAGCTTCCACCTCAAAAAAGCCGGGGCCAGCGTCATCCACGCCGACAACGGGCTCATCGCGGTCCAGACCATCGAAGCCGCCACTGTCGACACGATGCCCCACCTGGTCCTCATGGATATGCAGATGCCCGAACTGGATGGCTATAGCGCGACCAGACGCCTCCGCCAAGGAGGCTGCATTCTGCCCATCATCGCCCTCACCGCGCACGCCATGGAGGGCGACCGCCAGAAGTGCCTGAACGCCGGCTGCGACGACTACCTCACCAAGCCAATCGACAGAGCCAAGCTTGTTGACACATGCCGACAGTTGATGATGAGATCAGGCAGGAAGGCGGCGTAAGCCGAGTTTCTATGCCCCGTTTGCTGCGAATACCCACTCCGGGAACGGGTCCGGCCACCCGGTCCATGTCTCGGGTCCCATCGCGAGTTCATCATCTGTCAGCAGGCCGCTGTCGAGCGGCGTTCGCGTGTACGCCTCGTCCAGCTTGACGCTGATTATCACGACCTCCTGTCGTCGGTCGCCGTAGTGACCTTCCCCCGATTCCCAGACCAGATGCTATCAGAGATTCGACCTTTCGCCAGCCAGCTTCCTGGCCGGCCGGAGCGCAGCGGAGGGCGGTCAGGAAGCGACGCCTACTGGCAGCAACCCCATCGCCTCCGGGGCCGGCGGGCGGTACCCCAGCGAGCTGTGCGGTCGCAGGGTGTTGTAATGCTGCCGCCAGCGTTCGATGAGCACCCTCGCCTCCTTCACGGTGTGGAACACCTCGCCGTTCAGCAGCTCGTCCCGCAGCTTGCCGATGAAGCTCTCGACATACCCGTTCTCCCACGGGCTCCCCGGCTCGATGTACAGCGTCGTCACGCCAAAGCGACAACAAGGTTCCGTTCCTTCGAACATCCAACGTTCTATGGGACGAGATTTCGCTCGACAAGGTCGATGAGATGGCGATTCCTCCCAAGGAGCTTGAGACGAAGTCGGCCGAACGGGGTGACCTTCTGGTATGTGAGGGCGGCGAGATCGGACGCGCCGCCGCTTGGGATCTGGAAGTCGCGCCGATGTTGTTCGAAAATCACCTTCACAGGTTGCGTCCGAAGCGAGATGACGTGATCCCGCGTTTCTACGTGTACTTCCTCCACAGTGCATTTACTCAGCTTGGCCTGTTTGAAGGCGCGGGCAACAAGACGACGATTGCGAACCTGTCGCGCAGTCATTTGGCGGCATTGGAGGTGCCTCGCCCGGAACGAGATCAACAACTCCGCATCGTAAATCTGCTTGGGCTCATTCGAGAAGCCATCCAGGGCCATCAGCGCCGACGGGATCCGGTTACTTATCGATGCTGCCCTCTCAGGGACCACGTACCGCAGCAAGCACAAAAGCTTCCGGGACGCGGAGACCACCGTGGAAAAGTGGCGAAAGCTGGAAAAAATACGGGGCCTAGGCTCCGCGTAGCCTTCGTTAAGCCTCCGTATTTTTTTAGGTTCTGTATCGGATATTACGAACTATTTTTACAACTTGACGCGACAGTTTCCGATGTCATTCTACGTGCATAAACACGCCACACACCTCCAATCGTTTCGACCCCCTGCTGAATTACCGCCAAGCCGCCGAGCGTCTCGCTGTCAGCGAGCGCACCCTCTGGGCGCTGGTCGTCCGAGGTGAGCTGCCCACGGTGCGCATCGGCCGAAGTGTCAAGATCGATCCGGTCGATCTCGAAGCGTTCATCCAGCGTGGGAAGCAGAAGTCGCAGGGCGGGGGCTGTCAGTGACCCCTCCATCACTCTGCCCCCGTGCATCGCGTGCTCGATGCGTTGCGCGCGTCGGGCTCCGAGCCGCGAGCCAGCGGCACCGGATGGCAGGCGCGTTGCCCCGCACACGACGACCGCAACCCATCTCTTTCGATTCACGAGGGTGAGGATGGGAGGGCGCTCATGACGTGCCATGCGGGTTGCACCGTCGACGCGGTGTGCGAGTCGATCGGCCTTCGCACTTCAGACCTCTTCGAGCCTGACCCGGGCCGGACCAACGGGCACGCGCCACGGACGCGCCCAGGTGTCACCGTCACCACAACCCCGCGGAAGACCGCAGCAAACGCGGGTTTCGGTGACGGTGACGCCAGGACGTTCCCGACGGCCCGCGAGGCGGTAGCCGAGTTGGAGCGGCGGCACGGGGTGAAGTCGGCGCATTGGGTCTATACCGACGCGTCGGGTGAGCCGGCGGGGCTGGTGATCCGCTGGAACAAGCCCACCGGGAAGGACATACGTCCGGTTTCGCGGAAGGCGGACGGGTCGGGCTGGGCGATCGTCGCGATGCCCGAGCCCCGCCCGCTGTACGGGTTGCCCGAGCTGCTGGCGGCGAATCCCGGCGATCGGGTGTACGTCACCGAAGGCGAGAAGGCGGCGGACGCGGCCCGAGCGCTCGGGCTGGTGGCGACGACTTCACCCCACGGGTCCAAGTCGGCGTCGAAGGCGGATTGGTCGCCGGTGGCGGGTCGTGAGGTCGTGGTCCTCCCCGACCACGACGAGCCGGGCGAGGCCTACGCGGACGATGTGGCGCGGCTTGCGATCGCTGCGGGCGCGAAATCGGTGCGCATGGTGCGACTGGTCGAGCTCTGGCCGGAGTTGCCCGCGGGTGGTGACTTGGCGGACCTGCTCGCGCATCGCGGCGGTGACATCGACGCACTGACGTCGATCCGCGCCGACGTGGAAGCGCTGGCGGACGCCGCCGAAGTGGAGCCGATTGAACCCGACGCCGCGGCGATCCCCGCGTTCACACCGTTCCCGGTCGACGTTCTGCCCGAGCCGATTCGATCTTTTGTCGCGGACGCGGCGAGGGCGATCGGGTGCGATGCGTCCTACATCGCCCTGCCACTGCTGTCGGCGATGGCGTCGGCGATCGGGAATACCCACCGGATCGTACTGAAACGTGGTTGGACCGAGCCGGCGATTGTGTGGTCGGCGATCGTGGGTGAGTCGGGGACGATGAAAACGCCCGCGTTCAAGTTGGCGATGAAGGCGATCCGCAAGTCGCAATCCGATGCGTTCAAGGAACACGACGCGGCGCGGGCAGATTGGGAAGCCCAACACCTGCAGTATGAAGCCGAGCTAACGGGGTGGAAGCGGCAAGCTGCGAAGGGACACGGCGACGCCGGGGACCCGCCCGAGAAACCTGAACCACCGATCGCGCGGCGATACATCGTGTCCGACACCACAACCGAAGCCCTGGCCCCGATCCTGCTGGGGAATCCGCGCGGCGTGCTGCTGGCCCGCGACGAGCTCGCAGGCTGGTTGGGATCGTTCGACCGCTACGCGAAGGCGGGCAGGGCGGGCGCGGACTCCGCGCATTGGCTGTCGATGCACAACGGCGAAGCCATGACGATCGACCGCAAGACCGGGATACCGCCGACGATCCATGTTCCATCGGCATCGGTGAGCATCACGGGCGGGATTCAGCCGGGCATCCTGTCGCGGGCGCTGGGGCAAGAGCACCACGAAAGTGGCATGGCGGCGCGATTGCTGTACGCGATGCCCCCGCGCAAGGCGAAGCGCTGGACCGAAGACGACGTGGACCCGGCGACGGAAGCGGCGGTGGCGCTGGTGTTCGATCGGCTGTTCGGGCTGACGCCGGAGACCGACGACGACGGCGACGAACGGCCCCGGCTTGTCACGTTGGCCGACGACGGGAAGCGGGCGTGGGTGAGGTTCTACAACGAGCACGCCAGCGAGCAAGCGGAACCCTCCGGCGACCTGTCGGCGGCGTGGTCGAAGTTGGAAGGGTACGCGGCCCGGCTGGCACTGGTGGTTCACATGACCCGCTGGGCGGCGGGTGACGCCACGCTACGCGATCCCGCGAGGGTCGATGAGGCGAGTATCGCGGCGGGCGTGGTCTTGGCCCGGTGGTTTGGTGACGAAGCCCGGCGCGTCTACGCAATTCTGTCCGAGAGTGATGACGACCGGGAAACCCGTCGGCTGGTGGAACTGATCCGGCGCATGGGCGGGGACGTGAGCGGGCGGGAACTGGTGCAACGGTCCCGCATGTTCAAGACGGTTGCCGACGCGGAAGCGGCACTGTCGGGGCTGGTGGAAGCTGGCGTGGGGTCGTGGGTAGCACCCGATCAACACGGACGCGGCGGACCGAAGGCCCGGCGTTTCGTGCTGTCACCCGTCTACGGTGTCAACGTCTACAGAAATGCCCCTGACGATATCGGGAACCCTAATTCTGTAGACGTAGACGGTGTAGACACGCCCGCGAGCGAAGGCGTCGTGTGGGGCGAGCTGTGAGCCCCTGCAGCGTCGAAGTCGCCCGGCTGCTGGTGGCGCTCGGGCGGGCCGGGATCGAACTCGCCCCGCACCCGACCGACGCGTCCCGTCTGCGGCATCGCCCGGCGGACCTGCCCCCGGACCTGTCGGCACTGCTGCGGATACACCGGGCGGTG
>Ga0213835_102056_pt1 | contig 10137 bp, 10 predicted proteins | sample SWPATP01_FD_160576 | JGI IMG/M metagenome (GOLD analysis project Ga0213835, IMG submission 160576) | Coastal seawater microbial communities from Marineland, Florida, United States - SWPA TP0 #1 | ecosystem: Environmental > Aquatic > Marine > Coastal | place: USA: Florida | collected 2016-08-05
CCGATGCCCAGGAAGGCGTGCTCAACATCGCATTCCGCATCGCTGACGAAGAAGGCCTCCTGCTTCTCGACATGAAGGACCTGCAGGCCATGCTGGCCAATCTCGCCGAACGCGCGAGCGAAATCGGCGCGCGGTACGGCAATGTCACGCGGGCTTCCGTCGGTGCCATCCAGCGTTCGCTGCTGGTGCTGGAACAGCAGGGTGGCGACCGCTTCTTCGGCGAGCCGGCTCTGGACGTGATGGAACTGATGCGCACCGCGCGCGACGGTCGCGGCGCGATCAACGTGCTTGCTGCCGAGCGGTTGATGTCGAGCCCGCGCGTCTACGCGACATTCCTGCTTTGGCTTTTGTCCGAACTGTTCGAGAAACTGCCCGAGATTGGCGACCCGCCGAAGCCGCGGCTGGTGTTCTTCTTCGATGAGGCGCATCTGCTTTTCAGCGACGCATCGCGTGCGCTTCTGGAGCGTATCGAACAGGTGGTGCGGCTGATCCGGTCGAAAGGTGTCGGGGTCTATTTCGTTACCCAGAACCCGCTCGACGTGCCGGAGACGGTGCTGGCGCAGCTCGGCAACCGGGTACAGCATGCATTGCGCGCCTATTCTCCCCGCGAGCAGCGTGCCGTGAAGACAGCGGCTGACACTTTCCGCCCCAATCCCGATTTCGACAGTTTTGAAGCGATCACCAAGCTTGGTACCGGCGAGGCGCTGGTTTCCACCCTGCAGGCCGATGGCGCCCCTTCCATGGTCCAGCGCACCCTGATCCGCCCCCCATCGTCTCGCATCGGCGTCCTCAGCGATGCAGAGCGCGCTTCCGTCATCGCCCAGAGCCCGGTCGCCGGCCGCTACGAGCAGACCGTCGACCGCGAGTCCGCCTATGAATTGCTCAAGAAACAGGCCGAAGAGGCCGCACGCAGCCGCGAGGCAGCCGAAGCCGCCGCCGCCGCACGCGCACCGGCGCAACAGGCGCCATCTGGGCCGCCCCAACCGGCACCGGCGCCGGCCGGCGGTGGCTGGGGTCTGCCCGATTTCGGTCTGGGGGGCAGCGGCACCGGGCGCGCGTCAAATCGCCAGGGCGTGGCCGAAGCGGCGATCAAGTCGGTCGTCCGCTCCGTCGGTTCCGGTGTCGGTAGGGCAATCGTGCGCGGTGTTCTGGGCAGTCTGAAACGCTGACCCGAGCCGCACGCCTGCTAAACGGACCTACTCATTCCCGAGCGGACGACGATGGGCGACTTTTCGGGAACGCGATCATAGAGGTCGATCACGTCCTGGTTGATCATCCGCACGCAGCCTGACGAAACAGACGTCCCGATCGACCACCATTCCGGCGAGCCATGAACGCGGTAGAGCGTGTCGCGGCCGTTCTGGTAGATGTACAACGCGCGCGCGCCAAGGGGATTGTTGAGCCCGCCCTGCATGCCGCCTTCCCATCGGTTCGTGCCGGGAACCTGGGTGCAACGGTATGGTTCGAGTTCGGGTTGGCGGCCGATCATCTCTCCGGGTGGGCACCAGCGTGGCCATTCCTGCTTCCATTCGATGATGCCGCGTCCAGACCACTCGAAGCCGGCGCGTCCAAGCCCGACGCCATAGCGCATGGCGCGGCCGCCAGCTTGCGTGAAATAGAGGAAATGGTTCGCGGTATCGACAACAACGGTGCCCGGTGCCTCGCCGGTAGGATCGTCTACCATCTGCCGGTAGAAGCGCGGATCGATGCGCTCGATTGGCACGGCCGGCAGATCGAAACCGCGATCGCGCATCGCACCATACATCGATTGGAAGGGCTGCACCCGGGGTGGAGCAGGCCGGGGCGGGATGGGCGATGCACTGCCCTGTGGCGGTGGCGTCGATGTGCAGGCGGACAATGCGCTCGCGGCTATGCCGGCGGAAGCCGCCATCAGCAAGTGGCGGCGGTTGAATTGGCCGGATGTGGTCTTCGTTGACGTCACGGTTGCCCCCTTCTGCAATCGGCGCAGGCAGGGGGCCTCCTCGCCCTCGCACCCATCGCGTGCCGCCGAACGGCCAGGACATGGGTGTATCTCGGACCCTGGCATGCCGGACGAATCGCGAGGGATGATCTTGGCCCCCATCCAAACAGATTGCTAAGACCGCCATCGACGCTGCGCAAGTGACAAAATCGTCAAGCTTCCAGCAGTCCTTCCAGGGAAGGCAGGATCAGCGCCGGAGGATGATCGCCATACTCGTCGGGTTGAGCTGAGCGGTTCACCCACACCGTGCGGAACCCGAACTTGTGAGCCCCGGCAATGTCCCACCGGTTGGAGGATTGGAACGAGACCGCGCTCGGATAGAGGCGCCACCCCGTGGCGACGAGATCGTAGACGGCCTGGTCGGTCTTGAACTGCCCGATCGCGTCGACCGAGAATATCTCGTCGATCACGGTGTCGAGCGCGGCTGACCTGACCGCCGCATCCAGCATGTCCGGCGTGCCATTCGACAGGATGGCAAGACGAGCGCCGTCGGCCTTGAGCGCCTTCAAAACGGCGGGCACCTCCGGATAGCAGTCCAGTTTCCAGTAGGCGTCCAGCAGTCGCTGGCGCAGTCCGGGGTCGGCGCTCGGCACTTTCTTGAAGGCAAAGTCGAGCGCATCCTCGGTCAGCTTCCAGAAGTCGCGGTAACTTCCCATCAATGTCCGGACCCAGGAATATTCAAGCTGCTTTGCACGCCAGATATCGGACAGAAGTTGACCGTCCGGTCCGATCTCGCCGGCATGCCGACGCACCGCGGCATGCACGTCGAAAAGGGTTCCATAGGCGTCGAAGACATAGGCGGCGTGTTTCATGAACTGACCTCGGTTAGCCGCGGGACTTGACCCGACGCCACCCATGCGGTCAAGCAGGCAACTGGACCGGCGGATTTCCGCCTCCTGACAATTGACGCATGGTGGCCGCCCGGCTTCGATGCAGAGTTGGAAAAGACATCGAACCAGAGCGCGAGACGGAAACATCGACATGGCACGAATGGAACCCGCACAGACCACCACCTGGACCTATGTCGACGGCGACTGGCACGAGGGCAACGTCGCCCTTGTCGGTCCTCGCAGCCACGTCATGTGGCTGGGCTCAAGCGTCTTCGACGGTTCGCGCTGGTTCGAGGGCGTGGCTCCCGATCTCGACAAGCACTGTGCCCGTGTCAACGCATCGGCGCTTGCGCTCGGTCTGAAGCCTACCGTCGATGCCGATGAAATGGTCGCGTTGACCTGGGACGGTCTGAAGAAGTTCGACGGCAAGACAGCGGTCTACATCCGGCCAATGTACTGGGCAGAGCATGGCGGCTACATGGGTGTGCCCGCCGATCCGGAATCGACGCGGTTCTGCCTGTGCCTCTACGAAGCGCCGATGCTTGCGCCAAGCGGCTTTTCGGTCACGGTCTCGCCGTTTCGGCGCCCGACAATGGAAACCATGCCGACCAACGCCAAGGCCGGCTGCCTCTACCCCAACAATGGCAGGGCAATTCTGGAGGCCAAGTCGCGCGGCTTCGACAATGCGCTGGTGCTCGACATGCTGGGCAATGTCGCCGAGACCGGCTCGTCCAACATCTTCATGGTCCGCGATGGCGAGGTGTTCACGCCTGCGCCCAACGGCACCTTCCTGTCCGGCATCACCCGCGCGCGGACCATCGATCTATTGCGCCAGGCTGGCCGCACCGTCACCGAGAAATCGCTGTCGGTGAAGGATTTCATGGAGGCGGACGAGATTTTCTCCACCGGCAATCACTCCAAGGTCGTCCCGATTGTCCGCATCGAGGGCAGGGATCTTCAGCCCGGGCCGGTGGCCAAGCTGTCGCGCGATGCCTACTGGGAGTGGGCGCATTCCTGACGATCCGCTGTCAGGAGCAGTTCGCTATCATCGGATGATCCAAGAAGAAGGAGAGTCCGTCATGAGCGAAATTCCCTCCAATATGGTCACCTGGTTCCAGATCCCGGCCGACGATCCAACCCGCGCCTGGCGATTCTACGGGGAGGTCTTCGGCTGGAGCCCGGAGGAAGCCTATGCCGATCGCAAGCGGTTGGGCGCAATCAACGGTGCTATTGGCGAACGCGACGGTGACAGCCCGCGTCTCGTTATCCGCGTCGACGATGTGGACGCCACGGCAAGGGCGATCGGCAAAGCCGGAGGCAGGCTCGTCTCCGAGCCTTCGGCAATCCCGGGCATGGGCATGGTCTACGCCGTCTTTCGCGACACCGAGGGCAATCTCCTGAACATTGTTGGCGACGCTCGGTGAACCTCATCGCCGCCCGCGCATTGCCAAATGCCGATGTGGCACCTATGTGCGCTTGCATATCATCAACCTTTTTTCGAGGGAGCATCGACCATGGCTTTTGAACTGCCGGACTTGCCTTACGACTACGAGGCGCTTCAGCCCTACATGTCCAAGGAGACGCTGGAGTACCACCACGACAAGCACCACAAGGCCTATGTCGATACGGGCAACAAGTTGGCTGCGGAAGCCGGCATGGATGGCCTCTCGCTCGAAGAGATCGTCAAGCAGTCCTATGGCAAGAACCAGCCGCTCTTCAACAATGCCGGCCAGCACTTCAATCACATTCATTTCTGGAAGTGGATGAAGAAGGATGGCGGCGGTAACAAGCTGCCCGGCGCGCTGCAGAAGGCGTTCGATTCCGACCTCGGCGGCTTCGACAAGTTCAAGGCCGACTTCGTGCAGGCTGGCGTCGGCCAGTTCGGCTCGGGCTGGGCGTGGGTTGCCGTCAAGGGCGGCAAGCTCGAGATCATGAAGACGCCGAACGGCGAGAACCCGCTGGTTCACAACGCCACGCCGATCCTCGGCGTCGATGTGTGGGAGCATTCCTACTATATCGACTACCGCAACGCGCGCCCGAAATACCTCGAGGCCTTCGTCGATCATCTGATCAACTGGGATTATGTCCTGGAGCTTTACGAGAAGGCTTCCTGACCGACTCCAAAGGTTGTGACCAATCGAAAAGCCCCGGAGAAATCCGGGGTTTTTTCGTTGGCAACCATGGGTGATCGTGCGGCGTCACGGAAGCGTGAACCAAGAACGGCAATAGTGACTTTCGCAAAGCTGCCGCCGCGTCATGATGCGCTCACCGAAGCGACAGCCCCTGGAGAGACCCGATGCGACTGACCCTGCTTGCCGCTGCCACCCTGGCTCTGACCATGTCTGCCGCCGGCGCCGATATAATCGAGGAGCGCAAGGCCATCATGAGCGAGCGCGGAGACATCATGCGTGTGCTCGGCCCGATCGCCCAGGGCCAGCAGCCCTTCGATGCCGAACGCGTTCTGGCGGCGCTCGAGCAGATGAACGAGAACGCGCTCGGCAACTCCATCATGGAGTATTTTCCCGAAGACTCGCAGACCGGAAACACGCGCGCGACGCCAGCGGTCTGGCAGGATAGCGGGGCCTTCGTTGATATCGAGACAACCTATGCGGCTAATGTCCAGGCAGCAGTCGATGCGGCCCCATCCGACATCGACGAATTCAGGGCGGTTTTCGGCCCGGTCGCGGCACAGTGCGGCGCCTGCCATGAACGGTTCCGCGCGCAACAATAGGTCATGTCTTTCATGAAAAGGGCGACGCGGTTCTCGCTGGCCCTCCTGGTGCTGGTCGCCGCCACGGGCGGGACGGCTTGGTATCTGACCGCACCGCGCCCGCTCGACGCCGCCACCCTGGCCGCGATGCCGGAAGGTGACGCCGAACGCGGCGAACGCATCTTCTGGGCCTCTGGCTGTGCGTCCTGCCATGCCCGCGAAGGCGCGACCGGCGACGACATGCTGGAGCTTGCCGGCGGCCTTGAACTTGAAACCGAGTTCGGCACCTTCGTTGCCCCCAATATCTCGATGCATCCGACCGATGGCATCGGTAACTGGACCGCTGCCGAGCTAGCCAACGCGATGCTGCGAGGCGTCTCGCCTGGTGGACAGCACTACTATCCGGCCTTTCCCTACGCCTCCTACACGAGAATGGAGATGGGCGACATCGCCGACCTCCATGCCTTCATGCGCACGCTGCCGGAAGTGGAGGGCAGGGCGGCGGCCAATGACATCGGCTTTCCTTTCAACATCCGACGCGGTGTCGGCCTTTGGAAGGCGCTCTATCTCGACGACGGCCCCGCGGTGACGCTGCCTGATGCCGACGAGCAGGTGGCGCGCGGCCAGTATCTCGTCGAAGGACCGGGTCATTGCGGCGAGTGCCACACGCCACGCGATTTCATGGGCGGGCCCGATACCGGCCAGTGGCTGGCCGGCGCGCCATCAATGGAAGGACCGGGACGTATTCCCAACATCACGCCGAGTTCGGAGGGGATCGGGAGCTGGAGCGAATTCGAGATCGCAGCCTATCTGGAAAGCGGCTTCACGCCGGAATTCGATTCTGCGGGCGGGCGCATGGCCGCGGTGGTTCGCAATCTCGCGCGCCTGCCGGAGGAAGACCGGCAGGCGATCGCAGCCTATCTCAAGGCGATACCCGCGCACCCGTGACGGCAATGGCAAAGGCGTAGTTCAGCGCCACTTCCTCAAGCCGCGCGAAACGCCCCGAGGCGCCGGCATGGCCGGCATCCATGTTGATCTTGAAGAGCACCGGATTGCCGTCGGACTTGGTCTCGCGCAGACGCGCGACCCATTTGGCCGGCTCCCAGTAGGTGACACGCGGGTCGGTGAGGCCTGCCACTGCCAGTATCGGCGGATAGGCCGTGGCCGAAACATTGTCGTAGGGACAATAGGCCATGATGGTCCTGAAATCGGCCTCCGACAGGATCGGATTGCCCCATTCAGGCCATTCAGGCGGGGTGAGCGGTAGCGTGTCGTCAAGCATGGTGTTGAGCACGTCGACGAAGGGGACTTCGGCGATGATGGCGCCGAATTTCTCGGGCGCCATGTTGGCGATCGCCCCCATCAGCATGCCGCCCGCGGACCCTCCCTGGGCGACGATGCGGTCGTGGCTGGTGAAGCCCTCTGCCGCGAGATGGTCGGCGGCGGCGATGAAGTCGGTGAAGGTGTTGGTCTTCTTCTCGCGCTTGCCATCCTCGTACCAGGCGAACCCCTTGTCCTTGCCGCCGCGAATATGGGCGATGGCGTAGACGAAGCCGCGATCGACCAGCGACAGGCAGTTGGTGTTGAAGGAGGCGGGAATGGCGATGCCGTAGGAGCCGTAGCCGTAGAGCAGGCAGGGCGCGGATCCGTCGAGCGGCGTATCCTTGCGATAGAGGATTGAGACCGGTACTTCCTCGCCATCCGGCGCCTTTGCCATCAACCGGCGCGTCACGTAGTCCGACGGCTCGTGGCCGGAGGGCACTTCCTGGACCTTGAGCAACGTGCGCACGCGCGTGCGCATGTCGTAGTCGAAGACCTCGCTGGGCGTGGTCATGGAAGAGTAGGAGAAGCGCAGGATGTCGCTGTCATATTCGTAGGAGCCGATGAGGCCCAGCGAATAGGCTTCCTCGTCGAAGGCGATGGCGTGTTCCTCGCCCGAGGCGCGGTCGCGGATGACAATGCGCGGCAACCCTTCCTTGCGTTCTAGGCGGACGAGGAAATCGGCATAGCCGATGATCGACAGGATCAGCCGGCCAGGCTCATGCGGTACGATTTCCTCCCAGTTCTCGGGGCGCGGGTCGGCGACCGGCGCCGTCATGATGCGGAAGTCCTTTGCGCCGCCGGCATTGGTCAGCACGAAGAAGACGTCGCCGCCTTCCTCGAGGTCGTACTGGATACCTGTCTCGCGCGCCGCGACGAGCTTCGGCTCGCCCTGGGGCTGGTCGGCAGGCAGGACCCGGTATTCGGTTGTCTCGTGATCGTTGACGGAAATGAATATCCAATCGTTGGTTCGCGTGCCCGACACGTTCACGAAGAATCCCGGGTCTGGCTCCTCGTAGACGAGTCGGTCATTGGCTGTGTCCCGACCGAGCGGGTGGTGGAAGATGCGCGAGGGGCGGTGATTGTCGTCCAGTCGCGTGTAGAAGAAGCCGTCATTCGACGCGTCCCACGTGCCGGAACCACCGGTACCGGCAACGAGGTCGCCGAGTTCGGCGCCTGTCCCGGTGTCCCGCACCCGCAGCGTGTAGAATTCCGAGCCGTTGTCGTCATAGCTCCAGACGAGCCGGTGGTGATCGGAGGAGTGGTCGACGTCGCCGATGCGGAAATATGCCTTTCCTTCGGCTTCCTTGTCGCCGTCGATGAGGATGGTCTCCTCGCCGCCCTCGCGGGGGATGCGGAAGAAGCGCGGCTGTTCGCCGCCGGTGCGATAGGATGTGCCGTAAGCGAAGGGTCCGTCCTTCATTGGCACGGAGGCATCGTCCTCCTTGATGCGACCCTTCATCTCAGCAAACAGCGCCTTGCGCAGTTCCGCAGTGCCGGCGAGCACCTGCTCCTGATAAGCATTTTCCGCCTCCAGATGCGCGCGGATCTCCGCGTCGAGCACCGAGGGATCACGAAAGACGGCCTGCCAGTTGTCAGCCCTGAGCCACGCATAGTCGTCCGTCCGCTCGATCCCGTGGCGGGTGTCTACGACCGGATGCTTTGGGGCGACCGGCGGCTGGGCTGACAGATCGAGGAGCGACTTGTGCATGGGGATGGTTTCCGTGGTTGGCGGGACCTGCGGGCAGGCCTGAAAAAAGGTGGCGATATTGCAAGGTTTGGGCTGAAAAGCCCCCTGTGAGGCAAGCCGGATCTGCCGGCGCGATGTAGTGAAGACGCCGAGGGCGGCGCTGTTTCCTTGCGCTTTCGGGGTCAGTCCTTGTCAAAGGCGAGCGCGTGACCGTTGGTGCAGTAACGAAGGCCGGTGGGCTGCGGACCATCGGGAAAGACGTGGCCGAGATGCGCGTCGCAATCGGCGCAGCGGATTTCAGTGCGGACCATCATGTGCGAACGGTCCTCATGCTCCGCGATGGCGGTCTCGTCGACAGCTGCGAAGAAACTCGGCCAGCCCGAGCCGGAATCGTATTTGGTCTCGGAGCGGAAAAGCGGCCTGTTGCAGCAGATGCAGCGGTAGAGGCCCGGCTCCTTGTTGTCGAGCCAGGGGCCGGAGAAGGCGCGTTCGGTGCCATGCCGTCGGGTGACCTGATATTGCTCAGGCGTGAGTTCTGCACGCCATTCTTCGTCGGACTTGCTGATTTTTGGCAGGGTGCCAGCGGACATTGTGAAGCTCTCCAAGGCGATGTTCAACAGATGTAGGTCGTCCTGCCGAACTTGTCAGCATCCCTTGGAGAACCGATTGGTTCAGCTGGAGCCGAACGCTGCGGCAAACCGTCATGACCGGCAGAACAAGCTCACCATGGCGGAGATTACAAGAAATAAGCCAGGAGCCACACCGCCAGGAGAACGGTCGTCCAGAACGCCATGGCGCCGGTCGACCAATTGCGTGCCAGAATGCCGCCTGGTCCGACATAGCGATAGACGCGCTCGAACGTCCGGGTCAGGCCTTGCTGCGCGATGCCGAGCGCCCTTGCACGCGCCGCGGTCGCAGCGCGTATGGTGGCGTGCGCCAGGTCCCAGCCCAGCCGGCGATAGAACCAGTCGGTGTCGAGGCTGATCTTGCGCTCACCGCCGGAGTATTTCAGAAGGACGAAGAAGGCGAGACCGGTGAAGAGCAGCAGTTGCAGCTCCCACAGGACGTGGCCGGCCGTGTAGGCGTTGTACTCCACGGGCATCGGCAGCATTGCGTAGACCCAGTGCGGATAGATGCCGATGAAGATGCACAGGAACGCCGCAATGCCCATGGCGATGAGCATGTTGGTCGGCGCCTCCTTCGGGCGAAGGCCGGAATCCTTTCCGAAGAAGGTGAAGTAGGGCAGCTTGAGTCCGTTACTGATGAAGGTTCCCGCGGAGGCAAGCGACAGCAGCAGCCACACCCAAGCGATCCCGTCGCGCGCCGCCGACTCGATGATCATCGTCTTGGTGACGAAACCGCTGGTCAGCGGGAAGGCCGAGATCGCGAACCCGCCCACCATGTAGAGCAGGAAGGTGATCGGCATGTATTTGTAGATGCCGCCCAGTTCGCTCAGCTTAGATCGGCCCGTCATGTGGATGACCGCGCCGGCGCCCATGAACAAGAGCCCCTTGTAGAGGATGTGGGCGAAGGCGTGGCTGGTGGCGCCGTTCAATGCCAGCGCGGTTCCGAGTCCTACGCCGGCCACCATGTAACCGACCTGACT
>Ga0213835_102057_pt1 | contig 10131 bp, 7 predicted proteins | sample SWPATP01_FD_160576 | JGI IMG/M metagenome (GOLD analysis project Ga0213835, IMG submission 160576) | Coastal seawater microbial communities from Marineland, Florida, United States - SWPA TP0 #1 | ecosystem: Environmental > Aquatic > Marine > Coastal | place: USA: Florida | collected 2016-08-05
TCCGCCCCGCGACATGGGACGAGGCGCTGGACGCCGCCGCCGGGGGCCTTGCCCGGCTGGCCGGGGCGCATGGCGGCACGGCCGTCGCGGGCTTCGGCAGCGCCAAGTGCACGAATGAAGAGGCGTATCTGTTCCAGAAACTGATCCGCCAGCGCTTCGGGCACAACAACCTCGACCACTGCACGCGGCTGTGCCACGCCTCGTCCGTCGCCGCGCTGATGGAAAATATCGGCTCGGGCGCCGTCACCGCCACCTTCAACCAGATCGAACACGCCGACTGCGCGCTGGTGATCGGCGCCAACCCGGCCGAGAACCACCCCGTCGCCGCGACCTTCTTCAAGCAGTTCGCCTGGCGCGGCGGCATCCTGATCGTGGCCGACCCGCGCGGACATGCGCTGTCGCGCCATGCCACCCACATGCTGCAGTTCCGCCCCGGCACCGATGTGGCGATGCTCAACGGCATCATGGCCGCGATCCTGGACGAGGGGCTGGTGAACGAGGCCTATGTCGCCCGGATGGTCGAGAACTGGGAAGGGCTGCGCGCCCATCTCGCCGCCCATCCGGTGGACGCTATGGCGGCAATCTGCGGCATCCCGGCCGACACCCTTCGCGCGGTGGCGCGCGCCTTTGCCACGGCGAAGGCGGCGATGATCTTCTGGGGCATGGGGGTGTCGCAGCATGTCCACGGCACCGACAATGCGCGCTGCCTGATCGACCTGGCGCTGATGTGCGGCCATGTCGGCCGGCCGGGCACGGGGCTGCACCCGCTGCGCGGACAGAACAACGTGCAGGGCGCCTCGGACGCCGGGCTGATCCCGATGTTCCTGCCCGACTATCGCAGCGTCACCGACCCGCAGGCACGGGCCCGCGCGGCGGCAAGCTGGGGGATGGAGGGGCTGCCCGACCGGCCCGGCCTGACGGTGACCGAAATCCTCGATGCCGCCGCCGAGGGGCTTGTGAAGGGAATGTACATCCTGGGCGAGAACCCGGCGATGTCGGACCCGGACGTGGTCCATGCCCGCGCCGCGCTGGCGGGGTTGGAGCACCTTGTGGTGCAGGACATCTTCCTGACCGAGACCGCGATGCTGGCCGACGTGGTGCTGCCGGCGGCGGCCTTCTACGAGAAGTCGGGCACTGTCACCAACACCAACCGCCAGGTCCAGATCGGCCGCCCGGCGCTGGCCCCGCCGGGACAGGCGCGGCCCGACTGGGCGATCCTGTGCGACCTTGCCCGCCGGCTCGGGCTGGACTGGTCCTATGCCGGCCCCGAGGACGTCTTTGCCGAGATGGCGGCGCTGATGCCGTCGCTGGCCAACATCACCTGGGACCGGCTGTCGACCGAGGGCGCGGTGACCTATCCCAGCAGCGGCCCCGACGACCCCGGCGCGCCGATCGTGTTCGCCGAGGCCTTTCCCCGCCCCGGCGGCCGTGCCCGCATGACGCCCGCCGCGCCGTCCGCGCCGCCCGAGACGCCGGACGCGGAGTTCCCGATGATCCTGACGACGGGTCGGCAGCTGGAGCACTGGCACACCGGCGCCATGACCCGTCGCGCCGCGGTACTGGACGCGGCCGAGCCCGGGCCGACCGCCTCGCTGCACCCGGACCGGCTGCGCGCGCTGGGGATCGACCCGGGCGATCCGGTTCGGCTGACCACGCGGCGCGGCAGCATCACGCTCCCCGCGCGCGCCGATGCCGGCCTCGCGCCGGACGTGGTGTTCGTCCCCTTCGCCTATGCCGAGGCGGCGGCGAACCGGCTGACCAACCCCGCGCTCGACCCGGTGGGCAAGATCCCCGGCTTCAAGTTCGCGGCGGTCAGGGTGGAGGCGGGTTAGCCGACCGTCCCGCGCCGGAACCGGATATCCGCCACCGCAAGATCGGCTTCGAACGCCGCGCCGATGGCCACCAGCCCCAGCCGCCGCAACCGCGCGGGGTTGAGGGGCGTCTCCAGCCGGTGCGGGATGAAACCCGCGAAGGTCAGCACCACCTCGGACCAGTCCGGCCCGGCGACAAATCTCTGGCGATACGATTGCCACGGCCGCAGGCAGTCGGTCGTGCGCAGGTGCAGCCCGTAAGTCGCGCCGTTGCCGCGGACCGTCAGCGCGACCGCGTCCCAGCCGCGCGCATCCACCGGCCCTCCGCCCTGCGCAAGGTCCAGCGCCATCTGCACGAAGCCGCCGTTGTTCTCAAGCCGGACGGTGCCGCGCAGCCGCAGGGCGGTACGGCCGGCGACCTCCTCCTCCTCGGTCAGGCGGGCTTCCGATATTCCGCCCATCACCCGGTCGGTGATCGCCTCCCAGCGCGTTCCGATGGTGGCCAGCCGGCCGGGGTGGCGGCGGTCGTCGATGATCTCGGCTGCGGGCGGGCTCATTCGGGGGATGTGGCGCGCGGAACGCGCCGCGGCAAGTTCCGCAGGCGCTTCAAACCGGGCGCGCTTGGTCCTATGGTCCCGCGGTGGCCGTGAGGGGAGCGCGCATGAAGGTCTACGGCGTGACGGGCTGGAAGAATTCCGGCAAGACCGGTCTGATGGAGCGGCTGGTGGCCGAGATCACGGTGCGCGGTTTTGCCGTCTCGACCGTCAAGCACGCCCATCACGTCACCGACGTGGACCAGCCCGGCCGCGACAGCCACCGCCACCGGCTGGCCGGCGCGCGCGAGGTGATGCTGGCCTCGCCGCGGCGCTGGGCGCTGATGGCCGAGTTGCGCGACGCGCCCGAGCCCGATCTCGACAGCCTGATCGCCCGCATGACACCGGTCGACCTGCTGCTGATCGAGGGCTACAAGCAGGGCGCCCACCCCAAGGTCGAGGTCTGGCGCGCCGTCAACGGCCGGGCGCCGCTGGCACTGGAGAACATCACCGTGCAGGCGCTGGCCAGCGACCAGCCGCTGCCCGACGTGCCGCTGCCGCGCTTCGATCTGGACGATACCCGGGCCATCGCCGATTTCATTCTCGATGCCGTGGGCCTGCCGCGTGCCGGGCCGGACGGGGGGACTGCATGAGGTTCGACCGCGTCGCCGTGCTCGACTGGTCGGCGGCGTCGGGGCGCCGGCAGGGCGCGGATTCGATCTGGCTTGCCGTGGCCGGCGTGGATGACTTGCGGATTTCCAACCTTCCGACGCGATCGGAGGCGGAATCTGCCTCGATGAATATCATTTCCTCCACCTTGGCCGAAGGCCGGCGCCTGCTGCTGGGGATCGACGTGGCGTTCGGGTATCCGGCCGGGTTCGCCCGCGCCCTGACCGGCCGGGACGCGGCGCCGGCCGTCTGGGACTGGCTGGCCGAGCGGGTGGGCGACGACGCGCAGGCCCGCAGCAACCACCCCCGGGTGGCCGCCGCCATCAACGAGCGTCTGTCCGGTGCGGCCGGTGCGGGGCCGTTCTGGGGCACCTCGGCACCGCTTCAGCGCGCCGGGCTGCCGGGGCGCAGGCCGGCGGCCTTGCCTGCGGGCCTTGCGCCGTATCGCACCGCCGACCGGGTGGTTCAGGGGGGCAGGGCGCAGCCGAAATCGGTCTGGCAACTGGCCGGTGTCGGGGTCGTGGGCGCGCAGGCGCTCACGGCCCTGCCGATGCTGGCCCGCTTGCGCGCCGCCTTTCCGGGCGCGGTCGCGGCCTGGCCCTTCGAACCCGCCACCGCCCCGGTCGTGCTGGCCGAGGTCTACCCGGCGCTGGTCGATGACGCCGTCACCGCCGCCCTGGCGGCCGACCCCGGCGCCGTGCGCGATGCGGTGCAGGTGCGCCTGCTGGCCGAGGCGCTGGAACGGCTCGCCGCCGACGGGGGTCTGGCCGCAATGCTGGCCACCCCGCCCCCCGGCCCGGTCGAGGAGGGGTGCATCCTTGGCACCGGGCACCTCGCCGCCCTGCGTGCCGCCGCCGAGGGCCCGGTCCCGCCGCCCTTGCGCAACGACTGTTTCGCCTTGCCCCCCGGCATCTCGTGGGTGCCCGTCGCGACAGCGCTGGAGCGGTTGCGCGCCGGCCTGACCCCGGTGACGGGGACCGAGGTGTTGCCCGTCGCCGCCGCCGCCGGCCGTATCCTGGCCCGCCCGATCGCCGCCCGCCGGTCCCATCCTCCGGCGGCCAATGCGGCGGTCGACGGCTATGCCGTCCGCAGCGCCGGCCTTGGCGAGGGTCAGCATCGCCTCGGTCTGGCCCCGGGGCGCGCCGCCGCCGGAAACCCGTTTCCCGGCCCGTTGCCTGACGGCGCTGCGGTCCGCATCCTGACCGGCGCGTTGATCCCAGCGGGCGCCGACGCGGTGGTGATGCAGGAGGACGTCGCGGTCGAAGGCGGGGCAATCGCCTTTCGCGGCCCGGTTCGCGCAGGTGCCAACATCCGCCGGGCGGGCGAGGACGTGATCGCCGGTGACCCGATCCTGTCCGCCGGGCGGCGCCTGCGCCCGCAGGACCTGGCCATGGCGGCCTCGGTCGGCGTGGCGCGTGCCACGGTCTGGCGGCGGCTGCGGGTGGGCGTGCTGTCCACCGGCGACGAGGTGCTGCCCGACCCCGGCGCGACCGCCGCCGATCACCAGATCTACGACGCCAACCGCCCCATGCTGCTCGCGCTGGCGGAACGCTGGGGTTGCGTGCCGGTCGACCTGGGCCATGAGCGCGACGACGCCGGCGCGATCCTGGCCCGCCTGCGCGACGGGGCGGCGCGGGCGGACGTGATCCTGACCTCGGGCGGGGCCTCGGCGGGCGACGAGGACCACATCTCGGCGCTGTTGCGCGAACACGCCGACCTGACAAGCTGGCGGCTGGCGATCAAGCCGGGCCGTCCGCTGGCGCTGGCGTTGTGGCCGGCCGCCGACGGGCGGCGCCGGGTGCCGGTCATGGGCCTGCCGGGCAACCCGGTCGCGGCCTTCGTCTGCGCGCTGATCTTCGCGCGCCCGGCGCTGTCGGCACTGTCGGGCGGCGCCTGGACCGAGCCCGAGGGGCGCGCCGTCCCCGCGGCGTTCTCCAAGCGGAAAAAGGCCGGGCGGCGCGAATACCTGCGCGCGCGCCTGAATGCCGACGGCGCGGCCGAGGTCTTTGCCTCGGAGGGCTCGGGCCGCGTCAGCGGGCTGGTCTGGGCCGAGGGGCTCGTGGAACTGCCCGACGCGGCGGCCGAGATCGGTCCCGGCGATCCGGTCCGCTACCTGCCGTTCGAGGGCTTCGGCCTCTGACCGGCCGCAAGCCGGTCCAGAACCCCCGACATCACCGCCGCCGTATCCGACCAGCGCGGCAGCCCGGCGCCCGCGGCCCGTGCCGCCCGTCCGCAGCCGTCGCGCAGGGCGGGGTCGGTCAGCATGCGGCGCAGGGCGGCGGCAAAGGCCGGGGCGTCGTCCGGGGGCACCAGCAGCCCGGTGTCCGGCGGCACCGTCTCGGGCACCGCGCCGGCGGCACAGGTGACGATCGGCAGCCCCGCAAGCAGTGCCTCGCCAAAGACGATGCCGTAGCCCTCGTAGCGCGTCGCCAGCGCGAAGACCGCGGCGCGGGCGTAAAGGGACCACAGTGCCGCATCCTCGACGCTGCCGGGCAGCACGACGCGCCCCTCCAGCACCGGATCGGCGCAGAGCGCGCGCAATCGCGCGGCGGTTCCGACGTCATGGTCGCGTCCGGCGATGATTGCGTGCCAGGGCAGGTCGGCCACCTGCGCCAGCGCCTCGATCAGGATGTCATGCCCCTTGCGCGGGCACAGGATGCCCACCGACAGGATCAGGGGCGGGTCGTCGCGCGGTACATCCGGCAGCGCAGGGCGGTCGAAGCCGGGCAAGGCGATGGTGATCTTGTCCTCGGGCACGCCGAAGCGCGCGACCAGGGTGCGCTTGGTGTGCGGGCTGGGCACGACGACATGCGCGGCATGGCGCATGTTGGCAGCCTCGCGCGCGATCAGGGCCGCGGCCCGCTCGGGCGGTAACCCGTCCTCCAGTCCCAGCGGGTGATGGGTCATCGCCACCACGGGGGGGGCGAGGCCGGCCAGCAGGTCGGTGTCGATCGCGCCGAACACCAGCCCGTCAAGGATCAGCGGCCGGTCGGCGGGCAGCGCCCCCAGTCGGGCGGCGGCCTCGGCGGTCAGGGCAGCATCGGGGGCGGGCCAGCCGGCGGCAAGGGGGATGTAGGCCACGTCACGGCCCGTCACGCGCAACTCCTCCAGCAGCCGGCGCTCGTACAGATAGCCGCCGGTGCGAGTGTTCAGATCGCCGGGGATGGCAAAGGCGGCGGGGGCGAGGGGCATCGTTGTCTCCCGTCAGCTGACCTGCTCGGGCGCGTATCGCGCGAGCACCCGGCGCTCCACCGCCGCCACACCGGCGTAACCCAGCGCCGAGACGGCGGCGAGAAGCGCTGTTGCCGACCACAGCATGTTGTAGTTCGAGGTCGAGGCCGACAGCGCCATCAGATGCCCCATGCCGCGTCCGGTGGCCAGCCACTCGGCCACGGTGACCGCCAGAACCGCCGCCGGCACCAGCATCCGCGCGGCGGCGAAGAACGCGGGCAGCATCGCCGGCAGCCGGGCGTGAACCAGCCGCTGCCAGGGCCGGGCGCCATAGGCCGCGAACACGTCCAGCACCTGCCCCGGCGCCTGCCGCAATCCCTGCAGGCAGGCCACCAGCGCCGGAAAGGAGGTCATCACCGCGACGATCGCCATCGTCCCTGCCGCGCCCCGGCCCAACGCCAGCACGATCAGCGGCGCGGTGGTCACGATCGGCACCGACCGCAGCGCGACCGCCAGCGGCATGACGCTGCCCGCCGCGGCCGGAAACAGCACCAAGGCCGCGGCAAGCCCCGCCCCCAGGGCCAGCCCGACGACATAGCCGGGCAGAGTCCAGGCCAGCGTCTCGGCCATCGCCGCGCCGAGGGTGGCGCGCGCCGCCGCCGCCTGCGGCGCGGTGACGAGGAACCGCCAGACATCGTCGGGCCGCTTGGCAAAGAAGCGGTTGAGGCCGGCCAGTTCCATCGCCCCCCACCACAGGACCAGGACGGCCAGCACCGTCAGCAGCCCGACCGCGAGCCGCGCCATCGGTCCGGCAGCGGTGGCGGGCGGCGGGGTCAGAAGCACTTCGGGGCGGTCCGGTGTCAGACGGCGGCCCAGCGCGCCGACGGCGGCGAAGGCCGCCATCGCCACCCCGGCCGAGATCGTCGCCAGCGTCCAGGTAGCGGTCACGTCAAGCCCGCGCATCGCCCGGATCACCAGCACGCCCAGGCCGCGGTCGGCGCCCGTGAACTCTCCGATCATCGCGCCGAGGATCGCGGCGGGAGCGGCGATCTGAAGCCCGGCAACAAGGTAGGGCAGAGCGGCCATCGCCCGCACCTGCACCAGCGCGGTGGCGCCCCCGCGGCCGTAGAGGCGGATCAGGTCGAACCAGCTTGCCGGCGCGGCGCGCAGTCCGACCATCAGCGGGATGAAGGTGGTGTAGTAGACCGCAAGCGCCGCGATGGTGATCTGCGGACCCGGCCCGGGGCCGAACAGCACCCGCAGGATCGGCGCGGTGGCCACCAGCGGCAGACAGAACACCACCAGCGCCAGCCCCGCCACGACCCCGGCCAGCCGCGGCAGCGCCAGCGCGACCAGCGCCAGCGCCACGGCGGCAAGGTTGCCCAGGATCAGCCCCCACAACGCGTTTTCCAGGGTGATCGCCGCCGCGCGCGACAGCAGGCCGGCGTTGGCCCAGGCATGCACCGCCACATCGACCGGCCCGGCCAGCAGGTAGCGCCCGGCCAGGCCGCGCGCGGCGACCTCCCATGCCGCGATCAGCAGCATGGCGCCGGGCAGCCACGACGGCATTGCCGGGCGCCGCCGGGCCGGCGCGGGCGCGCTGGCCGAAAGGCTCACTCGGCCACCATCCGGCGCGTCGCCTCGCCCTGCGCCAGCGCCGCCGACACCTGGTCGCACAGGTCGAGGAACCGGTTCGACCGGGTCAGGTCAGGCGCGCGGGGATGGGCGAAGGGCACCGCGATGTCGGCGGCAACCTGCGCCGGGCGGGGCGAGAACACCAGCACCCGGTCCGACAGCAACACCGCCTCGCGCACCGAATGCGTGACCAGCAGCGCGGTCGTCCCCCGCGCCTGCCACAGTGCCGGCAACTCGCGGTTAAGCCGTCCGCGCGTCAGCTCGTCAACTGCGCCGAAGGGCTCGTCCAGCAGCAGCAGGCGCGGCTCGGTCACGAGGCAGCGGGCGATGGCGGCGCGCTGGCGCATGCCGCCCGACAACTCGGCCGGGCGCGCGCCCTCGAACCCCTCCAGCCCCACCAGCGCGATCAGCCGGTCCACCGCCGCGCGGTCGACCGGCTTGCGCGCCAGCTTCAGCGCCAGCGCGACATTGCCGCGCAGGCTGCGCCAGGGCAGCAGCGACGGGTCCTGGAACGCCATCGACAGCCCGGCGCGGGCGCGCACCGCGTCCGGGCTTTCGCCGCCGATGGCGATGGTGCCGGCGCTGGGCGCCTCCAGCCCCGCGATCAGGCGCAACAGCGTGGACTTGCCGCAACCGGACGGACCGACCAGCGCGGTGGTCTGGCCGGCGGCAAGCCGCACCGACACCGGCGCCACCGCCTCGACCGGCCCGGACGGGGTGTCGAAGGTCTTGGCGACGGCGTCGAGGACGATCTCGGGCGCCTCCGGCACGGCGGAGCGGGTCATGGCGCGCCCCCTCAGCCCGCGTGCACCTCTTCGAGGATGCTGCGATCCCAAAGGTCCGCCGTTACCGGCATGCCCAGCAGCGCCAGCGTCTCGATGTTCTGCGCGACCGTGTCCTCGGTGAACCAGCCGAAGCCGTGGGCGTCGGTCAGGTCGGAGAACATCAGCGGCACCTGCCGGCGGGCCTGTTCAAGCTGCGTCGGACGGTCGAGGCCCGCATCGGGGAAGCGCGCCAGCGTCAGGTCGGTCGCCCCCTCCAGATCGGTGCGATAGGCGTCCCAGCCCATCGCCTCGCCCTTGAGCAGCGCCACGAGGTCGGCGCGACGGCGGGCGATGGTGTCGTCGGTGGCGATGTAGGTCTGCGAATGCAGCACATAGCCGAAATCGGCCATCAGCATCGTCACGCTCTCGATTCCGCGCACATACATCGCGACCGGCAGGTCGGTGGACCAGCACAGCAGGCAATCGACCTGTCCGGCCACGAGGGGGGCGGCGTCGTATTGCGTCGGCACGACCTCGATGCGGTTGATGTCCACGTTGTTGAGGGTGCACAGCGTCTGCAGCACCGGCATGTTGGCGATCGGCATGCCAATGCGCTTGCCTTCCATGTCCTTGGGCTCGTTCACCGGGTTGCCGGGCAGCGAGGCGATGGCGAAGGGGTTGTTCTGCATCGCGACGCCGAGGATGCGGAAGGGCGCCCCCTGCGCCACGGCGCTAGCGGTATAGTCGGCGGCCGAGATTCCCACCAGCGCCGTGCCCGCCACCACCGGCGGCTCGACCGGCGCGTTCGGCCCGCCGCTGTCGAGGCGCACCGACAGGCCCAGGTCGCGCCAGAATCCCCGCTCGTCGGCGATGTAGCTGCCGGCGAACTGCACCGAATGCAGCCATGACAACTGTAGCGCCACCGCCGTCTGCGCCCGTGCGGCGCGCGCGCCGATCGCACCCAGCGCCACCCCGCCAAGACCGCCAAGCCCCATCTGCATCAGGTGGCGGCGCGAAAGCATCGTTTTCATGGTGTCATCTCCCTGTTACAGGGCATTAACCTAGCGACCGGGGCGCAGACCTCAACCTCTGATGGTCCCGGTGCCTCCGATGCGCATGCCGGTGCCGTTTGCGCGGGCAGCGGGAAACCCTGCTCAACTGTCCGGCAGAGCGGCCTTCCAGCGCGCCTCGGCTTCCTCGATGGCGCGGATGCGGTCGTCGGCGGTGGGGTGGCTCGACAGCCAGACGGGCGGGCCGCCGGCCATACCGGTCAGCCCCTCGAGCTTGCGGAACAGCGCCTTCTGCGGCTCGGTCCCGATGCCGGCCTTGGTCAGCAGCGCCGCGGCATAGGCGTCGGCCTCGTATTCGTCGGCCCGCGACAGGCGCGCGGCCAGAAGCGCGGTCAAGGTGCCCGCGATCATCACGCCGATCCCGGGCAGGAACCGGTTGAGCAGCGTCGCCAGCACCATCCGCAGCGCGTTCTGTCCGGAAAAGTCGATCAGCCGCCGGCGCGAGTGGCCCAGCGCGACATGACCCAGCTCATGCGCG
>Ga0213835_102061_pt1 | contig 10112 bp, 4 predicted proteins | sample SWPATP01_FD_160576 | JGI IMG/M metagenome (GOLD analysis project Ga0213835, IMG submission 160576) | Coastal seawater microbial communities from Marineland, Florida, United States - SWPA TP0 #1 | ecosystem: Environmental > Aquatic > Marine > Coastal | place: USA: Florida | collected 2016-08-05
TCTGCTGGGTGCCGCTGAAGCTGACAACTGGACGGGACGCCGCTTTGATATCCTCTTTGGCCGAAAGAAGCTGGTTGACCGACTGTGCTTTTTGCGTGACACCACCGAGTTGAGCGTTGTTCATTTTTTAGTCCTCTAATCTAACGTACTGCATCAAGTGCGACCTCTTGAACTAGTGTTGCCAAGATCTCAATCGCGATGGGTGTACGATACGGCTTCCGTCTGTTGGCGAACATAAGATTAGGAGTTGCTGCAGTGTAGGCACTCTGCATGGTCTCGTGTCAGCCCAGTCCTACTAGGCAAATCACGGCATCAAGCAAGCAGCGGCGACGAATCATAGGCGCACGCTGCAACCTGCGCACGCCCATTCGCCTTGGCCCGGTATAGCTGGCGGTCGGCCAGCTCGACAAGCTCAACGACGGACATCGGGGTTTTGCCCGATTCTGCTGTCGCCACCCCAATGCTGACGCTGACGAAGCCGCTGTACCCCCCATTTGCGTGCGGCAGTTCCAGTGCCTGCACGGCAGCCAGCGCCGACTCAGCGACACGTTTTGCACCGGCCTCATCGGTGTCGGGCAGCAGCATGATGAACTCCTCGCCCCCATAACGGATCACCAGGTCACCGGCGCGCATTGCGCAGCCAGCCAGCGCGGCAGCCACAGCTACCAGGCAGCGGTCGCCTGCCGGGTGTCCGTACAAATCGTTGTAGCGCTTGAAATAATCGATGTCGACCATCAGTACCGACACAGCCATGGGACTGCGCTGTGCGCGCCGCCACTCGCGTGCGGCAAGCTCGTCGAAGTGGCGGCGGTTGCCCAGTCCGGTGAGTGGATCGACAGAAGCGAGTTGGCGTAACAGGTCGGCCTGGCGCTTGAGGGTAAGGTGGACCCGCACCCGGTTGCGCAGGGTGGCCGGATTGAGCGGTTTGCTGACAAAGTCGACCGCGCCGGCCTCCCAGCATGCGTTCTCGTCGGCTGCGCTATTGCTGCCGGTAATGAATATGACCGGGACGTCGCGCATGCCGTCAAGCGCCTGTAACCGGCGGCAGGTTTCGAGACCATCCATTCCTGGCATATGCAGGTCGAGCAATATCAGGTCGGGCTGGTCGCGGCCGCACCGTTCCAATGCCTGCTCTCCGTCGGAAGCAAAATATGTAGCCGCGTCGCTGCCCAAAATTTGATGTACCAACAGCACATTGGCGGCCTGGTCGTCGACAACCAGGATAGTCGGTCGCACGCCGGGGGGCCATGCCGAGTTCGTGAAGTTCATTTAGCTTGCCTGCAACAATTCGTGGCAGTATCCTAACATTGAAGCCGATGCATCTCGGACATGACCCGCCACTTTATTTCATAGCTAAAGTATCACCGTCCCGGAAAGACTCAGCGCATGCGCAAATCATCAATGGCGGATCATCTGCTGGGCACGTTCGAAACCGCTCCCGTCGGCAATGCGATCCTGATCGTGGACGATCAGCCGACGAATATTGCTGTGCTACGGCAGGCGGTGGCATCCCTGGCCGATGTGTTCTATGCAGTCGATGGCGCGCGCGCGCTGGAGCTGGCGCGGCGCCTGCGTCCCGCGCTCATTATCCTCGATATCGAGATGCCCGGCATGAGTGGCTATCAGGTGCTTGCGGCGCTGCGGGCCGATCCCGCGCTGGCCGAATGCCTGGTCGTCTTCATTACCGGCCATGAACGCAGCCAGCATGAATTGCAGGCGCTCAGCGCCGGCGGCGTCGATTACCTGCAAAAGCCGCTTGACTTGCCGGTTGCGCGCGCCCGTATCGCAAATCTGTACCAGCTGAGCGTGAATGCGCGCCTGCTCGCTGAATCGCGGCGCGATATGGCCGAGCTCATGGCGCACCTGCCGGCCTTTGTCGCTTACTGGGATGCGGAACAGCGTAATACGTACTCGAACGACTGGGCTGGCGCCTGGTTCGGAACCTCCGCCGCCGACATGCACGGCCTGTCGATCGAGGAGGTATTCGGGCCGCCTGCCGCCGCAGTCATCGTTTCCCACTGGGCCGCAGTACTCCGTGGCGAAGAGGCGAGTTTTGACCTGGCGCTCGACGCCGACGATGCCCCCGGCCTGTTTGTTCACGTGGCGTTGGCATGCCGTCGCGAGCGCGAGGCGACGGCGGGCATCCTGATGCTCGTGACTGATATCAGCGAGAGGCGCAACGCGGAACTGGCGCTGGCGGACGAGCGCGAGCGGCTACGTGTTACGCTCAGCTCGATCGGGGACGCCGTGATCGCCACCGACCTGCTCGGTAACGTCACTTTTTGTAATCCGGTGGCCGAGACCATGACTGGCTGGATGGCGCACGAAGCGCTCGGTTTGCCGATCGAGCAGGTCATGCCGCTGACGATTGGAGCGAGCGCGGTCGATGCGCGCAACCCGCTGCGTCTGGCCCTGGCCGAGTGTCGCACGGTCGGCATGGCGCTCGACTGCAACGTGCGCCGGCGTGACGGGCGTTCGTTCAGTGTCGAGGATTCGGCGGCGCCGATCCTCGATCATCTGGGCCGGATGTGCGGCGCCATCATCGTATTCCACGATGTCAGCGAGGCGCGCGCGATGGCGGTCAAGATGACCCATCTTGCCAACCATGACTCCCTCACCAACTTGCCGAACCGGATGCTGATGCGCGACCGCTGCGAGCAGGCGGTAGCAAAGGTAAGGCGTGCGGGTGGCCGGGTCGCGCTGCTGAGCATCGACCTCGATAACTTCAAGTCGATCAACGCGACCGCCGGCTATGGCGCCGGCGATGCGCTGCTGTGCCAGGTCGCCACTCGCCTGGAAGCGACGCTGCGCGGCTGCGACACCCTGAGCCGGGAAGGCGGGGACGAATTTCTGCTGCTGCTCACCGAACTGTCCTCTGCCGACCAGGTCAGCGAGTACTGCATGCGCCTGCATGCTGTCTTCGGCAGGCCCTTCATGATCGGAGAACATGGCTACGACCTCTCCGCCAGCGTCGGTATCGCGCTTTACCCGGACGATAGCAGCGATGTCGAACAGCTCTACAGCCATGCCGACAGCGCCATGAGCCGAGCCAAACAGGACGGCAGGGCGCGCAGCCGATTCTTCGCGCGCGACGTGGACGACAGCATGCGTTCCCGCGTGGCCTTGCAGCGCGCGCTAGCGACAGCGCTGGCGCAACACCAGTTCGGCGTCTACTACCAGGCCAAGATGGACAGCTCGGGCAGGCAAGTGGTCGGCGCGGAAGCGCTGGTACGCTGGAACCAGTCCGACGGCGCTATTGTCTCGCCCGGCGAGTTCATCGGGCTGATGGAGGAAACCGGTCAGATCCTGGCGCTGGGGCAGCAGGTCATGGAACGGGCCTGCCAGGATGCGCTGGGATGGCAATCGCCCGGCCGGCAGGTAACGGTGGCAGTGAACGTCGCGGCGGCGCAATTCGCCGATCCTGAGTTTCCTGCCATGGTCGCCACGATCCTGGCGCGTACCGGGCTGGCGCCCGCGCTACTCGAACTCGAAATTACCGAGGGCGTCATGTTAGGCGACCACGGCGAGGCCCGACTCGCCATGGAGCGGCTCAAGTCGTTCGGGGTGAAGATCGCGATCGACGATTTCGGCACCGGGTTCTGCAGCCTGACCTACTTGAAGCGGTTCCCGATCGACGCGCTCAAGATCGACCGCAGTTTTGTCAGCGACATGCTCGACGACGCGAGCGACATGGCGATCGTTACCGCCATCGTGCATATGGCCAAGGGGCTCGGTCTGCAGCTGGTGGCCGAGGGCGTCGAATCGGCACGGCAGGCCGAGGTCCTGAGTGCGCTCGGCTGCGACGTCATGCAGGGGTTCTTATACGGCAGGCCGGCGCCGCGCCAGGAGTTCGAGCGCATGCTGGCCGCTTCGTACGCATGAGGATCATCAGCAGGAACCGTTTTGGTGTGCCGGTATTCGTTCTCTGCTGCGGCCTGCTGCTGTCGCTCCTTGGGATGTTCCAGCAACGCGCCTACAACCACGCCGCATTGGCGCATGCAGGCCAGTTGGCGGCCGATGACGCCGCCACCCGCATCGCGTCGCGTCTCGCGCAATATCGCTATGGCTTGCTGGGCGCGCGCGGCGCGCTCGCTGTCATCGGCTTCGATCGCATGGACCGCGCCGGCTTCGAGCGCTATAGCGCCACGCGCAGGTACGAGGATGAGTTTCCCGGGGCGCGCGGCTTTGGCGTAATCAGGCGCGTGCCGACAGCAGGAGAAAAACAGTACGTTGAACGGATGGCGCGCGAGCGCTGGCCCGGTTTCGCAATTCGCCAGCTGCAACCGCACGCGGGTGAACGCTACGTCATCGAACTGATCGAACCGATTGCGCGGAACCGCGCCGCGATTGGACTCGACGTCGCGTCCGAAGCCGGGCGCCGCCAGGCCGCCGATAGCGCCCGCGACAGCGGCGCGGCCACGCTCACCGCGCCAATCACACTGGTGCAGGCCAGCGGCAAGTCGGGACAGGCTTTCCTGCTGCTGTTACCCGTTTACGGGCCTGGTGTAGCGCAAACGCCCGCCTCGGTGGTTGGCTGGACCTATGCGCCGCTGGTGATGGATGAGGTGCTGGGCCGCCTCGGTAAAGACATGCCCGACGGACGCCTGGAGCTGGACGACGTCACCGATGGCGCGCGGCCGGTCCGCTTCCACGCCGCAGGCGCCGGTGCGGTCGCTGCGCCGCAGGCAGAGCGCCTGTCGTCCGTGCTTGGCCGCACTTGGCGCCTGCGCTTCACGCCGTCGGCGGCTTTCGTGGCCGGCGAAAAGCAGTTGTCGCCTGGGTATGTGGGCGCGGGCGGCGCACTGCTCGCCGTCTTGCTGAGTGTGCTCAGCGGCACGCTGCAGGCCCAGCACTTGCGCAAGCGCCGACTGTACAACGCCCAGGCACGCCTGGCAGCCATCGTCGAGGGCTCGGTCGATGCGATCATCGGCAGCTGGCCGGATGGGATCGTAGCCAGCTGGAACAGCGGCGCCGAACGGATGTTCGGGTTCAGCGCGCGCGAGGCGATCGGGCGTCCGGTCGGCGAACTGATCGTGCCCGAGGCGTTGCAGGACGAGGAAAAGGTCATTCAAGCACGCGCCGCGCGCGGCGAACATACCCGCCTTGAGCAAACCCGGCGCCAGCGCAAGGACGGTTCGCTGTGCGAGGTCTCGATCGCGGTGGCGCCGATCCGCGACAGCCGCGGACGGCTGACGGGCAGCTCGAAGACGCTGCGCGACATCAGCACGCTGCTGGCGGCTCAGCGCGAAGTCAGCATCCTCAACGCGTCGCTCGAAGGCGACGTCGCTCGACGTACTGCCGAGCTGGAAACGGCGCGCCGGGCATTGCGCACAGTGCTCGACGCGGTGCCGGCGATGATCGGCTACTGGGACAAGGAGCTGGTCAATCGCGTCGCGAACCGCGCCTACGGCCAGTTTTTTGGACTCGATGCCGATGCGATTCCCGGGCGCACGCTGCCAGCGTTGCTGGGGCCGGAGCTGTACGCTCGCGTCGCGCCGCGCGTCGCTGCCGCGCTGCGCGGCGAAGTCCAGCACTTCGAGGGTGCGCTCTGCGGCGCCGACGGCGTTACCCGCGACACGCTGGCGCACTACGTCCCTGACGTCATCGATGGCCAGCTGGCCGGTTTCTATGTCATCGTGCACGATGTGTCGGACCTGGTTGCCAACCGCCAGGCGCTGGCGACGGCGCTTCGCCAGAACGACGTGCTTGTGCGCACCATCAATGACCAGCTGCTGTACTCGGTCACCGACACCGCCGGCCGCATCCTGGAGGTCAACGATAACTTCTGCACCGCCTCCGGCTACAGCCGCGCCGAACTGCTGGGCGCCAACCATCGCCTGATGCGCAGCGGCGAGCATGACGCTGCCTTCTGGGCCGGCATGTGGCAGACCATCGCGGCCGGCGACACGTGGCACGGCACCATCTGCAACCGCGGCGCCGACGGCAGCCTGCGCTGGTTCGATACGGTCATTGCCCCTTATTTCAACGAGCAGCGCGGCGTCGAGCGTTACGTGGCGCTGCGCACCGACGTCACTGACCGGCACGTCGCCGACGCTGCGCTGCAGCGCCTGAGCGCGCTGCTGGGCAATGTGCTGCGCGCCGCCTCCGAAACCGCGATTATCGCAACCGACCCGGACGGCGTGATCACGGTCTTCAACAGCGGCGCCGAGCGCATGCTGGGCTACGCCGCCGACGAGTTAATTGGGTGCACCTCGCCGGCGTTGCTGCACGACGTCGCCGAGGTCGAGGATCGCAGCGCGGCCCTGAGCGCGCAGATTGGCCGTCCGGTCGCCGGTTTTCGCGTCTTCGTCGAGCTGCCGCTCGCTGAGGGAATGGAGACGCGGGAATGGACCTATGTCCGCAAGGATGGCGCCCGCGTCCCGGTGTCGCTGACGGTGACGGCGATGCGCGACGAACAGGGCGCGGTCCTCGGTTATCTCGGTATGGCGACCGACATCAGCCGGCGCAAGCGCGACGAGGCGGCCTTGCGCGACTCGATGCGCCTGGCGCAGCAGGCCAGCCAGGCCAAGAGCGATTTTGTGGCCAACATGAGCCATGAAATCCGCACCCCGATGAATGCCGTGCTGGGGATGCTGGCGCTGGCCCAACGTACCGAACTGAGCGAGCGCCAGCGTGATTACCTGGACAAGGCGGGCAGCGCCGGCCGGTCCCTGATGTCGCTCCTGAACGACATCCTGGATTTTTCGAAGATCGAGGCCGGTAAGCTTGAACTTGACAGCAACGAGTTCGAGGTCGAGGCCCTGCTCGGCGAGCTGGCCAGCGTGTTAGCGGGAACCAATGCGCACAAGACGGTCGAGGTGCTGTTCGACGTCGACCCCGCGACGCCGGCCTGGCTGACCGGTGACCGCCAGCGCCTGCTGCAGGTGTTGATCAATCTGGCTGGGAATGCCATCAAGTTTACGCCGGAAGGGCACGTCGTGGTGGTGCTTAAGGTACTTGCACGCGCTCCGGGGCAGGTTAGCCTGCGCCTTTCGGTGCGCGATAGCGGCATCGGCATCGCCGCCGATCAGCGCGAGCGCATCTTCGACGGCTTCACCCAGGCCGAGGCATCGACCGCGCGCCGCTTCGGCGGCACCGGTCTGGGCCTGGCGATCAGCGCAAACCTGGTGCGCCTGATGGGCGGCAGCCTCGCGCTCGACAGCGAGCCAGGCAAGGGCAGCTGCTTCTGGTTCGACCTGAACCTGGCGGCTGGCGAGCGCCAGGATGCAGGCCGCCACTTCGACGGCATGCGGGTGCTGGTCGTCGACGACAGCCGCTTGGCCGGCGCGATCATGGCGGACCTTGCCGCGCGACTTGGCTGCGCACCCCTTTACGTGCCCAGCGGCGGCGCCGCGCTCGACGCCCTGGCAGCGGCGCGCGGCGCCGGCACACCGTTCGATGCGGTGCTGATGGACCTGCGCATGCCGGGCATGAGCGGCGCGCAATGTGCGCGGCTGATGGCCGGCGATCCTGCCGGCGCGCCGCCGGTGCTGATCGTCACGGCCTTCGCCCAGGATGAACTCGACGAGCACAGCGCCAGGGCCCCTGCCTACAGCGCCCTGCTGACCAAGCCGGTGACACCGGGTTCGCTGGCGGCTGCGCTGGAACGCGCACTCCTGCCGGTCCCTGCTACGGCGGCGCTTGCCCCCGGGCCGGCGCCGGCGCGACTGGCCGGGATGCGACTGCTGGTGGTGGAAGACAACGCGTTGAACCGCCAGGTCGCCTGTGAACTGCTGGCCGCGGAAGGGGCCACGGTGGCGCTGGCTGAAGGCGGCATCCGCGGCGTCGCGTTGGCCACAGCACCGGACGCGGCGTTCGATACCGTGATCATGGACGTCCAGATGCCCGATATCGACGGCCTCGAAGCGACCCGGCGGATTCGCCGCGTCGTGCCGGCGCAACGCCTGCCGATCGTGGCGATGACGGCCAACGCCTCGCTGGCCGATGGCGCAGCTTGCCTTGCCGCGGGGATGGACGCCCATATCGGCAAGCCGTTCGACATCGACCAGGTCGTTGCGGTGCTGTCGCGCTGGCGTAGCGTGCCGGCGACCGTCGCCGCGCCGGCCCCGGCACCGCCCATCGCTGCGGAAATCGACTTCGAGGGAGCGCTACGCCGATTCATGGACAAGCCGGACACTTATCGGCGCGCGCTTGGCGAATTCGAGCGCGATGCCGCGGCAATGCTGGCGGAGCTGGCAGGACACCTGGAACGCGGTGATGCACATGGTGTGGCGGCGCTGCTGCACGCTTTCAAGGGCGTGGCGCTGACCATTGGCGCGCCGGGGCTGGCCGCGCGCCTGCGCCAGGAGGACAGCACGTCGGGCGAGCTCGGGCACATGACGGCGGCGGCAGTGGCTGCCTTGCGCGCGGCGCTCGACGTACGGTATCCGGCGCGGGACCCGGCGCCACGCGCTACCACGGACCAGCCCGCCACGCGCATGGCGAATGCGCGCGCGATGCTGCCTCTGTTGCAGCAGTCGAATTTGCGGGCGCTCGACCTGGCCGAGGAGATGGCAGTCGGGGCGGCGGACGATCCGGCGCTGGCGGCCGTGGTCGAGTCCACACGCCGACTTCAGTTTGGCGATGCGGGCAGGGCGCTGCTGCGTTGGATCGAGCAGCACATGCCGGGGGACTAGTGCGCGCACCGCCAGCTTTTGCTGTGGCCGCGCAAGGAATTGCCCCATAATGGCCGCGTCCGTAACCATTTATTCCTCTATTCACCATGCATGTCCTGCTCGTCGAAGACGATGCCGTCCTCGCTGATGGCCTGATCCGTACCCTGCAGGGCCACGGCATGCAGGTCGAACTGGCCACCGATGGCCTTCAGGCCGATGCCCAGTTGCAGCGCAATCCTCCCCAAGTCGCCGTCCTCGACATCGGCCTGCCCGGCATCGACGGCTTCGAGGTCGTGCGCCGCTTGCGCGGACGGGGCGACGGCACCCCGGTCCTGCTGCTCACCGCGCGCGACGCCATCGAAGACCGCGTGCGCGGCCTCGAGCTGGGGGCGGACGACTACCTGGTGAAACCTTTCGCCACCCCCGAACTGGTGGCCCGCATCCGGGCGCTGGCGCGGCGCAATGCCCCGAAGACCAGCATCCTCACGCTCGGCAACCTGGTCTTCGATTCCGGCGCGCGCCGCGCCCGGATCGGGCAGCAAGCGCTGGAATTGTCGGCGCGCGAATGGGCCGTGCTCGAATACCTGCTGCAGCAGGCGGGCCGGGTGGTGTCGAAGCAGCAGATCATCGACACCATCGCACCCTGGGGCGAAGACCTGACCCTGAACGCGGTCGAAGTCTATGTCTCGCGCCTGCGCCTGAAACTCGACGGCGCCGGTCTCGCCCTGCGTACCATCCGCGGCTTCGGCTACCTGCTGGAAGCGGCGAGCGCCGCATGAGCAGCCACCCCGGCATTCCGAGTATCCGTATTCGGCTGCTGAAATGGCTGGTCGGCCCGATCCTGGTCGTCAACCTGGGCGCGGCGGCGCTGACCTATCTGCTGGCCTGGACCCCGGCCCAACTTGCTTTCGACGAAGGTTTAAGGACGAATGCGGCTTCCCTTGCAGCCCGCGTGCGTGTCGGCGGAGCGCCCGCACTGCAGAGTGTTCCGGCCGACGATGGCGCCGGCGAGGCCAGCTGGGTCGCGCTGCACGACGGGCAGGGACGCCTGATCGCCGGATCGCCGCAACTCGATGGCGCGCCGCGTGCCGGCATGCGCGACGCCTATATGAAAGGCGAGCCGGTGCGGGTCGCGGTGGCCGAGGTTGCGGGGACGAACGGCGAGCGCGTCAGCCTGGCGCGCACCGTGCGCGCGCGCCAGCAGGTCAGGAGCGCGATCGTGCGTTCGCTGGTCTTGCTCGAAGTGCTGTTCAGCCTGGCGCTGGTGGGCCTGGTCTGGTTCTCGGTCGGCAACGGCCTGGCCCCGCTGGCGCGCCTGCGGGCCCGGCTCGATGCGCGCGGCAGCAGCGACCTGGCGCCGCTCGACGACACCGGCATGCCGCGCGAACTGGTGCCCGTGGTCGACGCCTTCAATGCCTTGCTGGGACGGATCGCGCTTGGCGCCCGGGCCCAGGACGACTTCCGCGCCAACGTCGCCCACCAGCTGCGCACGCCGCT
>Ga0213835_102065_pt1 | contig 10096 bp, 8 predicted proteins | sample SWPATP01_FD_160576 | JGI IMG/M metagenome (GOLD analysis project Ga0213835, IMG submission 160576) | Coastal seawater microbial communities from Marineland, Florida, United States - SWPA TP0 #1 | ecosystem: Environmental > Aquatic > Marine > Coastal | place: USA: Florida | collected 2016-08-05
ACTGCTGCCCGGCGCCCCGGCCATCGACCTGCGTGCAAGCGTCAGCCGCAACTGGTCGCGCGTCGCGTCCGTACCGGGGCCAAACAACCGCATGGAGCGCCAGACGCCGCTCACGGCCAACCTGGGCCTCGACTACAAGTCGGGCGCGCTGACGACCGGCGCCAGCCTCGCCTACCGGCGCGGCGGCCTGGTGCGCGTCAGTGCGAACCGCGGCTTTTACACGCCTTCGCGCACCGACCTCGACGCCTATGCGCTGTGGGCCTTCAACAAGAACCTCCAGCTGCGCCTCGCCGCGTCCAACCTGCTGGGCGCGGACGACGAATTCGAGCCAAGCTACACGGACCCGGTTGCCGGGGTGGAGACGCGCAGGTGGCGTTACCCGGGCGGTGTGAAACTGCGCGCCACGCTGGAAGCAAGTTTCTGATCGGAGCTCGGCATCAAAGCTCGATAATCAATCCGGGACGGAAACCTTCCTGCTCTCCCTTGGAGAGGTAGCCCAGCGGATTGGCCACGACCCGGCACGACCAGGCGCGTCCGTCCTCGACGCCGCTTGCCACGTAATCGTTCAGGCAGTGCAGGTGGCCGTGCAGCCACAGGTCGGCCAGCGGGAACAGCGCGTCGAGCGCATTGCAGAAGCCCGCCGTGCCGGGCGTGACGCCATAGCGCGGGTCGGCGCTTTTCAGGCTCGGCGCGAAGTGGGTGACGGCCACCGTGGCGCCGTCGAAGGGCACGGCCAGCGCCGCGCGCAGCCATTCCTGGCAGTCGAGCGACATCGCGCGCCAGCCATCGGCCAGCACGGGTTCGCCGTTGCGCAAGGTGGTGTTCTTGCCAAGGTAGTAGTTGGCGGCGCGGATCGCCTTCTCGCGCAACTGCAACTGCCTGGTCAACTCGTGGCCCCCGGCCAGGGCGTCGAAATCGGCCCACAGCGTGGTGCCGATGAAGCGCACGTGATCGATGGTCACCGTCTCGCGGTCGAGCCAGACGATCCCGAGGCGCGCGCAGGTGGCGCGCAGGCGGGCATAGGTCTCGTCGAAGTCGAGGCCGTCGAATTCGTGGTTCCCGGGGATGAACAGCACGTGCGCGCTTGTAGCGCCGAGCGCGGGGGCGAAGCGTTCGAGGCCGAACTCGGTGCCGGTCAGGCGCGAGCCGCCCTGGTAGGAACCGATGTCGCCGGCGAGGACGATGACGTCGATGCCGGGCGCCAGTTCGGGCTGGAACGCCGGGTAGCGTTCGAGGTGGAGGTCGGAAAACAGCTGTATGCGCATGGCGGCAAGTATAGCCGCTCGGGAGCCGTCCCGCTTCTGTCTCGCCTGCAGGCTGGCTTTATCACCAGGGTGCGCAATCGCACAGAGACCGTCCATGGCGCAGGCTAGGGTTCATGATCTGGCAACGGGGGGACAGCATGAGCAAGGATTCGGACAACCTGCGTATCGAGCCGGCGACCATGCCGGCCGGCGGCTGGGGCTCGGTGAACGAGGTCGCCCATGTCCTGCTGGACCAGCGCGCGGCGCTCAAGGACAGCGGCCTGCTGCTCAAGCAGAACAAGGCGGATGGCTTCGCTTGCGTCAGCTGTGCCTGGGCCAAGCCGGCCAACCCGCATCCCTTCGAGTTTTGCGAAAGCGGCGCCAAGGCCACCGCCTGGGAAACTACCAGCAAGACGATCGGCATCGACTTTTTCGACAGCCATACGCTGGCGGAACTGGAAGCCTGGAGCGATCACGAGCTCGAGGACCAGGGGCGGCTGACCGTGCCGCTGCGCTGGGACGCCGCCAGCGACAAGTACCGGCCGATCGACTGGAACACGGCATTCGCCGAGATCGGCGCCGCCCTGCGCATGGCGGAGCGCGAGCAGGTCGTCTTCTACAGCTCGGGCCGGGCCTCGCTCGAGACCTCCTACCTGTATGGCCTGCTGGCGCGCATGTACGGCAACAACAACCTGCCCGACAGTTCCAACATGTGCCACGAAAGCACCTCGGTGGCGCTGCAAAAGACCATCGGCGACGGCGTCGGCACCGTGGTGCTGGACGACTTCGAACAGACCGACTGCATTTTCTTCTTCGGCCAGAACGTGGGCGTAAACAGCCCGCGCATGCTGCACCAGCTGCAGGCGGCGCGCCGCCGAGGGGTACCGATCATCACCTTCAATCCGCTGCGCGAGCGCGGGCTGGTGAGCTTCACCAATCCGCAGTCGCCGGGCGAAATGCTGACCGGGTCCGAGACGGCGATCAGCACCCAGTAACACCAGGTCAAGCCGGGCGGCGACACGGCCGCCATCATGGGCCTGTGCAAGGCGATCTTCGCGCTCGACGATGCGGCCGCGGCAAGCGGCGAGCAGCGCCTGCTCGATACCGCCTTCATCGGCGAGCACACGCATGGCTATGCTCACTTCGAGGCGGCGGTGCGCGCCTGCGGCTGGCCCGATATCGAGCGCGAGTCGGGCCTGAAGCGCTAGGCGCTGGAGAGCGCCGCCTGGGTGTATGCGCATGCCAGCGCGGTGATGGCCGTGTACGGCATGGGCCTGACCCAGCACCGCAACGGCGTGCAGAACGTGACGATGCTGGTGAACCTGCTGCTCCTGCGCGGGAACATCGGCAAGCCGGGCGCCGGCATCTGTCCGGTGCGCGGGCATTCAAACGTGCAGGGCCAGCGTACGGTCGGCATCACCGAAAAGCCCGAACTTGCGCCGCTCGACAAACTGAAGGAACAATACGGCTTTGAGCCGCCGCGCACCAAGGGCAGGAACACGGTCGAGGCCTGCGAAGCGATCCTGGCGCGCAAGGTGCCGGCCTTCGTCGCCCTGGGCGGCAACTTCCTGCGCGCCGTGCCGGAAACGGTGCTGATGGAAGCGGCCTGGCGCGAGATCCCGCTCACGGTGCAGATCGCGACCAAACTCAATCGCAACCACGTCATCCACGGCAAGGCGTCCTATCTCCTGCCTTGCCTGGGGCGGATCGAAGTCGACCGCCAGGCGGGCGGCGAGCAGGCCGTCAGCGTCGAGGACAGCACCGCCTGCATCCACGGTTCGCGCGGCATGGCGGCGCCGGCAGCAAACAGCCTGTTGTCGGAGCCGGCGATCGTCGCCGGCATCGCACGCGCCACGCTCGACCCGAACCCGCGCGTCGACTGGGACGGCTGGGTGGCCGACTACGGCACGATCCGCGAAGCGATCGCCGAGACTTATCCCGACATCTTCCGCGACTTCAATGCGCGCATGTGGACGCCCGGGGGCTTTCGCAAACCCGTGGGCGCCGCGCACCGGGTCTTCAAGACCGCGAGCGGCAAGGCCGAATTCACCGTGCCGGAAGGCCTGCCGGGCGACCCGGACCTGGGCGGCGGGCTAACGACTATGCGCCTGTTCACGGTGCGCAGCGACGGCCAGTTCAACACCACGATCTATAGTTTCGATGACCGCTTCCGTGGCGTCTACGGCAGCCGCATGGTGCTCTTCATGGGGCGCGCCGACATGGCCAAACGGGCGCTGGCGCAGGGCGACCTGGTGACCCTGCGCAGTGCGACGGACGATGGCGTCGAGCGCCGCGTCGCCGGCCTGGCGGTCGTGCCCTACGATATTCCGGAAGGGACGATCGCCGGCTACTTCCCCGAATGTAACCCGCTGATCCCGCTCTGGCACCACGCCAAGGAGAGCAAGGTGCCGGCCGCGAAAGCGATCGACGTGTTCGTCGAACGCAGCGGGAGCACGGCATGAACGCGGCCGAACCCTTCCTCGGCGCGGCGCCGGATGGCACGCGCCGCCTGCCTGCCAGCCGCTGCATCGGCGACCTGGTCGAGGAGGGCAGCGAACTGGTGGCCGACGAAGTGCCCGTGGCCCTGGTCTACAACGGCATCACCCATGCCGTGATGCTGGCGTCGCCGCTCGACCTGGAAGACTTCGCGCTCGGCTTCAGCCTCGGCGAGCGCATCGTGCGCCAGCGATGCGACGTGTACGACATCGAGATCGTCCAGGCGGCGCGCGGCATTGCCATCGACCTGCGCATCGCGTCGGGCGCCATGGCGCGCCTGAAGGGTGGACGCATGGCCCGGCTCGGCAAGACCGGCTGCGGCTTGTGCGGCGTCGACAGCCTGGATTATTTCGAACAGGAGGCCTGCCTGCCCGATCCGCGCCTGCCGCGACCAGCCGCGGCGACGCTGCGTTTCGCGCCTGCCGCGCTGCACCGCGCCATGGACGAACTGGCGGCGCGCCAGCAGCTGCACCATGCCACCGGCGCCGTGCATGCCGCCGGCTGGGCCGATCGCGACGGCCAGCTGCTGTGCGTGCGCGAAGACGTGGGCCGCCACAATGCGCTGGACAAGCTGGTCGGCGCGCTGGCGCGCACGGAAGTAGCGTTGGAGGAGGGGTTTGCGGTGGTGACCAGCCGCGCCAGTTTCGAGATGGTGCAAAAGGCGGCGCGCGCGGGCTTCGGGCTGCTGGCCGCGATTTCGGCGCCGACGGCGCTGGCGGTCAGGATGGCCAATGGCGCCGGCCTGACGCTGGCCGGTTTCGTGCGCGGCGGAAGGCATGTGGTTTATAGCCACCCCCAGCGTTTGTTGTAGGGTGGGCGCCCCGTGCCCACGCAAAATTGTGCGTATCGATAACGGGGGCAACGGGATGCCAGCGTCCGCGTGGGCACGGGGCGCTCACCCTACGTCTCAGCCCGCGTTTCGTTCCGCGGGTGCCGCCAGCGCCAGCGTGGCATCCGCCGCGTCCAGCGGGCGGAAGTAGAAGTAACCCTGCACGAAGTCGCTGCCCATCTCGCGCAGGATGTCGAGTTCGGCAACCGTTTCCACGCCCTCGGCCACCACATCCAGGCCCAGCGTGCGCGCCAGCATGACCACCACTTCGGCGATCTGGCGCTTGTCGCCGTGGCTGTCCATGGCGCTCACGAACGAGCGGTCGATTTTCAGCGTATCGATCGGCAGGCGCCGCAAGTGGCTGAGCGAAGAATAGCCGGTGCCGAAATCGTCGAGCGAGAGGCGCACCCCGAGCCCCTTGAGTTCCTTGAACACGGCCAGCGCGTGCTCGGCATCGGCCATCACGGCGCTTTCGGTCAATTCCAGCTTCAGGCTGCCGTGCGTAATGCCCGACTCGGCCAGCACGCGCGTCACGACGTCGACCAGTTCGCCGCCGGCCAGTTGGGTCGCAGAGACGTTGACGCTCATCGAGAGGGGCAGGGCGCGTTCCTGCTGCCAGAGGCGCAGCTGGCGGCAGGCTTGCTCCAGCACCCAGCCGCCGATCCGGACGATCAGTCCCACTTCCTCGGCCACCGGAATGAATTCGACCGGAGAAATCATGCCGAGTACCGGATGGCGCCAGCGCAGCAGCGCTTCGAAGCCGCGGATCACGCCGTCCTGCGGCGTGACGATCGGCTGGTACTGCAGGTAGAGCTGGCCCGTCTCCAGGGCCAGGCGCAGCTCGGCTTCCAGCGTCAGGCGGCGCAGGGCGCCTTCCTGCATGGTCTGGTCGAACATCATCCAGCGCGCACGTCCGTGCTGCTTGGCGTGGTACATCGCGATGTCGGCGTCGCGCAGCATGTCCTGGACGTCCTGGTAGCCGCTCGAGCTGAGCGCGATGCCGATGCTGGCGGTGACGTAGACCTGCTGCTGGCCGACCAGCAGCGGCACTGCCAGCGCCTTGAGCAGGCGTTCGGCGACCCGGATCGGGGCGGCGGCGCCGTTCACGTTGTCGAGCAGGACGGTGAATTCGTCGCCGCCCAGGCGCGATACGATATGGCTTGAGTCGGTATGGCTTGAGTCGGTATGGCTTGAGTCGGTATGGCTCGAGTCGGTATGCCCGGTCGCGCCGGCCTCGCGCGTCACCAGGTCGTTCTGGCGCAGAGAGGCGGAAAGGCGCTGTGCGGTGGCGACGATCACCTGGTCGCCGGCCAGGTGGCCGAGGCCGTCGTTGATGGCCTTGAAGCGGTCGAGGTCGACGAACAGGACGGCGAACTGGTAGTCGGGCATGCGCTGGGAGCGCACCAGGAAGTGTTCGAGGCGGTCGAGGAAGAGCTTGCGGTTGCCGAGCTGGGTGAGCGGATCGTGCAGCGCGTCGTGCACCAGGCGCTCTTGCGCGCGGCGCCGTTCGATCACGCGCCCGAGCTGGGTGCCGATCTGCGCCATCAGGCGCAGCATCGAATCGTCAGGGGTCTGCAGCTCGCGGCTGAAGAATTCCAGCACGGCGACCACCTCGTGCCCGATCACGACCGGGAAAGCGAACAGCGAAGACAGGCCGAGCTGCACCAGGAGCGGCATGCGCGGATAATCGCCTGCATTCGGCGCACCGGCATTCGCCCAGGCCGGCTGTGCGGTGCGCAGCACCTGGCCGGGCAAGCCGATTTCGTCGCCGAAACCGGTGGCCTCGGTCAGCATGCGCAGGGCGCCGTAGCGGCCATCGCTTTCGTCGTGCCAGACGGCGGTGGAGTCGAGCATGTCGTCCCGCGCGCCGTCGCGCAGCAGCAGCAGGTGGCCAAGCGGCCAGCCGGTGTAGCGGCAGACGGCATCGAGCGCGCGGCGCATGGCATCGTCGACGCTGGCCGCCTCGTTGGCGGCCACGGCGATGTGTTCGAGCAGGCTGATTTCCTGCTGGCGCTGGAACAGGTCGCGCAGGCCGCGCTCGGCGATCGCCTCGGCCTCCTGGCGCGCCGCCGTTTCGCGGCGCAGGCGCCGCTGCAGTCGTGCGATCTCGGGGTCCGGCGCGCCGGATGCTTCCACTTCAATCATTGATGAAAGCGGACGTGGAAGCTGCACTTGGCGGCCCCGTGGTGCATGCACGCGGGCTGCGTGATCTCGGCCTGCTCGCCGAAGTGCTCGGCCGCGCCCTGCATGAAGCCCTCGGCCAGCGCGCACAGGCGGCGCGCCGAGTTATAGCCGATCACCAGGCGCTCGCTGTCGCCGGTGTCGAAATCGAAGACCGGGGGACTGGCGCCCGGATACAGCTTGCGTACTTCCGGATGGATGATGCTGTTGAGCGTGAGCAGGAAACTGCGCGCATTCGGGTGGCTGGCGAAGAAGGAAGGATAGCGTTTCGCCAGCAGCGGCATGGCGCGCTTGCCAAACCAGCGCAGCACGTCCTGCTCGGGAATGTTCAGCGCGCTCGACGCGACGCCGACCAGCCGGAAGATTTCCGCATCGTCGTAGCTGCCCAGCGAGGTGTAGGCGCCGTCGAGACCGGCGTCGTCGAGCAGGCGGTCCCAGGTGGCGTCGCCGAACTCGGCACTGACTGCCTCCTCCAGCAGGTTGAAAACGATGCCCTTCATATGATTCTTTCGAGTAATTTTAAGTGATTATGTGCAACACGGATTTTACACGCGGTTTGTTCTGTGCTGGTAAACCGGCACGCAATTCGTGCTTACTCGTCGTCTTCCAGTTGCGCCAATACCACCAGCGCCGTTTCGCCCAAGCCATCGATGACGAAGGGATCATCCGCCGCGATCTGGCCTGCATCGACCAGCATGCGCAGCTTGCCCAGGCGCCCGCCCAGCGCCAGCGCCTGCGCCAGCGGACCCGCATCCTCCCGCGCCGCCTGGCCGATCGCCTCGGCCACTGTGGCGGGGAATTCCCACAAGGCTGCGATCTGCGCCGACAGGATGCGCGCGTGCTGGAACAGGCCGGCGATGAACGGGTCGGACCAGGGCAGCGCCTCGTCCGCGCAGTGCTGGTCGACGATGCGCATGGCCACCACCAGGCCGACGTTTTCCATCAATCCGGCCAGGTAGGCCTCGAAGGCATTCGCGCGCAGGCCTGGTGCGAGCAGGCTCGCGGCAAGCGCGCTTTTCTCGGACTGGCGCCAGATCAGGGGCGCGGCGCGCCGGGCCAGGCGGCCGCTTTGCATGCTGACGACGGGGCGGAAGGCCACGCGCGCGAGCAGCATGCGCATGCCGTTTTGCCCGAGCAGCATGATCGCGGCCTGGATGCTGTTGATCGGCGGGCCCGAGTGATAACGCGGCAGGTAGGCGGGGCGGTTCGCTTCGCGGTAGACCTCGGCCACCAGCACCATGTCGGCGCTGAGCTGGCGCGACAGGTCGGCGGCGTTCATCTCGTCGCTGCGCAAGGTGCGCATCAGTTGGGGAATGATTTCGGGCACGCGCGGCACCAGGGCGGCGCCGGCGCCGGGCGAACGCGCCAGGCGCGCCAGCTCGTCGAGGATGCGCACTTCCAGCTGCGGCGCGGCGCGCGGTGGACGCGCGGCGGCCAGCCAGCGGTAATACGCCGCGTCGATCTCCAAGGCGGTCGCTGGCGATGCGTCGCCCTGGCGCACGCCCGGGACGGTTGCCTTTGCGCCGGCGTCGCCGCCCAACAGTTTGTCCAGCCAACCCATCGCGTGTTGCCAGTCGAAGTCTTTGAAAGGGAAGATTTTACCCGACGTGCACCTGGCGCAGAATATGTTGATTATTTGGAACTAAATGACGTATCATTTTGCAACTTTTTCCGAATGAAAGAGGCTCCATGCGTGCTTCCATGTCCCCGGCGCTCCGTTGCAAGTCGTTTGCAGCGCTCGTCATCGCCACCTGCATCGCCGGCGCGTGCGCAGCGGCGCCTGTGTTGCCGGCTTCGCCGCAAGCCTGGAGCGCGGCCGCGCAGGCCGACATCGAGGCGGCGGTGCGGGTCACGCGCGAAAATCATCCCGGCGCGCTGGATCCGCAGAATCCGGCATTCCTGCCGAACCTGGAAGCGGCGCGCCGGCACGGCCTGGCGCTGGCGGCGCGGGTGGTCGACGCGCCCGGTTATGTCGCCGCCATCCAGGGTTTCAACGTGCGCATCGGCGACGGCCACGCCGGCCTCTACCCGCGCCTGGGCGAGGCGGACTTGCCGCCGCAGCGCTGGCCGGGCTTCGTCACCGTCTGGCGCGGCGATGGCTTGTATGTGCATTCCAGCGGGGCCGGCGGCCCCGCGGCAGGCAGCAAGCTGCTCGGCTGCGACGGCAAGGCACCCGACCGGCTGATTCGGGATAACGTCTTCAGCTTCCAGGGCCGCGTCAACGAAGCCGGCCAGTGGTGGTCGGCCGCGCGCCGCGTCTTCATCGACGCCGGCAATCCCTTCATCGCGCTGCCCCGGCGTTGCCGCTTCGAGCGCGCGGGCAGGATCGCGGAGCACACGCTGGCCTGGCGTACGCTCGACGCCGAGGGCGAGCGCTGGCTGGCCGACAGCAACTGGGGCGATGCGAAAGGCGTCGGCGTGATCGAGCCGCGCAAGAACCTGTACTGGGTGTCGATGCCGACCTTCCAGCCGAACGAAGTAGAACGTGCCGCCTACCGCGCCATGGTGGCCGACATCGAAGCGCAGCGCGCGCGCTGGCTGGCGCTCGACGCGGTGGTAATCGACCTGCGCAAGAACCAGGGCGGCTCGTCGCGCTGGAGCCAGTCCTTCGCCGCGGCCCTGTGGGGCAAGGCGCACGTCGCGCAAGCGGTGGCGGCCAACGACGCCGGCGTCGAAGTCTGGTGGCGCGCCTCGCGCGACAACACGGACTACGTATCCTCGCTGGTCGATCGCCTGTCGAGCGAGGGCAGTGCCGACGCCGCCGCCTGGGCCAAAGTCCAGGCCGAAGGCATGCGCGTGGCGCTCGCGCAGGGCCGGCCCTTCCACGTCGAGAAGGAAGAGCCTGCGGCGCCGGCCGCCGACGCGCCGATCGTCGCCGCATTTACCCGGCCGGTGTACGTGGTCGTACCGGGCAACTGCGCCAGCGCCTGCCTCGATGCGCTGGACGTCTTCACGCGCTTTCCGAACACCGTCCTGATCGGCGCGCCCAGTTCGGCCGACTCCACCTACATGGACGTGCGCACCGTGGAGCTGCCATCGGGCCTGGCGCGGGTGATCGTGCCGAACAAGGTCTACGTCAACCGCAAGCGCGCCAACGGCCAGGTTTACCCGGCGGCGGTCGAGGTGCGCGACGTCGACTGGTCGGTCGAGACCCTGCTGCGCACCGTCGAAACGGACCTGGCGAAACGCCAGTGACCCGGCGGCGGCTCTCACATAGGCGCGCACGGGCATCCATGCGACAATCGCGCGCATGATGACCCTCGACGACTTCCAGGCGCTGTTTCGCGCCACGCCCTATCCCTACCTGGTCATGGCGCCCGACCTGACGATCGTCGGCGCCAGCGGC
>Ga0213835_102066_pt1 | contig 10094 bp, 8 predicted proteins | sample SWPATP01_FD_160576 | JGI IMG/M metagenome (GOLD analysis project Ga0213835, IMG submission 160576) | Coastal seawater microbial communities from Marineland, Florida, United States - SWPA TP0 #1 | ecosystem: Environmental > Aquatic > Marine > Coastal | place: USA: Florida | collected 2016-08-05
TCTCACGGTCGGGAGGGAGGAGTTCCAGGCGCAGGTGCCACCCTGGCTGCCACTCGACGTCGACCTCGTCGTCGTCGCGTCGGGTGTTGTCGAGATCACCCTGGGGCTCGCCCTGCTGGTCACACCGTGGCGCATCGCCGCCGGGTGGGCAGCCGCCCTGTTCTTCCTCGCGATTTTCCCAGGCAACATCGCCCAGTTCACCGAGGCGCGCGACGGCTTCGGGCTCGACACCGACCTCGCGCGGGGTGTACGGCTGCTGTTCCAGCCGCTGCTCGTCGCGTGGGCGCTGTGGTCGACGGGCGCGTGGTCGTGGTGGCGTGCGCACCGACGCGCACGGCGCTCTGCCAGCATGGAGAAATGACCGCCTCGCTTATCGTCCTCGGGTCGGCGAACACCGACTACACCGTCGTCGTCGACCGGCACCCGCAGCCCGGAGAAACCCTGCTGGGGGGCGATGTCGCGGTTGCCACCGGCGGCAAAGGCGCTAATCAGGCGCTGGCCGCGGCCCGCGCCGGAGCGATGCCTATCTTCGTCGGCGCCGTCGGTGACGACGCAGCAGGCCGGGCGATGCTCGACGCGCTCGGCGCCGGCGGGGTCGACGTGTCGAGCACGGCGCGGCTCGCCGACGCCCCCACCGGCGTCGCCCTCATCACCGTCTCGAGCGACGGAGAGAACACAATCGTGGTCGCCCCCGGCGCCAACGGCCGCCTCGACCCGGATGCTGTGCTCGCCACGATCGCGCCGCTCGCCGGCCCCGAAACGGTGCTGCTCAGCCAGCTCGAGGTGCCGCTCGCCGTCGTCCAGGCCGCCGCACATGCGGTCGCCGGAGCCGGCGGCCGGGTCGTTCTGAACCTCTCCCCCGCACGCGACATCTCCGCCGAACTGCTGGCGCTCTGCGACCCGCTCGTCGTGAACGAGAGCGAGGCGCGCGCGGTGGGCGCAGCATCCTTCGTCGATGCGGCGGGCGCGCTCGACGCCGCTCGCGCTCTCGGTGACCGCTGTCGCAGCGTCGTCATCACCCTTGGGGGCGACGGCGCCGTGTGGAGCGACGGCGCGGGCGGCGGTCACGTCGCGGCGCCTCGCGTTGACGTGGTCGACACCACCGGGGCGGGCGATGCGTTCGTGGGGGCGCTCAGCGCCGAACTCGCCGATGGAGCCTCGCTCGCCGACGCGGTGACAGCTGGCGTGCGCTCGGGTGCCGCCGCGGTTCAGTGGCGCGGGGCGCAGCCGCCGACGGGCTGAGGCTGCCTGGGCGCACGTCGCGCACGAGTAAAGGGTGGTCGGAGTGCTGAGGGAACCCGATTCCGTCAGCACCCCGACCGGCTGCGCCGCACCAACATAGGGGGGCTGAGCGGCGAGAGCCTTGCAAGTACTCTTTCGCGTCGCTGGGCGCCGTCAAAGCACCGACGCGCGGAGGCATTCGCTCAACGAACACGGTCAGACGCCGGTGCTACGGTGCGGTCGTGAGCACTGCGCGTCTTCTGTGGGTGGAGCGCCGGGCGGCCACCACGTCGGAGGTCGCGCCGGCGCGACCCCTCGTGCCTTTCGCCTGCCTCGGGGCTGCCATCACTGCGCTCGCCGTTCTCACTAGCGCTGCTCTTACGGGAATCGCGTGGGGCCCCGTCGCCGCGACCGCGCTGGTCGCCTTCATCGGATTCGCCACGGCGATTGCACTCATGCCACGCCACTACCCGCACGCCCGGCTCGGCGGGGCGAACATCGTGACGAGTGTGCGCCTCGGCCTTGTCGCCGTCCTCGCCGGCATGCTGCTCGCTGTCGAGCCCGCGTCGATCGCGATCATCGTGATCGCGATCGTCGCGCTCAGTCTCGACGGCGTCGACGGGATGCTCGCGCGCCGCCAAGGGCTGTCGTCTCGCTTTGGTGCCTCGTTCGACATGGAGGTCGACTCGGTGTTCGCGCTCGTGCTCGCCGCCCTCGCGGCGCTCGGCCCGGCCGGGCCGCTCGCGTTGCTGCTCGGCCTGCCGCGCTATCTGTTCGGCGGCGCCACGGTCGTCGCGCCCTGGCTGAATGGGCCGCTGGACGAGCGCTTCAGCCGCAAGGTCGTGTGCGTGGTGCAACTGATCGCCCTCATCGCGCTGCAGCTGCCGATATTGCCCGCCGCGCTCGCCGTGACCCTCACCGTCGGCGTCGCTCTCATGCTTGCGTGGTCGTTTGGCCTCGACATCGTGGCGCTGCGTCGCGCGCGGGCGGCGTGAGCGACCCCACCGCCACTCGCAGGCGTCGCCGACGGATGCTCGTGGTCGCCCTGCAGGCACTTGTCGCGGTCGCGCTGCTGGTCGCCCTCTGGCGTGTCGCCGACGGGCCCGAGACCGGCCGACTGCTGCGCGCGGCGCGGCTCGAGCTGATCGCGCTGAGCATCGCAGCCCTGACCGCTCACACCTTCCTCGCCGCCGCGCGCTGGCGGCGCGTCGCGCGCGGGCTTGGCATCACGATGCGCCGCCGCGACGCCGTCGGCGAGTACTACCTCTCGCAGCTCGTCAACGCCGTCGTGCCCGGCGGGGTCGTGGGCGACGCCAGCCGCGCGGTGCGCTCCCGCCAGCCCGCAGGCCTCGGCGCCGCCGGCCTCGCCGTCGTGCTTGAGCGGCTCGCGGGCCAGTACGCACTGCTCATCGTGATGGGTATCGCCGTCGCCACGACCGTCGTGGTGCCCGGCGGGGTCGACTGGCCGGGGGCGGCGATCCCGCTGCTCGTCGCCCTCATCGCCGCAGCTCTCGGGCTGCCCGCCCTGATTACCGGAGCCGCGCTTTTGCCGGGCCGCGTCGGCGCGCGTGCGCGCGACCTGACCGCGGCGATTCGCGCGGCCGTGGTGGATCGCGGAGCGCTGACGAGCGTGACGCTGCTCAGCATCGGAACGACGGCGTGCATCCTGATCGCGTTCGCGAGCGCCGCCGCCGCGGTCGGCGCGCCACTCAGCCTCGCGGGGGCCCTCGCCGTCGTGCCGGTGGTACTGCTGTCGATGCTCATCCCGATCACGGTCGGCGGCTGGGGAGTCCGCGAGGGCGCGGCCGTTGCTCTACTCCCTCTCGCCGGGGTGAGCGCCTCCGGGGCGTTGGCTGCGAGCATCCTGTTTGGACTGGTGGCACTTGCCGCGACGATGCCGGGAATCGTGCCCTTATGGGGGCGTCGAGCGGCGCGGATGCACAGAACGTGACAGTGTCGAAAGGGAGGCACGGCGCGACGGCGCCGGCACCCGACTCCGCGTGAAGGACACAGCAATGGCAGAACGCCGAACCCTCAGTCGACGCACCCTGATCGGAGCGGGGGTGTTCGGCGCCGTCGGAATCGGCGCAGCGACCGTCGCCGGCGTCACCGCCGCCCGCAACGCCAGCAACGGGGGTGGACGCGCTGCCGCGCTGCAGCTCTCGTGGCTGCACTCGGCGCAGTTCGCCGGCAGCTACATCGCCCTCGACCGTGGCTACTGGAGCGACGCGGGCCTCGACGTGAGCCTGCTGCAAGGAGGACCCAACGCCCCGGTTGAACCGCCCGTCGTGTCGGGGCAGGCGCTCGTGGGCGTCTCGGCCGCCGACTTCACGGCCGCCGCGGTCGCCGAGGGCGCGCCCTTCAAGATCATCGGCGTCGCAATGCAAAACAACCCCTTCGTGATCGCCTCGTTGCCCGACAACCCGGTGAACGAACCCGGCGACCTCGAGGGCAAGCGCATCGGCATGGCACTCGCGAACACGCCGACCCTCGAAGCGCTGTGCACGCTCAACGGAGTCGACATCGACGCCATCGACATCGTGCCGACGCAGTACGCCGCGCAGCCGCTCACCTCCGGTGAGGTGGACTGCCTGCTGTGTTGGGAGACCGACCTGCCCGTCGCCATGGAGATTCAGGGCGTCGAGTCGATCACCATGCTTATGGCCGACTACGGCTACGCCCTGCACTCGCAGACCTACATCGCGACAGAAGACAGCCTCGCGAACCGCCGCGACGACGTCGTAGCCCTCATGGCCGGCGAGGTGCGTGGATGGGAGGACTACCGCCTCGACACCGACGCGGCCGCCGCGCTCTCGGTCGACATGTTCCCCGACGCCGGGCTCGACCTCGAAACCCAGCAGCTGCAGGCAGCCCGCCAGGTGCCGCTCATGTTCTCGCCGCTTACCGATGAGCTGGGGTTCGGCTTCTGGAACGAAGAGACGGTCGCGCAAAACATCGAAACTCTTGCGTTGCTCGGCCAGACCGTGACACCCGAGCTGTGGGACAGCTCGATTCTGGAGCAGGTGCATGGCGCCTGACCATCGCGCTGGCGCCGCCGTTCAGGTCGACGCCGCCTCGAAGGTCTACCCCGACGGCACCGACGCCGTCGCGCCGATCACGCTCGCGCTCGAGGCCGGCCGCACGACCGCGCTCGTCGGCCCCTCCGGCTGCGGCAAGTCAACGCTGCTGCGCATGATCGCCGGGCTCGAGCTGCCCACCGGCGGCGACGTGCGCATTGACGGTGAGCACCCCGACGCGGTGCAGCGACGCGGTGAACTCGCCGTCGCCTTCCAAGACCCCTCGTTGCTGCCGTGGCGCAGCGTCGCCGCGAACATTGCGCTCGCCCGCGAACTCGCCCGCCTCGGCCGTGATGACGCGCGAGTCACCGAGCTGATCGAGCTGGTCGGGCTCACCGGCTTTGCCGCCATGAAACCCGCGGCACTGTCGGGAGGCATGCGCCAGCGCGCCGCCATCGCCCGCGCGCTCGCAACAGAGCCGCGACTGCTGCTGCTCGACGAACCCTTCGGCGCCGTCGACGAACTCACCCGCCAGCAGCTCGCCCGCGAACTGCCCGCCCTCTGGCAGGGCGGCGGCACCACAACACTGCTCGTCACCCACTCGGTCGCCGAGGCGGTGCGGCTCGCCGACCGCGTCATTGTGCTGTCGCCGCGGCCGGCGCGCGTGCTGGCCGATATCCCCACCGAGCTACCCCGGCCGCGCAACGACGTCGGCCCGGAGGCCGAACGCTTCGAGCGCGCCATTGTCGAGGCGCTCGAACGTGGGCGCGCCGGGGGCGACGCGACGCAGACGGGCGGATGATCGTGGTCGCGACCGCTCGCATCCGCCGGCCGTCGGCGCCCGCCCGCCGCGACGCCACGATCGGCGCTGTTGGCGTCGTGATCGCCCTCGTCGCGTGGGAGGTGCTCGCCCGCAGCCTGGAAGGCGCATTCGTGCTGGCCGCGCCGACCGCCGTCGTGGCGGCGATCATCGACAACGGCCCTCTGCTGGGCCGCGCTCTCGCCGCGACCGGCTCGACGGCCCTCATCGGCTTCGTCATCGGCAATCTCGCCGCCGTGCTGCTCGCGGCGCTGGCCGCCGTGTGGCCGCGCAGCGAGCGCACCGTCACCGGGCTCGCCCTCATCGTGGTCTGCCTTCCGCTCGTGGCGACGGCGCCACTGTTGCGCGTGTTGCTCGGCGCGGGCGACGGGCCGCAGATCGCCCTTGCCGCGCTCGCCGTCTACTACACGACCCTCATTCCGCTGCTGGTGGGGCTGCGCGCCGTGCCCGATACGTGGCTCGACCTGGTGCGCGTCGCGGGGCGCGGCACGCTGACCGCGCTCATCGTCGTACGTGCTCGCGCGTCGGTGCCGTATCTCGCCGCCGGGCTGCAGATCGCGGCACCCGCTGCCCTGTTGGGTGCCATGGTCGGCGAGTTCACGGGTGCCGAACGCGGCCTCGGTGTGCTCACCATTCGGGCATCGCGCGACCTCGACGTCGACCTCACGTGGGCGCTCGCGACCATCGCGGCCGTGGTGTCGATGCTCGCCTACGCAATCATCGGCGCGATCGGCCGCGCCGCCTCGGGCGGCCAACCGCCGACCATCTTGGCCGCCCCGCGCATCGCGGCCGGGGCTGGGCGACTGCGCCGCACCCTCACCGGCGCGGTCTCCGCCGTGCTGGCGACGGTCGCACTCTGGTGGGGCGGCATCGTGCTACTCAACGTCACGCCGTTCGTGGCGCGCACCCCCGTCGACGTCGTCGGCATCTTCGCCGGAACCCGCGACAACGGCGCGACGCGCGACGCACTGTTCGCCGCCCTCGGCGACACAGCCGTCTTCGTCGCGCCGGGATACCTCGCTGGCCTCGCCGCCGGCGTGCTGCTCGCTGTGCTCATTGTGCTCGTGCCCGGCGCGAGCGGAGCCGTCATGCCGATCGCCGTTGCGCTGCGCTCGGTGCCGATCGTCACCACAGCCCCCCTGATCGTCTTGCTGATCGGCCGCGGGGCCGTCGGCGCGATCACCCTCATCGCCGTCATGGTGTTCTTCCCCACCCTGGTCGCCTGCCTGCACGGACTGCGTCAGGCGCCCGGCCAGGCGCTCGACGTGATGGCGGTGTACGCGGCCGCGCCGTGGCGTGTTCTGCTGAGGGCGCGCATCCCGGCGATGTTGCCCGCGTTTTTCGCCGCGGCACGCATGAGCGTTCCGGCGGCCGTCCTCGCCGTCACTGTCGTTGAATGGCTCGCCACCGGAACAGGAATTGGAGCCCTTATGGCCCGCAGCGCCTCCCTGTCGAACTATGACGCCCTCGCCGGCGCCGTCGTGCTCGTCACCGCCGTCTCGGCGCTCGGCTATGCCGTCGTCGGCGCGATCGAGACGCGGATGCTCGCCCGCTACGCCCCGGAGCAGGCCTCGTGAGACGGGCGGCCTTCGCAATCCCTGGCGAGCTGAGCACGGTGACGGGCGGCTACCTGTACGAGAAACGGCTGTTGGAGGGCCTGCGCGAACTGGGGACCGACGTTGAGTACCTGCGCGTGGGCGATTCGTTCCCCGAGCCGTCGGCGGTCGACGCGGCCGAGGCAACCGCGGCAATGGCGGCCGTCTCGGCCGACGTTCCCCTGATCGTTGACGGCCTCGTGTTCGGGTCGCTCCCGACGTCACTTATGGCTGAACTGCGCGCACCGATCGTCGCGATGATCCACCACCCGCTCGCCCACGAGGAGGGGCTCGACGAGGCTCGCCGCGCGCACCTATTCCGCACCGAACGCGACAACCTGGCACTCGCAGACGCCGTCATCGTGCCGAGCCCCCACACGGCGCGCATCCTCGCCGCCGAGTACGGCGTCCACGAGTCACTCATCACGATCGCCCGCCCCGGAACCGACCGGCCCGCGCGTGCACGGTCGCCACAGTCGCCACCCCTGATTCTGTCCGTCGGGATTCAGCACCCGCGCAAGGGGCATGACGTGCTGCTGCGCGCACTGGCCGAGCTCACCGAGCTCGACTGGACGGCCGCCATCGTTGGCTCACCATACGATCCGCCGCACGCGGCCGAACTCGCCCGGCTGCACAATAGCCTTGGCCTCGGCGAACGGGTCGTCCTGACAGGGCGCCTCAGCGACGACGACCGCGACGCGCTGTATGCACGGGCCAGCATCTTCGCGCTCGCCACGCGCTACGAGGGCTACGGGCTCGTCTTCGACGAGGCCCTTGCCTGGGGGCTACCGGTCGTGTCGTGCGCGACCGGCGCGGTGCCCGAGACGGTGCCCGCTGACACCGGGATCCTCGTCGCCGTCGACGACGCCCGCGCGCTCGCCGACGCCCTGCGCACGCTACTCACGGAAGACGCTGCGCGCGAGGCCCGCGCCTCGGCATCCGCCGTTGCGGGCCAGGAGCTGCCGAGCTGGCTCGACACCTGCGCGGTCGCCCAGACCGTGCTCGACGGTATCGCGGCACGAAAAAGCCCCCCGACCTGACGGTCGAGGGGCTTTCGCAGCGAGTTGCGGGGGCAGGATTTGAACCTACGACCTCCGGGTTATGAGCCCGGCGAGCTACCGAACTGCTCCACCCCGCGGCGTGTCTTCAGGTTACCACGGGGGGAACAGCGGGGTCGAATCGACGCCGGCCGCGGGCGAGCGGCTAGACGACCGACCGCGGGCCGGAGTCGCTCCACGCGAGCATGAGCTTTTTCTGCGCACCATCGGCGAGCTTGTAGATCACTTCAAGGTCGACGGGATTCGTGTCGCGCGCGTTCGGGTCGAGCACGCTGAAGTATGCGATGGTCTCGCCGGTAAGTGCGCGGATCGGCACCTCGAAGCGGTATGCGGGGTTGCCGACCGGCACCCCGAATGCGGCAAGGGTGAGTCGACCGGCGTCCGTCTGCAGCTCGATTCGAGCCTCCGAAACCCCGAGCGACGCCACGGCGACGCACGCCATTTGCTCGAGCGCGCCGTGAACCGTCGCAAATCGTGCGACGAACTCGTCGTGTTCCCCCATAGAGATCGATTCTGCCTGACAGTCGATGACGACCATGAGACATTCCCTTTCCCAGCCCCTACGAACACCGTATGGGGCTCGGCGCTGTGGCGAGCAGTCCCAACATGGGGAACCCCCGGCCGGTGGACAGAACTCGCGTTCTGCCCTCCGACCGGGGGCTGGTGTGCCGTTGCTGTCAGTCGCCGCTGAGCGCGATCGCGCGCTCCAGGGCGTCCTGCAGGCGAGCATCCGCCTGCGCCGCCGCCACCAGGTCGTTGGCCCGGTATGCAGCCTCACGATCGAGCAGCGCATCGCGCGCGTCGGTCAGGGCTTGCTGCAGCGCGTTCGGGTCGATCGGCGGAGCAGGCGTCGACGGGTCCGTCGGCTCCTGAGGGTCAGTCGGCTCGGTCGGATCGGTCGGTAGCGGGTCGGTCGGCTCGACGTCACCGTCACCGGCGGCCGCGCCCGAGTCTCCGCCGAACAGCACGTCGAGCGCCTGGTCGAGCGTGTCCTCGAACGCGATCTCTTCACCGAACGACACGAGCACGCGACGCAAGAGCGGGAAGCTCGTGTCACCGGTCGACTGCACGTAGACCGGCTGCACGTAGAGCAGTCCGCCACCCACCGGCAGCGTCAGCAAGTTTCCGCTGATGACCTCGGTCTGACCCTGGCGCAGCAGGTTCAGCTGCTGGCCGACGTTGGCGTCGGAGTCGAACTGGGCCTGCACCTGGCCGGGGCCGGGAATCGTCGTCTGGCGTGGCAGACGCAAGAGCGTCAGCTTGCCGTAGTCGTCGCCGGCGTCGGCGTTCGCGGCGAGGTAGCCGAAGAGCACGTTGCGCTGGTTTTCACCCGTCGCGGCCGGGATGAACGTCGAGTAGAGAGTGAACGACGGATCGTCGCTGCCCGGCACCTGCATCGTCAGGTAGTACGGCGGCTGCAGCGTCGGAGCGTTCGGGTTCGACACCGGGTCGTTCGGCGTGCGCCACTCGTCGTCGGTCGCGAAGAATGAGCCGGGCTCGGTCACGTGATAGCGGCCGAGGATGTTGCGCTGCACCTTGAACAGGTCGCTCGGGTATCGCACCTGGCTGAGCAGGGCGTCCGACATGTCGTCGGCCGACTCGAGCGTGTTCGGGAAGATGCTCTGCCACGTCTGAAGCACCGGGTCTTCCGTGTCCCATGCGTACAGGGTGACCGAGCCGTCGTATGCGTCGACCGTCGCCTTCACCGAGTTGCGGATGTAGTTGATGTTGTCGATCGGGAACTGCGGCGCCGGCGTGTACGTGTCGGCGATCGCCGCCGACAGCGCAACCGACGTCGAGTACGGGTAGTTCGCCGTCGTCGTGTAGCCGTCGACGATCCACTTGATGCGTCCGTCGATGATCGCGGGGTACGGGTCGTTGTCGAGCGTCAGGTACGGCGCGGCACGCTGCACGCGAGTGAGCGGGTCGCGGTCGTACAGAATCTGCGACTGGTCATTCACCTGGTTCGACAGCAAGATCTCGGTCGACTGGAAGGTGATCGCGTAAATGAGGCGCTTGAATACGTTGTCGAGCGCAGGGCCACCGTCACCGGTGAAGGTGTAGCGGGCGTTGCCGGATGCGTCGATGTTCTCGTCGCTGCCGACCTCACCCTCTGCAGGGAAGTCGAGCTCTTGCGGCTCGGCGCCCTCGGGCGCACCGACGATCGAGTACGTCGGCGAGAACTCGCCGAAGTAAATCCGCGGCTCGTACTCACCGAGCTGCTCAGTGAGCACACCATCGACCGGAATGCCCTGCTCGAGGAATACCGGCTGGCCGTCGTCGGCGCGCTGGTTGCCGAAGGCAGCAACGACGCCGTACCCGTGGGTGAACACGATGCGCTGGTTGACCCAGTTCTGCGCCGACTGACCGTCGGGGTTCAACT
>Ga0213835_102067_pt1 | contig 10092 bp, 7 predicted proteins | sample SWPATP01_FD_160576 | JGI IMG/M metagenome (GOLD analysis project Ga0213835, IMG submission 160576) | Coastal seawater microbial communities from Marineland, Florida, United States - SWPA TP0 #1 | ecosystem: Environmental > Aquatic > Marine > Coastal | place: USA: Florida | collected 2016-08-05
TTGTCTGGCCGACAAAGTCCGGTTCGCGGATGAAAACCGACAGCATGCCCGCCGCCGAAATCATCACGTCCTCGCTGGTGATCGAGGCTGCGCGCTTGTTGCCGACCAGTTCGGCATAGGATTTCAGCCCACGCAGCAGTGCGGTCCGAAGACCTGCCTCGTGCGTGCCGCCTTCCGCCGTGGGGATCGTGTTGCAGTAGGAATTGACGAAGCCGTCGCCGCCAAACCAGGTGATCGCCCATTCGACCGATCCATGGCCGCCCTGTTTCTCGCTTCTGCCAGCGAAGGGCTCGCGCGTGACCTGGAACTCCGCGCCCATCGACGCGCCCAGATAGTCCTTCAACCCGCCGGGGAAGTGGAATTCGGCTGTCGCGGGCGTCTCGCTCTTCTCGCCGATGAGACCGGCATCGCAGGCCCAGCGAATCTTCACGCCGCCGAAGAGATAGGCCTTGGAGCGCGCCATCTTGTAGAGCCGCGCAGGATCGAAGGCCGCCTTCGCGCCGAAAATCTGCGGGTCGGGCTTAAAGCGAACCTGCGTGCCGCGGCGGTTGTGGACCTCGCCGATCTTCTCCAGCGGTCCCTGCGCATGGCCGCGTGAGAAGCGCTGGCGAAAATGCTGTCGCGCGCGGAAGACATCGACCTCGAGCTCTTCGGACAGCGCATTCACGACGGAAATGCCGACGCCGTGAAGACCGCCGGAGGTCTCATAGACTTTGGAATCGAACTTTCCGCCAGCATGCAAGGTGGTCATGATGACCTCCAGCGCCGACTTGTCCTTGAACTTGGGGTGCGGATCGACGGGAATGCCGCGACCATTGTCGGTCACGGTCAGCGAGCCATCGGCGTCCAGGCGTACCTCGATGAGATTGGCGTGGCCGGCCACCGCCTCGTCCATCGAATTGTCGATGACTTCGGCGAAGAGGTGGTGAAGAGCCTTGTCGTCGGTGCCGCCAATATACATGCCCGGCCGCCGGCGGACGGGCTCCAGCCCCTCCAGTACCTCGATATCGGCCGCACCGTAGCTGTCGGACGCATCGCGGACCGCAGCCGGCTTTGGCGCGGCGGCAGGCCTCGCCGGGGCCTCAGGCTCGCGTTCGGGCGGGGAGGGGGAAACGGCTGAAAAAAGATCGTCGTGCATGGGCATCCGTATAGCGGCTGCGAATCACCAACGATAGTGCCACGCATCTCTGCGAGTGGCGATTGCTGACCGCAGAACAAGCCTTGCCGCAACGGCGTTCTAACTTGCGCCGCTCGACGGGTGTGGATTGCCCTGGCGGCAAGCGACTGGCTGCCATCCGTTTTATCATCAGGCCGCGCGGCCGAGGGCTTGGGCTCCCGCCGGAGTGCTCGCGCCACTCATGATGGCCAGCATTGCGGGATCGGCTGCACTGCTGCGCTGCTCGATCTCCTTCTTGCCCCACAGATGCGCGGCATTGAATACCTCCATGTGCCGATCGAAGCTCATCAGACTTGCTCCCGGCAGGGAAGGAGGCGTCAACACCAGATCTTGCGTCCCAATGGGCAGGTCATAGCGCTGGTGGGCGAGCAGGCTACGGAACAGAACGTTCATGATCTTGGGCGCCCTAGGCAGCCGTGCACGCGGATTGATCAGCGATGTCAGCAGCTTGCCTCGGCCGGGAAGCGCTTCGTAGTCCACGTCGAAACGGCTCTCGCCAGACCGGCCGAAATGGACGACGAGATTGGGGCCATCCTTAAGCGACTTCATCGGGACAAGGGGCGCGTCGTCCATCAGTCCGCCATCGACGAGCATGGTTCCGTCCTTTGTGTAGAAGGGCGGCAGGATGCAGGGGATGGCGCTGGAGGCGCGCACCGCCTGCCACAACAGACCCGTTCTGATCAGTTCTATGCGCTGGGCCGAGAGATTGGTTGCGATTGCACAAAATGGTTTCCAGCAATCCTCGACCATGGTCGTGCTGCCATAGGCGCGTGCCAGCGCCTCATCGAATACCTTGTGATCCAGCAGTGAGTAGCGCGGCAGGGTAGGGCGCTTGAAGCTGCGGCTCTTGACGAAGATGTCCTCGGTACCGGCGGTCAGAGTGTCGTACTCGCCAAGCAGGGCGAAGCCGGCCAGCATGGCCGAGCCGACGCTGGTGCCGACGAACGCGTCAAAGGTGACGCCTTGCTCGCGAAAGGCCCGGTAGATTCCGACATGAGCCGGGCCATAGCCGCCGCCGCCGCCAGCAACGAAACCGACAGCCTGGCCGGTCAGGAAGCGACCCAATGCAAGCAGGTCGGCATCGTCCTCAATCGATACGTGATGGTGGATGGCAACTTCCATGCGTGCCAGCCAGCCGGCCGTGCCCGACACGACGCCCTGGCGGCACGGGTGCAGTCGGACAAGGCGGCGTCGGGAAGCCGGGAACAGTTCGGCGGCAAGTCTTTCCATCGGCGACAGTGCACCCACAGGCGCTTCCCCTGTGGTCGCCATCACAACCTGATCGCATCTCTCGAGACAGATTCTGGTCCAGTCGGTGAGACCCGGCTCGCCGAGATAGGCCAGCACCTTGTCTCCATGTTCCAGTTCATCCAGCCAGGCCGTCACCTCAGCGTCTTCCGGGGATCTCCTGCCAAAACGGTCGGTGACGGCATCTCTGTCGACAACCCTCATGCCGGCAGCAGGTAATGTGCGTGCGAGACGCGCAAAGAATTCAGCCGGCATCTCCTCGTGGCCGGCTGGCACAATAGCCACGGTAGGAACGCGTGGCCGGTTGGTCGCCCGGACACCGAGAAGCCCCGACGAGGTCGCCCGAACGAGCTCACCGGCCAGCGCGGGAAGCGATTCGAGAAGGCTGCGATAGGCATCCCGGTCGAGTTCCAGAAGCTCGCAGTCGCGCGTGGCGACAGCCGCCTGTCGATGGGGAGTGCCGCTCAGGAACGCAGCTTCCCCGACAAGGTCACCGGCGCGCCGTTCGCCGCCATCTGAAAGCGCGATCACGCCACGGGAGAGCAAGTGCAGATGCTGGGCGTCTTCACCAGCCGTATAAAGCGTCTCGCCGCGGCCAAGCACACGCCGGCGCGCCGCCGAAATCAGCCGGTCGCGGTGGGAGGCTTGAAGGCTGCCAAGGAAACCCCTGAAGATCGTGGTGTCGTTCTGTCTCATGGTTGGCTAACCCCGCTTGCTTCGATGCCGGGGGACGCTAACGTTGGGTCAGCTTGGGCTGAATACCATGCACAGGGTAGGGCTCAGCCTCGGTTCGCCAGGGCTGCAGGCAGCGTCAAGGTCACCCGCATGCCTTCTTCCATCTGATCGAGCATCACGGAGCCGCCGATTTGGACTGCCCGGCGTTGCATGTTGGCAAGGCCGTGACCTTTGCCATCTCCGCGTGTCGAGCGACCATCGTTTTCGACCCGGATGACAGCCGAACCGTCCGAACCTCCATTTGCCGAGATGGCGATCCGCTTGGCTGGACCGTGTTTTATCGCATTGGTGACTGCTTCTTGCAGGATCCGCAGTATGGACAAGGCGTTGGCTGGGGTGACGCCGGATATTTCCGGCAGGCGTTCCATCGACCACTCAAGTTCGATGCCGATGCGCCGTAGCTGGGGGCCGAGCCGCTCGCGGAAGCCGGCGAGCGCCAGCGGCAAGTCCCGATCGCCGATATCCAGGGAATTGATGACCAGTCGCAGATCGTCAAGCGCCGCCCGCGCCGCCTTTTCGATCGACCGGGGTTCGGCCGTTTCGCGCTCGCTGAGCGCGATGATCGATACAAGGTGCCCGCTCAGCCCATCATGCAGATCGTGCATCAGGCGCTGTCGCTCCTGATCCCGGACCGCGGCAACCGCCCGTGAACGCTCTCGTTCGTGAAGCACGGCGAGTTCGTCTTCGCGCTGTTTCAGGCGGGTCCGCAGCGTTTCATTGGCCTCGTCGACCTGCTTCAGGCTGGTGGCCAGTCGACGCATGAGCAGGATCACGATCATGAGGATGGTCAGCGTCCGAACGTAGCCGGAAAGCAGCATGCCACCATCGAGAATCCCCAGAGAGACGGCTATGTCATGCAGCCCTGTGGTCGTGATGAGAAAGAAGGGGAATGCGAGCAGACCCAGTTCCCATGACCCGGTGCGGGCAAATCCACCGCTGAGCGCCAGCGCGGCCGCAAAATGTCCGGCAATCGCTGCCAGTACACCAATCAGCGCCAAGGGAAATGCCGGCAAGCCCAAGAGGCTGCCCGCGACCAGTGTCAGTGGCACCAATATCGCGGATGGTGCCAGCCAGGGCGGCCTCGGAGCGTCCAGAACCGAGCACGCCAGCCCGTAAGCGGTGACCCCAAAAGCAGCAAGCGTCATGTAAAGATAGGTCTGCACGTCCGCGTAGTCCGTCCTGGCGAGGCTGACCTCCGCAACAGCCACAGCCAGGCTGCCAGCGCTGAGCGCGAGCATCCAGCCAAAGACCGGATCGCGCCGTCGCGCCGTCCAGACAACCAGTATCCCTAGGAGTATCAGGGTCTGCAGCGCATAGGCCGTGGCGCGCAATTGGTCGCCCAATATCGGAAACAAGCGGTGAACGAGACCGATCTCGGTGTCTCCGCCGAGGTGGATGAGCGAGAGGTGGCCGAGCGCAGCGCCGTTGAAGCGTTCCATGGTGATCTCGAGCTCGTTTGATCCGGCAAGGAAGAAGTGCCGGGGAACGACCATGACCGGTGTGCTGCCGGAAACCGGGTTGACCCATAGGCCACCTGCGACCGGTTCGATCCGCGCCTGATTGAGCCGTGTGGTGATCTGATGTCGCACCGAGCGAATCAGAAGGTACTGATCAGTCTCCGGAACCTGTTCCAGTTCGAACTCAAAACGATAGATTGCCTGTGCCGGTCCCGCCGGTGCATCGCTGCGTGACCAGTCATGAGGCAGGTCAACGGTCACTTCCGGACCGTTGTCGAAACTCACCGTGCCGGTGGCCAGCGTCCGCGCTGCTTCGGGAAAAGGAAGGGAAAGGACCGAGGGTGCCAGTGCGGCCAGCAAGGCAAGTAGGAAGATCAGGAGGCCCGGCGTCCACAGAGCTCTCGGTCGCTCAGGCAAGACAACGCTCACAGCCTGATCAACCCGAGCCGGGTCGCCTCGTAGACGGCCTCCGAGCGGTTGGATGCCTGCAGCTTGCGATAGATGTTGCGGATATGAACCGGCACTGTCTGGTTTGAAATGCCGAGACGCTCCGCCAGTTCGCTGTAGCTGAAGCCCTTGGCAATGCCCCAAAGGATATCGGTCTCGCGCGGTGTGAGATGTGGGCGCGGTTCGTCTTCGGGCCCAATGGCTGCCGGGCGATCCGACAGCCGTCGTACCAAAACGCGCGCGATGCTGGACGATATGGGTGACTTGCCGGACATCACGTCGGTGATCGCCTCGGCGAGGTCTATCGAGTCCGCGTCTTTCAGAAGATAGCCCGCGGCGCCCGCCTCAATGGCATCAAGCACCGTGCGCTCATCGGCCAGCACCGAGATGACCATCGCCTCGGCATCGGGCCGTATTCGGGCAAGGAGCCTTATCGCATCTATGCCGCTTCCATCGGGAAGATTGAGGTCGGTAATGAGGAGGTCCAGCGGGTTGGTCTCGATGGCCAAAACCGTCGATGCAAGATCGGGGCAGACTGCAACCAGTTCACCGCCGGTCCAATTCTCGACTATGCCGGCAAGGCGCTCGCGTACGGGACCGTCGTCTTCCGCAAGCACGATTCGCCAGGGAGCGCCTTCGTTGCGCACCGTATCTGCAGCCACGGTCGAACAATCCCCCCTATTGAAAAGTCTCAGGTCCGCCGAGCCGACACCGATAAACCGCTACTTGCAGGCTTTGCATACCCGTTGCATGGTATGGTCCACTTCTACAAAAGCCAGACTACCGGAGCGAGAGCGCCTGCGCACGCCCAAAGAGTTGTCTACCCGTTGTCAGACTCCGCTATCGGCTGCACTCGGGCGGGATGGGCAGCGCTCCTGACATCTGGACAGTGAAACGGTCATCCCAGTTGTACGGCGTTATCGTGGTTGGGCAGCCATCCTGGATCTTCTGCCATGCAGAATTGTTCAGCACCATGCCGCAGCGCGACAAACGCGGCTCCATGCAGGGCGGCTGAATGCAGGCGACCTCTCCCTGTCGGTACCATTGTCCATTGGCGCGGCACATCGGCCCGCTGGGTTCCATATCGGGAACCGTCGGGAAATCCTGCGCAGTGGTTACTGCGATTGATAGAGCGATGGTGGCCAGCAACTCCATGCCGAACGATACCACGACACCAGCGCGGCGGCGATCAATTGAGCGTCAATGTCTCGCTTCGAAACGGAGATCTGCCATTACGGGCACATGGTCCGAGGGCTTTTCCCAGGCCCTGACGCGCTTGTCGATGGAAGCGGCGGTAAAACGGTCGGCAGCCTCCGGGGACAAGAGGATATGGTCGATGCGGATCCCGTTGTTCTTCTGCCAGGCGCCGCCCTGATAGTCCCAGAAAGTGTAGGTCTCGGCTTCGTCCGTCACCGAGCGTATGCACTCCGTCATGCCGAGCGCTTCCAGTCGGCGCATCGCGGCACGGCTTTGCGGCTGATAGAGCGCGTCGCCCAGCCAGTCCTCGATGTTCTTGGCGTCGGCTGGCTGCGGGATGATGTTGTAATCGCCTGCCAGAACCAGCGGTTCCTCCAGCGCCATGCGGGCTTGCGCCCACGCCTGAAGCCGCTCCATCCAGGCAAGCTTGTAGGAGAATTTTTCCGTGCCGATCGGGTTGCCGTTTGGCATATAGGCGGAAACGACCCTCAGGACGCCTCCTTCCACTGAGAACACCCCTTCAATGAAGCGCGCCTGCTCGTCTGCTTCGTCGCCTGGGAGCCCACGATTGACCTCATCGAAGCGCAGCTTGGAAAGGATGGCGACGCCATTGAATCCTTTCTGGCCATGCGTTTCGACATGATAGCCCAAGGCTTCGATTTCCATGCGCGGGAACTGCTCGTCGACAGACTTGATCTCCTGCAGGCAGACGATCTCCGGCGCTTCGGCCTCTTCGAGCCAATGCAGCAGATTGTCCAGGCGCGCCTTGACGCCATTGATGTTCCAGGTCGCGATGCGCATTGGGTCAGATCGAGAAGGACGTACCGCAGCCGCAGGAAGCGACGGCGTTGGGATTTTTGATCTGGAATGACTGTCCTATAAGATCGTCGACGAAATCGATGACCGAGCCGCCCATATAGACCAGAGACAACTCATCGATCAGTACCGTTGCACCGTTCTTCTCGATGGCGACGTCGTCGTCGTTTCTCTCGCCGACAAGCTCAAATATGTAGGAAAAGCCCGAGCAGCCGCCGCCTTCGACCGCCACGCGAAGCGCGATCTTGTCGGGTTCTCCGGCCAAAACCTTGTTGATGCGCGCCGCGGCTGCATCACTCAGTTCCACACCCTTCATCGAGGTCGCTGCATCCATGCCCATGGACGTCACCTTGCTTTCGTGTTCACAACATAGGTATGGAGCGGCGAAACCCAAGTCAACACGCGGGACGGACGTGGCAGCCTTGGCAACTGACATGAACACACTGGTCGATATCGGGTTCGGGCATCGTCCCCGGGCGGCATACGCGACCGATCCAGCGCGGTCGCGGGGCAGGCTTGTGCCGGAGCCAGAGAGTCGGACCAGAACGCCGTTTCAACGCGATCGCGACCGTATCATCCATTCGACCGCCTTCCGGCGTCTCAAGCACAAGACGCAGGTCTTCATTGCGCATGAGGGGGATCATTTCCGCACCCGGCTGACTCATTCCATTGAGGTTGCCCAGATTGCCCGCGCGCTGGCCCGTGCCTTGCGTTGCGACGAGGATCTTGCCGAGGCAGTCGCGCTTGTTCACGATTTTGGCCACACGCCCTTCGGCCATACCGGTGAAGATGCGCTGGACCGCAAGATGGCGCCATGGGGCGGGTTCGACCACAATGCGCAATCGTTGCGCATCGTCACGTTGTTGGAGCATCGCTACGCCGAATTCGATGGGCTCAACTTGAGTTGGGAAAGCCTGGAGGGGCTGGTCAAGCACAATGGCCCGCTTCTCGATAGCGAGGGCAGGGGGCTGGATGGACCGGTGCCGCAATCGATTCTCGACTATTGCACCCGCCATGATCTCGAATTGGACCGTCATGCCGGCATCGAGGCCCAGGCCGCCGCGCTGGCCGACGACATCGCCTACGACACCCATGACATCGATGATGGCCTGCGGGCGGGCCTGCTGACGCTGGAAATGCTGGAGGATGTCTCGCTGCCGGCCAGCATCTTGGCCGAGGTCAGGAGGCTTTACCCGAAACTCGACCGGGTGCGGATGGGCCACGAATTGATGCGCCGCCAGATCACCATGATGGTGGAAGATGCCATCATGACGGCGATCACAAGGATAGATGAAATTGCGCCGCAGAGCGTGGACGATATCCACGCTGCCGGGCAGCCGGTTGTCGGGTTCTCCGATGAGATGCGCGCGGCGGAGAAGGAACTGAAGGCCTTTCTCTATGCCAATCTCTACCGCCACCCGCAGGTGATGGAGGTCAGGGCGCGCGCGGATCGCGTGGTCGAGGAGTTGTTCGACCGCTACATGGAAGACGACAGTGCCTTGCCGGAGGCTTGGCGGGGCGTTGCCGATCTCGCTGCAAAAGCAAGGCATGTGGCCGACTATCTGGCCGGCATGACCGACACCTATGCCATCAAGGAACACCGGCGGCTGTTTGACCATACGCCTGATTTCGTCTAGGCGGAGCGCGTCCCGCAGGCTGTACGCTAGGCGGCGCCTTCCCCAACATGAAAGCCCTACCATGAACATCTTCGCTGACTTCAGCGACCGCATCCGGAAATCCATTCAGGCACTGGGCCTCGAAGTGAAGGATGGGAGTGCGCTTGACCTTTCGCGCATCACGGTCGAGCCGCCGCGAGATGTGTCGCACGGCGACCTGGCCACCAACGCGGCCATGGTGTTGTCTAAACAGGTCGGCCAGAACCCGCGCGCCCTTGCCGAGACCATTGCCGCGCCGCTGCGCGAGGACAAAGACGTCGCGTCGGTGGAGGTGGCGGGACCCGGCTTCATCAATCTGCGCCTGTCGGACGGTTTCTGGCAGGCAAGGCTGGGCGAAATGCTGGCCGCCGCCACCGATTACGGCCGTTCGACGATTGGCGCCGGCCGCAAGATCAATGTCGAATACGTGTCGGCCAACCCGACCGGGCCGATGCATGTCGGCCATTGCCGCGGCGCCGTGGTGGGCGACGCGCTGGCCAATGTGCTGGCCTTCGCCGGTTACGACGTGACCAAGGAGTACTACATCAACGACGCCGGCGCGCAGATCGACGTGCTGGGACGTTCGGTACTGCTGCGCTACCGCGAGGCGCTCGGCGAGGAGATCGGTGACATACCGGAGGGGCTGTATCCGGGCGACTATCTGGTGCCGGTTGGCCATGCGCTTGCCGACGAACACGGGACCGCGCTGTGTGACATGGATCAGGCCGAGGCGCTGGAGATCGCGAAGGACAAGGCGATCGACGCCATGATGGCCCTGATCCGCGAGGATCTTGCCGCACTCGGCGTCCATCACGACGTCTTCTTCTCGGAACGGACGCTACATGCCGATCGGGCCGCTGCCATTCGTACGGCCATCAACGACCTGACCATCAAGGGCCATGTCTACAAGGGCAAGCTGCCGCCGCCGAAGGGGCAGGTGCCCGAGGACTGGGAAGACCGCGAGCAGACGCTGTTCCGCTCGACCGAGGTCGGCGACGACATGGACCGCCCGCTGGTGAAGTCGGATGGCGCCTACACCTACTTCGCCGCCGATGTCGGCTACATGAAGGACAAGATCGCCCGCGGGTTTGAGGAACTGATATTCATCCTCGGTGCCGATCACGGCGGCTACGTCAAGCGGATGGAGGCGCTTGCCAGGGCTCTATCCGACGGCAACGTCAAGCTGACGATCCTTTTGTGCCAACTCGTGAAGCTCTATCGCGGGGGCGAACCTGTCCGCATGTCAAAGAGGGCAGGCACCTTCGTGACACTGCGTGAAGTCGTCGACGAGGTTGGCCGCGACCCGGTCCGCTTCATGATGCTCTACCGCAAGAACGGCGAGCCTCTCGATTTCGATTTT
>Ga0213835_102068_pt1 | contig 10091 bp, 4 predicted proteins | sample SWPATP01_FD_160576 | JGI IMG/M metagenome (GOLD analysis project Ga0213835, IMG submission 160576) | Coastal seawater microbial communities from Marineland, Florida, United States - SWPA TP0 #1 | ecosystem: Environmental > Aquatic > Marine > Coastal | place: USA: Florida | collected 2016-08-05
ATCGATGACCATCTGAACCGCCCGCTCGCGGAACTCTGCCGGGTACGGGCTCGTCGTGTTCTTCTTGCTGTCCATGGGAGGGCATCCTTCGAGAGTTTTGCCCTCCGGTAAACCCGGGGCAATTCAGCGGATGACGTGCCGGGACCCGCGCCTCGATGGCGACACGGCGGAGCAGCGCCCCGCTCGCCTCGTCCGCGCCCCGCAAACCCCTCCGGAGCCCGCCCGCAGGGTGAACCATGTCCCCCGGCAAACGCCCGGAGCAGGGGTCTTCGGCAGCCTGCCAGCACCCGACCGCGGCGACATCGGCATCGTGCGGACCGGCCGCGCGAGGGCGCAGGCCCGCCCGCGCGCCCCGCTGGCGCGCATGAAACCGGCGCCGGGCGCGTCGGATGTGCAGCGAGCCGGGCGGCCCCCGTGCCGCCCGGCGCCGTCATCGCCTGTGGCGACGTTCAGGGCCCGCGTCACACTCCACGTCTGCATCCGCTGGACCATGACCGAGACCGGCAGCCCGAGCTTCTTGCCGGCGGGTGCCCTCCTGGACCATGCCTCCTGTCGCGGGCAGTGGCCCGGCATGCCCGAAAGGACGCCGGAGGCGATGCGGAACCTCCGGCCGCACGGCGGCGACATCGTTCGCCGCGACGCCGCGGAGCGGGACGGCGCGCGCCTGTGCCGGGGGCAGGGCATCCCGCGGCGACGGCAGGTTCCGGCTCGGGCGTTGGAGGGGGGCTGTCTGCCCCCCGCTCCCTTCGGGAGCCCCCCCGAGGATATTTGAGGAAAGATGAAGGAAGGGGACAACGGGGCGATGGCGCTGGCGGCGGGCTGGCGGTGGCAAGGGGGCGGGTCCGTGCCTTGCGGCGCAGCCGTGCAGGGGCGGCGGCCCGCTCTCTGCCGGGCGGCGCGGCGCGGGCCCGCGCGACGACGCCGTCGCCCACCGCCCGGTCAGCGCTGCGTGAAGAGCCGCTCGCGCAGGTCCTGCAGGGGGCGGAAGAGATAGTCGAGGAGGGTCTTTTCGCCGGCCAGGATATCGGCCCGCGCGGCCATGCCGGGCAGCAGCTGAAAGCCCTCGGCCGCACGGCCGTCGGGGTCGTCGAGCAGGATGAAGGCGGTGTGATGGGGCCGTCCGCCCTCGTCCGGGCGGGTGCCGGGGAGGATGGTCTCGACCCGGCCGGGCAGCGGCGGGAGCTTGGCGAAGTCGAAGGCGGGAAAGCGCAGGTGCACCGCGTCGCCCGGGGCCACGAGGGCGATGTCGGCCGGGGCGATGCGGGCGCGGATGCGCAGCCCGGCCTCCATCGGCGCGATGCGGGCGATCTCGGCGCCCGGGGCCACCACGCCGCCGACGGTGCCGGCAAAGGCCTCGATCACCACGCCGTCGGTGGGGGCGCGCAGGGTGCTGCGCTCCATCCGGTCGTCGAGGCGCTCGATCTCCTCGGCCAGTTCGCCGGCCTCGCGCAGCGCCGCGGCGCGTTGCAGCAGCAGCTCGGCCCGGGTCTGCGCCGTCATCTCGGCCAGCCGGCGCTCGGTCTCGGCGATGGTGCGGGCGGCGCGCTCGGCTTCGGCCTCGATCCGGGCGAGGTCGCTCTCGGCGCTGCTGTGGCGAAGCTCCACGTCGATGACCTGCATGCGCGAGCCCACCCCCAGGCGCGACAGGTTCAGGCGGGCGGAGCGCTCCTCCTCGATCATGGCGAGGCGGGCCTCGGCGTCGCTGCGCAGCCGCGCGAGGCTGGCGATCTCGGCGCGGGCGGCGGCGATCTGGCTCTCGAGCACCGCGCGGCGGCTGTCCTCGGCGCTGCGCTGTCCGTCGAAGAGCGCGAGCTGCGCCGCGATCATCGCCGGCGTGGCCCCGTGCACGGTGGCGAAGTCGGGCCGCCGGTCGGCCAGCAGCGCCTCGAGCCGCGCGAGATCCAGCGCCAGCGCTCGGGCGCGCACCGCGCGTTGCTCGCGCTCGGCCCGGAGCGCGCGGGTGTCGAGGCGCAGGAGCGGCTGGCCTGCCCGCACCTGCTGGCCGTCCTCGACCAGGAGTTCGGCCACGATGCCGCCTTCGAGATGCTGCACCCGTTGCAGCGGGACGGTGGCCTCGACATCGCCCTCGGCGCGGACCAGCTCCGCCAGCGGTGCCGTCGCCGCCCAGGTCAGGAAGGCCGTCACCAGCGCAAGAACCCCGGCCGCCGTCCAGCGCAGGGCACCGGGGGCCGGCTGCTCCTCCAGCAGGGTGGACTGTGCCAGCAGGGTGTCGCCACGCCGGCGGCGTCGGAGGGGGCGGGGGGCGTCGGGGGCGGTCAGGGTCATCGGGGCACTCCGGCGGGCATCGGGCGCGGTCACATCAGCTCGGCGGGCGGGGCGTTCTTCACGATGCTGCCGGAGTTGAGCACGAGGATCCGGTCCGCGAGGCGCATCGTCGCCGGGCGGTGGGTGACCATGACCATCGTGACCCGGCCGCGGCAGCGCGCGATCTGGTCGTGGAAGGCGGCGGTGAGCGGCGGGTCGAGGGTGTCGATGACCTCGTCCAGGAGCAGCAGGCGGGGCCGGCGCAGATAGGCGGCCGCCAGCCCCAGCCCGCCCACGAGGCTGGCCGCGACATGGCGGTTGCGCCCGTCGCCGACGCGGTGCGCGAGCCCCCCGGGCAGCCGCCCGAGCAGCGGCCCGATCCCCGCCTGCGCGATCGCCGCGGCGATCTCGGCGTCGCTGGCGGTGGGCATCGACAGCCGCAGGTTCTGCTCGATGGTGCCGAAGAACAGCTCGAACTCCTGCGGGACGTAGCCGATGGCCTGGCGCATCGTCACCGGCGCATGCTGGCGGATGTCGATGCCGTCGATCAGGATGGTGCCCGCCTGCGGCTGGTAGAGGCCGAGCACCAGCTTGAGCAGCGTCGACTTGCCCGCGCCGTTGGGGCCGGTCACCGCGACGATCTCGCCCGGGGCGATCTCGGCCGAGATGGCCATGGCGGCGGGGTCGAGCTCGGCTGCGTACTTGAACGAGACCCGGTGCAGCCGGATGGCGCCGCGGGGCACCGGGTCGGTATCCTTGCGGCGGCTCAGCGCGCCGGCCTCCTGCGGGGCGGCCATGGCCTGATCGATCCCGGCGGCGGTGGCGCGCAGCTGGCCGAGGCGGGTGAGCAGGCCGAACGCCGCCTGCATCGGCGTCAGCGCCCGCCAGGTCAGGGTCATCACCGCGATCAGGGCCCCCATCGACAGCGCGTCGTCCATCATCGCCAGCGCCCCCAGGCCGACCGTCAGCAGGCCCGCGACCACCATCACCCCCTGGCCCAGCGCCGTCACCAGCGCGGCGAGGGTCTGGGCGCGATACCCGGCATGGGCGGCCTCGCCCGACAGCCGGCGGAAGCGGGCGTGCCAGCGCGGCACCGCGCCGGACAGGCGCAGATCCTCGGCATGGGCGATCGCCTCGAGCAGGAAATCCTGTCGCGCCATGGCGCTGCGGGCGGCGGCGGCGTTGACCCGGCGCAGCGCCGGCGCCAGGGCCAGCGCCGCCAGCGCATAGACCCCCACCGCCGCCAGCGGCACCAGCGCCAGCGCCCCCCCGAGGACCGCCAGCGCCACGAGGAACACCGCCGCGAAGGGCAGCTCCACCAGGGTGATCGCGGCCTGTCCCGACAGCGCGTCGCGCAGCCCCTCGTATTGGCGCAGGCGGTGCAGCCGCGCGCCCATCCCCATCCGCTCGCCGATCCCGACCGGGAGCGCGAGCAGGTTCGCGAACAGCCCCCCGGCCATCAGCAGCCCCAGCCGGCTGCCGAACCGGGCGAGGATGCGCCCGCGCAGCGCGCGCAGCAGCGCCTCGCCCAGCAGCGCGAGGCCCACCCCGATCAGCAGCGACACCAGCGTCGGCACCGATTGCGCCGGGATCACCCGGTCATAGACGGCCATGATGAACAGCGCCGGCGCGACCGCCAGCAGATAGATCAGAAAGGTCAGCAGCGCGACCTGGGCGAGGAGCCCGCGAAACCGCTCGAGCAGCGTGGCGACCCAGCGGCCCTGTGCCGCGGTCCGCGCCGCCTCGGCGGTCGGGCCCGGGCGGTGGAACAGGCAGATGTCGCCCCGCAGCCGGTGCGCGGGATGCCAGACCGCCGCCCCGCGCGCCGGGTCCTGCACGAGGACCGCGCCCCGGCTTCGCAGCGCGGGTGCGATCGGCTCCGGTGAGGCCAGGTCGGGCGAGGTCGGGTCGGGCGAGGTCCGGTCGGGCAGGGCGCGCACTTGCGGCCGCGGGTCCTGCGCGGCGTCGCGGGCGGCGGCCGGTCCCGCAGGGGGCGCCTCACGGCCCGGCAGCACCAGCGCGCGGCCATCCGGCGGCACCAGCAGCGCCGGCAGCAGCCGCGGGTCGATCCGGTCGACGCGGGTGTCGGCCAGCACGGTCGAGCCGAAGCCGAGCCCGGCGAGAACGTCGCGCAGCGCCACCAGATCGAGCCGGGCGGTGGCGTGGGGCAGCGCCTCGGCCAGATCGCGCGGCGTGCCCTCCCAGCCCAGCGCCTCCAGAAGCGGGACCAGCGCCCGCGCCAGCCCGTCCTCGGGGTCGAGCCCCGACAGGCTGGCCTCCAGCGCCGCCCGGCGACGCTGCGCCGCCGTGCTGCCCGGGGCCTCGGCGTCGCGGTCGGTGGCGCGCAACGCCTGTGCGGGGCCGGCGCGGTCCGCGCCCGGGGGGCGAGGGGCGACGGTCGCGGCGGCGGCGCTGCGCGCCGCGGGCCAGCCGGGCGCCGGGCCGTCGCCCTCGGGCCAGCCGGGCGCCGGGGCGGGGGCGACCATGGCCGCCGGGCCGAGGACGAGCGGTGGCAGGCGCGACGCGCTCATGCCGGCACCGGCCCGGCCTGGCCCGGACGGGGGCCTGCCGGCACCTCATGCAGGTCCGTCCGCTGCAACCGCCCGTCCGCAAGCGTCAGGACACGCTGGGCAATGGCCAGCAGCGACGGCCGCTGCGACACGATCACGACCGTGCGCCGGCCCCGCTGGTCCTGCAACAGCGCCCGCGCCAGCGCATCGCCGCCGCTGTCGAGCGCGCTGTTGGCGGCATCGAACAGCAGGATGCGCGGATCGGCATAGAGCGCGCGCACGAGGGCGATCCGTTGCGCCACGCCCTGGGGCAGCGCATGCACCGAGCCCGGCCCGACCTCGGTGTTGAACCCGTTGGGCAGCCGCCCGGCCAGCCCCACCAGACCCAGACGCTCGGCCAGCTCGAACGCCCGCTGCCGGTCCAGCGTCGGGCCCTCGGCCCCGCGCGTCCCCGCCGGCGGCGCAAACCCGGTCATGTTCTCCATCAGCGTGCCGGCGAACACCGGTGCCCGGGCCGGGACGTACTGGACCTGGGCGGCGAGGCTGTCCTCGTCGTGGCGCCAGACGTCGTGGCGACCGTCGAGGATGACCCGCCCCACATCCGGGCAGCGCAGCCCGGCCATGACCATCAGCAGCGTGCTCTTGCCGCTGCCGGCGCCGCCGGTGATGCCCACCGTCTCGCCCGCGGCAATGCTCAGCTCGATCCGGTCGAGGAGCGGCGGCCCGCTGCCCTCGCCGGCGACGCTGACGCCGCGCAGCGCGATGTCGCCGCGCAGGGCCGGCAGCGGCGGCGCGCCCTCGCGGCGGTTGCGCGGCAGCGCCAGACCGTCGGCCACATGCCGGCGCTGCAACGCCTGCTGGCGAAAGCCCGACCACAGGCCCATCATGCGCTGCAGCGGCTGCAACGCGCGATTGGCCAGCAGCGTGCAGGCCGCCAGTTCGCCCAGCGTGATCTGGCCGGCCATCACGCCCAGGCTCCCGGCCGCGGCGACCGCCACCATGCTGACCCCGCCCAGCGAGGCCTGCAGCACCTGCCCGGTCACCCCGGCCCGCGCCAGCCGGTGCTCGGCCCGGGCCACGCCGCGCAGCAGCCGCTCGAAGCGGCGCAGCATCAGGGCCTCCAGCCCCGCGGCCTTCACCGCCCCGATCCGTCCCAGCGCCTCGAGCACGAAGCTGAGCTGGCGCACGCGCAGGTCGTCCACCTCGCGGCGCAGACGCTGGCGCGCGGGATCGCCGATCAGGATGAGCCCCACCGCCACGGCGAGGACCGCCACGGGCACCGCCGCGAGCCAGCCGCCGATCACGACGACGAGCCCCAGAAACAGCAGCGCAAAGGGCAGGTCCGCCAGCACCGCCAGCCCCTGTCCGGCGCGAAAGTCCCGGATCCGCGCCACCGCCGCGAAGCGTTCGGCATGCAGCCCCGGGCCCGCCGCCCGCAGCGCCACGGGATCGGCCGCCAGCAACCGCTCCAGCAGCCGGCGGTTGAGCGCATGCTCGTGGCGCGCGCCGGACCAGGCGATCAGGGCGGCGCGCACATGGCTCAGCACCGCCTCCAGCACCAGCGCCATGGCCACGCCCGCCAGCAGCACCACCAGCGTCTCGACCGCCCCGGCCGGGATGATGCGGTCATAGAGCTGCAGGATCGCGAGCGGCAGCGCCAGCGCCAGCAGGTTGCCGCCGACCGAGGCGAGGATGATCGCGAGGGCGGCGCCGGGATCACGCGGCGAGGGGCGGGCGGCATGGCCCGGCCACCCGCCGACGGGCCCCGTGGCGACGCCCTGCGCGCCGCTGCCGTGCAGCACCTCAGGCGAGCCCATCATACCCGGGGTCCTGCGGGGTGTGGTCGGCCGCCTCGCCGAAGGGGTCCGGGAGCAGGCCGTTGCCGAACCCTGCGCCGGCACCGTCGAGCGGGCCGGCGCCCGGGGCATCGCCGCCAAGGTCGAACAGGCTGTCGTGGCCGGAGCCGTGCATGTCGTCGCCCCCGGTGCCGTGCTCGATGTCGAGGAACCCCCCGCCGCCGCCGGACGGCGCCTCGCCTCCGGTCGCGGGCGCTGCCGGCTCTGCGGCCGGGGGAGAGGTGGCGATCGCGTCGGTGGGGGGGGCGGGGTCATCCGGGACCGGCGGAGCCGGGGTCAGGCCATGGGCGTCGAGCATCTCCGCATAGGTGAGGCGGCTGGCGGACAGGGCCGCATCGGCGGCGGCGAAGGCCTCGGCGGCGTGGTCGAACGCGAGGGCGGCCTCCTCGGCGGCGGCGGCCCCCGCCTCGGCCTCGGCCAGCAGGGCCGTCGCGGTGGCCGCGGCGGCGGCGCGGGCGGCCTCGGCCGCGGTCTCGTCGGCCAGCGCGGCCGCGAGCGCATCGGCGGCGGCGTCGCGGGCGGTGACGGCGTCGGCATGGGCGGCGACGGCGTCGGCAAGGGCGAGCTCGGCGGCGGCCTCGGCCGCCTGGGGGCCCTCGGCGAGGGCGGTGCGGGCGTCGGTCAGCGCGTCGGCGGCCCCGGCATGGCGCGCCAGTGCGGCCTCCGCCTCGGCCTCGGCGGTCCGGGCCTCGGCGGCGGCGGCGCCGAACTGCGACCGCGCCTCGGCGAGGGCCGCCGCGCTCTCCTCGCGCAGCGCAAGGGCCGCGGCGAGGGCCTCGCCGGCAGCGTCGGCGGCCGCGCTCGCCTCTGCCAGCACCGCGGCCCGCTGGGCAAGCTCGGGGGAAATGGCCTCCAGCGCGCCGAGGCTGGCGGCATGGTCCTCCAGCGCGGCGTCGAGCGCCCCCTGCCATGCGGGCCAGTCCGCGAGCGCCTCCAGATGCGCGGTCTCGGCGGCACGGAACGCCGCCTCGGCGGCCTCGAACGCCGCTTGCGCCGCGTCGTCGCCGGGCGCGTCGGACCATGCGGCGTGGGCCGCCGCGCGCTCCGCGTCCAGTTGCGCCAGCGCGGCGCGGTCCTCGGTGAGGGCGGCGAGCGCGGTTTCGGCGGCGCCATGTGCCGCCAGAACCCCGGCATGCGTCCCGGCCGCGTCGGCGGCCAGCCGCCCGGCCTCGGCCTCGGTCGCGGCCAGCGCCCGGGCGGCGTCCTGCGCCGCGGCATGGGCCGCGCCGGCCTCGGCGGCGGCGGCCTGCACAGCGGCCTCGGCCTCGGCCAGCCCGGCGAGGGCGGCGTTCGCAGCCTCCGCTGCCTCGGTGGCGACGGCCTGGGCCGAGGCCATGGCCTGCAACGCGGCCTCGGCTTCGGCATGGGTCTGTGCCGCGATCTGGCCGAGCTCGGCGACCGGGGCGGCGGCGTGCTCGACCGCGGCCCGGGCGGCGGCGAGCGTCGCCCGGGCGGCGACGACCTCGGCCGCGGCGGCGTCCTCGGCGGCCGCGGCCCGGCTGGCCGTCGCGTGGGCCTCCCATGCGGCATCATGGGCGCTGGCACGCGCCGCATCGGCGAGCGCCAGCGCCTCGAGACCGGCCTCGGCCCGGGCGACGGCGTCGAGGGCCGCCTCGGTCGCGGCCAGCAGCCGGGCATGGGCCCCGGACATCGCGGCATGGGCGCTGGCGGCCTGCGCATGGGCCTCCTGCGCCGCCTCGCCGGCGGCCTCGAGCGCGCTGTTGACCGCCGCGATGCGGGCGCTCTCGGCGGCGTGCCCGGCCTCGGCCTCGGCGTTGCGGCGATCGATCTCGGCGTTGTCGGGGCCGCGGGGGATCACGCTCGCAGGCGGGGGGACGACCGGGGCGCCGGGGTCATGGACCACCCTCACCACGGTCTCGACGATGTCGCTCTCGGCCGCGTCGGTGGCGATCTGAAAGCGCATCACCCGGTCGCCGGCGGGAAAGCTGCGGGCCTCGGGGTCCTCCGGTACCAGCCCGAAGTCGCTGAGCAGCCGCGAGACGGTCGCGGCCGGCAGGCCGTCGGGGGCATCGAGGCGCAGCGTGACCGCGCCGTCCGGCCCCGAGGCCTCCAGCCCGTAGGCGATGGCGTGGCCGTCGACGACCAGCGCCCCGCCGCCCGGCTCCAGCACCGTGCCGGCCAGGCGCAGCGCCGCCCCCTTCAGCCCCTCCACCTCCACCGTGATGCGGGTGACGGGCGGCTCCCCCTCCGGCACCGTGGCGAGCACGACGGGCATGTTCGAGACGGTCTCGAGGCTCTCGACAAAGGCCGGGGACACGTCGAGCCGGAACACGATGTCGTTGAAATCGCTGTCGCCTCCGGGCCTGCCGATATCCTCGAATCCGATCAGCAGGTCGCCGGTCCGGACGCCCCAGTCCGCCAGCCGGCCGGGATCCTCGCCGACCACGCCGCTGATGGTCTGCTGATGGCCCGACGAGTTCAGCCCGAGCGTGTCGCCCCCGGCGGCGGTGTGGAAGATGTTGCGCACCACGCTGCCGCTGCGCAGGACGCCGTCGTCGTCGGTATGGGTGAAATGCAGCCGCGGCGCCTCGGTCATGCCGGGGGTGATGGCGGCGGGCTCGCCCCGCGCGGTGCGAAACGAGAACTCGGCCGTGCCGCTCTCCATCGCCGCGCGCAGGGCGGCGTTGTTGAAGCCGTTGGAGACGAGGAAGAAGCCGAAGCTGTCGCCGGCGCCCAGATTGTCCAGCGTGACGGTGCTGAGCCCGCCGACCAGCTCGCCGCCCTCGTTGATGCCGCCATAGCCGCGGGCGATGCGCTGCAGCGTCGCCTCGTCCGCGCCGGCCTCGCGCCAGGCTTCCAGAACGTCGGCGCGCCGGGCGCCCGAGGCATTGTCCCAGATGATGCGGACGTCCTCGATCTCGCCGTTCGGGCCGATCTTGTAGTACCCCAGCGTGTTGCGGTGCCCCGCCCCCTCGCCGATGAAGGTGACGCTGACCGGGTGGTCGTGCTCCAGCGTCATCGCGTTGATGCGGGTGGTGCCGTTGATGTACTCGGGCGTCAGGTGGCGGCCGACCGAGCCGAAGGGGTCGAGATGCCGCCAGGTCTCGGTCTCGCCGGGCGGATTCACGACATCGCCGTTGCCGGAAAAGACGATGGCGCCGCCATTGGCGCGCAGCACCGGCCGCAGCGCCTCGGGCGCCGGCGCGACCGGGAGCGGCAGCGGCTCGGCCAGCCCCGGCACCGCCGCCGGCGGCAGCGGCAGCGGCGCCGGCAGCGTGACCGTCGGCAGGCTCGCCAGCGGCCCGTCGCCCGGGGGTTCAGGGGTGCCGAGCGCGGGGGCATCCGGCCGCAGCCAGTCCGCCAGCCCCTCCCCCGGCGCCGCGGCGTCCGGCCCGGGCTGCAGCGGCTCGAGGTCGAGCGTCACCGGCGCAAACGCCACCGGGGCTCCGGCGGGGATGGGCGCGGTGGGGGGCAGTGTGGGGATCGCGGTGGGGGGAGG
>Ga0213835_102069_pt1 | contig 10089 bp, 9 predicted proteins | sample SWPATP01_FD_160576 | JGI IMG/M metagenome (GOLD analysis project Ga0213835, IMG submission 160576) | Coastal seawater microbial communities from Marineland, Florida, United States - SWPA TP0 #1 | ecosystem: Environmental > Aquatic > Marine > Coastal | place: USA: Florida | collected 2016-08-05
GGGTGGCGGGGCGGGCTGCGCTGCCACCCGGTCGGCCGGGCGCGGCGCGGGGGCGGGCGCGCGATCGGGCGCGGTGACCGGGGGAAGGACGGCCGCCGGCGGTTCGGGCGCAGGGGCCGGGGCGGGTTGCGGCGCTGGTTCGGGCTCGGCCGGGGGCGGGGCCGGCTGGGGTTCGGGCTGCGGTGCAGGCTCGGGCGCGGGCTGCGGGGGCGGTTCGGGCGCCGGCTGCGGGGCGGGTTGCGGCGCCGGCGTCGGCGCGGTCGCCTGTGGCAGGCTGAGCGCCGCGAATTCCTCGGCCGAGATCAGCGTGACCTCGGCAACCGGCATCGGCCGGGGCCGGTCGGGGGCCGAAAACAGCCCCCCGACCATGACCCAGGCAATGAGCCCCCCATGCGCGAGGGCCGAAATCTTGAGGCCGGTGTCCATGCCGTCGCGGCCCTTCAGCCGCCGAGTCCGTCAAACGATGGTCCGCCGCTTTCCGTCACCAGGCCGATGTTGCGGAAACCGCCGGCATTGAGCGCGCCCATCACCTCGGCCACCCGGCCGTAGGGAATGGCGCCGTCGGCGCGCAGGAAGACCTTGTCGTTGCGGCGCTCGGTCGCGATTGCGCGCAGCCGCGGGATCAGCTCGCCCCGGTCGACCTCGGTGGTCTGCAGCATCACCCGGCCGTCGGCGGTCAGCGTGACGGTCAGCGGCTCCTCCTGTTCGGCCGGCAGCGCGCCCGCGGCGGTGCGCGGCAACTCCACCGGCACGCCGACGGTCAGCATCGGCGCGGCCACCATGAAGATGATCAGCAGAACCAGCATCACGTCCACGAAGGGCGTGACGTTGATTTCGGACATCGGGCGCGTGCGCCGGCGCCGGGTCTTTCGCCCGCCGCCGCCCGAGTCGATGAGATGCGCGCCCATCGCCTAGCCGTCCAGTTGCCGGGACAGGATGGTCGAGAATTCGTCCGCGAAGGCCTGGTAGCCGCCGGTGATCTCGTCACTGTCGCCCGACAGCTTGTTGTAGAAGATCACCGCGGGGATCGCCGCCAGCAGGCCCAGACCGGTTGCCAGCAGCGCCTCGGCGATGCCGGGGGCGACGACGGCGAGGTTGGTGTTCTGCGCCAGCGCGATGTCCTCGAAGGCGTTCTTGATCCCCCAGACGGTGCCGAACAGCCCGATGAAGGGGCTTGCCGACCCGACCGAGGCCAGAACCGTCAGGCTGGCGCCATGCACCTGCGCCTCGCGCGCGATGGCGACGTCCATCGACCGGTCGATGCGCGATTGCGCCCCGGCGATCAGCGCCCCGTCTGTCCGGTGGCTGCGCTGCCATTCGAGCATGCCGGCGGCAAAGACCCGCTCGGGCGGGGTGGCGGGGTTTTCGCGGATGCGCTCGTACAGCTCGTCAAGCGGCCGGCCGGACCAGAAGGCTTCGTCGAAGGCGGCCGCCTCGGCGCGGGCGCGGCGGAAGTTCATCGTCTTCTGGATGATGATGCCCCAGGACCAGACCGATGCCGCGATCAGAATCAGCATGACCAGCTGAACCACGATGTCCGCGCGCATGAACAGCGCCAGGAGCGAAAAATCGATCTCCGGCGCCATGCCGCCGATGGCTTCGGTTTCCATGTGTCTGCTCGTCCCAACAACCGGCCGCGTGACCCGCAGCTCTGTTAGCGTGTTTCTTAGCCGGTTTTGAGCCTTGATGCCAACACATACACGTCATTCGGCGCTTTTTCGCGGGCTGCGGCCGACCCCTGCCGCGGGCGCGGGCGGCGGCAGGTCGGCAAGCCGCGTGCGCAAGCCTTCGGGCAGCCGGGCGGGACGTCCGTCGGCGCCCAGGGCGACGAGCGTGACGAAGGCCGCAAAGAGTTCGGTCGCCTCGCGCAGCACCGTCTGGCGCAGGATCAGGCGGGCGGGGCTGGCGGCCACCGGTTCGGTCAGGACCGACAGGGTGTCGTCGAAACGGGCCGGTTTGAGGTAGTCGGCCTCGATCCGGCGGACGGCAAAGACGATGCCGTCCGTGTCGCGCAGCGCGGTCTGGTCGATGCCGAGGGATCGCACCCATTCGCTGCGCGCGCGCTCGATGAACCGCAGGTAGTTGGCGTAATAGACGATCCCGGCAAGGTCGGTATCCTCGTAATAGACGCGCAGGTCGTAGCGGTGGGGCATCGGCGGGTTCCGTTGCAGGGGTGCGGCAAGCCCCGGGGCGGGTTCAGACCGGGGCGATCTCGGCCCGGATCGCCAGCGCGGCGGCGCGGGGGTCGGGCGCCTGCCACACCGGGCGGCCGACGACGATATGATCGGCGCCCGCGGCCAGGGCGGCGGCGGGGGTGGCGATGCGCTTCTGGTCGCCGGGGGCGTGGCCTGCGGGGCGGACGCCCGGCGTCACGATCAGTCGACCGGCGGCTTGCGGCAGGGCGCGCAGCATCGCCGCCTCGTGCGGCGAGGCGATCAGGCCGTGCGCGCCGGCCTCGAAGGCGTGCAGGGCGCGGTCGCGCACGATCTCTTCCACCGGGCCGGGGCGGATCAGGTTTGCGTCGAGGTCCGCGCGGTCGAGCGAGGTGAGCACGGTGACGGCCAGGATGCGCAGATCGGTGCCGTCCGCGCCCTGCACGGCGGCCCGCACCACATGCGGATCACCCTGCACGGTCAGGAAATCGAGGCCGAAGCGCGCCAACCCGCGCACCGCGGCCTCGACCGTGGCGGGGATGTCGAACAGCTTCATGTCGAGGAACACGCGCTTGCCGTGCTCGTCCTTGAGTTCGCGGGCCAGTGCCAGCCCGCCGCCGGTCAGCATTCCCAGCCCGATCTTGTAGAAGGACACCGCGTCGCCGATGCGCCGGGCCAGCGCCAGCCCCGACACGGCGTCGGGCAGGTCGATGGCGACGATCAGCCGGTCGTCTGCGGGAAGGGGCCGGGTCATGGCATGCTCCGTCGTTGGTCGGCCCGGTCTAGGGCATCGCGCGGTGCGGGGGAACCGCCATCGTTGCCCTTGCGCCACAGTCGCCGCCTTCCCACCTTAGCGTCGAGGTTCGGTCGTGGGCGTGCCGTTGCGGGCGCCGGGGGCCGAAGGCTTGGACAAGGAGAGACCGATGAATATCGAGAAGTTCACCGACCGCTCGAAAGGGTTCCTGCAGGCGGCGCAGACCATCGCATCCCGCGAGAACCACCAGCGGCTCGCGCCCGAGCATCTGCTCAAGGCGCTGATGGACGACGACCAGGGCATGGCCGCGAACCTGATCCGCCGCGCCGGCGGCTCGCCCGAGCGGGTCGCGCAGGCCGTCGATCTGGCGCTGGCGAAACAGCCGAAGGTTTCGGGCGATGCCGGTCAGGTCTATCTCGACCAGGCCACCGCCCGGGTGCTGGACGAGGCCGAGAAGGTCGCGGCCAAGGCCGGGGACAGCTTTGTTCCCGTCGAACGCATCCTGACCGCGCTGGCGCTGGTGCGCTCGGCCGCGAAGGAGGCGCTGGAGGCCGGCGCGGTGAACGCGCAGGCGCTGAATGCCGCGATCAACGACATCCGCAAGGGTCGCACCGCCGATTCGGCCGGGGCCGAGGACAGCTATGAAGCGCTGAAGAAATATGCCCGCGACCTGACCGAGGCCGCGCGCGAGGGCAAGATCGACCCGATCATCGGCCGCGACGAGGAGATTCGCCGCGCGATGCAGGTGCTGAGCCGGCGCACCAAGAACAACCCGGTGCTGATCGGCGAGCCGGGTGTGGGCAAGACCGCCATCGCCGAGGGGCTGGCGCTGCGCATCGTCAACGGCGACGTGCCGGAGTCGTTGCGCGACAAGAAGCTGATGGCGCTGGACATGGGCGCGCTGATCGCCGGCGCGAAGTATCGCGGCGAGTTCGAGGAGCGGCTCAAGGGCGTGCTGAACGAGGTCACCGCTGCTGCGGGCGAGATCATCCTGTTCATCGACGAGATGCACACGCTGGTCGGGGCCGGCAAGTCCGAAGGCGCGATGGATGCCGCGAACCTGATCAAGCCGGCGCTGGCGCGGGGCGAACTGCATTGTGTGGGCGCCACGACGCTGGATGAATACCGCAAGCACGTGGAAAAGGACGCCGCGCTGGCGCGGCGTTTCCAGCCGGTGTTCGTGACCGAGCCGACGGTTGAGGACACGGTCAGCATCCTGCGCGGTATCAAGGAAAAGTACGAGCTGCACCACGGGGTGAAGATTTCCGACAGCGCGCTGGTCGCGGCGGCGACGTTGAGCCATCGCTACATCACCGACCGGTTCCTGCCGGACAAGGCGATCGACCTTGTCGACGAGGCCGCCAGCCGGTTGCGGATGGAGGTGGACAGCAAGCCCGAGGAACTGGACGCGCTGGACCGCGAGATCCTGCAGAAGCAGATCGAGGCCGAGGCGCTGCGCAAGGAAGACGACACCGCCAGCCGCGACCGGCTGGAGCGGCTGGAAAAGGAACTGGCCGATCTGCAGCAGCACTCTGCCGCGCTGACCGCGCAGTGGCAGGCCGAACGTGATCGCCTCGCGCAGACCCGCGACCTGAAGGAGCAGCTTGACCGTGCCCGGGCCGAACTGGAGCAAGCCAAGCGCGAGGGCGATTTCGCCCGTGCCGGCAAGCTGCAGTACGGCACCATCCCGGGGCTGGAAAAGGAGCTGGCCGAGGCCGAGGGCGCCGAGGGCACGACGCTGGTGTCGGAATCGGTGCGGCCCGAGGAGATCGCGCAGGTGGTCGAGCGCTGGACGGGCATTCCCACCTCCAAGATGCTGGAGGGCGAGCGCGACAAGCTGCTGCGCATGGAAGAGGCGCTGCACAAGCGGGTCGTCGGGCAGCACGAGGCGGTCCGTGCCGTGGCCAATGCCGTGCGCCGCGCCCGCGCCGGGCTGAACGACGAGAACCGCCCGCTGGGGTCGTTCCTGTTCCTCGGCCCGACCGGCGTCGGCAAGACCGAGTTGACCAAGGCCGTCGCCGAATACCTGTTCGACGACGACACCGCGATGGTGCGCATCGACATGTCCGAGTTCATGGAAAAGCACGCGGTCGCGCGGCTGATCGGCGCCCCCCCGGGCTATGTCGGCTATGAGGAAGGCGGGGTGCTGACCGAGGCGGTGCGGCGCCGGCCCTATCAGGTCGTGCTGTTCGACGAGGTGGAAAAGGCGCATCCGGACGTGTTCAACGTGCTGTTGCAGGTGCTGGATGACGGGGTGCTGACCGACGGGCACGGCCGGCATGTCGACTTCAAGCAGACGCTGATCGTGCTGACCTCCAACCTTGGCTCGCAGGCGCTGTCGCGGTTGCCGGAAGGGGCGGACAGCGGCCGGGCGCGGGCCGAGGTGATGGAAGCGGTGCGTGCCCATTTCCGGCCCGAGTTCCTGAACCGGCTGGACGAGACGATCGTGTTCGACCGGCTGAAGCGTGCCGACATGGGCGCGATCGTGGATATCCAGATCGGGCGGCTGCTGAAGCGCCTGCTGGCGCGCAAGATCACGCTGGAGCTGGACGACAGCGCCCGGACCTGGCTGGCCGACGAGGGGTATGACCCGGTCTTTGGTGCACGGCCGCTCAAGCGGGTGATCCAGCGGGCGCTCCAGGACCCGCTGGCCGAGATGCTGCTGGCCGGCGAGATCGCGGACGGCGCCACGGTTCCGGTGACGGCCGGGCCGGACGGGCTGATCATCGGCGCGCGCGTCGCGCCCTCGGCCCGGGCGCATGACGGTCGGTCGGACGCCGTGCTGCACTGACAACGTGGCGGTCGGCGGGGAAGCATCCCCGCCGACCGTCGGTCACGACGGCATCAGCACCGCGTCGATGACGTGGATGATGCCGTTGCGGCCTTCGGAATCGGCCGCGATGACGCGGGCCGAACGGTTCAGAAGGACCGGCGTGCGGGTTCCGTCCGCCTGCACGTTGTTGCCGTCGGACATGCGGATGTTCACGCGACGCCCGACGATCTGCGAGGAATCAACCGCGCCGTTGGCGATGTGATAGGCTAGCACCGCCTCGAGCCGGGCGCGGTTGGCGGGTTCGAACAGGCTGTTGAGGGTGCGGGCGGGCAGGCGGCGGAATGCCTCGTCGGTGGGTGCGAACAGGGTGAATCGCCGGTCGCGGGCCTTGAGCGCCTCGAACTGACCGGTGGCCTGAAGCCCGGCGACCAGGATGCGCAGTCCGGGCGTGACCCCGAGGCGGTAGGGAATGTCGGTCCAGTGATGGGCAAGGGCTGGCGTGGCGAGCGGGCCTGCGGCCGCGAGGGTCGCGATGCCGCCAAGGAAATGGCGTCGGTGCATGAAGGTCTCCTGCTGGTTGCGGCGCAAAGCGGCACGGGCGGCGGAAGGTTCCACCGCCCGGCAGGATAGCCGCTAGTGTGGCAGCATCGCAGCGTTACTGCGGCAGGATCACAGCATCGATGACGTGGATGACACCGTTGCTGGCCTCGATGTCGGCCGCGATCACGGTGGCGCCGTCGACGGTGACGGTCTCGCCCACGCCGATGGTCACCGACTGGCCGTTCACGGTCGCGGCCATCATGCCGTCGGTCAGGTCGCCCGACATCACCGCGCCGGGAATGACGTGATAGGTCAGGATCGCGGTCAGCGTCGGGATGTCGTTCAGCAGGCCCTCGACGGTGCCGGCGGGCAGCGCGGCAAAGGCTTCGTCGGTGGGCGCGAAGACGGTGAACGGCCCTTCGCCCTTCAGCGTCTCGACCAGCCCGGCGGCCTGGACAGCGGCGACGAGCGTGTTGAAGCTGCCGGCCGCGACGGCGATGTCGACGATGTCGTCGGCCAGCGCCGGGGTGGCCACGAAGGCGGCGGCGGCGAGCGAGAGAGCGGTCTTGCGGATCATGGTATCCTCCAATTGCGTTGGTGGCCGGGTGGTCCGGCAACGGTGTGACTTACGACGCCGAATCCGGATCGGATGTCCGCCAAAGGACGCAATGTTTTGAGCGGTTGACCCTTGAGATGCACCGACCGGGGGCTAAGCGGGGCCGGTCAGGGCCTTCCAGTCAAAGGATGGTGAGCAATCGTGAGCCGTCGTGAACCGGATTGCCCCGTCGGAGGGTTGGTTTCGGTGGCTTCGGGGATCGCCAAACGCATCTTGTGCGTTACGTTGAGGGACGCAGAGCATTCGCCGTCATCCGCCATCGCAGGAGACCGCCCATGTCGAACGACCGTCCCGCGCCCATGACCCTTGCCGATGTCACCCCGCCCGAGGCGTTCTTCAATCGTCGCGCCTTTCTTGCGGCCGGGGCTGCGGCGGCAAGCATCGGGGCCGCCGCGCCGGCGAGGGCCAACCCCGAGCCGGTGCTCGACGTGGTGGAAAGCCCGTTCTCGACCGACGAGCGGCCCAACAGCTTTCTCGACATCACCACCTACAACAACTTCTACGAATTCGGCACCGACAAGGGCGATCCGGCCCGCCACGCGCACCGGCTGACGACGCAACCCTGGTCGATCGAGGTGACCGGGCTGGTGGAGCGGCCCGGCACCTATTCCTTCGAGGAGATCACCGAGGGCGTCACGCTGGAGGAGCGCATCTATCGCTTTCGCTGCGTCGAGGCGTGGTCGATGGTGATCCCCTGGGTCGGGTTTCCGCTGTCGACCTTCCTCGAGAAGGTCGGGGTGCGGCCCGAGGCGCGGCATGTCGCCTTCGAGACGCTCTATCGTCCCGACGAGATGATCGGCCAGCGCCGGCGCATCATCGACTGGCCGTATGTCGAGGGTCTGCGGCTGGACGAGGCGATGCACCCGCTGACGATTCTCGCGACCGGCGTCTACCGACAGCCGATGCCGAATGTGAACGGTGCGCCGATCCGGCTGGTGGTGCCGTGGAAATACGGCTTCAAGTCGATCAAGTCGATCGTGCGAATCAGCCTGACCGAGTGGGAGCCCGTGACGACCTGGAACCAGCAGGCGCCGCAGGAGTACGGCTATTATGCCAACGTCAATCCGAACGTGGACCATCCCCGCTGGAGCCAGGCGACCGAACGTCGAATCGGCGCCGGTCTGTTCGCGCGCCGCGAGCCGACGCTGATGTTCAACGGCTATGCCGACGAGGTGGCGCATCTGTACGAGGGCATGGACCTGACCCGTTACTATTGAGCGGGTCGGGCCGGTGCCCGCGATCAACGCCCTGCTGCGGCGAATCCCGATCTGGGCGATCTATCTTGCCGGCGCGGCGATTCCCGTCTGGCTGCTGGCGCTGGGCCTGACCGGGGGGCTGGGCCCGGACCCGGTCAAGGAACTCGAGCATCGGCTTGGCCGGCATGCGCTGCAACTGCTGCTGGCGGGGCTGGCGGTGACGCCGCTGTTGCGATTCGCCGGCCTGAACCTGATGCGGTTCCGCCGGGCGCTGGGGGTGGTCGCGTTCGGGTATCTGAGTCTGCACCTTCTGGTCTGGGCGGTGCTGGATGTGCAGCTCGACTGGCCCGCGATCTGGAAGGACATCGCCGAACGGCCCTACATCACCGTGGGCATGGCGGGATTCGCGCTGCTGCTGCCCCTTGCCGCGACATCCAACGATTCCAGCCTGAGGCGGATGGGGGCGGCCGCGTGGCGGCGCCTGCACAGGCTTGTCTACATCGCCGTGCCGCTCGGGGCGCTGCACTATGTGATGTCTGCCAAGACCTGGGAACTCGAGCCGATTCTGTATCTGGCGGCGGCGGCGGGCCTCGTGGCGTTGCGGCTGCCGATCCTGGCGCGGGCGCGCCGATCCGCGCCCGGGGCGACTCGCTGAGTCGGGGGCGCTGGCCGGCGCGAACGGTATCCGTGCCGTCGCGGTCGGTCCAACACGAAACGAATCCGGGCCTGCGCAGGCGTGAATCGTGCTGAAAAGTGCGGCAGATACCACATCTTGAGACAGAAAATTTCGCCGCCAAAAAAATGTCGTCTTCGCGTTCGAAAGCCCTTGCGCCCGGCGGGTGTGATCCGTAGATACCCCTTCACCGAACGGCGGGGACGCCGGCGGCGCCGGAAGCGGCCCACGGGGTTGCGACGGAAACATCCACCGACACAGGGCGTGCGGTTACGCTGAAAGCGTAGCGGTGCGCGTGTGTTGCGCTCTTTGACAGTTTTGGATGATGAAGGGACATGCGGGCGGTTCCAGGTCGATCGACCTAAGAACGCTTGCATGTCGACCTGCGGAGGGACGCTTCGGCGTACTGATGATGCAGGTGTCAGCTTCACCGTTCCATTGCCCGTGCACGGCCCTTTCGGGGGTGTCGGCATCGGCATGAGGAACGGGAGTGTTCCTGTCGCGCCTTTCGCGTCCTTCGGGGCGGGGCGGCAAGACGGGAAGACGATGTGCAGGGGTTCGAACGTCAAGAAGCGTCGATGACGCTTTCAACTTGAGAGTTTGATCCTGGCTCAGAACGAACGCTGGCGGCAGGCCTAACACATGCAAGTCGAGCGCGCCCTTCGGGGTGAGCGGCGGACGGGTGAGTAACGCGTGGGAACGTGCCCTTCGGTTCGGAATAGCCCCGGGAAACTGGGAGTAATACCGGATACGCCCTTCGGGGGAAAGATTTATTGCCGAGGGATCGGCCCGCGTTGGATTAGGTAGTTGGTGGGGTAATGGCCTACCAAGCCGACGATCCATAGCTGGTTTGAGAGGATGATCAGCCACACTGGGACTGAGACACGGCCCAGACTCCTACGGGAGGCAGCAGTGGGGAATCTTAGACAATGGGGGAAACCCTGATCTAGCCATGCCGCGTGAGCGATGAAGGCCTTAGGGTTGTAAAGCTCTTTCACCGGGGAAGATAATGACGGTACCCGGAGAAGAAGCCCCGGCTAACTCCGTGCCAGCAGCCGCGGTAATACGGAGGGGGCTAGCGTTGTTCGGAATTACTGGGCGTAAAGCGCACGTAGGCGGACTGGAAAGTTGGGGGTGAAATCCCGGGGCTCAACCTCGGAACTGCCTCCAAAACTATCAGTCTGGAGTTCGAGAGAGGTGAGTGGAATTCCGAGTGTAGAGGTGAAATTCGTAGATATTCGGAGGAACACCAGTGGCGAAGGCGGCTCACTGGCTCGATACTGACGCTGAGGTGCGAAAGCGTGGGGAGCAAACAGGATTAGATACCCTGGTAGTCCACGCCGTAAACGATGAATGCCAGACGTCGGGCAGCATGCTGTTCGGT
>Ga0213835_102071_pt1 | contig 10080 bp, 2 predicted proteins | sample SWPATP01_FD_160576 | JGI IMG/M metagenome (GOLD analysis project Ga0213835, IMG submission 160576) | Coastal seawater microbial communities from Marineland, Florida, United States - SWPA TP0 #1 | ecosystem: Environmental > Aquatic > Marine > Coastal | place: USA: Florida | collected 2016-08-05
CGTGATGTTTGAATCTCGCAACCCAGGAACAAGGGACGAAAAAATCGAACAAGATTTAGACCCCGGCACTTATTATGTAGCCGTTCGGCCCCAAGGTAGCGCCCGTGGTGAGTACACCCTGAAGATTATAGATGAGGATCTGCCGAAAATCAACATCGCAGACACCCGGCTAAAAGAAGGCGATCGCGATCGCACTAATGCTCGTTTTGTCGTCACATTAGATAACCCTAGCAGCGAAAGGGTAGTGGTTGATTATGCTACCGCTGACGGTACCGCTACCGTCAGAGACCGAGACTATCAAAGCACGACGGGAAGGCTGATATTTCAACCCGGTCAAACCCGCCAATTTATTAATGTTCCCGTGTTTGGAGATACTAAAGTAGAACCCGATGAAACCTTTACCGTCAACCTCAGTAGACCTCAAAATGCCGAATTAGGAAGGCGACGTGCTACCGGAACTATTCTGAATGATGATACCAAACCGGGGAATAATAATCAACAACCTGAACCACCGGACGATCGCTTCTCTTCTGCGGAAAACCTGGGTAGACTCACCGGAGAAATTGTCAGGACTGACGAAATTGGTTTTACGGAAGGAGGCGATCGCAATACCGAGGACTATTACCGTTTTCACCTCAATCGTGAAGGGACTGTTCAAGTGGTCTTGGATGACCTATTTCAAAATGCTAACCTGCAATTTTTGGGTAGTACAGGGGACATAATTAATCAATCCAGAAACCCTGGTATTCAGCGGGAAATTATCACCCAACGAAAACTCGAACCGGGAACTTATTATGTGCGGGTATTTCCCCACCTGGCGGCACGCACTCCATATAGATTAAGCATTAACTTGATTTAGTGAAATGATGTGGGGTGGGGTTTTTAACCTCACCTCCTCACCACCAACCCTTTCCAGAAATTGGGGTGGGGGGTGAAAACCTTTATATAATATATGTCGGCACGGATTCCCATTCTTTAATGGTAAGTCAAGTTCGGGGATTTGTCAAGGGGTAAAAGTGGGTTTTTTTTGCTGTGAAAAAGGGGGATTTTGGAAGTGCGATCGCCTGGGGTGGCCAGGGGGTTGACATCATCTGGTGGAGACAATAGAATGGTAGTTGCGGGGGAATGTGAGGCCAGATACTATTTGATAGGTTTGCGATGTCGGCCCATCTACCAGGTGAAATATTATGGAAAATACCAGGGAAATATTAGCGGCCATAATGCCGGAACCGTCGGATTATCCCAATCCCTTACCCCCACTGGGATTCAGCGGTGATGGGTCCGTAAATCCACTAACAGCAGCAGCCCAAATCGAGGCGGCATTAACTCAAGTTAACCAACAATTAACTGAGTTTGTCGCCTCAGCGAATTTTCAGGGGGATTTACAAACCGCTTTCGGTGCATCTACGGATGTGGAATTAGGAGCAACTATTATTGAGGCTTTGAGTCAGGGAGAAACACCAAATCTCAAAGTTCTTTCAGCCAGGTCTATGAATGGTGCTGATGGTGCTTTTGACTCGGTGACGGGTACGGTGTATTTATCGGAGGGGGTAATTCACAGTGAGAAACTGGTGGATGTGATAACCGAGGAATTCGGGCATTATATAGATTCCCAGCTCAACGAAATCGACTCCCCAGGAGATGAGGGTGAGTTATTTATGCGCCTGGTGAATGGGGAAGCGTTGAGTGAAGCAGATATCACCGGGTTAAGGAATCAGGATGATTGGGGTTTCATCTGGGTAGGGGGAGAACAGGTAGCAGTACAGATGTCAGGGTCGCCAGAGTTCGCCTGGACAGACCTGCTGGGAAGTGGTAAGACTGACCGGGCGTGGGCTCTAACCACCGGTAGTGATGGGTCGATTTATATGGCGGGCTGGACTGAGGGAAACCTAGATGGACAAACCAATAGTAGTGAGCGGGATGCCTTTATCACTAAGTACCAACCTGATGGCAGTAAGGACTGGACGCGCCTGTTGGGAACCAGTCATTGGAACGAAGCTCGTGCCCTGACCACCGGTAGTGATGGGTCGATTTATGTGGCGGGCTTGACTTGGAACTTCCTAGATGGACACCCCAATAGCGGCGAATGGGATGCCTTTGTCACTAAGTACCAACCCAATGGCAGTAAGGACTGGACGCGCCTGTTGGGAACCAGTGAGAATGACGAGGCTCTGGCCCTGACTACGGGTAGTGATGGGTCGATTTATGTGGCGGGTAGGACTGAAGGCGACCTAGGTGGACAAACCAATAGCGGCAACTATGATGCCTTTATCACTAAGTACCGCCCTGATGATACTAAAGTCTGGACGCGCCTATGGGGAACCAGTGAGATTGACGAGGCTGTTGCCCTGACCACCGGTAGGGATGGGTCGATTTATGTGGCGGGCTGGACTGAAGGCAACCTAGATGGACAAATCAATAGTGGTGGTAGGGATGCCTTTGTCACTAAGTATCAGCCTGATGGCAGTAAGGACTGGACGCGCCTGTTGGGAACCAGTGAGACTGACCAGGCTCATGCCCTGACCACTGGTAGGGATGGGTCGATTTATGTGGCGGGCTATACTGGGGGCAACTTAGATGGACACGCGAATAGTGGTGGCTATGATGCCTTTATCACCAAGTATCAGCCTGATGGCACTAAAAGCTGGACGCGCCTGTTGGGAACCCCTGGGAGTGACGGGGCTTTTGGTTTGACCACGGGTAGGGATGGGTCGATTTATGTGGGGGGCTGGACTTCCGGCAACCTAGATGGGCACACCAATAGTGGTGGCGAATGGGATGCCTTTATCACTAAGTATCAGCCTGATGGCAGTAAGGACTGGACGCGCCTGCTGGGAAGCGGTGAGGATGATGTGGCTTATGCCCTGACCACGGGTAGTGATGGGTCGATTTATGTGGGGGGGATAACTTCCTTCAACCTAGATGGACAAACCAATAGTGGTGACGAATGGAATGCCTTGATCAGCAAGTTAATTGTTGATGAGGATGAGGATTTACCCCAAATTACCATCAGAGACACCCAGCTAAAAGAAGGAGATACTGGTCGCACTAATGCTCGTTTTGTGGTGACATTAGATAACCCTAGCCCGGAGAGGGTAGTGGTTAATTATGATACGGCTGATGGTACGGCTATGGCTGGGGAAGATTATCGACGCACCACGGGAAGGCTGATATTTCGCCCCGGTCAAACCCGCCAAGTTATTAATGTTCCGGTGTTTGGGGATACTAAAGTAGAACCTGATGAAACCTTTAGGGTAATTCTCAGTAGGCCTCAAAATGCCGAATTAGGACGGCGACAAGCTACGGGAACTATCCTGAATGATGATTTCCCCCAAATCTCTATCAGAGACACCCAGATAAAAGAAGGCGATCGCGATCGCACTAATGCTCGTTTTGTGGTGACATTAGATAACCCTAGCCCGGAGAGGGTAGTGGTTAATTATGATACGGCTGATGGTACGGCTACGGCTGGGGAAGATTATCGACGCACCACGGGAAGGCTGATATTTCGCCCCGGTCAAACCCGCCAAGTTATTAATGTTCCGGTGTTTGGGGATACTAAAATAGAACCTGATGAAACCTTTAGGGTAATTCTCAGTAGGCCTCAAAATGCCGAATTAGGACGGCGACAAGCTACGGGAACTATCCTGAATGATGATTTCCCCCAAATCTCTATCAGAGACACGGAAATCATAGAAGGAGATACTGGTCGCACTAATGCTCGTTTTGTGGTGACATTAGATAACCCTAGCCCGGAGAGGGTAGTGGTTAATTATGCTACCGCTGATGGTACGGCTACGGCTGGGGAAGATTATCGACGCACGACGGGAAGGCTGATATTTCGCCCCGGTCAAACCCGCCAAGTTATTAATGTTCCGGTGTTTGGAGATACTGAGGTAGAACCCGATGAAACCTTTACGGTGAACCTCAGTAGACCTGAAAATGCCCAATTAGGACGGCGGCGTGCTACCGGAACTATTATCGATGACGATCGCTCCTCTAATGCGGTAAACCTGGGTAGACTCACCGGAGAACCCATTGTGATCAATGACGAAATTGGTTTTACGGAAGGAGGCGATCGCAATACCGAGGACTCTTACCGCTTTAACCTCAATCGTGAAGGTACTGTCCGAATTATCCTAGATGAACTATTTGAAAATGCCAACCTGCAATTATTGGGTAGTACAGAGGAAATAATTGATCAATCCAGAAATCCTGGTAATCAGCGGGAAATTATTACCGCCCGAAATCTTGAACCGGGAACTTATTATGTGCGGGTAGTTCCCCACCTGGCGGCTCGCACTGAATACAGATTGAGCATTAACTTGGTTTAGTTGCTTTTCACCCCACCTACTCACCACCACCTACTACCCTGGCTGCCAAGGGGGTGGGGGGTGAAACCCATTATATATGTCGGCACGGATTTCGATTATTTAATAATAAGTCAAGTCGGGGAATTTGTCAAGGAAAAAAAATGGGTTTTTTGGTAGTGATGCTACAGATACCGAAAACCCGGCGGGGAAATATCTGGTAGTGCTGAGTTATTGTAACTTTTTGTAAAAAAGTGGCGACTAATTTATGATTTCTCCTCATCCCATACTGGGTGGGGAATTCGGGGGATTCGTAGTGAGGATAAAACCGCAATAACCCATAAAAATACTGGAAATGATTAGTTATAAAAAAGCCTGTTACACATTTAATCAATATGAAGCCACTCATGATTTGAGCCTAAAATTAGGTTGTGAGAAAATCTTTACAAAATCTTTATAAAAAAAAATTGACATTTCTGATGAAGGTGTTACGATAAGGATATCAACTGAGAATGTCCTATAACTCCTTCACAATCCTAAGAAGTCTTAGCCCTATTCTCTACGAAACCACAGGCACAGTTGATCCCCGAATCAAGGGTAATTGCTGGGGCCTTTAGTGGTTCCTAAAATTGAAGATTGTGCCGCCCAGTCGGGCTTCCCAGTGCGGTGGAGCCACAGGGGGGTTTATTGTCAACATTAGGGAGAATTCAGAAAATATTATGGCTTACGACACCATCGAAGATGCGTTAAATCTGGGTGTCATTGAACTAGAACCGAAAGAGACCAATGATAGAATCGGTTTTAGACAAGATGGCAAACGAGAACGCGATGACTACTACAAATTTACCATCGATGAGGAAAGCGAGTTTAACCTCACCCTGGATAATTTAGAAGCTAATGCTAACGTCCAAATCTTAGATAGCGACGGTTCGGTGCTATTTCGGTCTAACAACCCGGGTAGGCAAGCAGAAACGATTAATGAAAACTTAGAGCCGGGTGATTATTTTGTCCGAGTTCTGGCAGTAGGGCGAGCCCAAACGGACTATCGGTTAAGCCTAAGTGCAGCACCAAAACCCATAGAAGAGGACGACAAAGCTCCGGGTAGAAGCCTGGGAGTTCTTGACAGTATGTCAGAACCAGTAGTAATAAACGACAAAATTGGTTTTGTTCGTGGTGATGCACGGGACGTTAATGATTTTTTCAACTTTAGCTTAAATAAGGATAGCGATGTCAGCATCAACCTAGACCAACTGACACAGAATGCCAACATTGAAATCTTAGATGCAGATGGGGAAACGGTTCTCTTTCAATCGATGAATCCTGGGCGACAGGAAGACAGCATTAATGGTATTTTTAAAGCTGGCGATTATGTGGTGCGGGTATTTCCCCATGTCGCTGCCAGAACTAAATATCGGCTAGAGTTGAAGGCCGACGAAGTGCTGCCACCGGAAGAATTACCAGGTACTCAACTTGGGGATTTAATCGGCAAAGAGGAACCGTTTGTCATCGTTCAGGATATCGGCTTTGGCATAGGAAGTCAGCGCAACCAAAGGGACTTCTACACCTTTGAAATGAGCCAAGATGCTTCGTTTTATGCTCAGATGGATGAGCTAAAGGCGGGAGCCAATTTACTTTTACACGAGTATGATCCCAGTAGACCAAAACAACTAGGCTCTCTGTTAGAAAGGGTTAGAGCTCCGGGTAATCGACCCAGAACCATCAGCAATTTCCTAGAGGTAGGAGACTATGCCCTAGTGGTAGGGGCTCAAGGCAGGGACAGAACTGACTACCGATTGGAACTAGAGGCTCAGATAAATCAAAGCGACTATCCTACTTTGGGAGCTGCCAAAGACCTAGGGGAGTTGGGAGTCAGACCGATTAATGAGAAAAACAATGTAGGCTTATTAATAGGCGATCGCTTCCGAGACCAAGAGGACTGGTTCAAATTCAGCATCAGTGCTGAGAAAAACGTGGATTTGGTCGTTGATGAACTGCGAGTTAATGCCGCCAATGTCGAGATTTACAACAGCGACGGTGAGCTTATTCATAAGTCAGAAAGGGATGGTAGGAACGCCCGAAAAATTAACGACATCTTCGACCCGGGAGATTATTATGTCAGAGTATTTGCCACTGGTAGTGGTAATACTGACTATCGGCTGAGTCTCAGCGCCGAGGAGCCTATTTCCCCGGTGGATATCATAGACATAAATGCTTTGGGTGAGTCCTACAGCAATTTTGACAATGTGGGTCAGGCAGGGAGCGGAGTTCGCAACGAGTTAGATGTTTATAACTTTACCCTGAATGACTCCAGCGATATTAACGTCACCCTAGACCAATTCAATCAAAACATCAACCTAGAACTATATCAAGGCTTTTTCGACCCAGACTCCAGAAGAGGCCGACCCATTGCAGTTTCCGAGGAGCGCGGACGTACACCAGAAAACATCGCCGAAGTCCTAGAGTCTGGTAATTACCACCTGCGAGTGGTACCGGTAGGTAATGCCGAGACTCGGTATCGACTGGCAATCAATTCTGAAGTTGTAGGTAATGGTGATGGTGTGGTTGGTGTGGAAACCACAGAAGTCGGTTCTTTAGATGACCGGAGAAATGGGGAGTTCAAAATCTCAGATAGCATTGGTTTTACTGATGGGGGTGTTCGTAACAGCAGGGACGAATACAACTTTAGCCTAGGTGTTGATAGTCGGCTTACGCTCACCCTAGACGAACTCAGGATGAATGCTAATGTTGCCGTGTTCGACAGCGACGGTAAGATGGTTATGAGTGGTTTCAACCCCGGCCGTGCTGATGAATTTCTCAACGGGGAATTGGAAGCTGGGGACTACCAAGTGCAAGTCTTCCCAGTAGGTGCAGCCCGAACCAACTATTTCCTGAAAATGAATGCCGTACCTACAGAGCCGAAACCGCCAGAAAGACCGATCGTAGATCCAATTACCGGAGAAGACCCCGACGGCACCCTGGAAACTGCCACGGACTTGGGTATCTTGGATAGTAATTTCAAAACTCCCAGAGACCGAATTGGCTTTACCGAAGACGGAGTTCGTGACCTTAACGACTACTACAGATTTACCCTCAACGAGCCCCAAAGTCTTACTATTCTGCTGGACGGCATGAGGCAAAATGCCGATTTAGAGCTATTGAATAGTGACGGCAGGATGATTGATAGTTCTAATCAAGGTGGCAATAACACAGACATAATCGCCCAAAATTTAGATGCGGGAGATTATTACTTGCGGGTTTATCCAGTAGGCCTGGCTCAAACTCCTTATAACGTGGAATTTATGTTCTGATGAGACAGTAAATTCGACATATACAAACCTCCATAAAACCCCAAAACTCGGCAGTTTTTTCCATGGGTTTTATAGGAGGTAGGATGGCAGATAACAGCGAAAAACCTTGTATGCTCACAACTTAGCTAAGGACAGAAAACCATGAGCGGGAAAAGCACAATCACGAAGAGAGTAGATGGCAGGGGAGCCTTAAATCCAAGCCTAGTAGATGTAACTATTGTACCTGGAGATAACGTCAGTTTTGACATTACGGCAACAGTACCCAGAGGCAGTGCCAAAACAACACCGATAGATTTGGTTTTCCTAACCGATCTTTCGGGTTCATTTTGGGATGACTTGCCGGTGATGCAGCGTTTAGCTCCCCGAATAGTTCAACAGGTGCAAAACATCCAACCAGACACTCAATTTGGTTTGGCTTCCTTTATCGACAAACCCATTGCTCCTTTTGGTGATACCACCGATTATGTATACCAAACCCACCTGCCGCTGACGGACTCTTTGCCTGCTTTCGAGAGGGCACTAGGTAGCCTGGAAATTGGAAGTGGCTGGGACACTCCAGAAGCTCAACTTGAGGGGTTGATGCATGTGGCTCTCCGGGAAGAAGAGGTTGGCTACCGCGATAATTCTCGGCGGATTGTGGTTCTTTCTACAGATGCTCCCTATCATGAGGCAGGAGTGGGAATAGCCGCAGGCATAACCGCTGCCAATAATGGCGATAAAGTTCTTGATGGTACACCAGCAGGTACGGGAGAAGACTATCCCAGCGTTGCTCAAGTCAGGAATGCTTTAGAAGAGACGGGAGTGATTCCTATTTTTGCCGTAACCAGCGATGTTGTATCGGAATATAGACAACTGGTTGATCAATTGGGATTTGGTACGGTAGAAACTTTAAGGTCCGATAGCTCCAACCTAGTCAACGTAGTTACCAGTGGCTTAAAAACAATATTAAGCGACTTGACAATGGTAGCCAGGAGTGATGAGTATGGCTATGTTCAAAGCATTAACCCGGTGCAACATAAGCGTGTTAAAGACGGGGAAAGTCGCACCTTCACAGTAGAACTGGGTACTGAAAATCCCAGCGCCAAAGACGATAGACTTTCCTTGGAAGTGTTGGGTTTAGGCGAGACCACAGTTAATGTCACCCTAGGTTCCGTAATAGGATCTGATGTAATTGATATTGGCAACCTCAACGGACGACCCAGGCCATACAGCAACAACGACAGAATCGGCTTTCGTGAAGATGTGTTGAACTCACAAGATTTTTATAAGTTCAGCATCAGCGAGGATAGCGAGGTTAACCTGACTCTTGACCAACTGCAAGCCAATGCTAACGTTGAGATTTTGGACGGGGATGGTAGCACGGTAATATTCCGGTCTACTGAACCGGGTCGCCGCCCGGAAGAGATTACGGAAAACTTAGGTGCAGGGGATTACTATATCCGAGTTTTTCCCAATGGCAGGAGCGATCGCACTAGCTATCGCTTGGGGGTAAGTGCAGAAGCCTTAGCAATGGGAGAAGGCAAAGACACCATCGCTACAGCCCAAAACCTAGGTAATATCGGACCAGAAGGAGTCAGCGAAGTTGACCGAATTGGCTTTGGTCGGGGTAAAAGCCGAGACACACAAGACTTCTTCAAATTTAGTATCGCGGAAAATAGCGAATTCTTACTGACCCTGGACGACCTCACGGCTAATGCTAACGTCCAACTCCTAGACGCAGATGGCGAAACTATTCTCGAACAGTCCACTAACCCAAATCGCCAGGCTGAAAAAATTAGCACGGATTTAGAAGCTGGTGATTATGTGGTGCGGGTGTTCCCCGTAGGTAACGCCAGAACCCCATATCGCCTGGGTATGAGTGCTAACCCTAGCATCATCGAAGACGACGACAGCAAACCTGGTATCACTTTGGGGCCAGTTACTGAAGCTAACCCTGTTAACCAAACTGGCAATGTTGGTTCCGTTACAGGTCGGCGACGGGACACTCAAGACTGGTACAATTTCACCCTGCCAGTAGATAGCGATGTTAACTTGACCCTAGACCGACTGAAAGCGAATCTTAATGTAGACATTTACGATGAAGACGGCGAGTTAGTAGAGCGGGGTACAAACCCAGGTCGCCAAGCTGAAAAAATTGAACGAGAAGGACTCGAAGCGGGAACCTACTATGTAAAAGTTACCCCGGTGGGCAACGCCCGGAGTAACTACAGGTTGGGTATCACGGCAGCTATTGCTGAAATTGATGACCATGCCACTCCAGAAGAGGCTCTCGATTTCGGTAAGGTTGTTCCAGGGAATGACATCCCTTCGATTCGGAACAGTGTAGGTTTCACTGTGGGTCGTTCCGGTCGGGACGAACGAGACTGGGTACGCTTTGAACTAACTAAAGATGGTTTTGTTGATATCAACCTGACTGGCTTGCGTCAGAACATCGATATGCGTTTGTACGACGGTGATGGTAA
>Ga0213835_102072_pt1 | contig 10078 bp, 9 predicted proteins | sample SWPATP01_FD_160576 | JGI IMG/M metagenome (GOLD analysis project Ga0213835, IMG submission 160576) | Coastal seawater microbial communities from Marineland, Florida, United States - SWPA TP0 #1 | ecosystem: Environmental > Aquatic > Marine > Coastal | place: USA: Florida | collected 2016-08-05
GGGGGCGGGGTCCGGGGCGGCGGTTCTGTACGCGGCGCATCACGCGCTGGCCAAGGCGGCGCTGTTCCTGTCGGTGGGGGCGGGCCGGCTGCGCCTCGTGGCGGCGGCGCTGGCGGCGCTGTCGGTGGCGGGGGCGCCGCTGACGGGCGGAGCGCTGGCCAAGGCCGCGGCCAAGGCGGCGATGCCCGGCTGGGCGGCGATGGCGCTGACGCTGAGCGGGGCGACGACGGCGATGCTGCTCCTGTGGTTCCTGTGGCGGCTGCGGACGGCGCGAGGCGACGGGGCGCGTGCGGTTCCGGCAGGCGCGGCGTCGGGGCTGGCGCTGGCGGCTGTGGTGTTGCCCTGGGCGCTGGGCCCGGGGTGGACGGGGCTGGCACCGGGATATGCGCTGTCCCCCGGGCCGCTGGCCGAGGCGGCCTGGCCGCTGGCGGCGGGCGGCGCGGTGGCGGCGGTGGCGCTGGGGCTCGGCTGGCGGGGGACGGCGCTCCCGCCCGGGGATGTGCTGGCGCTGTGGGCTCCGGTGGGGCGGGCGCTGTCGCGGCTGCACCTCCCGGCCCGGCCCGAGGCCGCTGCGCTGCGTCGCCGCGCCCGGGACATGGCCCTGGGCCTGGGGGCGGCGGCGGCGGCGCTGGAGCGCGCGCTGGTCCTGTGGCGCTGGGCCGGTCTCCTGCTGCTGTCGCTGCTCCTTGCGCTGGCGCTGGCGGCGGTGTGACGCAGGGCGCAGGGCCGGCCGACCATGCGGAGACGGTCCCGGCAGCCGCCGGGTCCTGCGCCCGGGTGTGGGCTCCGCGCCCCGGCGCGGCGGGGTGGGTGGGTGGGAGCCGGGCCGGGGCGCCGCCGGCGCAGGGGGCTCGATGCCCCCAAGCCGGCGACCCCGGGCGCCCGCTCAGCCGGCCGGGTCGGGAAAGAACCGCTTGATCGCCGCCACATGCGACGCCGACGCCCCGCGGGCATGCGCGCTCAGCTCCGCCGCCGTCTGCATCAGCGCCTCGGCCGGCACCACCCGGTCCACCAGACCCCAGGCCAGCGCCTCCTCGGCCCCGATCCGCTGCCCCGCCATCAGGATCATCTTCGCCCGCGACGGCCCCACCAGCGCCGCCAGCCGCCCCGGGTCCGACGGCTGCGGCAGGAACCCCAGCCGCATCACCGGATAGAAGAACCCCGCCTGCGGCACCGCCACGCGCAGATCGCAGGCCAGCGCCATCCCGAACGCCCCCCCCGCCAGCGTGCCGTTCAGCGCCGCCACCGTCAGGCAGGGCAGCCGCGCCAGCGCCCGCGACAGCTCCTCCCACAGCGGGCTGACGGCCAGCCCCGCGCGGGCCTCGTCCAGATCCGCCCCCGCCGAGAACACCTTGCACGTCCCGGTCAGCACCAGCGCATGCGCCGCCCCCTGCGCCGCCTCGCCGGCAATGCGCACGAGATCCTCCAGCATCGCCGAGGTCAGCGCATTCGCCTTGTCTGGGCGGTCCAGCGTCACCGTCCAAAGCCCCTCGACCACCTCCAGCCGGATCATGCCACCAGCCCCAGCCGACGCCGCAGCGCCTCGTCGCGCAGGCTCACCTCCTGGCCCATCCAGGGGTTCGCCTCGGGCCCGCACATCCACACCAGCGCCTTCGCCGGCCACTCGGGCGGGATGTGGTCGGACCACTCCAGCCGGCTCACCGGGTTCACCCCGCTCGCACGGATGACCCGCTGCATGTCGGTCGCCACCGTCCCCGGCGACAGGCTCATGATCCGAAGCCCCCGCGCGCGATGCTCCAGATCGGCCACGCGGGTCAGCATCAGCGCGCCGGCCTTGGCGGCGCAATAGCCGCTCCAGCCCTCCTGCGGGTGCTGCGCCGCGCCCGAGCCCACGGTCACGATGGTGCCGCCCCCCTGCGCCGCCATCACCGGGATCGCCGCGCGCATGCCGTGGAACACGCCCTTGAGGTTGATGTCCACCAGCCGGCCCCAGGCCTCCGGGTCGGCGGCATCCAGCGCCCCGATCGGCTCGATCACGCCTGCGTTGTTGATCAGCACATCCAGCTGCCCCCAGCGCGCCACCGCCGCCGCCACCGCCGCCTCGACCGCCGCCGCCTCGGCGACATCGCACCCCAGCGCGAGGCCCCCGAGCTCGTCGGCCAGCGCCCGGATGGCCTCGGTGCTGCGGGCCGCGAGCGCGACATGCGCCCCGGCCGCGGCAAAGGCCCGCGCCGCCGCCGCCCCGATCCCACGGCTTGCCCCGGTGATCAGCACCACCTTTTCCGCCACTGCCTGCATTCCTGTCCTCCGCCCGAGCGCCTGCGCTCCCGATCTATCCCGGCGACGCCGCGCGCGCCAGCGCCAGCGGGCGGGGTCGACCGCGTGCACGGCGAGCGCTCCGGCCGGGCAAAACCCGCTTGACCCCTCCGGGCGTGGGGACGATCATCCGCCCCGTCCATCGTGTCGGAAAGGACACCCCATGACCCATCTCGGAACGCTGCGCGCCTCGGTCGCGCTGGCTGCCGCCCTTGCCGCTACCGGAGCCCTTGCCGATCTCACTGCCGACGAGGTGTGGGAGGCCTGGCAGGCCTATTCCGCCACCTCCGGCTCCACCACCGAGGCGACGCTCAGCCGCGACGGCGCCACGCTGACCGCCAGCGGCGTCACCCTGACCGGCGCGGCCGAGGATGTCAGGGTGCGCATGACCATCGACCGGATCGACTTCGTCGAGCAGCCCGACGGCACCGTCGCCGTCTCCATGAGCGACGCCTATCGCATGGAGGTCACCGGCAACGACGGCGAGCGTGTGGTCGCCGGCATCCGCCACCCCGGCCTGCGCATCACCGTCAGCGAGAGCGAGACGGGCCTCAACCACGCCATCGCCGCCTCCGAGATCACCGTCGCGCTGGAGGAGATCGGCGGCCCCGACGCCCCCGACATCGGCGTCTTCCGGGCCACCGCGTTGGGGGTGGGCGGCTTCTACGACATCCCGCGCGCGCCGGGCGGCCCCTTCACCTCGCACATGACGCTCGGCACGCTGAACGCCGAGATCGAGGTCGCCGACGGCGACGACGAGGTGGCGCTCGCCCTCTCCGGCACCGGGCTGCGGGTCAGCGCCGGCCTGCGCGGCCTCGACGCCGCCGACATGCTCGACGACGGCGACATGGCCGGGGCGCTGGCGGCGGGCTTCGGGGTGGAGTTCGGCGTCGCCCACGACACGCTGCGCTACAGCTTCACCATGACCGAGTTCGGCGAGCGCACCCACGCCGCCGGCAGCTCGCTGCAGGGCGACAGCCGCTTCGCCCTGTCGCAGGAGGGGATGTCGCTGAGCACCTCGAGCCGCAACACCGAGGTCACCGTCGCCGGCGGCGACCTGCCGTTTCCCGAACTCACGCTGAAGGCCGCCGAGATCGCCTATGGCCTGTCGCTGCCGACCAGCGGCGCGCCCGAGCCGCAGGACATGGGGCTGATGATGCGGCTGGTCGACATCACCGTGCCGGGCGAGGTGTGGCAGATGCTCGACCCCGCCGGGCAGCTGGCGCGGACGCCGATGACGCTGGTGCTCGACCTTGCCGGGCGGGTGGTGCTGCCGGCGGACCTGTTCGGCATGGAGACGATGTTCGGTTACATGATGGGCGGGCCGATGGAGGCGGCGCAGCCGGTGGCGCTGGACGTGCGCGAGCTGTTGCTGCGCGTTGCCGGCGCCGAGCTGACGGGGGGCGGCAGCTTCACCTTCGATCCCGACGATCTGGACACCTTCGACGGTCTGCCGCGCCCCGAGGGCTCGCTGCAGCTGAGCCTGCAGGGCGGCAACGCGCTGATCGACACGCTGGTCGAGATGGGCATGATCCCCGAGGATCAGGCGATGGCCGCGCGCATGGTGCTGGCGCTCTTCGCCCGCCCGGGGCCGGGGCCGGACGAGCTGGTCTCGACCATCGAGGTGCGCGAGGGCGGCGCGGTCTTCGCCAACGGCATGCGCCTGCAATAGGACCCGCCCGCGACCGTCGGGCCCGGCGGCCCCGTCGCGCAGGTCTCCTCCACGCCCCCCGGCCCGGTGCCGGGGGGCGTGGCCGTTGCGGAGACCCCCCTGCGGCCCCCCGAGCGACCCCACCTGCGGCCCCCCGTCGGTGCCCGGCCTTGCGCGCAGCCGCACCGCGCCCTAGGTGCGGACAGGGCGGGCAGCGGGCCCTCCCCCTCGGCTCAATCACTGGGAGTGCCGCATGACCCTTTCGCTCGAACCGCTGGCACAGGCGCTGATCGAGGCCGCGCGGCGCGCCGGGGCCGAGGCGGCCGATGCGCTGGTGGTCGAGGACAGCGCCCTCAGCCTCGACGTGCGCGACGGCCGGCTGGAACAGGCCGAGCGCTCCGAGGGGCTGGAACTGGGCCTCAGGGTGCTGATCGGCCGCCGGCAGGCCTGTGTCTCGGCCTCGGACGCGCGGCCCGCGACGCTGGCGCAGATGGCCGAGCGCGCCGTCGCCATGGCCCGCGAGGCGCCCGAGGACCCGACCGTCGGCCTCGCCGCGCCCGGGGACCTCGCGCGCGCACGCGACGCCGCCGGGCTCGAGCTCGAGGACCCCGCGGCCGAGCCTGCGCCCGCCGCGCTGCAGGAGGCCGCCCGCGCCGCCGAGGCCGCCGCCCGCGCCGTTCGCGGCATCACGCTGATCGACAGCGCCTCGGCCGGCTGGGGCCGGCGGCGGATGCATCTGGTGGCCAGCAACGGGTTCTCGGGCGGCTACGGGCGCAGCTCCACCCACATCTCCTGCGTGGCCATCACCGGCGAGGGCACCGGGATGGAGCGCGACTGGTGCTCGGAATCCCGCATCTTCGCCGCCGACCTCCCCGACCCCGACGACATCGGCCGCCGCGCCGGCGAGCGGGCGATCGCCCGCGCCGGCGCCCGCAAGCCGCCCACCGGCGCCTTTCCGGTGCTCTATGACGAGCGGGTGGCCTCCTCGCTGATCGGCCATCTGCTGGCGGCGGCCAACGGCACCGCGGTGGCCCGCGGCGCAAGCTGGCTGCGCGACGGCATGGGCCAGCCGGTGCTGCCCGCCGGCCTCGACCTGATCGAGGAGCCCCGTGCCCGCCGCCTGCCGGCCTCGCGCCCCTTCGACGCCGAGGGGCTGGCCACCGCCGAACGCGCCATCGTCGCAGGCGGCGTGCTGCAGGGCTGGCTGCTCGACCTCGCCACCGCGCGCAAGCTCGGGCTTTCCAGCACCGCCAACGCCACTCGCGGGGTGGCCGCGCCGCCCTCGCCCGGGGCCTCGAACATCCGCCTCACCCCCGGCGCCCGGGACCGCGACGCCCTGATCCGCGAGATGGGCCGCGGCCTGCTGGTCACCTCGCTGCTGGGCGCCTCGATCAACCCGACCACGGGCGACTATTCCCGCGGCGCCGCCGGCTTCTGGGTCGAGAACGGCGAGATCGCGTATCCGGTGAACGAATGCACCATCGCCGGCAACCTGCGCGAGATGCTCGCCGGCGTGATTCCCGCCAACGACGCCCGCCCGCATCTGGCCACCCGGGTTCCCAGCCTGCTGGTGGAGGGGCTGACGCTTGCCGGTGCCTGAGCTTTCGGCGCCGGCCGACGACCACTCCGGCGACCTTGCGCTCCTGACCGAGGCGGCGCGCGCGGCCGGCGAGATCGCGCGGCGCCATTTCGGCCGCGGCCCGGCGAGCTGGGAAAAGGGCGCGGGCCAGGGGCCCGTCTCCGAGGCCGATCTGGAGATCGACCTGATGCTGCGCGACCGGCTGCTGGCGGCGCGCCCGGGCTATGGCTGGCTCAGCGAGGAGAGCGCCGACGACCCCGCCCGGCTCGCGCGCGACGCGGTGTTCATCGTCGACCCCATCGACGGCACGCGCGCCTTTCTCGAGGGGCAGAAGGGGTTCGCCCATGCGCTGGCCATCGCGCGGGGGGGCAAGGTGACGGCCGCGGTGGTGCACCTGCCGCTGCTGGAGCGGACCTATACCGCGCGGGCGGGCCATGGCGCCTTTCTCGACGACACCCCGCTGGTGACGCCGCTGCGCACCGGGCTGATGGGCGCGCGCATCCTCGCCAGCCGCGGCCAGCTCGACCCAGCCCTCTGGCCCGGCGGCCTGCCGCTGGTGGAGCGGCATTTCCGCTCGTCGCTGGCCTGGCGGCTGTGCCTGGTGGCAGAGGGTGCCTTTCACGGCACCGTCACGCTGCGCGACACATGGGACTGGGACACCGCCGCCGCCAGCCTCATCGCCGAGGAGGCCGGCGTGCGCGTCACCGACCGCCTCGGCGCGCCGCTCGCCTTCAACACCCCCGAGCCGCGCAGCCCCGGCCTGCTGGCGGGCCCCGCGCCGGTGCATGCCGGGTTCCTCGCCGGGTTGCAGGGCCAGCGCGGGGGCTGACCCGGCGGTCGCGACGGGGGCGGGTTGCCCGCCGGCGGGGCGGGGCCGGGTTGACCCCCCGGCAGGTTCGGCTAGGCTCGCGCGCGATTTCCCTCCCCAGGAGCCCTGCCATGCCCCAGCGCCTGCACCTCGTCTTCGGCGGCGAGCTGGTCGACCCCTCGCGCACCACCTTCAAGGATGTCGACAAGATCCACATCGTCGGGATGTTCCCCGATTTCGCCAGCGCCCACGCCGCCTGGAAACGCGAGGCGCATCGCACCGTCGACGACGCCCACACCCGTTACTTCATCGCCCACATCCACCGGCTGCGCGACGAGGAGCAGGAGGCCAGCGCGACCGAGGAGCTGGGCGGCTGACCCGCCTGCGGCGATGTCCGGCTCGCTGGGCCTTGCGCTCTATCTGATCGCCGCGGCGCGGGCGGCCGAAGGGGCCGGGGTGGAGCTGCCGCCCCCGCCCCGGGGCGAGCCCTGCGTCTGGCTGCACGCCCCCGAGGGCGGGGCCACGCTGCGGGCGATCCTGGCGCTGGCCGGGCGGCTGCGCGACGAACGCCCGGGGCTTGGCCTCGTGCTCACCCACCCGGCCGGGGCGCTGCCGCGCGAGGCGTCGCTGCCGCGCGGCTGCCTCGCGCTGCCGGCGTTGCCCGACGACCCGACGCTGATGCGCCGGGCCTTTGCGCGCTGGGCGCCGGCGGTGGTGGTGATCGGCGACGGGCCGCTGCCGGTGGCGCTGATCCACGCCGCCGAGCAGGAGGACCGCCACGCCTTTCTGGTCGGCGCCGGGCCGCCGCGCATGGACCCGCGCTGGGGCGCGCTGCCGGGGCTGCAACGGGCGCTGCTGCGGCGGCTGCGGCGCATCCTCGCGCGTGATGCCGCCGCCGAGCGGGCGCTGCGCCGCGCCGGCGCCCGGCCCTGGCGGGTCGAGGACGGGGGGCTGATGGCCGAGACCTCCACGCCGCTGCCTTGCAACCCGGCCGAGCGCGAGGCGCTGGCGCAGCGGCTGGGGGGGCGGCCGCTCTGGCTGGCGGTGGCGGTGCCCGAGGCCGAGGAGGGGGCGGTTCTCGCCGCGCATCGGGCGGCGCAGCGGCTGGTGCACCGGCTGCTTTTGGTGCTGGTGCCGGCCGACCCTGCGCGCGGGGCGGCGCTGGCGGCGGCGGCGGCGGGCCTGGGCCTGCGGGCAGCCCGCCGCAGCGCCGAGGAAGAGCCCGACGACGACGACCATGTCTATATCGCCGACACCGAGGGCGAGCTGGGGCTGTGGTATCGGCTCGCCCCGGTCACCTTCATGGGGGGCACGTTTGGCGGGTCACCGGGCGGGGGGTCACCGGACGGGGGAGCCTCCGGCCACGCCACGGCCCTGAGCGGACGCGACCCGATGGAGGCCGCGGCGCTGGGCTCGGCCGTGGTGCACGGCCCGGCGCGCGGGGCGCATGCCGACAGCTATGCCCGGCTGATGCGGGCCGGCGCGACATGGCAGGTGCCCGGGCGCGACGGCGCGACGTGGGGGGGCGACAGCGCGGGGCAGGGCGGCGTTGGGCAGGGCGGCGCGGGGGCCCGCCCGCCGGGGCGGTCTGCGGCTGTCCTGCCCGTCGGGGCGGCGGGCGCGGATGCGGACGCCGTGGGCCCCGACACGTCCGGGGCGGCGACCGGCGGAGCTCCGGGGCGGCCCACCGGCTTCTGGCGGGGGCTGCTGCGCTGGGCTGCGGCCGAGACGGCGACGGCGGGCAGCCACGCCGGGGCCGAGGCGCTGGCCGAGGCGGTGGTGACCCTGCAGGCGCCGGACCGCGTGGCGCTGATGGCGCGGGCGGGCTGGGCGGTGGCGACCGAGGGGGCACAGGGCACCGACCGGGCGCTGGCGCTGGTTCTCGGCGCGCTGGACGGGGCGGACATGGCATGACGGGCCGAGGATGAGGGCCCCCGGCTTCTGGCAGCGCCCGCCCGAGGCGCCCGGGCTCCTGCCGCGGCTGCTGGCGCCGCTGGCGTGGCTCTATGCCGCCGGCACGGCGCGCCGTCTCGCCCGGGGGCGGTCGCGGGCGCATCGCGCTGCGGTGCCGGTGATCTGCGTCGGCAACCTCGGCGCCGGCGGGGCCGGCAAGACGCCCACGGTGATGGCGCTCGTGGCCCGGCTGGCCGAGCGCGGCGTCACCGCCCATGTGGTCAGCCGCGGCCATGGCGGCCGGCTCGCCGGGCCGCTGCGGGTGGACGAGCGGCGCCACAGCGCCGCCGAGGTGGGCGACGAGCCGATCCTGCTGGCGGCCGTCGCGCCCGTGTGGGTGGCGCGCGACCGCGCCGCCGGGGTCCGCGCGGCCGAGGCGGCGGGCGCGCAGGCGGTGGTTCTGGACGACGGCTTCCAGAGCCCCGCGGTGGTGCAGGATCTGGCGATCGTGGTGGTCGACGCCCGCCGCGGCTTTGGCAACGGCCGGGTGATCCCGGCCGGCCCCCTGCGCGAGCCGGTGCCGGTGGGGCTCGCCCGCGCCGATCTGCTGCTGACGCTGGGCGATCCGGCGGCGCTGGCGGGGTTCGAGGCGCGCTGGGGGGCGGCGGTGGCCGGGCTGCCGCGGGCGACGGGGCATGTCGCGCCGCTGGTGACGGGGATGCGCTGGTCGGGGCTGCGGGCGCTGGCCTTTGCCGGCATCGCCTATCCCGAGAGCTTCTTCGCCACCCTGCGCGGGCTGGGCGCCGAGGTGGTGCGGGCGCAGCCGCTGGACGATCACCAGCCCGTCACGGCCGCCCTGATGGCCCGGCTCCAGGCCGAGGCCCGGGCCGCCCGCGCGCAGCTCGTGACGACGGAAAAGGACGCGGCCCGGCTGGCGCCCGCGATGCGCCGCCGCGTGCTGACCCTGCCCGTGCGGCTGGGCTTCGACGATGCCGCGGCGCTGGACGCGGCGCTGGAGCGGCTGTTCGGCCCCGCTCCGTCGGCCTGACGGCGATCCGGCCGCCGGCCCGGCCATCGCCTGGCGCCGACGCTCCTGCCGGCGTTGGCAGCCGCGCGCGACGCCCGCCGTACGCCGCGCGTGCATCTCCACCGCCGTGCGTGCATGTCGAGCGCCGTGCCCGCTGCGCCGGATCCCGACGCTCCCGTGGCCCGATGGCTGGCCGAACCTCGCCGTGCTCCCTGCCGCCCGTCCATGGGCCTGCGCGAACACACGCGCGACCGGCAGCCTTGTTACGCCCCGGACCGCAGCGCGGGCGGGGGCTCCGATGCCTCCCGGCGTCTCTGCCGCCGGTGCCCGATGGCTGCGCGGTCAGGTGTGCTCCGCCGCGGGCGTGGCTGTGAAGGCGGCCCCGTGCACAGCGCCGGCCGGGTTGCCGGGACTTCCCGGCCACCAGCGCCCGACGCCGGCGTGCTTGCGTGCGCCCGGCCGGCAGAGCGGTTGTGCCGACGGCCCCGGCCCGGAGGGTCGGCCGGGCTGCCTCAGGTTCCTTGTGCCCCCTCCGCCGCATCGGAGAGTGAGGCGTGCGGAGGCAGCCGCCGATGGGGCACCCGCTGGCCGGAACTCGTGTGCCATGGCGACGCAGCACTCTCGGCGTCACGAGGCGCACCGGCGCGCGCACCGACGCCGGTTCCCTTGCCCCGAGACCGCTGCCCGCACATCGCGGTCGTGTCGCGAATTCTGTGGAAATTCCCTGGCGGGGCGCTCCGGGCATGTGAAGGCTCGGTTTTTCAGGCGGCAAGGTCAAGGAGCATCGGTTCGATGGGCTGAGAGAGGGTCTCCCAGCCGTCGACCTTGCGCATCTGGATCTGG
>Ga0213835_102073_pt1 | contig 10070 bp, 8 predicted proteins | sample SWPATP01_FD_160576 | JGI IMG/M metagenome (GOLD analysis project Ga0213835, IMG submission 160576) | Coastal seawater microbial communities from Marineland, Florida, United States - SWPA TP0 #1 | ecosystem: Environmental > Aquatic > Marine > Coastal | place: USA: Florida | collected 2016-08-05
CTCAAGTGCAATCTGGAAAGGCTGACACTCGGAGTAGTTTCACAGGAAGCAAAGAGGCGCGATCGGTGTTGCATCAGTTTGTTGTTCGGGCAGTCGAGAGGGGGACTCATCGTGAACAGAAACCGGGTGGGGGTGCGATCGCGACAACCCCCTACGATTGCCTACCAAAATCTCCAGAGGCTCATTCGCTTAGAGTTTATTGGGTAACTAGAGCATACCACAAAGGGAACAAAGTTTCTGGGGCGGCGCTCAAGGCTGCCAGGAATGCCACATCCAGAAAGCTGGCTGAGATGCTATTTAAGGCTCTGTGGGATATGCGATAATAAGCCCCATACAATTAGCATAATCATCCTGTACCCCGATCCAATTCCCTAGGTCGGGGTTTTTACAGGTGAAAGTTTGGGAATAAGATAGAAACATCGTCGCACTTTTAAGGCAATTTACACAAACCCGGTTCGGTCAGATATTGTCTGGACTGATGTTGAAAGTCTGTTTGTAGCGCTGGGCGCGATCGCCCGCGAAGGGAGAGGCTCTCGGGTGCGGGTGGCGTTGAACGGTGTCAAAGCTGTTTTTCACGAACCACACCCGGAAAAAGAGATGGGTAAGGGTGCTGTTAAAAGCGTCCGGGAATTTTTAGAAGATGCGGGAGTTGCCCCCATGTCTGAGTAAGATATCTATTAGAAAGGGGGTAACGAGCAATGTTGCCCCTACCCAAAGTGACTCAAAAATATACTACCGAGTGCAGCCATTGCCCGATCGTGCCACACAATTCTACAGATTATCCTAAAAACTTAATTGTACCATTTAGACGCTCAAGAACTGAGGGAAATATGCTGACATATAAGGGTTACAGTGGTCACATTGAAGTTGATACAGAAAACGGCATCCTGTTTGGTCGCGTGTTGGATATTAAGGATACGATTACTTTTCAGGGAAAAACTGTTGAGGAAGCGAGTCAAGCCTTTCGTGACTCCGTTGATGATTATCTGGAGTTTTGCGAAGAGTTAGGGGAAAAACCTGATAAGCCTTTCTCTGGAAAATTGCCGTTTCGGACCACACCAGATCTACACCGAAAAATTTTTTTGGCGGCTGCTAAAGCAGGAAAAAGCATTAATGGTTGGATGGAAGAGGTGATAAAAGATGCAGCTAATCGTACTTTCCAGAATTAATGGAAGTTGTTGATCAAATAGCCGAAACCCTCCCCGGCTCTCTCCCAGAGTGAGAGGGGGCCAGAGAGGGATTTTTATACTTGATTAACAGCTTCAAAGTTTCTACATTTGGCGCATTTCAGCTTCCAGCATTCGGACTAAATTTTCATCTCCTTTGGCTCTAGCTACCTCAAGTCTATATTCCAGACGTTTTTGGATGTTAGCGCGATGGGTTTGGGATAGCTGGTTGACTTCTTGTCTAAAATTTTTGTTCATGATCAGGGGTTTTGATGTCAAGTTTATAGTTTAATCTTGCCTCCTCTCCTATTATATCGCCATAAAACAGAGAATAAGCGATCGCCTCCCGAAAAATTTAATGTTTCGTAACCTAGGACACAGTTTCTGAACTGAAAAAATGTGTGACACAGAGCATGGGCTATGAACAAGAGGCGATGGGGCCAGCTCGCCGCACTACGATCGCCTGATAATCTGCTAGTTGAGGAGTTGGATAAATCGGCTGGTATCGAATTTTTCCGCCATAATTTGGGTGATACACTCAACCTTAGCCTGATCATGGATACGGACGTGACCAAAAGCGAGATCGATGCTTTCCACAGTGGTGAGGGTATCGAGGTCAACACACAAAATCGGAATCTCCAACTCTTCAGCGCGGGTAATCACAATTTCAGCCGGGGGAAGTTGACCGGTGAGAATCAAGCAATGGGTAGACTGCTCCAAAGCCGCCATTTGAATATCAGTGCGATCGCCGCCGGTCACCACCGCCATATTATGTGACTGGCTAAAATACTTCATGGCGGAACTAACATTCATCGCCCCCACACTGAGAGTTTCCACAATCAAATCCAAACGTTCCTGACCACAAACCACCTGGGCTTCAAGCTGCGTCACCAATTCCCCCACCGTGACACTACGAAGCAGCGCATTTCTAGGAAGGATACCCAAAACCGGAATCCCCACACTCTCGAGAAAAGGCTTAATCTGAGTTTCCACCTTAGAAACCTGTTCGTCGGTGACATCATTAATCACAATTCCGATTAAGCGCGTACCCAAACGTTCTTTCGCCGATAGTACCTCATCCAAGAGACTATGGGAGTGATAACGAACCACCAACATAACCGCCGTATCCAAAACCTCAGCCATTCGGGGTACAGATAAATTAAACAGACTCCCTTCCTGCAAGGTGCGGGGACCCTCGAGTAAAACCAAATCCCCAACCTTATGGTGGTGATAGTTAGTCAAAGCCTGGTGATAATAATTGAGATCTTGATGATATAGATGTTTATCAATTGTTGCCTGATCAATCATTAAAATAGGCGATCGCATATAAACTTCCGAAAGCCCCAAAGTTTTAGCAATAAACTCACAATCAGCATCAACTTGATGATCACAATCATCATCAAAATCAGTTCCCAAAGGTTTCCCGTAACCAATATCAAACCCCAGATTCTGCAATTGAGGAACTAAACCGAGGGCGACAGCAGACTTACCACTAGAAGGCTCAATTGATCCAATTAATACATACTTGACGGGTTTAGCCACACCAGCAACTCCTAAACTTATAAAATCAGATTTAATTTTGACACTGTAGCGCACAGATGTTGTGCATAACCAACACCCCCACTAGACTCACTCCCTTAACTTGAGTCCAGCTATTTCATTCCATGTGTAGCAATTTTTTATAAAATTCCTGAGAAAAATCAATCACATGATGATGCTTGAAGCTGTAGACCACCTGAATCAAATGCTTCATAAACTCATAATTGGGCATCATCACTTCATAAGTTAGATCAGCATTATGCTCAAACATCACCCGACATCGAGTAAGGTCAGCCGGAAGCATAGAAGTATTCCAGGTGGCCACAAAAGGAATATCCTCACCCCCCTCGATTTTCCGTGCCCCCTCCAAACTCTTGTGTTGGTAAAGGCTCATAGACCAAGGCAAATATCGCCGTCTCTTTTCATCATAATAGGGTAGATAAACCACCAAGTCCCGTTTTTCAGCCAGTTTGAGGTCTTTGAGAATAGCAGCCGAATCACTCATAATTAAATTCCTGCTCATTGTATCACTCCATCTTAGCGGTTCTGGGAAACTCGGTATAGAGGTTAAGACTGTAGGGGTTAAGGACAATTGATTATGATCGTTGTCCCCCCCATCGGGCCAACAACCTGGTCTGGCAATTATTCCCTGGGGAGCAAATTCTTGGATCAATGGCTGCAAAAAGGTGAAATACTGCACAATGATAGAGAACAATTAAAGTCACACTTATCGATGCCAGAGAAATCTTGGCTGAACCATCAGCGTCAACATCAAACCAGTAGAGGTGCAACGGAGTTATTGGATATGCACCATAACCATCGTGATTCGGGAGTTACAGACTCCAGTAGTCAAAATTATAGATTCCCTCCGGGGATTAGGCGTTTTCGTCTTCTTTCCCGTCGACAGGGATTAGGGGGTTCCCAACCCCGGAAACCTAATCAAGCTAATAAACTTCATATCCCCCCAGAATTTTATCAGAATCGGCGAGGCAAAGCAGCAGTCGCCCTAGCTCTGATCTGGAGTCTGACGATTATCGGGCACTTGATTCCCTGGGGATATTGGTTAATTCTGGGATTAACTGGGTTATTAGTAATTCAAGCTATCCGCATTGTGTTTGCCGATCCCGGTGGGTTAGATATTAACCCCGAACTCACCCCAGAAGAACTACCCTTTGTCTCCCTACTGGTAGCGGCGAAAAATGAAGAAGCTGTGATTGGCAATTTAGTCCAGAATCTATGCAATCTCAACTATCCTAGTCATTGCTATGAACTGTGGGTGATTGATGATAATAGTAGCGATCGCACTCCCATAGTTCTCCAGGAATTAGCCCAAGAGTATCAACAACTGCACATTCTGCACCGAGACGAAAACGCTACTGGTGGTAAATCCGGCGCACTCAATCAAGCCCTACCTCTTACCCGTGGCACAATATTAGGGGTTTTTGATGCCGATGCTCAAGTGGCTCCAGATCTCCTACAAAAGGTGCTTCCCAAATTTGAGGCTGAACAAGTCGGAGCCGTTCAACTCCAAAAAGCGATCGCCAATAGTAACTTCAACTTGTTAACCCGTTGTCAATCGGCAGAGATGGCCTTAGATGCCTTTTTCCAGAAACAGCGAGTGGCTGTAGGCGGTATTGGAGAACTGCGGGGAAATGGGGAGTTTATTCGTCGCGCCGCCCTAGAAAGCTGCGGTGGATGGTGTGAAGAAACCATTACCGATGATCTCGATTTAACCATTCGTCTGCACCTAGACCATTGGGATATCGAATTTCTGGATACCTCCGTCGTCTTGGAAGAAGGAGTTACCAATTGGGTTGCTCTCTGGCATCAGCGGAACCGATGGGCCGAGGGAGGATATCAAAGATATCTCGACTATGGCAAATTCATCATCACTAACCGTATGGGAGTTGGCAAAACCTTTGATTTATTCGGGTTTTTGATTACCCAGTACATTCTACCCATAGCTGCCATTCCCGATTTACTCCTGTCATTTATTCTCCGCCGCCCCCCCATTACCAGCCCCCTGACTCTCTTGGCAGTTAGTTTGTCGCTGATCGGAATGTTTATCGGCTTGCGGCGTACTGTTAGCGGTGGAAATGTGGCATCCCACAAAACCAATTCACCTGATAACTTAACCACAGATGGCGATCGCCAATATTATCCCCCACTTTCTTACATGACTACATTGTTCCAAACCCTGCGTGGTACCGTGTATATGTTTCATTGGTTCATTGTTGTTGCCAGTGCCACAGCCCGGATCAGTGTGCGTCCCAAACGCCTGAAATGGGTCAAGACGGTTCATCAAGGAACCCCTACCCTCAAGAATAATCAATGAGGAAACACCCATGGATTTGCTAGAGTACCAAGCTAAAACCCTATTTCGTCAGATGGCAATTCCCGTATTGCCTTCCCAGAGAATTGATTTCGCCCATGACCTCAAAGGATTAACCATTCCCTATCCCGTAGTTCTCAAATCCCAAGTGCGGGCTGGGGGACGGGGAAAAGCTGGTGGTATCAAGTTTGTGGAAAATACCATTGATGCAGTGGCTGCCGCTCAATGTATTTTTAATTTGGCTATTCAAGATGAATATCCCCAAGTCCTACTGGCTGAAGCTAAATATGATGCCGATCAGGAAGTATATCTGGCGGTGATTCTTGATCCGGTGACTCGCCGCCCCCTATTATTAGGCTCTGTGCAGGGGGGAGTTAACGTTGAGGCTACCATGTTCCATATTCAAAAGGTCGTGGTGGATCAAGAATTTTCCCCTTTTTATGCTCGCCGTCTGATGGTCAAAATGGGATTACAAGAACACCTGATCCTATCTGTCAGTAACATTTTGGAGAAAATGTATCGGCTATTTGTCGAGAAAGACTTAGATTTGGTGGAAATTAACCCCCTGGGAATTAGTTCTACAGGGGAGTTAATGGCTCTTGATGGGAAGGTGGTCGCTAATAATCAGGCCTTGGAGAGACACCCGGATTTAGTTATGTTGGTTCATGAACAATGTTCAGATCCTGCCGCCATTGAGCCAACGGATTTACCCACCAATCAACCCAATTTTGTCAAACTTGACGGCAATATTGGTATCATCTGCAATGGGGCTGCTTTAACTATGACTACCCTAGATCAGATCATAGCCACTAAAGGAAAGCCGGCTAATTTCCTTAACTTGGGAGGAGAAGATCATTTTGAGGTGACAGAAACACTGTTGCAGAATTTATCGGACGGATTAACATCGGTGATGGCATCCGATCGCATTAAAGTCGTGATGATTAACTGGCTGGGACACCAGACTACTGCTGATCAAATCGCTGAGGCGATCGCCAACTTTTTACAGCACCAAAAGACTATCGAGACTCTCCCTCATTTTGTCCTCCGTTTGACCGTGACTGAACTTGAGAGTACACTGGCTAAATTTGCTGGATTACCTGTAGAAATTGTGGCAACTTTGGATGAAGCGGTTAAACGAACCGTGGCTTTATCTCGGTAGGTGCGGGTTCATCAATAACTTAACCCGCCCGTAGATGGCATGGTTTGTGATTAATTATAGCTTGAAAAAATATGAATTTAACTCCAGATAGTAAAGTCATAATTCAGGGGTTGAGGGATTCCGACCCTTCCCTAAAAGTAGCTCTCAATATGAAAGCATATAGCACTAATATCGTCGCCTGTGTCAGCGCCGGAAGAGGTGGGGAGATCATCCATCAAATCCCCGTTTATGACCTAGTAGAACAAGCTCAGGCAGCCGTTGGACCTGTAGATACTAGCGTCATTTTGGTTCACCCTTATGACGTTCTTGATGCGGCATTAGAGGCTATTGATGCCGGAATTAGACAGCTTGTAATTGTGACTGAAGGAATGCCACCCCTCGATATGGTGCGTTTGGTCAGAAAGGCAGAAGCTACCGAAACTTTAGTTGTCGGTCCTAATTGTCCGGGTATTATTGTCCCCGGTAAACTCTTATTGGGAACTCATCCTCCCCAATTTTATACCCCCGGTTCTATCGGCTTAATTAGTCGCAGTAGTACCCTCACTTATGAAGTCGCTCAAGCCTTGACTGATGCCAAATTGGGGCAGTCTCTTAGCGTCTGTATTGGTAGTGATTTAATTGTCGGTTCCTCCTTTATTCAATGGCTACAGATTTTAGATGAAGATGACCATACAGATGCCATTGTTTTAGTGGGAGAAATTGGCGGCTCTAGTGAAGAAGAAGCAGCCTCTTATATTGCCGAAACTATTGATAAACCAGTGGTGGCTTATATCACAGGTCTTCATGCTCCCAAAGCTCAATTGATTAGTCATGCTAGTACAATTATTACTTCTAAATTTACCCAAGACCTTCACCCAGGGACGGCTCAAAGTAAAATTTCGGTATTTGAAAAAGCTAAAATTCCCGTGGCTTCTAGTCCCTCTCAAATTCCCGAACTGTTGAAAAAGTGCCTCAAAAAAACTCGCTCCCATAAGTAAATCTCAAACCGCTTTAGGATGATGTATAATAGGGAAAAATTCAACTTTTAACTAGCAATTGAATGGCTGCTAATCCTCAAAAAATTATCTTATGGTATCGGAATGATCTGCGGTTACATGACCATGAACCACTAGATTTAGCTACCTCAACTCAAGGGCAAATTATCCCCCTTTACTGTTTTGACCCCAGACAGTTTGCCAAAACTTCCTTTGGTTTTCCTAAAACGGGGGGATTTCGGGGTAAATTCCTGTTAGAAAGTGTCGCAGATTTGCGCCATAATTTCCAAAAAATTGGCAGTAACTTATTGGTGAGAATAGGTGAGCCAGAAAGGGTTATATTTGACCTGGTTAAACAATTAAATATTGATGCTGTTTATTATCATAAGGAAGTCACCGCCGAAGAATTAGCAGTAGAAACCGCCCTAGAGAAAGCCTTGACCCCCCTGGGAGTTGAGGTAAAATCTTTCTGGGGAGCCACATTATATCATCTGAAAGAGTTACCATTTCCCATTGAAAAACTGCCGGAACTTTTTACCAACTTCCGTAAACAGGTCGAGCAAAAATCAGTTATTTATCCCCCATATACTCCCCCTAATCAATTACCACAATTCCCAGATATTGAACCCGGAGAAATCCCGACCTTGACCGAACTTGGTATCACACCAGCACCCTTTGATGAGCGGTCTGTCTTAGATTTTGCAGGTGGAGAAACAGCGGGTTTAAGCCGGTTAAATGATTATTTTTGGCGGCGAGATTGTCTGAAAAACTATAAACAAACCCGTAATGGAATGTTAGGGTCGGATTATTCGTCGAAATTTTCTCCCTGGTTAGCTAATGGCTGTCTATCGCCCCGCTGGATTTATCAACAAGTGCAGGATTATCAACACCAACGAGTTAAAAATGATTCGACATATTGGCTAGTATTTGAATTATTATGGCGGGATTATTTCCGGTTTATTTGTCTAAAACATGGCCCTAAGGTGTTCTATAAGTCTGGTTTACAGGGTGTCAAAATTCCCTGGGGAGAAAATTGGGAACAGTGGCAGATTTGGTGTCAGGGACTGACGGGGTTTCCCCTGGTAGATGCGAATATGCGAGAGTTGGCGGCGACGGGGTTTATGTCGAATCGGGGACGGCAAAATGTGGCGAGTTTTTTAACTAAGAATTTGGGCATAAATTGGCAAATGGGGGCGGAGTGGTTTGAGTCTGTCCTGATTGATTATGATGTTTGTAGTAATTGGGGTAATTGGAATTATACGGCGGGGGTGGGTAATGATGGGAGGGGATTTCGCTATTTTAATATAGCTAAACAGTCCCAGGATTATGACCCAATGGGGGATTATGTGAAACATTGGCTACCAGAATTAGCGTCTATTCCTGATGGTAGGGTTCACTCTCCCTGGCGTTTATCTAATCAAGAACAGATCAGGTTTGGGGTGCGTTTGGGGGTGGATTATCCCTATCCTATGGTGGATCTGCAAGAGTCGGTAGAAGCTAATCGCCGGATTTATGAGAAAGCCTTACGGATGACCTGAAATGGCTATGGGATTGGTGTTAATTATAAAAAGTTAAAACGGAGGATATACAGTCGGTGAGTTGTGATTGCTGTGAAATAGTGAGGTTGTCGAAGTCTCCCCAAAAGTTGCGCCTGTTGGGGATAGCTTTAATTTCGATCCTGGGTTTTGCTGGGGTGGAGGCGGTGGTGGGATGGGTTAGTCATAGTATGGCTTTGACGGCTGATTCTGGTCACATGGTGGCGGATGGGTTGACGATCGCCTTAGCGATTTTAGCCGCTTCGGTGGCGCGACGTTATCGGGGAATTGAGGTCTGGGCGGCTTTCTTGAATGGGGTGGGACTTCTGGTAATGGCGATCGCCATTGGTGTCGAGGCGATCCGACATTTACAAAATCCCCCGGAAACCATTTTGAGTTTCCCCATGTTGATAGTTGCGATCATTGGTTTGGGGGTCAATGGCTTTAATATCATGCTGTTGCATCGAGATGTTCAACAGGACCTGAATATGCGGGGGGTTTTGCTTCATATCTTAGCTGATACCCTCAGTTCTGTTGGTGCTATTGTGGCGGCGATCGCTATTTGGTTAACAGATTGTACATGGGCTGATGGTGCCGTCGGTTTGGGCGTGTCCGTGTTGGTCGGTTTGGGATCACTACCTGTGATCCGCCACAGTTTGGCGATTTTGTTAAATATATCTCCTGTCGCCGTAGATAAGGAGTTAGTCCGAGAGGCGATCGCCAACTTTCCCGGAATTGTCGCCGTCGAAGATTTGGTCATAGTAGCGATCGCACCAGGTTATTATGCCGTCGAAGCCACCCTAAAAATAGATATCGACCTAAAACAAGGCGATCGCCTACTCACCCAAATTCAGGCTACCCTCAGCCAAAAATTCCGCATTGAGGATATTCGCTTCCAACTAGATCAGGTATTATCTCCCCCCAAACTCGGTTTCTTACAAATAGGACAGACCAGCCTCGCATCGATAATCAGCCCAGTCCAGGTAAATCAGCCCCTAGGAGTGAAATAAATGCAGATCCCTCTCGACAAACGTTTGCACCAGTAGCGATCGATCCAAATACTTATCAGAAAAATTGGGTTTTCAACCCCGTCCTTGTAGGACGACTTTCTGTGAAAATATTAGGGTAGTGCTAAAGAGGTAATGATGCCTTGTAGTGATGGATAAAATACCAAATGCCACCAATGTGATTCTGCAAACACTTGGAAAAGGACAAGGTCTTGGGTACTAAGCGAGACGCTCGTTGTCTCAAGGTATTGTTAAACCTTTCGATGTAGCTGGTCAAACCTGTATCCTTCCCAACCCCTTGATGACGTTTACTCGGTAGAACAGCCTCATAGGCTCCCCAGAAATCGGTATAAGCCAC
>Ga0213835_102077_pt1 | contig 10050 bp, 11 predicted proteins | sample SWPATP01_FD_160576 | JGI IMG/M metagenome (GOLD analysis project Ga0213835, IMG submission 160576) | Coastal seawater microbial communities from Marineland, Florida, United States - SWPA TP0 #1 | ecosystem: Environmental > Aquatic > Marine > Coastal | place: USA: Florida | collected 2016-08-05
TCAGGGCCAATTGATCAAGAACCCGCAGCAAGCGCTTGTCGCGGGTCCAGAGACCACGCGCTCCGCAAAGCAGGGCCGAGGCGGCCAGATGGGCATCGACATAGCCGATCCCGCTGCCGGGCAAGCGATGCAAGTCGATAAGCCAGCGTACCTCTGTGTCCGAAGCGACGGGCGCCGCCGGAAGGTTTTCCAGATCGTTCAATATGGCGGAGCGATTGGAGAGCTGACCCAGCATAAGCTCTCCAATGATGAAAGGGTGACAGAGAACGCTCTGCTGAACCAGCAAGCGCGCCAACTGGTTATCACCGGAGCGCAGATGGTCCACCCACACCGAGGTGTCGACGAGAATCACTTTTCACTGCCGGTTTGACGCCGGGGCGGTGCAACCAGGTCCGGTTCGCTGCCGCCAAGCGCCGCAAGGCGTTTCGCGCTTTCCCGTTCGATGAGCGCCTTGAGCGCCTCACGAACCAGCGCAGCGCGTTCGCCAATCCCGGTGAGCCCGGCCGCCTTCTCCACAAGAGCATCATCAAGCGTCAGGGTCGTGCGCATGGCCAAATTCTCCTTATCGCATCAATTATAGCATCAATTGATGTGGCCAGCCATGCCTGCCATCGCCCCTTAAACCGGCCTGCAACGCGGCCTATCTTGACGGGTACGGCAAGGAAGCACGGCCATGTCCTCTCCCGGCGAGATCACTGCGGTCCTCGGACCGACCAATACGGGCAAGACCCATCTGGCCCTGACCCGCATGCTGGGGCGCTCCTCCGGTGTGATGGGCCTGCCTTTGCGCCTGCTGGCCCGCGAGCTCTATGACCGGGTGGTAAAAGCCAAGGGCGCGAGTGCGGCGGCCCTCATCACCGGTGAGGAAAAGATCGTGCCTGCGAAGGCGCGCTATTTCCTCTGCACGGTGGAGGCCATGCCGCTTGGCATGCGCCCGGCCTTCCTGGCGATTGACGAGATCCAGCTGGCCGCCGATCCCGACCGGGGCCATGTGTTTACCGACCGGATTCTCCATGCCCGCGGGAGCGAGGAAACCATGCTGCTGGGCGCCTCGACCATGGCGCCCATGCTCTCCCGGCTGGTGCCCGATGCGCGGCACGAACAGCGCGAGCGCTTCTCCACGCTCAGCTATTCGGGCCCCAAAAAACTTGCCAAGCTGCCGCGCCGCTCGGCCATCGTCGCGTTTTCGGCGGAAGACGTTTACGCCATTGCCGAGCTGATCCGCCGCCAGCGCGGCGGGGCGGCGGTGGTGATGGGAGCGCTTTCCCCGCGCACCCGCAATGCACAGGTGGAGCTCTACCAGTCCGGCGAGGTGGATTATCTCATCGCCACCGACGCGATCGGCATGGGGCTGAACATGGATGTGGACCATGTCGCCTTCGCGGCCCTGTCCAAGTTTGACGGCCATCGCCGCCGCCGGCTGCGGCCTGACGAGATCGGCCAGATTGCAGGCCGGGCCGGGCGCTTCCGCTCTGACGGCACGTTCGGCGAGACGGGCGATGCCCGCCCCATGGACGCCGAAACGGTGGAAGCAGTGGAGAACCATGAGTTCGAGCAGGTCCGCTCGCTCATCTGGCGCAATAGCGCGCTGGACTTCTCCAACCTCGCCGCCTTGCGCAATTCGCTGGCAGCGCCATCCGGCGTGCGCGGGCTGGAGCGGGTGCGCGGCGCGGTGGACGAGCAGGTGCTCGAAACCCTCGCCCGCGACCCTGACATTCAGGACATGGCGCGCGCGCCCGGCGGACTGGAGCGGTTGTGGGATGTCTGCCGCATTCCTGATTTCCGCAAGACCACGGTCGATGAGCATGCCCGCCTCGTCCAGCGCATCTATAGCTATCTGATGAGCCGGGAGGGTGTGCTGCCCGAGGCCTGGCTTGAGGCGCAGCTTGATCGCGTGTCGAAACTCTCCGGCGATGTGGACGCGCTCTCCCAGAGACTCGCTCATGTGCGCACCTGGGCCTATGCGGCCAACCGCGCGGGCTGGACAGCCGATCCAGCTCACTGGCAGGCCCGCACGCGCGAGGTGGAGGACGGTCTGTCTGATGCCCTGCACGAGGCGCTGATGAGCCGGTTTGTCGACCGGCGCACCAGCGCGCTGGTCAAAGGCCTGCGCGAGAAGGGCGATCTCGCCGCCGGTGTGGATCATGCCGGCGAGGTAACGGTGGAAGGCCATTTCGTGGGACGGCTGAAAGGGCTCAGCTTCAGCCCGGACGCGGCCGCGACCCCGATGGCCAAGCGCGCCGTCACCGGCGCGGCCCTGAAAGCCGTACGCCCCGAGATCAATCGCCGCCTCGGCCTGCTGGCACGCGCGAAAGCAGACGCGCTCACCCTGCAGGAAGACGGGCTGGTCTTGTGGGAGGGTGGGCCGATTGCCCGGCTTGCCGCTTCGTCTGATCCCTTCCGGCCGACCATCAGCTTGATTGGCGGGGAGCTGGGCGCCAGCGAGGCTGCTACGCGCGCCATCACCCGATTGGAAGCCTTCGTGGCAGAAGAAGCAGCCACGCGCCTGAAGCCCCTCCTCGCCTTGCGTGACGCGCTGGACAAGGGCCAGCTGGAAGGTCTGGCGCGCGGGATCGCCTTCCGTCTGATCGAGGCAGGGGGCGCTGCGCCGCGTGCGCCGCTGGCCGAGACGCTCTCCCAGCTATCCACAAAGGAGCGCCGCCAGCTGCGCGCGGCCGGTGTGCGGATCGGGGAGTATGCGGTCTTCATGCCCGCACTGCTCAAACCGTCCGCAGCGGCGCTTAACGCCTTGCTGCGCGCCGTCCATGCAGGCGATGCGCAAAAACGCTTCGCGCCGCCGCCCGGCCGGGTGAGCCTGCCGGCGCCTGATGCGATGAGCGCGGCGGATCTGGCCGCTGCAGGCTATCGCCGCTGCGGCACGCTGGCGGTGCGTATCGACATGCTGGAACGCCTCGCCGACCTCATCCGCGAGGCACGCAAGCCCCACAGGCGCGGCTGGTTCACACCCTCGCCGGAGATGATGGCGCTTCTGGGCTGCACGCCTGATGCGCTGGAAGAGGTCTTGAGTGCGCTTGGCTACCGGCGTGTGCAGAAGGCGGGTGAAGACAGCCCGGCCTTCTGGGCCGCAAGACGCCAGCGCAGCCGCCCGGCCGTTGCAGGAACGCCCGCACCTGCGCCCGCCGACACTCCCTTTGCCGCTCTGGCTGAGCTTAAACTCGCCACGCCGCGCACACGCCCGGCCCCGCGCAAGGCGAAGACGGCCGGCCGGACCCGCCGGCGCAAGGCGCGGCCGCAATGAGCGAGGCCCGCCAGCGCGTTGATGTCTGGCTGTTCCAGGCCCGCTTCCTGAAATCACGCGCGCTCGCGGCCCGTTTCGTCTCGGACGGACAGGTGCGTCTGGAACGCGCGGGCCTGATATCGCGGCTCGAAAAGCCCGCTCATCCAGTCCAGCCGGGCGACATACTCAGCTTTGCCCATGGGGGGCTGATATGCAGGGTGGAAATCAGGGCGCTGGGTGTCCGGCGCGGGCCGGCGGCCGAAGCCCGCCTGCTGTATGAATTGCGCTGAAACGCCTGCAGGACGCACCGCAACAATTGACAAATGCCCGGCCGGGTTCCATGTCGCGGTGGCCTGCCCTGTTGAGAAAGCCCGCCCGCCTCCATGACCTATATCGTCACCGATGCCTGCATACGCTGCAAGTTCACCGATTGCGTGGAAGTCTGCCCTGTGGACTGCTTCTACGAAGGCGAGAACATGCTCGTCATCCATCCTGACGAGTGCATTGATTGCGGGGTGTGCGAGCCTGAATGTCCAGTAGAGGCCATCAAGCCGGACACTGAAGATGACAGTGATGGCAAGTGGCTGGCTCTGAACTCGAAGTATGCGGCAGAGTGGCCGAACATCACCAAACGCAAAGATGCGCCTGCTGATGCAGCCCAATTTGAAACCGAAACCGGAAAACTGGAGAAATATTTCTCCGACAAACCGGGTTCCGGCGATTAAATTTGTATTTACTTGAGAAAACGCTCTCTTAACGCTTCGCAAACGCAGCAATTGAAATTCTGTCACGTTTATGTTAGCTTAACAGTCTTCGATAACCGCGCTTTTGCGGGCCCGTCAGGGAAATTGCGTTGATCTGATCTCTCGTCTTTATGCTGTCCACCCCGGTTTCACCGGTGGGGACACTATTGACGGTTTTCCAGCGCCCTGACAGCCCCTCAAGGCTGGCCAAGAGAGTGTCGATGACCAAGAAAACTGCCAATGACAACAAGACCTTCAAGAAGGGTGACTACATCGTTTATCCGGCCCATGGCGTTGGCCGGGTAACCGGAGTGGAGAAGGAAACCGTCGCCGGCTTCGATATCGAGGTCTATGTGGTGTCCTTCGAGCAGGACAAGATGACACTGCGCGTGCCGACCGCGAAAGCGATCGCCTCGGGCATGCGGCCCCTGGCCAATGACAAGGTGCTGGCTGATGCGCTGAAAACCCTGCGCGGCAAGGCCAAGGTGAAGCGCACCATGTGGAGCCGCCGCGCTCAGGAATACGAAGCCAAGATCAATTCCGGCGACCTGATCTCCATCGCCGAAGTGGTGCGCGACCTGCACCGCCATGAAGACCAGCCCGAGCCCTCCTATTCGGAGCGCCAGCTTTACGAATCCGCCCTGGACCGCATGGTCCGCGAGGTCGCGGCCGTGGAGAAGGTCGACCGGGAGAAGGCTCTGGAAATCCTGTCCTCCTCGCTGCAGAAGAAAGCAGCCTAGGGATCAGGCTTTCAAGGCCTGTCCAGTCAAAGACGCCCCGCCCTCACCGGCGGGGCGTTTTCGTTCCGCCTGCGCGCCATGTGCAGGGAATGTGGCGCAAATGTGATCCGGTGAACGGTGTCCGCGCGTATATCTGACAAACGCACAGCAAGCCCCTTCCAGACGCGAAAAGGCGAGCATAATGGCACAGACGTCGCAGACCGCTTCCCGCCGCAGCGTGGACCCCGACAGAGCCTTCATGAAAACGGCCATGGCCGTGCCGCTTCTCGAACGCGAGGAAGAGCTGGAGCTGGCGATTGCGTGGAAGGATGAACGCGACGAGCAGGCCCTGCACAAGCTGACCACCGCCTATATGCGCCTCGTGATCGCCGTCGCCGCGAAGTTCAAGCATTACGGCCTGCCCTTTGCTGATCTGGTGCAGGAAGGCAATATCGGGCTGATGCAGGCGGCCGCGCGCTTCGAGCCGGAGCGCGGCGTGCGCTTTTCCACCTATGCGGCCTGGTGGATCCGCTCCTCCATTCAGGATTATGTGCTGAGGAACTGGTCCATCGTGCGCACCGGCACGACCGCCGCGCAGAAATCCCTCTTCTTCAATCTGCGCCGTTTGCGCGCCCTGATCCGCGATACAGGGTCAGGCGCGCTCAGCCCGGAAAACCGCGCCTATGTTGCCCAGGCCCTGAAAGTGGGCGAGGACGATGTGGACTCCATGGCCGCGCGTCTCTCGGCGGTGGACCGCTCGCTCAACGCCCCCTTTACCGAGGAGGGCGACGGCGAGTGGCAAGACCTGCTGGCCGATGAGCGCCCCGATCCGGAAGCCGCCGTCATGGAGGAGCGTGACACGTCAAGGCGCAAGGCCTGGCTTGCCGATGCGATGGAGCGGCTCTCAACGCGCGAGCGCCACATCATCGCCCAACGGCGGCTGACCGAAGAGACTGTCACGCTGGAGAAGCTGGGTGAGGAGCTGGGCATCTCGAAGGAGCGCGTGCGCCAGATCGAGCATCAGGCCCTGATCAAGCTGAAAAAGGCGCTGACCGAGATCACTGGCGACCCGGAAGAAGCCGGCCTCATCCCGGCTGGCTAACGTCCCGGCAGCGGAACCGCCTCTGGCGCATCGATAAGCTCCAACGCTTGTGGATGATCTAGCGTGATCATTGGCCCGTTCTCCTCATACATCCAGCCGCGCACGCGCACAATCGTGCCCGCAAGCGCGCGTAAGTCCATGTCCACAGCCTCAAAACGGCGCTGATCGCGGCGCATGACCTGCACCGTGAAATCGGTGCGCCAGTCCGTGCCGAAATTGAGATAGATGCGCCCGTCCCGCGCCTGACCAGTGGAAATGACCCGGCCTTCCACGATCTGCACGCTATCGAGATAGGGCGCGAGTGCATTGGGATCGGTGGTGTGGACCAGAAGATCGCGCAAGCCCCATGCGCCAAGCCCTGCGAGCCTTGCCTCCTCCTCCAGCGCGAGAAGCCGGAGGGTGTGGGCGGTATTGTCGGCATAGCTGTCCACTGCGGCAAGGCCTTCGGCAATTAGCCTCTCCTGCAGGCTGGAGCCGTCGGGCAGGCGGGCGGTGACCAGCCAGACGCCGTGCCGGTTGCGCCCCGGGCCTGCGGGGACCAGTTCCAGCGCGCCGCCGGCTTCAGCCAGCAAGGCTTCCAGACGCGCGCGGGCAAGCTCTGCAGAGGGCCCGGAGCGCGGCGCGCGGATGCCGGCAAGGCGCACCTCGCTGCGCTCATCATCCTGCCAGTGGATGAAGCGGTCGCCGGATAGCGCTCTTGCCGCACCCGGCGCGGTGTCTGCAGCCAGAGGCGCTGGCTCGCTGGCGCGCGGTTCGCCGCAAGCTGAAAGCAGCCCTGCCAGAGCCAACCAGATGCCTGCCCGCAAGGCGCACGCCTCCCCGTCCCGCTTCACCCCAGTCTGGCAAGTCGCCAGAGCGGAGTGAAGCGCAAACGGGTGTGAACCGCCCTAAAAGAAGATTTCGGCGGCAAAGAAGGCGAAGAAGAAGCCCACCGCCCAGACAATGGCGGCCGAGACGAGCACGATACCGCCCCAACGGCGCATACGGGCGCAGGCTGCCGCCTGTTTGGGGTCCGCCGGGCAGGGCGCATTGCGGGTGAACCAGCGCATGGCGAAGGCTCCCAGCAATAGCGCCCCCGACAGGGCAAAGAGCGGCCCCTTCCACGCGGTGAAGGCGACAAGGCCCGGCACATTGGCCACAAGCCCTGCCATCACCGCCCCGGCCCCTATGGTGACCAGAAGGGCGGGCAGCGCACAACAGATGAGCGTTGATACGCTGGCAAACAGGGCGATGACCGGCGCACCGGCTTCACGCAGGGCAAGGCGCATCAGCGCGCCTCCGGCCGGCGGATACCATTCTCCTGATAGCCCGAACGCCGGATCAGGTCGGTGATCGTGGCGTTTTCCAGCTCTGCGCCCTCGTGCAGCACGAAGGTCAGGGTCTTGGCGTCAAGATCGACCGTCGCTGCGGCCACTTCGGAGCGCCTCTCGAAGGTACGGGTCATGGCGAGGGCGCAGAAATCGCACACAGCGCCCAGCACATCGACGATGACCAGCGAGCCGCCTTCATCCAAAGCGGTCTGCATGGAAGGTGTGATCTGGGCTTCGCTCAGCTCTTCCTGGGTCATGGCCAGCGGGGAAGCCATCGCGGGCGCCGAAACGGACAGGGCGAGGGCGAGGGCGAAGGCAAGATTGCGGATAGACATGGAATGTCTCCTTTCTAATCGAGAATAGCCGCTTCAGAAGCGGTACTGGAACTGGAGGAAGGGTTTGTCGTCGGTGACCGACCAGCCGAACTCGGCCATGAGCGGTCCCTGGAAAAAGCGCACCAATGGCGTGACACCGACCGGGTTTTCAGCCTGCGGATTGTGCTCCACCTGCACCATCAGCCAGGTGTGGAGCGCACCGTAATTGGCCACATAGGGCGCAACCCCCAGCCGTGCAGACTGCATGGCCTTCTCGCCAACCGTTTCACCGGCAAAGCCTCTGGCCATGTAGGAGACGAACCAGCGGCGCGTTTCCCAGTCAGCCATAAGCCCTAGCGAGCCGGCCGCACCGGTACCTGCCGGGTTGTCGTCCACACCATAGGCAAGGCCCGCCGCACCAAACAGGTAGAGATTGGCCTGATAGTCCTCACCGAACCAGCGATTGGCGAGCCAGGTGAGCTGTGCCCCGTGAAAGGCGTGATCGTCCTCACGGTGCCACTCCCCGCGATAGCCGATCGAGTAGCGGTGATGGGGCGTGTAGTGCGCCCAGATGGCGCTCATATCGCGGTCATGTTCCACGATGAGCGTTGAGCCGCCTTCATAGGATACCGGACGGGCATCTGCGATGCCGCCGGATGCAAGCGCCAGCACGGCGCCTGCGAAGATAAATACTCTCAAGGGGTTTCCTTCCCTTCTTGATCCTCTCCACTGCGCGCAGGTACACCACGCGCAAAATCAGGAAGCAGGATCAAGCCCGGGGAGGGGGCGGGTCGTGGGCTGGCGCGCGGGACAGCGCCGTCTTTACGGCGAACAGGCGCGGCGCACCGTGCAAGGCCGCGCCGTCAAGGAAAACAGCATCCACCGAGAGCCCGGACGCCAGCGCGCAATCAATGCAGGCTGCGCCGCCCTGACAGGCTTCGTCGCCATGCAGGGCAGGATGCAGGCTGTTCGGAGACGCCGGCGCCGGTTCGTGACAGGCCGGATGGCCTGCCGGAGATACGTGAGAGACCGTTTCGGCGGCCTCCACAACCGGCATGGCAAGCGCGCAATTGGCCGAGCCGGTAACGGCAAGGCCAAGCATTATCAGGGCTGCAACAAGCGCGCGCATGGTGCCTTTCATACCCGTTCGCCCCGCTTCACACCAGTCACAGACTGGTGAAGAGCCGGAAACGACAAAGGGGCGCGAGGTTCCCCCGCGCCCCTTCAAAGGCTGAATGCGTTTGAAGCCTAATAGTTGAAGCGGGCACCCACGAAGAGGGTGTAACCGAACTTCTCGATCTCATAGACGCGGCTGCGGGCACCGTCATAGCGGATGCCGGGCGTGTCAGTGAGGTTTTTCGCTTCCAGGAACAGGCCGAACCGGTCCGTCACATCGAAGCTGGCGGTGAAGTCCAGCTGCTCGCGTCCCTCCCAGTAGCGGTCAAACCGGCTGTCCTCGGCGTTAAGCGAGTCCAGATAGTCACCCCGGTTATTGTAAGACAGGCGGGCATTGAAGCGGTCGGTCTCATAGAAGAGCGCGAGATTGTAGGCATAATCCGAATGGCCCGGCAGCGGGAACGCGGAGCGGCCATTGATGGTGCGCCCGATATTCATCTCCGAGTCGGTCCAGGTGTAGTTGGCGAACACGCCGAAATTACCCAGCATTCCCGGCAGGAAGTCGAAGCTTTGCTGCCAGGTCAGCTCGATGCCGCGGATGAAGCCGTCAGGCGCATTCTCGGCCTGAACGAAAGTGGCCGGCTGGCCCTCGAATTCGCCCGGCGTGCGCAGGGTGAATTCATAGTCTTCCAGATCCTTGTAGAACACGTTCACTGCGAGGAGGCCGAGCGGCTGGATGTAATATTCCAGACCGGCATCGAAATTGTTCGACAGGGTCGGACGCAGATCGGGATTGCCACGATTGACGGTCAGGGGCGGTGTGTCACCCACAGAGATGCGAGCCACCACGTCCGGATAGTTCGGGCGGGCAATCGCACGCGTCAGCGCGAAACGGCCGATCAGGTTCTCGGAGAACTCGTGACGCACGGTGAGGTTCGGGAACCAGTTGGTGTAGTCCCGGCTATTGGATACCGGCGTCGCGGTTTCGGTCGTGGTGTTGAAACGGAAGGCGGTGGAGGAGAACTCCGTGTGCTCCACGCGCATACCGGCGATCACGGTGGTTGCGCCGAAATCCATCTCGGTCATGGCGTAGGCACCGTAGATATTCTCTTCGACGCTATAATCGGCCTCGATCGATTGCGGCACACGCAGCACCGCGTCTTCGGTCGAGATATCGGCGACTGATGCCCAATAGGCCTGGGCAAGCCGGTCATCAATCTTGAATCCGAGATCATAGCCGAAGTTTCGCGAGGGCCGGGTGGAAATCAGGTCGGCAAGCGCCGGGGTAATGGCGGCGGTGGAGCCCCGGCGGTCCCGGTAACGGAACTCGTCCGAAGAGCCGTCACGCATGCGGATGCTGAGACCACCCTGATGGCGCGCCCGCGTGCCAAAAAGCGAGCCTTCGCCCGACAGATTTATCCGCGCGGCCCATTCATCCATCACCGTGTCGGTGCCGCGGAACGTGTTCTCACGAAAGCCAAAGGCACCCAGATTCAGATGCTCGCCGG
>Ga0213835_102079_pt1 | contig 10043 bp, 6 predicted proteins | sample SWPATP01_FD_160576 | JGI IMG/M metagenome (GOLD analysis project Ga0213835, IMG submission 160576) | Coastal seawater microbial communities from Marineland, Florida, United States - SWPA TP0 #1 | ecosystem: Environmental > Aquatic > Marine > Coastal | place: USA: Florida | collected 2016-08-05
GGCCCGCTTCAGCGGCTGGCGCGCCAGTTCAACAATCTCCTTATCCTCGTATTGATCGCGGCGGCGGTGATTACAGCCATCCTGGGTCACTACATAGATACCGCCGTCATACTGGCGGTCGTACTGGCCAATACCGTTATAGGGTTTGTACAGGAAGGCCGCGCAGAACAGGCGCTGGCGGCTCTGCGCGGCATGCTCGCGCCCAAGGCCAATGTCTGGCGCGATGGCGAACGCAACAGCCTGCCCGCCTCCACGCTGGTTCCCGGCGATATCGTCTGGCTGGAAGCCGGTGACCGCGTTCCGGCAGATGTGCGCCTTATCGAGGCGCGCGGCCTTCGGATTGACGAAGCCATGCTGACCGGCGAGTCCGTGCCGGCCCGCAAGCAGACCGATCCCGTTTCGCCAGAGGCCGTACTCGGCGACCGCCGCTCCATGGCCTATAGCGGCACGCTGGCCGCAGAGGGCACGGCGAAGGGCGTTGTGATTGCCACCGGCGCGGCGACCGAGCTTGGCCGCATCAGCGGCATGATCGCCGAGGTGGAGACCCTGACCACACCTCTGGTCCGCCAGATGGGTGTGTTCGCGCGCTGGCTGACCGGCGTGCTGGCTGTGCTCGCCAGTGCTGTACTCGCTTTCACACTGCTGGTCCGCCAGGAGCCCTTCGCGGACGCCTTCATGATCGTTGTCGGCCTGTTCGTCGCGGCAATCCCCGAGGGGCTGCCTGCGGTGCTGACGGTAACGCTCGCCATCGGTGTTCAGACCATGGCGCGCCGTCATGCGATTGTACGCCGCTTGCCTGCTATCGAGACGCTGGGCTCAGTATCCGTCATATGCTCTGACAAGACCGGTACGCTGACCCGGAACGAAATGATGGTCGCCGGTCTCGTCACGGCCCGTGCAACGTATGAAGTGGACGGCACGGGCTATGCGCCTGAAGGCCGCGTGCTGGGCGAAGGCGGTAATAACGGAGCACACATGGACCCGGCGCTGCAGCGGCTCGGTCAGATCGCGCATCTGTGTTCCAGCGCCAGCTTGCATGAGGAAGGGGGCAACTGGTCGGTACAGGGTGATCCCATGGAAGGCGCCCTGCTCGCGCTGGCTGGCAAGCTGGGAGAAGACATTGCCGCCCGCCCCGGCGCGGCCGACACCATCCCGTTTGATGCACGCTACCGCTACATGGCGGTGCTGCACGATGTGGCAGGTGAGCGCCTGGCACTGATCAAGGGGGCGCCCGAAGCCATTCTGGACCGCTGCGCCACGCAGCTGTCCGATACCGGTGAGGCCGGGCTGGACCGCGCCTATTGGGACGAGGCTGCCAACACCATCGCCAATGAAGGCCAGCGGGTACTGGCGCTGGCCTACAAGGCGCACACCGCAGACAGCCTGGATCACGGCGATCTGGAATCCGGTCTGGTGCTGGCCGGCTTCACCGGGCTGATAGACCCGCCCCGGCCAGAAGCGATCGAGGCGGTCAAGGACTGCCGGGCCGCAGGCATCTCCGTGAAGATGATCACCGGCGATCATGCCGGCACTGCCGCTGCCATCGCACGCCAGATTGGGCTGGAACGCACATCGAAACCCGTCACGGGTACGGATCTTGATCAGATGGACGATGCGGCGCTGGCCCGCGCGGTCATGGAAACCGATGTGTTTGCCCGCACCAGCCCGGAGCACAAGCTGCGCCTCGTGACCTGCCTGCAGGCCAGTAACGCCGTCGTGGCGATGACAGGCGATGGCGCAAACGACGCCCCTGCCCTCAAGCGCGCCGATATCGGCATTGCCATGGGCCTTAAAGGTAGCGAGGCGGCGCGCGAAGCCTCCGACCTTGTCCTGACTGACGACAATTTCGCCTCCATTGCAGAAGCGGTGCGTCAGGGCCGGACGGTCTACACCAATCTGAAGAAGGTCATCACCTTCCTCCTGCCCGTGAATGGCGGGGAATCGCTGAGCCTGCTGATCGCGGTGATGTTCGGCTTGCTCCTGCCGATCACGCCCCTGCAGATATTATGGGTGAACATGATCAGCTCGGTGGCGCTCGCCATGGCGCTGGCTTTTGAAAAACCCGAGCCCAACATCATGCAGCGTCCGCCCCGGCGGGCAGATGCGCCTCTGCTGTCTCTCTTCCTCATATGGCGGATAGGGCTGGTTTCGGTGCTGTTCTCGATCGGCGTGTTCGGACAGTTCGCGCTGACCCGGCATCTGGGCGGTGATGTGGAGACGGCCCGGACCATGGCGCTCAATACGCTTGTCGCCATGGAAGTCTTCTACCTGTTTTCCGTGCGGTACATGCATGGTGCCTCGATCACCTGGACCGGTTTTCGCGGCACGCGGCCCGTTTTGATCGCGGTCGCGCTCGTCATCGTGCTTCAGACCGTCATCACCTATCTGCCCTTCATGCACATGCTCTTTGACACAACGCCTCTGGATCCCGTCCAGCTGGCCTTGTGCACGGGTGCGGGCGTAGCCCTGCTCATCATACTGGAAGTCGAGAAACGCCTGACCCAACGCTGGCGGGGAAGTTAGAGAGAGCGCTTTTCCGCCACCAGCCGCGCCAGCGCGCAGGCCGCGATGCGCGACATCGCCTCTTCTGACCGGCTGGGCAGAACGATCGGCACTTTCGCGCCCATGACCACGCCCGCCGCGACCGCGCCCGCAAGGTAATCCAGCTGCTTGGCGAGCATGTTGGCGGCATCCAGATCGGGCGCGAGCAATATGTCGGCCTCGCCGGCCACCTGCGAGACAATCCCCTTGGCCTTGGCGGCGCGCGGCGAGATGGCATTGTCGAAGGCCAGCGGCCCGTCCAGCAGACCGCCCTTGATCTGCCCCCGGTCAGCCATCTTGCACAGGGCTGCCGCCTCCAGCGTGGACTGCATGCGCGGGCTCACCTCTTCCACCGCGGCAAGGATCGCAAGCTTGGGCGTCTCTATCCCCATGGCGCGGGCGAGATTGATCGCGTTCTGCGCCATGTCGGCCTTGCACATCAGGTCGGGCGTAATGTTCAGAGCGGCGTCCGTGACCAGCAGGAGCTTGGGGTAGGCCGGCACGTCCATCACATAGACATGGCTCATGCGCTCCTCGCGCCGCAACCCACCCTGACGGGCAACAACGGGCTCGAGAAACTCGTGGGTGTGGATCGCCCCCTTGATCAGCATATGCGCCCCGCCCTCATTGACAAGAGCTGCCGCACGTGCGGCGGAGGCGTGGCTATGCGGCGTATCGATGATCTCGATGCCGGAAAGGTCGGCTCCAAGCTCTGCGGCCGCCTTGTCGATCCGGTGTTTCGGGCCAACCAGTACCGGCACGATCAGGCCCGCTTCGGCTGCGCCCAACGCGCCGGAAAGCGACAACGTATCAACCGGATGGGTCACTGCCGCTTTCAGCGGCGGCAGGCTGGCCGCCCGTGCAATCAGCGCATTCAGCCGGTCACCGCGCTCGTGGATGAAGGCTTCCGGGCGCTGCCCGCGCGCGATGTGCAGCTTTTCCGACGGCGGGCGCACTTCTACCCGCCCTTCCGCCGCGACATTTCCCGCCTCGTCCGCGCAGATGCACTCCAGCACGATAGAACGGTCATCGGCGCGCTTCTCGGCCACGCTGACGCGCACCAGGCTCGCTTCCCCGATGGCGACCGGGCGGACAAAGCGCAATTCCTGGCGCAGATAGGCGGTGCCGGGGCCAGGCAGTCTGGTGCCGATCACCGAGGAGATCAAAGCTGCCGCCCACATGCCCGGCGCAATCACGTCCTTGAAGGGCACGCTTTCGGCCACCGAGCGGTTGAGATGTAGCGGGTCCATCTCACCGGACACTGCCGCAAACAGAAGCGCATCCTCTTCGCGGAAAACCCGGCGCAGCTCCGCGCTCATGCCCGGTTCGATCTCGTCAAAGGTCAGGCTCTCCAGCGGGCCACCATCAGGCAGAATTTCAGCGTCGGCCATGTATGCTCCTGTCAGCGCATCAGCACGTACTGGCCTGGCGCGTCCTCCAGCCGGGCTTTCTTGTCCGGCCTGAACTTTGTGTCGAGGAAAGCCATGGCAGGCGGGGTAACGCGTTCGCTGGAAAAGCGTTCCAGCCAGTCAAACCATTGCGGCCACCACGAGCCCGTTTCTGCCCTCGCCTTTTCCAGCCAGCTATCCGGGTCGGCATAGTGCCGGTTACCCGGACTGAGGCAAACCCTGTAGCGGCGGTCCTTGCGGCCCGGCTCGCTGATAATACCGGCATTGTGCCCGCCGCTGGTCAGAAGGAAGGTGACGTCACAATGCGGCAGCAGAAGGTGGGTCTTGTAGACCGAGCGCCAGGGCGCGACATGATCGCGCTCCGTACCCACCGCAAAGACCGGCAGGCGGATGTCGGGCAAGGCAAGCGTCTGCCCGTCTGCCTCAAACTGTCCGCGCGCCAGCCGGTTCTCGAGGAAAAGCTGGCGCAGATACTCAGAATGCATGCGGTAAGGCAGCCGGGTGCCGTCGGCATTCCAGGCAATCAGGTCATTGGGCGGGCGGCGCTGGCCCATCAGATAGTTGTGCTCGATGCGTGACCACAGAAGGTCTGATGACCGCAGCATGGTGAAAGCGCCGGCCATCTGGCGGCTGTCGAGATAACCCTGCGCCCACATCAGGCTTTCAAGGAAGGCCACCTGGCTTTCGGTGGTGAAGAGCGTGAGTTCCCCGGCCTCCACGAAGTCCATCTGTGCGGCCAGCAGCGTCATGGAGGCCAGCCGGTCATCGCCCTCACGTGCCATCAATGCGGCCTGTATCGCCAGCAGCGTGCCGCCAAGGCAGTATCCGGCGGCGTGAACGCGCCTGGCACCCGTGATCCGGCAGACCGCCTCTATCGCCGCCGCCGGACCCAGCGTGCGGTAATCCTCCATGCCGAGATCGCGGTCATCCGGGCCGGGATTGCGCCACGAGATCATGAAGACGGTGTGCCCCCTCTCCACGAGGTGGCGGACCAGCGAGTTCTCCGGCGATAGATCGAGAATGTAGTATTTCATAATCCAGGCCGGCACGATCAGTACCGGCGTGGCATGCACATCCCGGGTCTGAGGCGCGTACTGGATCAGTTCCATCAGGTCGTTGCGATAAACGATTTTCCCCGGAGTGACCGCCACGGTTTCACCGGGCCGGAAAGCGTCAGCTCCCGCTGGCGGCTCATGGCGGATGGCCCGCCCGGCATCGTCCAGCGCATACAGGAAACCGCGCACCAGATTGGCCCCGCCCTCCTCCATAGTTGCGTTGAGCGCCTCCGGATTGGTCAGAAGAAAGTTGGAAGGCGACACCGTATCGAGCCATTGGCGCGCGCCGAACTCGGCCATGTCCTCATGGCGCCGCGCGACACCGTGCACATTCGTCGTGGCCTGCTGCCACCAGTCCTGCACGCTCAGGAACGACTGGGCCAGCACGTTATGGGGATAGGTCTGCCAGGCTTCGCCTTCGAAACGACGATCCTGTGGCAGGGTCTCGATACAAGGCTCACAATCGCCGCCGGACGCCGCGTAGCGGGCCAGGTTCCACCAGCCCTCCATGGCCGATTTGGCGAGTTCCGCCTGCTTGCCGGGCGATGCGGCGAGATGGATCGCCCAGTCCGACCAGGCATCGAGCATCGCAGCGGGCGACAGGCCGCCGGTAAAACTGGAAAGCGCCGCGCGGAAGGCATGGTCAGAGCCTGCGGCGGGAGGGGTGTCGGGTCGAGGTCTGGTATTGGCCATGAGACCTTGAGGGGTACGGGCGGACAGGCTGGAAACGATATTGCCTAACCTTTCGCGTGAAGAAGCAAGGCGCATTGACCTGAATCAATGCGCGTACCGTGTCGCATGCTCATCCTTGAAGGTGTTACGCCCCCTCGTGATTGGAAGGAACCGCCAAATGCCCGCCAAGCAGAAAGCCAACAGCGCTGACAACATGCTGCCCCAGATGAACGCCATCATGGAGATGGGTAGCCGCAATATGGAAATGTTCGCCGAAGCCGGCCAGGAAATGACCTCCGGCATGCGCGAAGCCAGCAAAGCCATGCAGGATTTTCTCGGCACACGCCTGAAAAAGGATGTCGAGGCTGCGCGGCTCTTCGCTGATTGCCGAACGCCTGACGAGTTCTGGCGCGCGCAATGCAACTTCTTCGAAGACGCCGTGAAGGATTACTCCAAAGAAGCCGCACGGATGATCGAGATCGCCAGTTCCGCCACGCTAGGCTTTGCCCAGCCGGTGGAGAAGGCGGCCGAAGAGGCGCTGAAATCCATTAGCGAAGCCAACGAGAAAGCCCGGGAAACCGCGCAGAAAGCCGTCCGGCCGGACGCGTGATCTGTCGGCCCGTGACAATCTTGTAGAGGAGGCCGCTCCCGCGGCCTCCTCATCTCTTCCCATTGCCCTCACCGTCCAGGAGACCTCCCCCATGTCCGATACGATGACATTCGATTTTGCCGGCAAGACAGCTATCGTAACCGGCGCAGCGTCCGGCATAGGCGCCGCCATCGCTCTCGAGCTTGGGCGGTCAGGCGCACGGGTCATCGTGTCGGACCTTGACGACGCCGGCGCGCAGAAAATCGCCGATGCCATCAAGGCGGCGGGCGGCACCGCCTACGCCTTCGAGGCCGACGTGTCCGATGATGGCGAGATGGCCGCTCTGGTGGATTTTGCGGTCAAGAAGGGCGGCGGGCTGCACATGGCCGTCAACAATGCCGGTATCGCGGGGCCGATGGCGCATCTGGCCGATTATCCGGTCGATGGCTGGCGCCATGTGATCGACGTCAATCTGCACGGCGTGTTCTACGGCATGCGCCACCAGATCCCCGCCATGCTGAAATCGGGCGGCGGTTCCATCGTAAACATGAGCTCGATCCTGGGCAGTGTCGGCTTCCTCAATGCCAGCGCCTACACCGCGTCCAAGCACGCCGTGGTCGGCATGACCAAGGCCGCCGCGATGGAATATGCCCCGCAAGGCATCCGCATCAATTCCGTCGGCCCGGCCTTTATCGACACGCCCTTGCTGACCAATAATCTCGACGCCGAACTGCTCTCCCAGGTGGCCGGCCTGCACCCTGTCGGCCGGATGGGCACCTCTGAGGAGGTCTCCGCCCTGACCTGCTTCCTCCTGTCTGAGCGGGCCGGTTTCATCACCGGCAGCTATCACCTCGTCGATGGCGGATACACGGCGCAGTGAGGATCCTGGTTTTCAACGCCGGCAGCTCCAGCCTGAAATTCGGCGTATTCGAGATCGGCTCCAGCGAAGCGCACCTGCTCAAGGGCGGGTTTGACCGCTTCGAGGACGGCCATTGCACGCTGAAGCTCGTACACGGCGATGAGGCCATCGAGCGCCATGTGGCGTGCGGCGATATCGGCGCAGCGGCCAGCATCGTGCCCGGTTTGCTGAGCGAGTTTCGCCTGTCAGAGCTAGCCGCAGTAGGCCACCGCATCGCCCATGGCGGGCCGGACTTTACTGAACCCGCTTTGCTGGATGATGCAGCCATCACCGCCATTGAGGCGATCACGCCGCTGGCTCCGCTGCATAATCCGGCCAATCTCGAAGCGGTGCGGCTCGCCCGTGCGCTCTGGCCGGCCCTGCCGCAAATGGGGGTGTTCGACACCGCCTTCCACCAGACCAACCCGGCGGCGGCCACGACCTACGCCGTTCCGCTCGCCTGGCGCGAGGCGGGTCTGAGGCGTTATGGCTTTCACGGCACCTCTCACAAATACGTGGCCCAACGCGCCGCAGACGCGCTCGGGCAATCTCTGGCCGCGCTGAAAATCGTCAGCTGCCATCTCGGCAACGGGGCGAGCGCCTGCGCGATTGATGGCGGGGTGTCGCTCGACAGCTCCATGGGCATCACCCCGCTGGAAGGGCTCGTCATGGGCACCCGGTCCGGTGATGTGGACCCCGGCGCGTTCGGCTTCCTTAGCCGCCAGCTTGGCCTGTCGATCGAGGAGATCGAGGACGCGCTCTACCGTGAAAGCGGCCTTCTTGCGCTCGGCGGCGTGGCCGATATGCGCGATATCGAGACGCGCGCGGGCGAAGGCGACACGCAGGCTCAGCTGGCCATCGACGTCTACGCCTGGCGGGCGCGCAAATATATCGGGGGCTATGCCGCCATCATGGGCGGTATCGATGCGGTGGTTTTCACCGGCGGGATTGGCGAAAACTCTCCCGCCATGCGCGCGCGTATCTGCGAGGGGCTGGAATTTCTGGGCCTCGCCCTCGACCCGGACCGCAATCACACTGTGATGCTGGACGATTATGCCGCGCCGCGTATCGAGAAGGATGGCTCGCGTGCCGCCGTGATCGTGACGGAAACGGCCGAACAGCTCATGATAGCACGCGAGACGGCACAAGCGCTTAAAGGCAAGTAATGGCCAGGCACCCCTCCCCTCCCCGTGCCGGCGACGGCATCTGCTTCAGCACGCGCGGCGTGACCAAGGTGTATGGCTCCGGCCCGGCGGCCGTTCATGCCCTGCGCGGGGTGGATATCGATCTGCCAGAGGGCGAGATGGTGGTGGTGCTGGGTGCATCAGGCTCCGGCAAATCCACCTTTCTGAATATTATTGGCGGGCTCGACACCGCCACCGAGGGCCAGGTCGTCTTCCGGGGGCAGGACATCTCGAAAGCGAACCAGCGCGAGCTGACCCGCTACCGGCGTCAGCATGTCGGCTTCGTCTTCCAGTTCTACAATCTGATGCCGAGCCTTACCGCACGCGAGAATGTCGCGCTTGTCACCGAGATTGCCGACAACCCCTTGAGCCCGGAGGACGCACTCGCGCTCGTCGGGCTGGAACAGCGCATGGATCATTTCCCGGCCCAGCTTTCCGGCGGGGAGCAGCAGCGCGTCGCCATCGCCCGCGCCGTCGCCAAACAGCCCTCTGTGCTGCTGTGCGATGAACCGACCGGCGCGCTGGACTCCAAGACCGGTATCCGCGTGCTCGAAGCGCTCAAGACCGTCAATGATGATCTGGGCGCGACGACCCTGCTCATCACCCACAACGCCTCCATCGCGTCGATTGCCAACCGTGTGGTCGTGTTTGCCGACGGCAAGGTGCGTGAGGTACGCGAGAACACCACCCGCAAGCAGCCGCAGGACATCTCATGGTAGGCGGTCTGCTCAACTGGCTCTCGGCGCTGGACCGCAAGCTGGTACGCGATCTGTGGCGCATGAAGGCGCAAGGGCTCGCCATCGCGCTGGTCATCGCGGGCGGCGTGTCGGTGCATCTTCTGGCGGCGGGCATGCTCAGCTCGCTGGAGGAGACCCGCAAGGCCTATTACGAGCGCTATCTCTTCGCTGATATCTGGGCCCCTGCCGTACGCGCGCCCGACGCGCTCATTCATGATATCCGCGCGATTGATGGCGTGCAGGCCGCCGAGACACGCATCCGGATGCCCGCCCTCTTCGACATGGAAACGATGAATGAGCCGGCCTCTGGCGCCGTGATCTCGCTGCCCGATGCTGGCGAGCCTGCCGTCAACCGGCTGCACCTTGTCAGGGGGCGCTTCCCGTCATCGGAGCAGCGCGAGGAGATCGTGCTGCTGCAGGCCTTCGCGGACGCGCACGGGCTGGACCTTGGCGACACCCTGCCTGCCACGATCTATGGCGGACGCAGCGAACTGCGCATTGTCGGCATCGCCCTGTCACCGGAATATGTCTACGCGATCGCGCCGGGCGAGATGGTGCCAGACGATCGCCTGTTCGGCGTGGCGTGGATGGGGCGCCGGGCGCTGGCCCGGTCGGTCAATCAGGACGGTGCGTTCAACGAGGCGGTGATACGCCTCACCCGCGATGCCTCCGAGGCCGCGGTGATCGCCGAGCTGGACCGCATACTCGACCCTTATGGCGCACCGGGCGCCTATGGGCGGCGCGATCAGGTGTCCGACGCCTTTGTCTCCAGCGAGATGGAGCAGCTCGAAACGATGGGTAGTGTGATCCCGCCCATTTTTCTTCTGGTCGCCGCCTTCCTCGTCAATGTGGTGATCGGGCGGATGATCGCGGTCCAGCGCGCCGGGATCGGGCTGATGAAGGCATTCGGCTATTCCAGCACCGAGGTAACGCTGCACTATCTGAAAATGGTCGGCGC
>Ga0213835_102081_pt1 | contig 10031 bp, 8 predicted proteins | sample SWPATP01_FD_160576 | JGI IMG/M metagenome (GOLD analysis project Ga0213835, IMG submission 160576) | Coastal seawater microbial communities from Marineland, Florida, United States - SWPA TP0 #1 | ecosystem: Environmental > Aquatic > Marine > Coastal | place: USA: Florida | collected 2016-08-05
AGTTGGCGGGTATTGCCGCGGCGATCGATGAGCACGATCTCGGCGTCCACCACTGCCGCCATCAAGGCACCATCTGGAGAGGTGACGAATTCGCTGATCCTGGTTGCCGGCAGCACTTGTGGCTGCGACAACACGCGCTCGGAAAAGCGCAGCTCGACGGGACGTGCTTCGCTTTCTCCTGCGCGAAGCAGGTGCAGCATCCCCCCTTGTGCATAGGCGACATCGCCGGTGAGCGAGGCACTCAGGAACCGGACTGGGCGGTCGGTGTGGTTGGTGATCTGCCGGCTTTCGCCGTTGTCGAAGTCGTGCACCCAGACATTGAGTGTGCCCGAAGCTTCGCCAAGGAAGTAGAGGCTGTTTGCGTCTGGTCCCCAGACCGGGTTGAGCGCATCATGCGTCTCGGGCAACCGCGTGTGCTGCCCGGTGGCAGGATCGTAGAGCCATATTTGCCGCGCATTTCCCTCGACGCGATGCTGGCGCTCGTCCGGATCGAGCGATGGATTGTGAACATAGGCAAGCCGTTGGCCTTCATGATCCCAGACCGCCTGCCCCGCCTCGACCGGCAGGACGAGCCTCCGCCGGTCGGTTGCAAGATCCACCTCGTAGAGATGGGCGCGACCGGTGAGAGCCGTCTGCAGGCTGCCTTGGGGATCGCCCAGCCCGGCGGCGCTGAACATGACTGACGAACCGTCCGGCGAAAACCCTGTCGGCGTTTCGGAATAGGACGTCCAGGTCAGCCTGCGAATGTCCTTTTCCCCGGCTTTGGCCAGGAAGACGTCGTCTTGTCCGTTGATGTCGGAGGCAAAGGCGATATCCGCCGAATCAGGGCTCCAAACCGGCGAATGCGCATGGTTGCCCTGCGCGGTTATGGCGCGCGCTTCGCCGCCTTCGGCCGGGACCGTGAAGATCTGTCCGCGATGGGAGAAGGCGATCTGGCTGCCGTCCGGCGATATCGCGGGCTGCCTGAGCCAACGCTGCTCTGCCTGCGCGGTCGTGGCGAAGGCCCACAGGCACAAAAGAGCCAGGAGCGGCACTTTGCTGATCGGCTTCATTGGACTTCTCCCCGTTTGCGGGCCCGACGCTAAGTCGATCCCGTAAACGGGAGGTGAAATCCTTCAGTGAATCACAGATGATGAATTACACGTCCAGGTTGGCGACGCTGAGTGCGTTTTCCTGGATGAACTCGCGCCGCGGCTCGACTTCGTCACCCATCAGACGCGAGAAAAGCGAGTCCGCATCGGTCGCGTCCGTCACCTTGACCTGCAGCAGCGAGCGCGCATTGGGATCGAGCGTCGTCTCCCACAGCTGTTCCGAATTCATCTCGCCCAGGCCCTTGTAGCGCTGGAGCGACAGGCCCTTGCGACCGGTGGCGAAGACCGCATCCAAAAGCGCCATCGGCCCGGAAATGGCCTCGGACTTCTCGTTGCGACGCAGAACCGGGGACTTGTAGTAGACCTCCTGCAGGCGCTCCGTGTAGCGATCGATGGCGCGCGCATCGGCCGAGCCGATCAGGGCCGCATCGAGCACCACGACTTCCTTCACGCCACGCACAGTGCGCTCGAACACATAGCCGCCGGTGCCGTCATTGGCGGTATTGAGCCGGCCTTCCCAGCCGCGCTCGGTCTCTTCGGCAATCATGTCGAGGCGTTCGGCGACATAGGTCGCAGCTTCCGCCGACTTGACCGGATCGGCCAGGATGGCCGCGTTCATGGCACCCGCGATCGCTGCCTGCTCGACCACCGCGCGATCATAGCGCGTATGCAGTCCGTTGATGAGCGCGCGCAGGCCGAGCGCATCGTCGATGAGCGCACGTAAATCGTTGCCCGAGCGGACTTCGCCGTTGGACAGCTGCAGCACAGCCTCTTCGAGACCCGAATGGATGAGGAAATTCTCGAAAGCGGGTTCGTCCTTGATGTACTGGACCGACTTGCCGCGCGTGACTTTGTAGAGCGGCGGCTGGGCGATGTAGAGATGGCCGTGCTCGATCAGCGCCGGCATCTGACGGAAAAAGAACGTCAAGAGAAGAGTACGGATGTGGGCGCCGTCGACGTCGGCGTCCGTCATGATGATGATCTTGTGGTAGCGCAGCTTCTCCAGATTGAACTCGTCCTTGCCGATGCCGGTGCCCAATGCGGTAATCAGCGTGCCGATCATGTCGGAGCCGAGCATCCGGTCGAAACGGGCGCGCTCGACATTGAGAATCTTGCCGCGCAGCGGCAGGATTGCCTGGTTCTTGCGCGAACGGCCGGATTTCGCCGAACCGCCGGCCGAGTCACCCTCGACGATGAACAGTTCCGACTTGGCCGGATCGCGCTCCTGGCAGTCTGCCAGCTTGCCGGGCAGAGACGTGATGTCGAGCACGCCCTTGCGGCGGGTGAGCTCGCGGGCGCGGCGCGCGGCCTCGCGGGCGGCTGCCGCCTCGACGACCTTGCCGATCAGCACCTTCGCTTCGGCGGGATGCTCTTCCAGCCAGGTCGCAAGCGCCTCGTTGACCAGGCTTTCCACCACCGGCCGAACCTCGGACGAGACCAGCTTGTCCTTGGTCTGCGAGGAGAATTTCGGATCCGGCACCTTGACCGACAGCACCGCCGTCAGCCCCTCACGGCTGTCGTCGCCGGTGATCGAGACCTTTTCCTTCTTGGCGATGCCGGAGCTTTCGGCATAGCTCGTGACCTGGCGCGTCAGCGCGCCACGGAAGCCCGCCATATGGGTGCCGCCATCGCGCTGGGGGATGGTGTTGGTGAAGGCCAACACGTTCTCGTGGTAGCTGTCGTTCCACCACATGGCGACCTCGACCGCGATACCGTCGCGCTCTGCAGAGATGGCGATGGGCGCCTCGATCAACGGCTTCTTGGCGCGATCGAGATAACGCACGAAAGCTTCGAGCCCGCCTTCGTAGTAGAGTTCGGCGACCTTGAGATCGGCATGGCGGGCATCAGTGAGCACGATGCGCACGCCGGAGTTCAGGAAGGCCAGTTCGCGCAGCCGGTGTTCGAGCGTGTTGTAGTCGAACTCCACCATGGTGAAGGTTTCGGGCGAGGGCAGGAACGTCACCGCCGTTCCGGTCTCGTCACCGGCGTCACCCGTCACCGCCAGCGGGCCGTCCGCCACACCGTGGGTGAAACTCATTTCATGAATCTGGCCCTTGCGCCGGATCTTGAGCTTCAGCCAGACCGAGAGCGCGTTGACGACCGAAACGCCGACGCCATGCAGGCCACCTGACACCTTGTAGGAATTCTGGTCGAACTTTCCGCCCGCATGAAGCTGGGTCATGATCACTTCGGCTGCCGAAACGCCCTCGCCGGTGTGAATGTCGGTCGGGATACCACGTCCGTTATCGGTGACCGTCACCGAGCCATCCGGATTAAGCGTCACCGTCACCTTGTCGGCGTGGCCTGCCAGTGCCTCGTCGATGGCGTTGTCGACCACTTCGTAGACCATATGGTGCAGGCCGGAACCATCATCCGTGTCGCCGATATACATTCCGGGACGCTTGCGTACCGCGTCCAGACCCTTGAGAACCTTGATGGATTCGGCGCCGTATTCGGCGCTGCCGCCAGCTTGCATTTCGGGCGTATCGGTCATGAAGTCTTATCGTCCTGACGGGATGGCTGAGTTCGCCACGGAAATCCCGCGAATCAGCGGGGTTCGGAACCTGAGATATAGGCGTTCTGGCCTGCTTTTCCAAGGTTTGCGCCAGTTTGTGGACAGCTGAGTAGGACCGACACGACCGCATTGTCGACAGTTTATTTGCCGCCGGTTGCAAGCGCTCCTATCTCTCTTTCGATGGACATCAAGCCCGCCCCTTTCATACCGCCTGCGCCCAGGCCGCGACAGAAGCCGCCCTCGACGCTGCAGATGCTGCGTATCGTCAACAGGAACCCGTTGGAGCTGTGGGGCGAGCCTTCCTACAACAAACCCTGGATCTCGATCTCGACCGGCATTGGCGGACCGCTCGTCATTGCCAACGACCCGGGACTCATCCGTCATGTCCTGGTCGACAACGCCAAGAACTACAAGATGGCGAAGGTCCGGCAGAAGATCCTGCGACCGATCCTGCGGGATGGGCTCCTGACGGCCGAGGGCGATGTCTGGCGGCGCTCCCGCAAGGCGATGGCGCCCGTCTTTACGCCGCGCAGCATCCATGGTTTCGCGCCCGCGATGCTGAAGTCGACCGAGGCGTTCGCTGAGCGCTACGAGCAAGGTCCGGACAGCGTCGATATTTCGCGCGACATGACGATGCTCACCTTCGAGATCCTGGCGGAGACGCTGTTCTCCGGTGAGATAGCAGGCGAACCCGGGAGTTTCGCGCACCAGGTCGACCGCCTCTTCGAGACCATGGGGCGCGTCGACCCGCTCGACATACTGGGCGCGCCCGACTGGCTGCCTCGGATCACCCGGATCATGGGCCGGTCGTCGCTGGCCTTCTTTCGCGACATCGTGGCCGAAACGATGGAAATGCGGCGGGCGCGGATGCAGCGGGACCCGGAAGGCGTGCCGGAGGATTTCCTGACACTTCTCTTGCGCGCCGAGGGACCGCAGGGTCTGACTCGGGGCGAGGTCGAAGACAACATCATCACCTTCATCGGCGCCGGCCACGAGACGACGGCCCGTGCGCTCGGCTGGGCGATCTACTGCCTGTCGCAGGCGCCTTGGGAGCGTGAACGTGTCGAGGCAGAAATCGACCGCGTCCTGCCGGTCACGCCGGATCCCACCGAATGGCTCGAGGCCATGCCCCTCACGCGTGCGGCTTTCGAAGAGGCGATGCGGCTCTATCCACCGGCGCCGTCCATCAATCGCGAGGCGCTGCAACCCGATCGATACGAGGATCTGGAGATCCGCAAGGGGGCCCAACTCCTGGTCATGCCATGGACGGTGCATCGCCATCGCATGCTCTGGGAACAGCCGGACGCCTTCCTGCCCGAGCGCTTCCATCCCGAAAATCGGGACAGGATCGATCGCTTCCAGTACCTCCCGTTCGGTGCCGGCCCGCGCATCTGCATCGGCGCGCAATTCGCCATGATGGAGGCGGTGATTGCGCTGGCCGTCCTCATGTCGCGCTTCCGCTTCGAGGCAAGGCCCGAGACCAAACCCTGGCCTGTCCAGAAGCTCACCGTGCAACCCGATGGCGGATTGCCGATGAAGGTGATGCGCCGGAAATAGCGTCCGGCGATCATCTTGTCACACCATGGCGAAGACGCGCGCGGGGCCACCGGTGCCGTTCCTGACCTTGGGCGCGCCGACAACTAGCGTGGCGCCGGAGGCCGGCAGGTCGGCAAGATTGGCGATGCATTCGATGCCATACCGCCCGCTCGGCAGCCACGAATAATGGACCGCGAAATCCGCCGACGGACCATGGTCGAGCGACAGCGTATCGACCGCAATCACGCGCGCGCGGGTCTCCTCCATCAGCATATCGGTCGCCTCGGGATGGAAGCCGGGGAAATGCATCACCCCGTCGCCATCGGCGTTGCGGAACATGTCGCTGTCGACATGGCGGTCCCAGCCCGACAGCATGGCCACGCAGGCGCCGTCGGGAATTTCGCCGTGATCGGAGACCCAGGCCGCGATGTCATCAGGCGTGACTTGCGCGTCGGCGTCCGCCTCGGCGCGCTCGCGAATATCGATGATGGCAAGCGGGCAGACCAGTTCCCCGACCGGGATCTCGGCGACGGAATTGCCGTCCTCCGAGAAATGCAGCGGCGCGTCGATATGGGTCCCGACATGCTCTTCCATGGTCCAGATATTGAGGTTGTAGCCGTCCGAGCCGATCTCGTATTTGGGCTCGATGAAGAACTGCTGTTCGCCGTCGAAGGTCGGGAAGGCCTCGTGCAGTTCGTGCGTGAGGTCGACCGCGCGCATCGGGCTGCCTTGCGCGAAGAGCGGGCGCGGCGCGGCAGTGCCGGCAATCGCGGCCGCTCCCGCAAGGACTGCTCCGCCCCGGAACAGGTCGCGTCTGCTCAACATGCGCGACTTGACGCTTTCGACAACGCAGTGATGACACATGGCATGCACTCCCTGGCTGGTTTGAAGCAGCCAGCATGAGCCGGAAGCGCCGTTGCGTAAAGGCAGAAAAGGTCTCAGCGCCCGCCCTGAAAGACGTTCTCGACATGCACCGGCCAGCGACGCGGCAGAACCGCCACCAGGTCGTATCGCACCGAGAGCCGGCCGTGGTCGGGCTGGCGCGCCAGCCACAGGTCACCAGCGGCCTCGATCCGGCGCTGGGCGGTCGGCGTTATCGCGTCCATCGCTTCCGCGAGGCTGGGTCGCGCCTTCACCTCGACGATGGCGATGACGTCGCCGCGCTTCGCGATCAGGTCGACCTCGCCAAGTCTGGTCCGGAAACGGCGGGCAAGGATACGGTAGCCCTTGAGCATCAGCGCGAGTGCCGCCAGCCATTCGCCGCGATGGCCCTTGCCATGCGCTCGCCGGCGATCCGCGGCGTCAGCCGGCATCGCCCTTCAACTCCATCAGCCGGCGATAGAGATCGGCCTTCCTGGCGCCGGTCATGCGCGCGGCTTCGCCAGCGGCCCTGGAGGCGCCCATCTCTGCAGCCAGCGACAGGAGCAGCCGGTCGGTGTCCTCTGCCGAAGCAGGCTCAGCTTCGGTGGGCGGACCGACGCAGATGACGATCTCGCCTTTCGGCGTGTCGGCCTGCCCGTAATGCGCGGCCAGTTCGCCCAGCGTACCACGCCGCGCCTCCTCGAAGGTCTTGGTCAGTTCGCGGCAGACGGCCGCATCCCGGTCGCCCAAGACCTCCTCCATCGAGGCGAGCGTGGCCGCCAGACGGCGCGGGGATTCGAAGAAGACCAGCGTGCCGGGCACCGGTTTCAGTTCTTCCAGGCGGTTCCGCCGCTGACCTTCCTTGACCGGCAGGAAGCCGGCAAAGAAGAAGGCGTCGCTCGGCAGGCCGGCCATCGCGAGCGCCGCCAGAACGGCAGATGCTCCGGGGATGGGTACCACCTTGATGCCAGCTTCCAGCGCCGCCTCGACCAGCCTGTGGCCTGGGTCGGAAACGAGCGGCGTGCCGGCATCGGATGCCAGCGCCACCGACCGGCCGGCCGCGATCTCGGCGATCAGCTTCGGCCCGGCTTTGTCGGCATTGTGCTCGTGATAGGCGGTGACCCGCCGGCGGATGCCGTAGCGCTCCAGCAGCACACGGGTGACGCGGGTATCCTCGCACGCCACCACGTCCGCGGCGGCCAGAACCTGCAGCGCACGGATAGTGACGTCGGAAAGATTGCCGATCGGCGTCGCGACCAGATGAAGCGCCGGTTCGAGTGGCGGCGCGGGGAATTCGGTCTGGCCGATGAGGAAGGAGGCCTTCCCCTTTGCCTGCTCCGTCATGGTCGTCTGCCCGTGTTCATGGCGGGGAAGTTAGCGCATCCGCGCCCGCAAAGGCGAGGCCCCGGCTACCGCGCGAGATCGGCCACCACCGCATCCAGCACGATCATGCCGGCGGGCGTCGCCCGCAGCGCGTGGTTGCCGACGGGGGCAACCAGGTCTTCCTGCTGAAGCGCCGCTATCCTGCGGTTGGATAGCGGCCTGCCGGATAACGCCTCGTAGCGCTCAAGGTCTATCCCCTCGGCGAGACGCAGTCCCATCAGCAGATATTCGTCCGCTTCCTCGGAACGCGTCAGCATCTCGCCGCCGACAACGCCATCGCCCCTTGCCTCGACGAGGTTTGCCCAGGTCTCCGGCATCTTCTCGGTGAAGGTGACGACGCGGCGCCCGTCCTCGACGAAGCGCCCATGCGCGCCGGGGCCGACCCCGACATACTCGCCGTAGCGCCAGTAAACCAGATTATGCCGGCTTTCCGCACCCGACCGCGCATGGTTTGAGATCTCGTAGGCGGGCAGTCCGTGCGCGGCGGTGACCTCCTGCGTCAGCCGATAGAGATCTGCCGCCTGATCGGGATCGGGGATAGGGATCTTCCCCGCCGCGTGCAGGGCGTGGAAAGGCGTGCCCTCCTCGATGGTGAGCTGATAGAGCGACAGATGGTCGGCCGCATGGCCGATCGCCTGTTCCAGTTCCGCCTGCCAGGCGTCCAGCGTCTGGCCTGGGCGGGCATAGATCAGGTCGAAGGAAAGCCGCGGGAAGGTCTCGCGCGCCAGCCTGATCGCATGCAGCGCCTGTTCGACCGAATGCAGCCTGCCGAGGAAGCGCAGATCCGCGTCATTCAGCGCCTGGACGCCCAACGAGACGCGGTTCACGCCCGCATCGCGGTAGCCCGAAAAACGTTCGGCCTCGACGGAAGACGGATTTGCCTCCAGCGTTACCTCTATACCGGCCGGCACCGTCCAGTTGGCGGCAACGGCCTCCAGCACGGCTCCCACCGTTTCCGGCTTCATCAGCGAGGGTGTGCCGCCACCCAGGAATATCGAGGTGACCTCGCGCGGCCCGGTCCGCTCGCGCATGGCCGCCATCTCGCGGGCGAAGGCAGCGGCGAAACGTTCCTGGTCGATGGAACCATGCCGGACATGCGAGTTGAAGTCGCAATAGGGGCACTTGGCCGCACAGAAGGGCCAGTGGACATAGACCCCGAAACCTGGTTCGCGCGCCGCGTTCATGGCTTTTCCAGCATTGCTTGCGAAAACAGCGCGAAGGAGCGGGCACGGTGGGAGAGCGGTTCGTTCAACCCGTGCTTTTCGGCTGTCTCCATCTCGCCAAAGGTACGCTCGTGTCCCTCTGGCCGGAAGACGGGATCGTAGCCGAACCCCTTGTCGCCGCGCGGCGGCCAGACCAGGGTGCCTTCCACCTCGCCACGAAAATATTCGGCATGACCATCTGGCCAGGCGAGGCACAGGACGGACACGAAGCGTCCGCTGCGCCGGCCTGGATCGGTCGCGCCCGCGGCCTGGAGCCTTTCTTCCGTCACCGTCATGGCGTGCAGGAAATCGCGACTGCCGTCGGGCATTGTTGCCCAGTCGGCGGTGTAGACACCCGGCGCGCCTCCAAGCGCATCGACTGCCAGGCCGGAATCGTCGGCAAGCGCCGGCAAACCGGTGGCGGAGGCTGCGGCAAAAGCCTTGAGATAGGCATTTTCCTCGAATGTGGTCCCGGTCTCGTCTGGCTCGGGCAGGCCATAATCGGCAGCCGAGCGCGCCTCCATCCCGAAGGGCGCAATCATCTCGGCGATCTCGACAAGCTTGCCCTTGTTGTGGCTCGCCACCACCAGCCTCTTGCCATCGAGCTTGCGCATCACAGACCCCAGATCTTCGGATTGGCGAATTCGATCGAATTGCCGGCTGGATCGCGGAAATAGATCGAGCGCCCGCCCTTCGGCCATTCAAACTCGGATTCGATTGTCACGCCATTTGCGGACAGATGCTGCTTCCAGCCGTCGATCTCGGCCTCACTGGCGCGGAAGCAGACATGACCCTGCCCGCGCATGCCATGCGGCGGCACGGGCAGCTTTGCGTCCGGGGCCGGCGGCTTGACGGTTTCCGACGGGTTGAAGATCAGCAGCAACCCGTCTCCGCAGCGGAAGAAAACATGGCGGTCGCCGACCCTGCTGATGCGTTCGAGACCCAACACGTCGCTGTAGAAGGCCTCGGCAGCGTCGAGGTTTTCGGCATAGAGCGCGGATTCGAGAATGCCCGCTGGCGTCATTGGCGACATGGGCGCCTAGCCGATCGCCATTTTCTGCAGGTCGACCAGCCTCGCAATGCCATCCTTGGCCAGCTTGAGCAGGGCAGAGAACTCTTCTTCCGAGAAGGGAGCACCTTCTGCGGTACCCTGGATTTCCACGATGCCGCCCGTACCGGTCATGACGAAATTCGCGTCCGTCTGGGCTGTCGAATCCTCATCGTAATCGAGATCGATGACCGGATTGCCTTCATAGATGCCGCAAGAGATGGCGGCCACGTGATCCTTGATGACCCGCGAGACGGATGCCATCTGGCGCGCCTCCATCCAGCTGAGGCAATCGTGCAGCGCCACGAAACCCCCGGTAATCGCTGCCGTGCGCGTACCGCCATCGGCCTGGATGACATCGCAGTCGACCGTAATCTGTTTCTCGCCCAGCGCCA
>Ga0213835_102082_pt1 | contig 10031 bp, 12 predicted proteins | sample SWPATP01_FD_160576 | JGI IMG/M metagenome (GOLD analysis project Ga0213835, IMG submission 160576) | Coastal seawater microbial communities from Marineland, Florida, United States - SWPA TP0 #1 | ecosystem: Environmental > Aquatic > Marine > Coastal | place: USA: Florida | collected 2016-08-05
AGGATCGACGCGATCACCCAGGTCAGGATCACCACCCGCTCGGGGTTGATGCCCGACAGCAGCGCCAGATCCTCGTTGTCGGAATAGGCACGCATCGACTTGCCCGACCGGGTGCGGTTCAGGAACCAGAACAGCACCGCCATCGCGATCAGCGCCACGATGATGGTCAGCGCCTGCGCGCTGCGCAGCGCCAGCCCCTCGGCCAGCCCGGACCATTCGCGGAACTGGCGCACGGTGAAGACGAACCGCTCGCCGTCGTCAAAGCGCCGCTCGTTCGGGCCGATCAGGAGGCGCGTCAGGCCGTTGGTGATGAACATCACCCCCAGCGAGGCCATCACCAGGATCATCGGCTTGGCGCGCACCTTTCGGTAAAAGCGATAGACCGTACGGTCCGCCGCCAGCGTATAGGCGATGGTCGCGGCGATCCCCACCGGAACCGCCAGCAGTGCCGTGGGCAGCACGCCCAGCCCGATGCCCGCCCCCTGCAACCACCATGTGGTCAGGATGACGACGGCGGTTCCGAATGCCATGATGTCGCCGTGCGCGAAATGCGAGAACCGCAGGATGCCGTAGATCAGCGTGATCCCCAGCGCGCCGAGCGCGAGCTGGCTGCCATAGGCCAGCGCCGGCACGATCACGAAGTTCGACAGCAGGACAAGGGCGTTGAGAAAGTCCATGTTGGTCCTCGCGGGCGGTCTCAGCCGGGGGTGCAGGTGCCGCGATAGACCATCGGCAGCGCGAAGCCCGGCGACAGGTCGATCACGGCGACGGTCAGGTCGCCGGCTTCGCCGATGACGACCGAGACGACGGCGGGGGCGGGCGCTTCGAAGCCCTGCGCATCGGCGCTCACGGCGACGAAGGGTAGGGCGCCCCGCGCGGTCAGGCCGTTCAGGAACGGGTTGTCGATCCCCTCGAGGTCGAGCGCCCAGCCCTCGGTCACCTCGACCACCAGCGCCGGCAGCGCCTCGGGCGGGGTGCGGCACATGTCGCCCGCCATGCAGACATCGGCGATCTTGCAGGTCCAGTTCGCCAGCGCGGGCGCGGGCAGGGTCGCGGTGGCCGCCAGCAGGGCGGCGGCGGCAAGGTGGCGTGTCATCGGATCATCCCCCGGACAGTGGCGATGGCCGGCAGCGGGAGCGGACCCGGACCGGCCGGCAGGACAAGGGCGTTGCGCGGGTCCATCAGAGTCCGACCTCCCTGCAGGTTCCCGATCCGGTATGCGCCTCGGTATCCAGCACGCCGAAGGGGTCGTGGATCGTCATCACATAGCGGCTGTCGGGCAGGATCGTCAGCAGGCCGACAGGCTGCGCGCCCTGTTGCAGCACAAAGACTGCGGGCGTCGCGTCATCCCCCGTCTGCAGGCGCGTGGCGCCCGACGGGCCGAAGCGGCTGACAAGGAAAAAACTGTCGTCACTGTCCTGTTCCAGCTCGAAGCCCCAGAACAGCCCTGCGGCGCCGGCCCTGTCCGGGCTGCACGCCAGCGTCGCGCGCCCTGCCTCGACCGGCGTGGCCGCCGCCGTGGTGGCCACGGCCAGGGCGCCGATCGCGCCAAGGGGAAACGCGCGCATACCCCTCACCCCCCGAGGAAACTGCGCCGCACCTCGGGGTCGGCCAGCAGCGCGGCCCCGGTGTCGGTAAAGCGGTTGCGGCCCTGCACCAGCACATAGCCCTTGTCGGCGATGGCCAGCGCCTGCCGGGCATTCTGTTCCACCATCAGGATCGAGATGCCGGTGCGCGCCACCTCGATGATCCGGTCGAACAGCTCGTCCATGACGATGGGCGAGACGCCGGCGGTGGGTTCGTCCAGCATCAGCACGCGCGGCCTGGTCATCAGCGCGCGGCCCACCGCGACCTGCTGGCGCTGCCCGCCCGACAGCTCGCCCGCCGCCTGCCGGCGCTTGTCACGCAGGATCGGGAACAGCGCATAGACCTGCTCCATCGTCTCGGCGATGTCGTCGTCGCGGATGAACGCGCCCATCTCGAGGTTTTCCTCGACCGTCATCGACGGGAAGATGTTGGAGGTCTGCGGCACGAAGGCCATGCCCCGGCGCACGCGCGCCTGCGGCGGCAGCGCGCCGATATCCTCGCCCGAAAGCCGCACGCGCCCCTCGCGCAGCTTCAGCATGCCGAACACGGCCTTCATCGCGGTCGACTTGCCGGCGCCGTTGGGGCCGACGATCACCGCGATCTCGCCCTCCTCCACGGCGATGGTGCAGTTGTGCAGGATGTCGGCGCCGCCATAGCCGCCGGTCATGTTCTCGCCGATCAGCACCGCGGTCATGCCGGCGCCCCCACATCGGCGTCAAGCCCGCCCGCGGCTACCACCTTGTTCTTCAATCCGGTGCCCAGATAGGCCTCGATCACCTGTTCGTTTGCCTTGATCTCGTCCAGCGTGCCCTCGGCCAGCACCTTGCCCTCGGCCATGCAGATGACCGGGTCGCAGATGCGGCCGATGAAATCCATGTCGTGCTCGATCACCACGAAGGTATAGCCGCGCTCCCTGTTCAGGCGCACGATGGCATCGGCGATGGTGTTCAGAAGCGTCCGGTTCACGCCGGCGCCGACCTCGTCGAGGAACACCACCTTGGCGTCGGTCATCATCGTGCGGCCCAGTTCCAGCAGCTTCTTCTGCCCGCCCGAGATGTTGCCGGCTTTTTCGTCGGCGATGTGGTCGATGGTGAGGAACTCCAGCACCTCGTTGGCGCGGGCGCGGATACGCGCCTCTTCCTCGCGGATGCGGGTGCGGTGGAACCAGGCCGACCAGAGGTTCTCGCCGGATTGGCCCGGCGGCACCATCATCAGGTTCTCGCGCACCGTCATCGAGTGGAACTCGTGCGCGATCTGGAAGGTGCGCAGCAGGCCCTTGGCGAAAAGCTGGTGCGGGGGCAGGCCGGTGATGTCGTCGCCCTCCATCAGCACGCGGCCGGAGGTCGGCGGCAGCACGCCGGCGATCACGTTGAACAACGTTGTCTTGCCGGCGCCGTTGGGGCCGATCAGCCCGGTGATCGTGCCCGGCCTGATGTGCAGCGTCGCACCGTCCACGGCATGAAAGCCGCCGAAGTGCTTGTGCAGGTTCTCGACCCGGATCATGTCATGCACCCCCTGTGTCCCGTCCCTCGTTTTCGGTGGGGGCGGTTCGGGAAAACGGCCCGGGGGGGTGCCCCGGGCCGCGATGCGCGGCCGTGCCGCGTGGTGTCAGTGGAAGGTAACGGTGGTCACGACGCCGTCCACGAAGGTGTATTCGCGGAAGGTGCCGGCCGAGTCGCCGTTCGGGAACAGGCGCACGTTGGTCGCGCCGATGTAGTTGATCTCGCCACCCGCGGCGAGGATCTCCAGCCCGCGGGCCAGTTCTCCGGCGTTGATCGGCTCGCCGGGTTCGTTCGCCACGCTCAGGATGTTGGCGGCGATCCCGGCCGAGGTCGCCTCGCCCGCGGCCTGGGCGGCCAGCAGCAGCAGCGCGGCGGCGTCATAGGATTCGCCGGTGAAGGACGAACCCCAGTTCACCCCGCCGGCGGTGCCCACCCGTTCCCAGTTGGCGGCTGCGTCGCCCACGGCCGACGGCAGCGTGCCGGTGATCGCGGCGGCGGCATCGGCGCCCACGAGGTTCGGCATGTCGTCGGTGAAGACGCCGTCGCCGACGAAGAACTTCTCGAACGCACCCAGTTCCCATGCGGTGCGGATCACGTTCGAGCCGCCGTCCACATAGCCCAGGACGACCAGCGCATCGCCGCCCGCGGACTGCAGGCTGCCGACCTCGGCCGAATAGTCGCCGCGGGCCTCTTCATGGGGCAGGTTGATGGTGACGGTGCCGCCCATCCCCTCGAAGGCGGTGATGAACGCGTTGGCAAAGCCCGCGCCGTAGTCGTTGTTGGTGTAGGTCACCGCGACGGTGTCGATTCCCTGGCCCATGACGATGCTCGCCAGCACGGGGCCCTGCGCGGCGTCGGACGGGGTGGTGCGGAAGAACAACCCGCCGGAATCGAAGCTCGAGAAGCCGGGCGAAGTCGCCGAGGGCGAGATCATCGGCACGCCGTTGGCCATCGCGAGGTTCTCGAGGATCGCTCGGGTCACGCCCGAGCAGTCGGCGCCCATGATCGCGACCACGCCGTCCGAGGTGATCAGACGCTCGGCCGAAGCCTGGGCAAGGGCGGAATCGACGCAGCCCGAGTCGCCGCGCACCGGGGTAACCGTTGTTCCCCCGAGGAACAGGCCGCTGGCATTGACTTCGGCGATCGCCAGTTCGGCCGAGGCGGCCATGTGCGGGGTTATCGTGTCGAGCGGGCCGGTAAAGCCCAGCAGCACGCCGATCTTGACCTCGTCGGCCATCGCCGTTCCGGCGGTGAGGGCGACGGCGGCGGTGGCAAGCAGCAGTCTTTTCATTGTGTGACTCCCTGTCAGGTTCTCAGACCGGCGCAAACCCTAGTGTGGGCGCCGGGGAAAAGGAAGACGGATATCGCAGGTATGGTTGGACCGGGCGCAAGGCGGCGCGGGTTTCGGCGGGCCGACCGCCCCCCGGGGCGAGGGTGGCGCGAAGGCATGGGGGCCGTCCCGTCCCCGACAATCGCGCTCGACCGCCGCGGTCCGGGCGGAGGTCATGCCGTGCCGAGGTTGCCGGCGCCTGCCGTTCGCGCGCGGCGCATCGAACGGTCTGCGGTCGGCCGGGGAAGGGCGGCGGTCGTCCGCAGCGGAGGCGGGGCGCGGAAGGGGCGGGCACCGGCTGGCGCCGCCATCACCCCGGCCTGCGCGTCACGCGTCGGGCGGCCGCGGCCGCCCGGCGCCGTCGCGGCCGTCAGCCTGCAACGGCGGGGGGCGCCGTGGTCAGAAGCGGTTCGATCACCGCGCGAAGGTCCGTTTCCTCGTCGTTCGGCCCGACTTCGATCAGCGGCACCGCGGCCCGGCGCAGCACGGTGCGCTTGATCTGGTCGGCTTCATCGCCACCGGGCATGAGCGAGCGCGGTCCGCGGACATCGATCGCGGCGACAAGATGGCCCTCGGAATCGACCAGCGGCATCGCGATCGTCACCCCTTCGAGCGCGCGGGCCGCGCGGCTCAGCCGGTCGGGCGTCACCGAGGGCGTCGGCACGGGTTCGAGAAGCTGCCCCAGCGCGGTGGGGGTGAGCAGCCGGTGCCCGTGGCCGCGGGTGTAGACGATCCGCTCGACCAGGGGCATCAGCCGCGCCTGGCTCCGGCTCAGGATCGGGCGGGTGCGATAGCCGTGTGCCGCCACCGCCTGGATGCGCCAGCCCGGATCGCGGCTTCCGCCGACCACGGCTGCGGGCGCCTCGGCCGTTGCGGGCTCGGCCTCGCGGCGTTGGATCATGTTGCCCCAATGGCCCCGCGACGGGGCGGTCGCGACCGGGTGCGCAAAGATGTTCGGCACGTCGGCCTGCGCCGCCTCACGCCGGCGGCGACGGCGGCGCAGCAGGGTTAGCACGATCACGGTCGTCAGGATGATCGCGGCGAACAGGTGCAGTGCCGGCCACAGGGCCGCCGACGGCGTCGCCGCGACTTCGGCCAGATTGTCTGCGATTCGCTCCATCGGCGATCCGTTCGAATGTCGCTGCACCTGCCGCTGTCGCAGTCGGTGCGCCCTCACGGTGGGCTTCTATCGTTAAAGTTGTGTTACCGGAAAGCGGCAATTTCGCGGCGTCGGGGTTTTGACGCCGGAATCAGGGCACTTGCGCGGGAATTTGCGCGCCTCCTGTGACGTCTGTGCAACCATCGGGTGAGTGCGGCACGGGGTGGCGCCCCCGGGCCGTATCGCCGTGAAACTGGCGCCCGCCCGGGGTGGCTGCTAGAGCGTTCGGGCGTCCGGCCGCGACCCGTCCGGCCGAAGCGCCGCAATCGAGGAGAAAGCATGTTCGATCTGACCGGAAAACGCGCGCTGGTGACCGGCGCGACCGGAGGCATCGGCGGGGCCATCGCCGTCGCGCTGCACGCGGCCGGTGCCGAGGTCGCCCTGTCGGGCACCCGTGCCGCACCCCTGGCCGAGCGGGTCGCCGCGCTGGGTTCGCGCGCACATGCGCTGCCGTGCGACCTGTCCGATCCCGAAGCCGTCTCGGCCCTTCCGGGACAGGCCGCCGAGGCGATGGGCGGCCTCGACATCCTTGTCAACAACGCCGGCATCACCCGTGACGGGCTGTTCATGCGGATGTCCGACGCCGACTGGCAAGCGGTGCTCGACGTGAACCTGACGGCCGCCTTCCGGCTGTGCCGGGGGGCGCTGCGCGGGATGATGAAGGCCCGCTGGGGACGGATCGTCACCGTCACCTCGGTGGTGGGCGCGACCGGGAACCCGGGGCAGGGGAACTATGCCGCTGCCAAGGCCGGCCTCGTGGGCATGTCGAAAAGCCTCGCCGCCGAGGTGGCCGGGCGCGGCATCACCGTCAACTGCGTCGCCCCCGGCTTCATCGCCACCGCCATGACCGAGGCGCTGACCGACGACCAGCGCGCCCGCATCCTGGCGCAGGTGCCGGCCGGGCGCATGGGCACGCCCGAGGAGATCGCGGCCGCCGTGCTGTACCTGGCCAGTCCCGAAGCCGCCTATGTCACGGGTGCAACCCTGCACGTCAACGGCGGGATGGCGATGCTCTGACGCCCGGGCCGGGGGCTGGCGCGCCCCGGACAAAGCGTTTGCCCCGGCCGGACGATGTGCTATAGGCCGCGTCGTCGCGCCGGGGACAAGCCGGCACCGGAAGGCGCAGTGTCGCGCCGGGTCCGGCAACAAGAGGGCGGGAACAGACCCCGCAGCACCGAACAGAGGACACAGGACATGAGCGACATTGCCGATCGCGTGAAGAAGATCGTGGTCGAACACCTCGGGGTGGACGAGGCCAAGGTTACCGACAACGCCTCCTTCATCGACGATCTGGGCGCGGACAGCCTGGACACGGTCGAGCTGGTGATGGCCTTCGAGGAGGAATTCGGTATCGAAATCCCCGACGACGCGGCCGAGACGATCCAGACCTTCGGCGACGCGGTCAAGTTCATCACCGAAGCGCAGTAAACGCTCGGCCCGCAGCACAGGCGGTCAGGTTTTCGGGGCGGTCCGGCGACGGGCCGCCCCTTTTGCGTGCCGCGTTGCGGTCAGCGTGCCGAACCGGCCCAGTCGATATGCGTCAGGAAGTCGCCCAGCGTGGTGTCCCAGCGCGTGACGGTCCTGTCGAAGGCCGCCGGCGGCAGGTCGATCACCCCGGCCACGAAGTGACGGATGTAGGGATTGCCCTCGTCGTCGATGTTCGCCTTCCCGATGATGCGCGCGCCGTTCCAGTCGTTCATCAGCTTGAGCGTGCGCGGCTCGAGGGTGGTGAAGCCCGCCGAAAAGTTGATGTCGCGGCAGTTCGAATTGTCGGTGCAGCCGTAGAAGAACACGCTGAAATTCACCCCCCGCGCGCCCGATCGGATCACCGGCGCCCCCGAGTTCGTCCGCTCCAGGCGTGCCGCATAGCCCAGCCGCTGCAGGGCCGCGACGATCGAATCGGGGTCCGAGGCGTTGACCGTCTGCGCGCCGGCGGGAATCGCGGCCGCGCCGATCAGGGTGGAAAGGGCAAGGACAACGGGTTTCATCGTATCTCCTTCGAACAAGGCTGACGGGGTGGCGGGCCGCCCGAAACAGGCCCCGCCCTGCCCGCAGCCTGCGGGCCCGTGCCGGCGGGGTCAAGGCCGGGCACGCGAAAGTCACTCGCCGTGCGCGGACCGGCGGGCGGAGCGCGCGGCCTTTCCCCCGCTGGGCGGATCGGCTAGGCTTCCGTCGAGGGCCACGTTGCACCACATCCGGGGGGATGCGCGCCGGTGTCGAGATTCGACCGCTACATGCTGTCGCAACTGCTGGTGCTGTTCGGATTCTTCGCGCTGGTGCTGGTTGCGGTCTACTGGGTAAACCGGGCGCTGTCGCTGTTCGACGGGCTGATCGCCGACGGGCAGTCGCTGCTGGTCTTCCTCGAGCTTTCGGCCCTCACCCTTCCCAATGTCGTGCGTGTGGTGCTGCCGGTCGCGGGTTTTGCCGCGGCGGTCTACGTGACCAACCGTCTGATGAACGACAGCGAGCTTCTGGTGATGCAGGCGACCGGGTTCTCGCCCTGGCGCCTCGCGCGGCCGGTCGCGGCCTTCGGCGTGCTGGTCGCACTGCTGCTCGCGGTGCTGATCCATGCGTTGGTGCCGGCCAGCCGCAGCCACCTTGCCCAGCGCAGTGCCGAGATTTCCGAGAACATCGCCGGACGCTTCCTGACCGAGGGTCGCTTCCTGCACCCGGTCGCGGGCGTCACGCTTTATGTCCGGCAGATCACGCCGGAAGGCGGCCTGCGCGACATCTACCTGTCCGACGCGCGCGAGAGGGGGCGGCGCATCGACTACACCGCGCGCGAGGCCTACCTCGTGCCCGGCGGCGGGTTGTCGCGGCTGGTGATGCTGGACGGGCTGGTGCAGGAGGCCGACGTCGCCAGCGGCCGGCTCGCCACCACCAGCTTCGACAGCCTGACCTACGACCTGTCCAGCCTGATCGCCGCAGGCGGGCTGGCGCAGATCGGCGCCCGCGAGGCGCCGACGGCGGTGCTGTGGCGGGCCGATCCCGCCGACATCGCCGCCGCCAACAGCACCGAGGCCGAGTTCCGGCTGGAGTTCCACACCCGCATCGCCCAGCCGCTTCTGGCCGGCTTCGCCGCGATCAGCGGGTTCGCGGCGCTGCTGGCGGGGGGATTCAGCCGCTTCGGCGTGATGCGGCAGGTGCTGGGGGCGGTGGCGCTGCTGATCGTGGCGCAGGTCATCAACAACGCCGCCGCCGGGCTCGCGCTGGCCGATATCCGGCTGGCATGGCTGGCCTATGCGCCCGTCGCCTTCGTGGCTGCTGCCGCGCTGGGATTGCTGATCTGGTCGGGACGCACCCGGCGGGTGGCTCCGCCGGGCAACGACGGGGCGGTGCCGGCATGATCCTCGGGCGTTATCTTGCCTGGCGGTTCTTCGTGGCGCTGATGGCGGTGTCGGGGGTGTTCCTGGGGCTGTTGCTGCTGATCGACATGGTCGAGCAGCTGCGCCGATTTGCCCATGCCCCGGTCGGGCTGGCCGAGGCCGCGCGGCTGGCGGGGCTGAACCTGCCTGGCGGTTTCTATCGCATCCTGCCGCTGGTCACGATCCTGGCCGCGGTCGCCACCTTCCTAGCGCTCGCCCGCTCGTCCGAACTGGTGGCGATGCGGGCCGCCGGACGGTCGGGGCTGCGCCTGCTGGTGGCACCCGTGCTTACGGCGGCGGCGGTCGGTACGGCGGCGGTGGCGATCCTGAACCCCATCGTCGCCGCGACCTCGCAACGCTACGACATCGTCTCGGACCGGTTGCGCGGCGGCGACGGCAGCGCGGTGTCGATCAGCCGCGAGGGGCTGTGGCTGCGCGAGGCGGTGACCGAGGGCCAGCGCGTGATCCGGGCCGAACGGGCAGGCGGCGACGGCACCCGGCTGGGGGCGGTCACGGTGCTGGTGTTTGCCGACGCGTCGGGCCCGGTGCGCCGGATCGAGGCCGAGGAGGCGCGGCTGCAACCGGGGCGCTGGGCGCTGACCGGGGTCAAGGACTGGGACCTGACCGCCGCCAACCCCGAGCGCGCGGCGCTGGCCCGCGATCGCCTGGACCTGCCCTCGGACCTGACCCAGGCGCGGCTGCGCGACAGCTTCGGCTCGCCCTCGTCGATCCCGATCTGGGACTTGCCCGGGTTCATCGGCCAGCTTGACGCCGCCGGCTTTTCGGCCCGCCAGCACCGTGTCTGGCTGCAGATGGAGCTGGCGCTGCCGCTGCTGATGGCGGCGATGGTGCTGGTCGGCGCCGGCTTCACCATGCGCCACGTGCGTGCCGGGCGCGTCGGCGGCATGGTGCTCATGGCCCTGATCGCCGGCTTCGGCATCTATTTCCTGCGCAACATCGCGCAGCTTCTCGGCGATACCGGCCAGATCCCCGCAGCCCTCGCCGCCTGGAGCCCGCCGGTGGCGGCGCTGATGCTGGCGCTGGCGCATCTTCTCTACCGGGACGAGGCATGAGCGGCGCGCGCGCCC
>Ga0213835_102085_pt1 | contig 10020 bp, 11 predicted proteins | sample SWPATP01_FD_160576 | JGI IMG/M metagenome (GOLD analysis project Ga0213835, IMG submission 160576) | Coastal seawater microbial communities from Marineland, Florida, United States - SWPA TP0 #1 | ecosystem: Environmental > Aquatic > Marine > Coastal | place: USA: Florida | collected 2016-08-05
TGGTCATCGAGTTCAAGCGCGATGTCTACCAGCGTGCCTTGCAGGAGTTGTCGCGTTTTCTCACCATTCCGCCCCACGGCGGCCATGGCGAGCGGCGCCACAGCGCGCGTTACCTGCGTCAGCCGCGCACCACCAGCGTGGCCTCGGCCAAGCCGGCGCCGGCGGCGTCCGTTGTCGCTGCCGAACCGCAGTTGATGCTGGCGCCGGACAAGTAAGCGTTCACGTCGCACGAGAAGCAGGCAAGTCCACCATGTGGGCCTGCCTGCTTTTTTTTTGCGCGCTACAATGACGGCCACTTCAATGTCCTGTCCACTTCCCCATGTTCACCCCCTCCTCGCACGACGTGCGCCGTTTTTTCTGCGAAGCCTGGCGCAAGCAGCGTGCCGGCGAAATCCTGACACCGATGGACGCCATCGCCGCCGACTGGATCGTCCAGCACCCCGAATACCATGAAGCCCTGATGGACGCCGACGAAGCCGTCGCGCGCGACTATTCGGTCGAAGGCGGCCAGCCGAATCCGTTTTTGCACCTGTCGATGCACCTGTCAATCGCCGAACAGGTCTCGATCGACCAGCCGCGCGGCATCAAGGCGGCGCACGACCTGCTGGTGTCTCGCATCGGCAAGCACGATGCCGACCACGAAATCATGGAATGCCTGGGCGAGATGATCTGGACGTCGCAGCGCAACAGCACAGCGCCGGACACCGAAGCGTATGTCGAATGCGTGCGGCGGCGCGCGACGCGCTAGCGCATCGGGAATAAGCGATACAAAAAAAGCGGCCCTGGCCGCTTTTTTGTATCGCATTGCCGTTCTCAGCCGAGTTTGTCGTCCGCCACCCGGTAGCGCGGATCTTCCAGCAAGTTCACCTCGATCATCTCCTTCGCCTGGTCGAGCAGTTCGCGGCAGTCCGGGCTCAGGTGGCGCAGGTGCAGGCGTTTACCCAGCGCCCGGTAGCGCGCCGCCAGCGCATCGATCGCCTGGATCGCCGAGTGATCCACCACGCGCGCGCGGCGGAACTCGACCACCACGTCCTGCGGATCCTCTTTTGGCGAGAACAAGGCGTTGAAATTCGCGATCGAGGCGAAGAACAGCGTGCCTTCGAGCTCGTAGACTTTCCAGCCCTGCGCGTCGACGCCCGCCTGGATGCGGATCTGCTTCGCATGCTGCCAGGCGAACACCAGCGCCGAGACGACCACGCCGGCCACTACCGCCAGCGCCAGGTCGAAGACCAGGGTAATGGCCGCCACCAGCACCACCACCAGGGTGTCCGCGCGCGGCACCTTGCCGATCATGCGGAAGGTCCCCCACTCGAAGGTCTTTTCGCAGACCACAAACATCACGCCGATCAGCGCCGCCAGCGGGATCCGCTCGATCCAGGGTGCGCCGAACAGGATGAACGACAGCAGGAACAGGGAAGCCGCGATGCCCGACATGCGGCCGTAGGCGCCATTGTTCACGTTGATCATGCTCTGCCCGATCATCGCGCAGCCGCCCATGCCGCCGAACAGCGCCGTGACGACGTTGGCCGCGCCCTGCGCCATGCATTCGCGGTTCGGCTGGCCGCGCGTTTCCGTGATCTCGTCGACCAGGGTCAAGGTCAGCAGCGACTCGATCAGGCCGACGCCGGCCAGCACCAGCGAATACGGAAACACGATTTTTAATGTTTCAAGATTCAAGGGGACATCCGGCAGCGCGAACTGCGGCAAGCCGCCGCCGATCGATCCGAGGTCGCCGACCGTCTTCGATTCGATGCCGAGCAGCGCGGCGCCTGCCGTCACGGCCAGGATGCCGACCAGGGTCGCCGGCACCGCTTTCGTGATGCGCGGCGTGATATAGATGATGGCCATCGTCGCCGCCACCAGGCCCAGCATCGTAAACAGCTGGGCGCCCTGCATCCACTCCCCGCCGATCTTGAAATGCCCGAACTGGGCGATAAAAATCACCAGTGCCAGGCCGTTGACGAAACCGAGCATCACCGGATACGGCACCATGCGGATGAATTTGCCGAGCCGCGCCGCCGCGAACAGCATCTGTAATAAGCCCATCAGCACGATCGCCGCGAACAGGTATTGGACGCCATGTTCGACCACCAGCGCCACCATGACGACGGCCAGCGCACCGGCCGCGCCCGAGATCATGCCGGGCCGCCCGCCAAAGGCCGAGGTGATGAAGGAGACCAGCACGGCGGCGTACAGGCCGGTGAGCGGAGAGACGTGGGCGACCAGCGCGAAGGCGATCGCTTCGGGCACCAGGGCCAGGGCGACGGTCAGGCCGCTGAGCAGGTTGGTTTTCAAGTAGGCGGGCGAGACGGACTGCAAGATGAACTCCAGATAAGCGCGACGACGCTGGAAAAAGAAAATCCCCCGGCGCCGGCTCGACAGGCCGGATCCGGGGGATCGGAATACTAACGCATTATCCGGCGCCTGGCCGGATGCCGTGCTCTATTTACTGATGACCAGCTGCGACGGCAGGCTGGCCAGATAGGCGCCGATATCGGCCATGTCCTGGTTCGTCAGCGGCTGCACCTGGCCGGCCATGATCGGGTTGCTGCGGCCGTTGGCCTTGTCGCCGCCGCGTTTGTACGCGGAGAGGGCGTGGGTCAGGTAGTCGGCGTGCTGGCCGGCCAGCTTCGGATAGCTCGGGTCGATCGGCTTGTTGAAATCGGCGCCGTGGCAGGCGGCGCAGTTGTACTTCTTGGCCAATTCTCCGCCGCGCTTGACGTCGGCGGCGGCAGCTTGGAACGAAACGGCGCCGAGGGCCAGCGCGATGATCAGTTTTTTCATGGCGTGGTCCTTACTTGCGGGTCTGGGCGGTCTGCTGCGAATAATAGGCGGCGACGTCGGCGATGTCCTGGTCGGACAGGCTGATGGCAATACCGCGCATCGACGGATGCTTGCGATCGCCCTTCTTGTAGGCGTGCAGCGCCGATTCGATGTACTTGGCCGACTGGCCGCCGATCATCGGCACCTGGTAGACCTCGGGGAAGCTGGCTTTATAGCCGGGAATGCCGTGACAACCGATGCACATTTCGATCTTGTTCGGTGCTGCTTTCGGGTTGCCGACGACGTCCGCCGCGAGCGTGGAGCCCGCACAGCCTGCCAGAACCAGTACTGCCAAAAGTTTTTTCATGGTGGGAATCGCAAAATTTTTAATCGAATACCGCTACCGTACAAAACGCCTTGAATCTGAATTAACTTGTTGATTCTAGCCCAACAAAAGATTGCAGTCTACCAAGGTCGTGTGCCTCCTCAGCCTGGCCGTAATTTCTGGCATATACTGGTTATTTCCCTCTTTCTGACTGACGCGTATGCAAGCCCATCCCCGTTTCGAAGGCACCGAAAGCTATGTCGCGACAAGCGACCTGAAGCTGGCCGTGAATGCCGCCCTCACGCTGCAGCGTCCGCTCCTGATCAAGGGCGAGCCCGGCACCGGCAAGACCATGCTGGCCGAGGAAGTGGCCTCGGCGCTGAACATGCCGCTGATGCAGTGGCACGTCAAGTCGACCACCAAGGCCCAGCAGGGCCTGTACGAATACGACGCCGTCTCGCGCCTGCGCGATTCGCAGCTGGGCGACGAGCGCGTGCGCGACATCCACAACTACATCGTCAAGGGCGTGCTCTGGCAGGCGTTCACGGCGCCGGAACCGGTGGTCCTCCTCATCGACGAGATCGACAAGGCCGACATCGAGTTCCCCAACGACCTGTTGCGTGAACTCGACCGCATGGAGTTCTACGTCTACGAGACGCGCGAAATGGTCGTCGCCAAACACCGTCCTTTGGTGATCATCACCTCGAACAACGAGAAGGAACTGCCGGACGCTTTCCTGCGCCGCTGCTTCTTCCACTACATCAAATTCCCGGACCGCGAGACGATGGCCGACATCGTGCAGGTGCACTACCCGCGCCTGAAGCGGGAACTGCTCGCCGCCGCCCTCGAAAGTTTTTACGCGGTGCGCGACATCCCCGGCATCAAGAAAAAACCGTCGACCTCGGAATTCCTCGACTGGCTGAAACTGTTGATGGCGGAAGATATCCCGGCCGAAGCCTTGCACAGCAAGGACAACAAGGCCGTGGTGCCGCCGCTGCATGGCGCGCTCCTGAAGAATGAGCAGGACGTGCACCTGTTCGAGCGCCTGCTGTCGATGTCGAGGATGAACCGATGATCCAGGTCGAGCCGGTCACGCTCGAATTCAACGGCGTGCGCCTCGAGCCTTTGACGCTCGCGCACGTCGAGGGCTTGCGCCTGGCGGCCGCCGACGGCGAACTGTGGAACCTGCGCGTGACCTCGGTGCCGGAACCGCACCGCACCCAGGCCTATGTGCACACGGCGCTGGAAACGCCGAACCGGGTGGCCTTTGCCGTGGTCGACGTCTCCAGCGGCGAGGTGCTCGGCACGACCAGCTACCACGACATCCTGCCGGAGGTCGACCGGGTCGAGATCGGCTACACCTGGTATGCGAAAAGCGTCCAGCGCAGCCAGGTGAACACCAGCTGCAAGCTGCTCCTGCTGTCGCACGCCTTCGATACGCTCGGCTGCGCGGTGGTTGGTTTTCGCACCGATAATTTTAATCACGCCTCGCAGGCGGCGATCGAACGCCTGGGCGCGAAGAAGGACGGCGTGATCCGCCACCACGCGCCGCGGCGCGACGGCAGCGTGCGCGACACCGTCATCTACAGCATCGTGCGCGGCGAGTGGCACGAAATCAAAACACATTTGCACTATCAACTGAGCCGCCACGCCGCTATCTAGACCCATGCTGATCGATTTTTTCTTCGCGCTGCGTAACGCCAAAGTCCCGGTCTCGATCAAGGAATTCCTGACCCTGCTCGAAGCCCTGGAAAAGAGCGTCATCGCCCCCTCGCTCGACGAGTTTTATTATCTCGCGCGCCTGGTGATGGTCAAGGACGAAGCCCACTTCGACAAGTTCGACCGTGCATTCGGCAGCTATTTCAAGGGTATCGAAGCCGTGTTCGACACGGCCAAGGGCGAGATCCCGCTCGACTGGCTGATCAAGCGCATGGAGCGCGAACTGACACCCGAACAGAAGGCGGCGCTGGAAAAATTCGGCTACGACAAGCTGATGGACCGCCTCAACGAACTCTTGAAAGAGCAGAAAGAGCGCCATGAAGGCGGCAGCAAGTGGATCGGCACCGGCGGCACCTCGCCCTTCGGGCATGGCGGCACCAATCCCGAGGGCATCCGCATCGGCGGCGCGGGCCGCAACCGCAGCGCGGTGAAAGTGTGGGAGCAGCGTTCGTACAAGGATTACGACGACGAGCGCGAACTGGGCACGCGCAACATCAAGGTGGCCCTGCGCCGCCTGCGCCGCTTCGCCCGCACCGGCGCGCTCGACGAATTCGCGCTCGACGAGACGGTGCGCGCCACTGCGAGTAACGCCGGCTACCTCGACATCCGCATGCAGGCCGAGCGCAAGAACCGCATCAAGGTCGTGATGCTGCTCGATGTGGGCGGCAGCATGGACGACCACATCGAGCGCGCCGAAGAGCTGTTCTCGGCGGCGAAGAGCGAATTCAAGAACATGGAGTTCTACTACTTCCACAACTGCGTCTACGACTACCTGTGGAAGAACAACCGCCGCCGCCACGCCGAACGCTTCGACACCTGGGACGTGCTGCGCAAATACCCGCAAGACACCCGCATCATTTTTGTGGGCGACGCCACCATGAGCCCCTACGAGGTGCTGGCGCCGGGCGGCTCGGTCGAGTACAACAACGAGGAAGCCGGCGCCGAATGGCTGGCCCGTTTCTGCCGCGCCTTCCCCAAATTCGCCTGGCTCAATCCCGAGCCGGAGCACTTGTGGCAGTACCGGCAGTCGATTTCGGTGATCAAGCAGATCATGAACAACCGCATGTTCCCGATCACGCTCGAAGGGCTCGAACGCGCGATGCGGCTGCTGAGCAAGTAGGCAGAGGGGCCACTAGGCAACTGAGCAGCCAAGCCCTGCCGGCCTGACTCACACCAACCGGCCTCCACGAAAGCCGGGGCGATTCACAAAGCAGGATGTCTTCGATTACATCGAGATGTTTTACAATCCGAAGCACCGGCACAGCTTCAGCAATGACTTGTCGCCGGTCGAATTTGAAAAGCAGTATTTCCAGCGGCTCGCGAGTGTCTAGGAAACTCATGGCGATTCATAGCTTCGGAACGCGGCAGCTTTACTGCCTCGAAAAAAAAGCCTTTCCAGTACAAGACGATGCGGTCGTGACCTTTGATAAGTGCTTCAGTACAGGCTAGGTCGATGACCGTAACTGTCGAAGGCAATCCGAGACGGCCTGATGCAGCGTGGGCTTCTTCGCGCAGATAGCGAACAGTGTCTTCGTAGTGGCGTTCGAACTCAGGGTCGTGGCAAGTCTCCCCTGCCAAACTCACTGTCGTCTTGTCGATGACGAGAGTTTTCCCTACCAGGCGTGCGGCCCCTTTGTCGTCAAGTGACGAGATTTGGGAAGAATCGAGCACTTTGGTCAGCTTCCAGCGCCCTAAGATGTCGTCGTTTGGCTCTACAGCCTGCGCTGGCAGCATCGACAAAGCAACCAAGGCCAAGACTGTGGTGATGGGCAGAGTTCGTAGACGGGTGGTTATGCGTTGAAATGACATGGCGGCTCTCCTTACTTCTTCTTGGCGGCTTCTACTGGCGCGAACGGCGCACTCTCTTCAGCGCGCCGGGAGATTAGTCCACGAGCCACGACTTTTTTACCCTTGATTGTCGTGCGCGTCATCTGACGTATGTTGCCTGCCGCGCCTTTGAAATCGCCTTTTTCGATGAGCTTGTACGTGCCGCGACTTCCGCGTGCGCCGGCATTGTAAGTTAAGCTGACGAGAGCATCGAATTGCTCCTGATTGAGTGCTTGCGCACGTACGTTGCTGCGTACCTCGCGTTCAGCCTTGGCGACACGACGAGCATACTCAGCGTCCACCTCAGCTTTGCTAACTGGGCGCGCCAGCTCTTCTTTCGAGCACGGACCGCGGTGCGCCAGAATGCCTGCCCCCCACGTACAATGGCCTCGACCAGGGCCCCCATCATCGTAGTACTTGTACATGTCGACCTCTCGCTTACGCATGCGCGCGCGAGCTTCAGGACTCATGTACATATTGTCGTTCGCCCCCGCAGAAACGGGGTTCGATGCTTGTGCTGTTGCGGGCATTGATTGCTCCTGCAGATTTCAAAAAGACCCTTAATTTAGCGCTGCCGGAGCCGCTTATTGTTGAGCGCCCACAACCAAGCCCGGCGGCTGCGGAGAAATAATTCCAGCTGCGCGGACGCTCGTCCGTATCCATTGGAGAAAGCACATGGCAATCGACGTTTATCTGCAAATTGATGGCATCAAGGGTGAATCACAAGACGACAAACACAAGGATTGGATTGAGTGCCAGTCGGTGAACTGGGGCATACATCAGCCGCGTAGTGCTACCGCGTCGACCGGCGGCGGCCACACCGCAGAGCGTGCTGAACTGCGCGAAGTCACCTTCACCAAGATTGCCGACCTCGCTAGCCCCATCCTGATGCAACACTGCGCAATGGGAAAAACGATGCCAAAAGCAAAGTTCGAGTTCATGCGTGCTGACGGCCAGGGGAACCCCATCAAGTATTTCGAAATCGAGCTCGAAAACGTGCTCATCGGCGGCATCGAGCCAAGCATCGAGCCCGGCACCATTCTCGACGAGCAAGTGAGTCTCAAGTATTCAAAAATCAAATGGCGCTACACACAGCAGAAAATCGGCGGCGGTGCCGGGGGCAGCACTGTCGGCGGCTGGGACTTGTCGGCTAATCGAGTCGCATGACACCCTGCGCCGGCCCCGCGCCGGCGTAATACTTTGAGCCACAGGAGGCTCTATGACAAAGCGTGCACTGCCCGATTATCTGCCAGAAGATTGGCCAGAAAATGCCTATGTTCCGACGCTTGAGGAATGGGAAGTGGCCCAGGAAGAAGAGCGCATCGCTGAGAGGGCATTCGCGGAAATGGCGAAGCCTTGCCGCCGCTCGACGGTCACTCCTGAATCCATCGCAGCTGGCGAAGCTCACCTCGCTGTAGCCCACCTGCGCGCTGCAGAAACAGTGAAGCAGCAAATTGAGAGCAAGGAACTGCTCACTGCCGACGAGTTTTGCGACGTTCTGGAAGTAGCCGTCGACTGGCTCGACGCTGCGTTAGATGAGTGTCGGGTCTTCGCAATCACCGGCCCAGGCGGGCGAAGCTACTATCCAGCGTTTTATGCGGATCCAGGTATCAAGCTCGAGCATTTCGAGCGAGTCACGCGTACGCTCGCGCTCCTCCATCCACGTTCCCAATATCTGTTTTGTACGACAGTCAGGACGTCGCTTGGCATGACGCCGCTTGACGCCCTTCGTGCGGGCCGGCTCGACGAAGTGATAAACGCGGCATTACGAGCCGCTGCTGACGCTCCGCGACGGGTGCCGTCGATTGTTGAAGTGCTCGCTAGTGAGTCTTGGCCGCCCAAGGCTCCGCCACGTCACGACCCGAGCCAGTCATTCGCTGACGTCCTGAACGAGGCGAAGCCTCACTGACGGCTAAACGACAATTTTCCGCGGGCGGCCCCGTTTGGCGGGTCCTGCTGGCTTAGAAGTCGCAGGGGCTGGAAGTGGCGATTCAGAGCGTACGTCGCATCAACGTGCTTTCATGGCGGATGGTCTGCGGAGAGGGCGGGACTATGACTGCAGGGGGTAACTCTTTGCCTGCGGTCTTCCTGTAATAACGCTGATGCTTCGTGAGTCCTGGGGAAGAGACGCGTCCTGAACCCAGCAGACCCGACTTTCGGTCGGACATCCACTGGTCTAAAGTGTCATAGTCCAGCTGACTAAGGGTCAAGTGGCCGAACCACTTATCAAGGCGCTTGAGGCGGGACGAGTCGGACGACGCATTAGCCAACTTGGCCAATTCACGCACACGGTAGTTGTTGAGTATGTCGCGAATCGAAATATCGCCAGGCAGGACGGCTGCGGGAGGGCGTGCCTCAGGGATTACAGGCACGGAAGCTGCCGGCTTCTTCTTGACATCACGAAGAGCGTCGCGTTCTTTGCGAGCCCATACGAGACCCCGCTCGAAGGCGGCATCGTCGTTAGAGACTATGATAGATTTTTTCGGGTGGGGAGATACCTGTACAACAATACGCAAAGAATCTACGCGTTTTTCGCAGTAGATGTTCTTGTCTACAGCGCCGAATTTGACATTGCTCGCGTGCAACTCCAGATAGTGGTTGGAGTGCAGTGTTGAAACGACGTTTTAAATTTCTCCCCAAACTGAGAAATTCTCCCCAAATCAAAAAAGACCTTCTAGCAAGCCATTGATTTTTAAGGATTTTTTGGTGCGGCTGGCTGGGATCGAACCAGCGACCCTTGGCTTCGGAGGCCAGTGGTCTCAGTGACGGGTTCACCAAACTCTCAAGTCCAGGATTTACCTAGCATTCACAGTGACTCCCCCTCTTGTCTTTGCTTGCCAGCCGATCTGGCACGCTTGGCACAATGATGCCGTTAGCAGGAGGGTGGAGTCCATCACATTAGGGTGGGCTCGAGAGCGGATCGCCGCCCGGCCCACCCTACGGTGCTTCGAGCGCGAAGCTGCTGGCCTGAACATTACAATGCAATCAGCTGCGGCGGATGCGTAACACATTGCGCACGACGTACAGGCCCACGACGTCCAGCGCCGTATGCACCATCATCGCCGCCAGCAGTCCCACGTACTGATATATCAAGCCCAGCACCACGCTTGCCCCGAACACGCCGGCCGCCTGCACCAGCGTCGCCCCGTTCACCTTGCGGAACTGGTACACCGGCGTATGCGTCAGCAGGAATACGAGCGAGGTGATCCATACGCCCAGCAGCGGCTGCAGCGCCGCCCGGAACAGCAGTTCTTCGCCGATCGCCGCCGCCAGGCTGATCCAGACCGGATTGCGCCCCGACAGGTCCAGCCGGCCGTAAGCGATGATCGTGTTCTTCGTCGCCTCGGACTGCGCCGTCAGCCGGAAGCTGGCGTAGGACGCGACCG